>ERZ772865.4043-NODE-4043-length-10361-cov-5.067048_pt1 | contig 10361 bp, 10 predicted proteins | sample MGYA00512133_ERZ772865 | MGnify/ENA primary metagenome ERZ772865 (study PRJEB29015, sample SAMEA2737722) | human gut metagenome | biome: human gut; feature: human-associated habitat; material: faeces | place: China | collected 2012 ...
ATCAGATTCATTAAGAAATGTCGCTTTCAGTGTCTTAATTTATGAGGCCATTATATATCATCTGCCGTAACCATGGCAGATGCCTGCATATTTCCTGCAAGCACTATTGCAACACAAAGCACCATTAACATCATTTTCTTATTATTGTACTGTTTCATGTTATCCTCCTACTTAGCGATTGACTGTCTGCTTAGTAGCACTTCTCTATTATTGTATTTATCCCCTCCTTCTGATCCTGTTTTTTTTCTCTTTTCATTTGTTGCCAAAGTTCATGAAAATCTTTATGCATAAATACTCCTGTTAAACACTTATCTGACGGCGCATACTTTATCACATAAGTAACTCCATCTTCACTCCTCACATAATAGGTAATTTCTCCATACAGAAGAAGATTCTGCTTATCAAACCGTGATATGCCATAAATAGATTTTATTGATTGGTTTGGCGCAATTTTATCCATCATCTGTTGAACTGTTCTTAAATATTTTCTTTCTATCCCTTTTCGATAACTTGCATCCGAAGCAGAAATCCACTTATCTCCTTCAGATATAGCTGATTGATTTATTTCACCGCTGTTGATCTTTACAGCAACACTATATTCATATTTCCAGCCCTTCTTTTTCAAAACAATGTTATATTCGTCATCCTCGCTGTCTTCATAGGTCGTCACATCTACAGCAGTCCTCGCCCGATTTGTATCAAGTCCATATATTTTGCTGACATACTGCTTGGCAGCCTCAATCGCCTGATCCTCTGTCAGCTTATTTGACGTTTCGTCGACCGACCTTTGTGCAGCCCTCGCCCTGTCTGCCTGATTCTGCTTTGCCAGCGCATAATCACGCCGCTCATTAAAATCAATGATCTGTAATAACTGCTCATCGGTCAATTCGCTCTTCGGCAGATAAAAGGTACTGTTTGCACGACAGTATACGACTTCTTTCCCGCCATTCGCTTTCACCTCTTTCTGAGAATCTACTTCCTTCAGCTTCGTCTCCGGCAATGTTCCCTTTTTATATTCCTTCTGCAGCAGTTCCTTGCGCTTCTGCTCCTGGGAAGACAACTTGCGTGAATAGTGATCTGCATCTTCCCGTTGTGCCTGTGTCATATGGTTTAACTGCTTCTGTTCCTCTTGAGACATTGATTGCAAATGCTCATGATAGTTATCTACAGCAGCATATGTACCCGTCGTCAACATAATGGCTGCGCCAACCGCTGCGACTGCCGTTCGATATGAGAATGCACGCACCACTTTGCCGTCATCCTGCACATCCTCCGCACGCACCCGGCATAACAGTTGATCTATTCTACTGTTTTTCACCGTTGGTTCAGTTGGAACTTCCTGCAGCAGTCGTCGGCTGATTTCTCGATCCAATCTACTTCTCATTGTATTTACTTCCTTCCATAGTCCATTATTTACCTGCAATTTTTTAATTTTTGTCGCACTGTATAGAGTCTTGATTTTACCGTACCTGTTGGTATGTTTAAGATTGCGCTTATCTCTTTTTGCGAAAAGCCATATATGTAATACAAATATACCAATGTACGATCCTGCTCTGCCAGACTTTCTATCTCATGCCAAATTCCGCTATGCGGATAACCCGACGCTTTGTTCGTCGGATAGTCATCCATAGATTCCACCAATTCTTCCCGTTTTCTTTTTTGAATCATAGATAACGCTGTATTGACTGTAATCTTTGCTACCCACGACCGCATTTTATCCGGTGATCGAAGCTGTTCCCTGCGTTCCCACGCTTTGCATAACGCTTCTGCCACCGCATCATCTGCATCCTCCGGATGATGCAGTATATTCATTGCGAGCCGTACCAGCATGCCTCTTTCTGTTGCAACAAATTGTTCAAATTGCCTAGAAGTCAAACTACGCCTCAATTTATTCCTTCCTTTCTGCGCACACTTCCAGTGCATTACCTCCCTGTGCCAGAGGTGCACCATAGGCACAAGGTTTCACCATCTCCAGTGATCACCTTTTGATCGGTTCTACTTATATGACTATTTAGAAGCCCAAAAGGTTCATTTTATTTTGCAATATTTTATTTTTTTAATATTATTAAGTTTTTCCGTGTATTCTCCTAATAATATTAATGGTTTGTGGAGTTTATTTTGATTTTGTAAAGCATTTAGATTCAAAAACGCAAACTTCGCACATCAAACTTGAACTTACCATACCAAAAATTAATATCAGAACATATCTGTGAATGATTCTCCCACCCGGCATCATACACTGTCACTATTGCAACGCCTGCTTAATACTTTGATAATGCAAAAAAATCCCCTGCTTATCGTATTCTGATAACTGTGCTGCATCCGCTATCTGAAATGCATTCGTCTCTTCCGTCTGCAATTTGATATCTGCCTCTGTAAAATCCATATGATATTTATAGACATCTACAAAATAGTTATCACCTTCTCCCGGATTCTCACGGTGATACGAAAACAGAAAGCCACCTTCTGCATTCGTTACATCCAGTCCGGTTTCTTCTAAGATTTCACGTTTCACGGCCTCTTCCGATGTCTCCCCGGCAATAGCCGCTCCACCGGATACTTCCCACCAGCCGGGTGCCCAAGCTTTGTCAGCCGCACGCTTTGTGATCAAATATTTTCCATCCGGTCTCTGAATAACACCGAGTACCGACAAATGATACTCCCCTTCTTTCAAGCACCAATCATTTCTTTTCATGGTTCGCCCGGTTGGCTTCTTGTCCTTATCATAAATATCCCATAATTCCATCGTAATCTGTCATTCCTTTCTCTGACGGTAGTTTTAATAAACAACTTCGAAATGTATGAAGTGTGTATGTTTGATTTAATCGTTATCTCTTCTTCCAAACAGTAACACCAGTCGAAGCAGCTGTAATAAGGTGGATACCGTTGCCGTTATATAGGTCATTGCTGCCGCTGAAAGTACACGTCTCGCCCCTCTCACCTCATCTTCATATAACATTCCGCTATCATTTAAAATACGAAGTGCTCTGCCCGACGCATTAAACTCTACCGGAAGGGTGACAATCTGAAACAACAATGTCAACGCAAACAATATAATACCAAGATAGATCAAATTGGTATGCCCGATCAGCAATCCAACAATGATCACCGGCCACGACATTTTAGAACCAATATTGACCACCGGAACAATGGCACTGCGTATCTGTATCGGAACATAACCAACATGATGTTGAATGACATGTCCACATTCGTGCGCTGCCACTCCAACGGCGGCAATCGATGATGCACCATATACACTATCTGACAATCGCACCACCTTCGCACGTGGATCATAATGATCAGTCAACTGTCCGCTGATATGTTCGATTCGTACATCGGTAATCCCTGCACTTCGCAGGATCATTTCTGCTGTCTGCGCCCCTGTCAGACCACGTTTGCTATGATATCGACTGTACTTATTAAATGTCCGGCTGACGTTGGCAGATGCCAGCATACATATTACCGCACCAATAATAACAAGAACATATGTCGGATCCATATAGTAATACATCCCCGGAAAATAACTTAAAAGTGCTGTCTGCATACACTAATCCTCCTTACTCCAATTGTTTTTACATTAATCCTAACTATAGCATTTCCCATCTCGTTTATCAACTATACCTTACTTTAACTTCCCATATTGGTTGTGGAGGAATATGCATCGATTTCCTATAGATCGATGATATAAAAATGATTGCTTTTCATAGAAACACGCTATATAATTATATTTGGCTTTACGCGGATTTTACGTAAAATGCTACTGTTTATCTCATTATTTGCCTAGATTTTACAAAGCTTTTCGTCGATATGTGCTGTGATTTTTATGCAAATAACACCATTTAGTGATTGATAAGGAGAAAACGAATGACTTCAGAACACGTGATCAATCTTCTTGGAGGGCTTGCGCTCTTCATCTTTGGAATGACTTTCATGAGCGACGGTTTGAAGAAACTTGCCGGCGATTATATGAAAACTATTTTGGAAAAATTAACGGAAAAACGTATTATGGCTGTGTTGCTGGGTGCCGGTCTGACCGCACTGATCCAAAGCTCCAATGCCATGTGTGTCATGACCGTCGGATTTGTAAATGCCGGAATGATGCAGTTAGAGCGCTCTGTTGGAATCATCATGGGTGCGAAGCTCGGCACAACGATCACCGGACAGCTTCTTGCAACCAATTATATTTCAAAATATGCTCCGGTTATTGCCTTTGTGGGTGTTGCTTTCTTGATGTTTGCTAAATCCAACAACATCAAAAGCTTCGGACAGGTTGTCGCAAGTCTTGGTATCCTCTTTGTCGGATTGTCCACCATGAGCACCGCAATGAGACCAATGGCACAGGAAGAATGGTTTATTAATATTGTGGCAAATCTTTCCAATCCTCTGCTCGGTGTACTGGTCGGCGTGATTTTCACCGTAATTATCCAAAGTGCCTCTGCCTCCGTCGGTGTGCTGCAGATCATGGCGGTAAGCGGTGTCATTGGATTCCGCCCGGCCTTTTATGTAATGCTTGGTATGAATATCGGTGCAAGTATCGCTCCGATCTTAGCTTCTATTGGTGGCAAAAAGGATGCCAAACGCGTTGCTGCCATCGTTGCTATTTTTGAAACCTGTGGTATGCTGATCTTTATGTTAGCCACTACATTCCTTCCGGTTCTCGACTGGTTGTCGATGACTTCCGGAGATCCGAGCCGCCGTATTGCAAATGCGAACACGATCTTTAACTTAGTATCACTGATCGTGCTGTTCCCATTCTCAAATCTCATCGCCGCTTTGTCTAAGAAGATCATTCGCGGCTCCGACGAAGAGCCAAATATGGCAAAATTAGAGTTTATCAGCGAAACAACGCATACGACTTCTACTGCAATGATCGGTCAGATCGATGCGGAGACCAATCGTATGGAAGAACTGGTGCAAACCAACCTTCGTCTCGCTACCGAGAATTATTTTGATAATCGTTTGAAAGACGAGGAGGATTTCAACCAGACGGAAGAAACGATCGATTTCTTAAATAAGAAAATTACCGATGCACTGATCCGCATGAGTTCTTTTGCAGATCTGACACCAGAGCAGGCTAAGCACGTTGGTAATCTATTCCATGTGATCAATGATTTAGAGCGAATCGGTGACCATGCAGAAAATATGGCACAATATAGTATTCGTATGCACAAGAATAAGGAGCGTTTCAGTAAAACCGCCATGGAAGAACTCCGTGGGTTGGTGGATATTATTGAACGTATTTACAAAGAAGCTTACGCCCAAATGGTATCACCGGATCAGGATAAATACGCACATGTATATGCCTTGAAACGAGATGTAAACCGCATGATCGAGGACATGAAGGAAAAGCATATTGTCCGTATGAATAAGGGAAAATGTAATTCACAACAGGGTATGATGTTCGTAGAACTTTTGATGGATCTGGAACGTGTTGCAGCACACGCTATGAATATTGCACAGGCAGCAAATTAAAAGCAATTCTTGCTTGGCGATGTCACGCTACATAGCAGCAATTTCCTATTCAAAATAATGGATCAACACAAATTAAATCCCCCTTGAGCAGACTTTTGGTTATCTACCTTATCTGCCTAAGGGGGATTCATTACTTCTTACAACATTTTTTTGTGTTTGAAATAAATAAATTCAAGAAGAATGATGATACCACACACGATTGCCACAACAGGATAACCGTAATGACTTTTAAGCTCCGGCATTCCAACAAAATTCATACCATACCACCCTGCCACAAGTGTCAACGGCGAAAAAATAGCCGTGACGATCGTCAGGATACGCATGATCCTATTTTGTTCTTCATCCAAGCGCTGCTGCTGTAATTCTCGTATTTGCAGCATATATTCCCGAAGCATTTTAGAGCGATTGTATAACCGCTCTACCTTTTGTCCATATGTCTGAAAACAGATCACCTCTTTCTCATCAAAGAAATCATTGACATTTTCGACAAGTGTATCGCTCATATCCATCATCTGTTGATATTGAAAGCTCTTGTTGAGTAATATTTTGCGATATTTGGCCATTAATCCGGTCGGATCCGTCTTCTCCCCTGACTGGATCTCCTCTTCCATCTGGAAGCAGCCTGCTTCGATCCTCTGCAAATGTTTGATATCATCTTTTAATAATTCATCCAAAAGGCGGATAAAAAAACGTACAGGCGACAGATCATCTTCATCGCTGATCAGCGAGCGAAGCTGTTTTTCCCAGTGATCATGTCTGGTCTTTTGTCCGATCAAAACCAGTTCGCTGCGGTCAAGATAGTAAATAATACTGACCGCCCTGCCGTCATATGCTTCTTCCGGATGCCACATAATTTCGCCCACCACAGCGTCCGCAAGAACTACAGCTTTCGAAAAATGCATACGGTTAGACTGCAGCATATATTCCATTTCATTCCAAAAGCTGGCACTCTCCCAGCGTTCCTTCGCTTCCGCTGCATCAAGCACCAGCACCCGCCCCTGTTTCAATGCAAATTCCACAGCGATCCCCCCTCACATCATACTATTGACCATAGTATGCATTTTCTCCATGTTTTCTAAAAAAATGCTTGTCACGAATACTATCCGGTGCCGGCTGTACCTGAGGGTTGAGTAATTCTGTTCGGATCGCCATGCTCGCAACCTCCTCCAGCACAACCGCATTATGCACTGCTTCAGCAGCATCCTTGCCCCAGGTAAACGGTCCGTGGTTTGTGCAGAGTACGCCCGGCGTATGCATTGGATTCAGTCCTCTCTGCTCAAATGTCTCAATAATAACAAGTCCGGTATTACGCTCATACTCTCCACCAATTTCTTCCGGTGTCAGACTTCGCGCACAAGGAATCGGACCATAAAAATAGTCGGCATGTGTTGTTCCGTATAACGGAATGTCACGTCCTGCCTGCGCCCACGAAGTTGCCTCCGGCGAATGTGTATGCACAACGCCTCCGATTTCCGGATATTTTTTGTACAATTCCAAATGCGTTGGCGTGTCCGATGATGGGTTAAGCGTTCCCTCGATACGGTTTCCTTCCAGATCCATGACCACCATATCTTCCGGACGCAGCTTATCATAATCTACGCCACTGGGTTTGATTACAAAATATCCGGTATCTCTATCAATCCCGCTTACATTTCCCCAAGTATACGTGATCAATCCTCTGCGCGGCAGTTCCATATTTGCTTCATATACCTTTTTCTTTAATTCTTCTAACATAGTGTCCTCCATTCGAAAATATCTGCTTACCAATGTAACGAAGTTTCTTCAATCTGCAAGCCCCCACGATATGATTCCATAAATTGTTCAAATCCCTGCACGATCTCCGGATCAGGGGCTATTGTTGTCCCTTCATTGCCGGCAAATACATAATCTTCCAAATACTGTGCCAGCGACTGTCCCTCCTGCTTATGAACCATAAAATCTGCAAGCAGCGCAATACCCCAGGCACCGCCCTCACCGGCTGTCTCCATCACAGAAACCGGTGCATTCATTGCTGCCGCAGTAATCCGCTGTCCGACGCCCTTGGTCGTAAAGAAGCCGCCATGTCCATACATTTTGTCAACTTGCACCTGCTCCTGCTGCAAAATATCCAATCCGATCTTCAAGGTTGCCAGCGCACTATATAAATGTGTACGCATAAAATTAGCAAGGTTAAATGCCGCATCCGGCTTACGCACAAAGAGTGGTCTTCCGGCATCTAATGCAGTCACACCTTCTCCGGAAAAATAATTATAGGAAAGAAGACCGCCGCAATCGGCCGCTCCCTCCTCTGCTTTTTGGAACAATTTTGTAAACAGCGTTCCTGTGTCTACCGAAAAGCCCATGTAATCCGCAAATTCACCGAACAAGTTGACCCATGCATTGATGTCCGAGGTGCAATTGTTACAATGTACCATCGCCACCGGCTCACCGGAAGGTGTTGTAACCATATCAATTTCCGTATGCACCTGTTTTAATGCCTGTTCAAGTACAACCATCGCAAAAATTGATGTTCCGGCAGATACATTTCCGGTGCGGACACCTACACTATCTGTTGCGACCATCCCGGTTCCGGCATCTCCTTCCGGCGGGCATAACGGAATCCCCGCCTGTAAAGAACCGGTTGGATCCAATAACGCGGCTCCCCTCTCGGTCAGCACTCCGGCTTCCTCTCCTGCCGACAAGACCTTTGGCAAAATATCCTTTATATTCCACGAGTATCCACGATCGGCAATCATCTCATCAAACTGTGCCAGCATCTTACTATCGTAGTCTCCCGTCTCGCTGTCGATTGGGAACATTCCCGATGCATCGCCCACGCCGAGTACTTTTTCGTCTGTGAGCTTCCAATGTACATAGCCCGCCAATGTCGTAAAATAAGAAAGCTTCGATAAATGTGGTTCCTCGTTCAAAATTGCCTGATATAAATGCGCAATACTCCATCTCTGCGGAATATTAAACGCAAACCGTTCCGTCAACTGCTCTGCCGCCTCTTCTGTCATTGTATTGCGCCAAGTACGGAATGGAACCAAGAAGTCTCCTTTCGCATCGAACGCCAAATATCCATGCATCATCGCCGAAAAACCAATTGCTGCAAGTTTGGTGATTGTTACCTGATATTTTTGCTGCACCTGTTCTGCCAAGGAACGATAACAGTCTGCCAAACCATTCCAGATATCCTCCTCGTGGTATGTCCACACACCATCCTCTAAGCGATTCTCCCAGTTGTGGCTGCCGGAAGCAAGTGGTTCTCCTTGTTCTCCGATCAGCACAGCCTTGATACGCGTCGAACCAAACTCAATGCCAAGTACTGCTTTTCCTTCTTGTATATATTGTGCGATCTCCATATTTTCTTCCTTTCTCTTAATCTTCTAGTGAATCATTTTCTCTACATCTCATGCGCTAAACGCCTGCCCGTCTTGCTGTGCCATTATACGGACACCTATTTATACTGCATCACAATAACCGTATCTTTTTTATTAGGTACTTTCTTCGTCACCTTTAAGGTCACCTTCGTCTTTCCTTTTTTATTGCCTTTGCAGGATATCTTTTTACCGGATTCCAGCAAATAGACTTTTTTGAGCTTTTTATTTTTGTACTTGCGTACTGTCAGCTTTTTATTTTTAGGCCATTTCGTCACATGTACATAGACATTTTTACCTTTCTTGGTATATGTTCCCCAAGATGGGACCTTACCAAACGGATTACCGGAGGTAGCATAAATACTGCTGCCGTTTTTCTTCATCCAGTTACCAATGCCACGCAGTGCTTTCTTACTTCCCGCTGTCATAGTACCGTCACCCTTCGGTCCGATATTTAACAGATAATTACCACTCTTAGAAGCAACATCGACCAATTCCCGGATTAAATATTTATAGCTTCGATATGAATTCTCCAAATCCTTTTTATAGCCCCACGCATCGTTCATGGACTGACAAGTCTCCCATGGTCTTGATGGTGCTTTCTCCGGAATACTTCTCTCCGGGCACTCAAAATCACCCAGCTTAAATCCACGGCAGACACGCTCGTTTACTAATATAGAAGATTTCAAAGATTTTACATATTTATACAGATCTTTTCCATCTGCTTTCGTCCACCATTTTGCCAGTGTCGGCGCCTTGCTGCTATAAGTCCAGTCTCCGTCAAACCACATAATTGCCGGATTATAACGGTCTACTAACTCTTTTAACTGAGCCTTCATGTCGCGGATGTATGCTGTGCGTGCAGCCATTGACTTCATCTTCGTAAAATCACCGTTGATCGTCTGCGACGAATGGTTCCAATCTATGATCGAATAATACAGGCCAAACTTGATTCCTGCTTTGTCACATGCATTTTTGAGTTCCATCAGCACATCACGGCCGGTTTTGCCAAATGGTGTATACTGCTGCAGACTAAACATCGTCTTACCGGTATAATCCTTAAAGCTGGCAACGTTCGTATCCCACATTGCCATTCCCTCATGATGTTTGGCTGTGATCACGATGTATTTCATACCTGCAAGCTTAGCATATTTTACAATTTCATTGGCATTAAACTTGGCCGGATTGAACTTTGCGGCTACCGTCTGCTGGTATTTCTGCTTCGAAATCCCCTCGGTCTGCATCGCCCATTCGCCATGTCCATAATAGGAATACGCTCCAAAGTGAATGAACATACCGAAACGATCTTTCGTCCACCATTTCATATTGGATGGAACACTGTACGCCTGCGATTGCACACCTCCTGCTGCCATGCCAATCACCAGACTCAATACCAGTAACAATCTCCATACTTTTTTGCTTTTTTTCATTGTCATTACCTTTCCCTTTCTGTTTTGTCAGTGCGTGTATCTTTCGTTGCCAGTCCACTTCCGCTGATTGGAATCTTATCTCCTAAATAAGTCGGCTTTG
>ERZ772865.4044-NODE-4044-length-10359-cov-3.167702_pt1 | contig 10359 bp, 7 predicted proteins | sample MGYA00512133_ERZ772865 | MGnify/ENA primary metagenome ERZ772865 (study PRJEB29015, sample SAMEA2737722) | human gut metagenome | biome: human gut; feature: human-associated habitat; material: faeces | place: China | collected 2012 ...
GCATCTTCTCCGGAAGCGTTGAGAACGCGATCGCAAAGGTTGAGGAGGCTGTCGGTGACGCTGTGGACGCAGACCAGAAGAGATGGTTCGCGATCAAGCTTCTTGAGAAGGACAGCAAGGTCATCGAGCAGTTACATCTTCCGGCATCCGCTATGGCAGCGGTCAACACAGAGGTGACCCGTCTTGAGAAAGAGACCGATGATGATACAGAGAGCATCATCACAGACGAGCGTTATACATACATCGGAAGCGTGATCGACAAGGCCGTTAAGAAATCAGGCAAGAAGCTCTCCACATCCGATAAGATCGATAAGATCGTTACAAACCGTATTTTAGGTATCCCGATCTTCGCGGCAGTGATGTGGTTCGTTTACTACATCTGTGTAAGCACACTCGGAACCATGGGTACAGACTGGGCGAATGATACATTCGGCGGCGGCATTCAGGAATGGGCAGGCGCGGCACTCGCGGCAGCAGGCGCAAGCGACTTCATCCAGAGTCTTGTTGTAGATGGTATCCTCGGCGGACTCTTCGCTGTATTCGGATTCCTCCCGCAGATGGCACTCTTATTCTTAATGCTTTCCATCCTTGAGGACTGCGGATACATGGTACGTATCGCATTCGTCATGGACCGTGTATTCCGTCACTTCGGACTTTCCGGTAAGAGCTTCATTCCGCTCCTTATCGCATCCGGCTGCGGTATCCCGGGTATCATGGCTTCCAAGACCATCGAAAATGATAATGACAGACGTCTTACCATTATGACAGCCACATTTATTCCGTGCGGCGCGAAGCTTCCTGTTATCGCTCTGTTAGGCGGCATCATGGTCGGCTGGACATCCGGAGATTACTCCGATGCGGGAAATACAGCATTCTTAATGTACGCGTTAGGTATCGTTTGCGTCCTTGTCGCAGCGATCATGTTAAAGAAGACAAAACCGTTCTCCGGCGAGGCAGCTCCGTTCGTTATGGAGTTACCGGCATACCACATCCCGTCTGCCAAGACCGTTCTCATGCACACTTGGGAGCGTCTGTGGGGCTTCATTAAGAAAGCCGGAACGATCCTGTTCCTTGCCTGCGTGATCATGTGGATCCTCTCCACCTTCGGTTTCGAGAATGGCGCGTTCGGTATGGTAGAAGATACAGAAAACTGCTTCATGGCGATCCTCGGAAGCGCTCTTGCATGGATCTTCACTCCTCTCGGATGGGGCAAATGGCAGTGTGTTGCAGCGGCGATCTCCGGATTCTCCGCAAAAGAGGGTATCGTTTCCACAATGGGTGTCCTTGCAAATGTCAGCGAGGATCTCTCTGAGGAGACAGATGTTGTTGCAGCTGCGATCAGAGACTGGTTCCCGACAATGGCAGCAGCCTTCTCCTTCCTTGTATTCAACCTGTTAAACTCCCCGTGTCTGGCGGCGATTTCCACAATGGCCCAGCAGATGCAGTCAAGAAAGTGGTTCTGGTTCGCGATCATTTTCCAGAATGTATTCGCTTACTGCGTAGCACTGATGTTCTATCAGTTCGGTCTTCTTATGGAAGGCGGTTCCTTCGGAATCGGCACAGCAGCAGCCGTTGTTGTTCTTCTCGGATTCCTCTACATGCTGTTCCGTCCGGATCCATATAAGAACCAGAAGAAGGCATCCCGCCGTTCTGTAGCAGCTTAATTTTAGCAGTATTACTTCATTATTCCATAGAAACTCTATAAAAGATCCAGGTCAGAGGCGGACATCGCTTCGAGGCCTGGATCTTTTCTGTTGGAGAACGCATAGCTTATAGAAGGAAGATTGCGAGAGCCGTGCCGGGATCCGGACGGCCTTCGCGGATCAAAGGAGATAAAAAACGATGGAAAATATCGGAAATATTATTCTTGGGATCATGATCCCGTTTGCAGGGACGACGCTTGGGGCTGCGTGCGTATATTTTATGAGGAATGGGATCCGGCAGAATGTGGAAAAAGGCCTTCTGGGCTTTGCGTCCGGTGTCATGGTGGCGGCATCCGTGTGGTCGCTTCTGATCCCGTCCATGAATCTTTCCGCGGATCTGGGACGTCTGGCGTTTCTGCCTGCGGTGACCGGATTCTTTTGCGGCATCCTGTTCCTGCTGTTCCTTGACGGACATGTGCCTCATCTTCACATCGGGTGCGACGAACCGGAAGGTCCGTCCTGCACGTTAAAAAAAAATACGATGCTTGTCCTTGCGGTGACTCTTCATAATATTCCGGAAGGAATGGCGGTCGGTGTCATGTTCGCGGGACTTCTTACGGCAAACAGCGGGATCACGTTAGCCGGTGCGTTTGCCTTGTCCGTCGGGATCGCGATCCAGAACTTCCCGGAGGGGGCGATCATTTCCCTGCCGCTCAAGGGTGAAGGAATGAGCAGCAACCGGGCATTCTTGTATGGAACGCTTTCCGGCGTTGTAGAGCCTGTCGCGGCGCTTTTGACCGTGCTGCTATACAGGGTCCTCGCTCCGGTCCTGCCGTATCTTCTCGCCTTCGCTGCAGGTGCCATGATGTACGTGGTCGTGGAGGAGCTGATCCCGGAGACTGCGGAGGGAGAGCACTCGAATATCGGAACCATCGGGTTTGCAGTCGGGTTTGCCCTGATGATGATGCTGGATGTGGCACTTGGGTGATACAATATGGACGACTGTGCATTCTCGCGGAGCGTTTATCTCAGTCGGACCTGATTCCCACTGAGACGAGTTTGTTGTTACTCACTACCTGAAAGAGGTGAGAGTCTTCCCGGCTAAGATAATATTATAGGGAAGGGCGACGCCCCCTTGTCCTCTGTCCGGTGGAAAAAGGTCAGAAGAATAAAAAGAAAAGTGGATATCCAGAGTCCATGATGTGACTCTGGGATATCCACTTTTTATTTCCGGCAATCAAATTTTTCAACGAAGATCGATCAAATTGTCAAAATTACATCTATTATCGGGAATGTTTGCTTAATTAGAATCTCTTCCAGGTACCACGATAGAAAAGCAGCAGCAGCGGGAACAGCTCAAGACGTCCGGCAAGCATATCAAAGGTCAGAACCAGCTTGGAGAAGTTGGAGAAGAGCCCGAAGTTCTGGGCCGGGCCTACAAGTTCCAATCCCGGTCCGATGTTGTTTAAGGTCGCCGCGACGGCGGTAAAGTTTGTCACAAGATCGAAGTTGTCGATGCCGATGAGCAGCACGGAAATAGCGAAGATCAGGATGTATGCCGCTATGAAGACATTTACGGAGCGGAGGACCACATGATCCACCGCGCGTCCCTCAAAATGGATCTTGCGGACCTGATTCGGATGGAGACTCTGGGAGAGCTCCTTTGTCAGGGATCGGAATAACAGCACGACACGGGACACCTTAATGCCGCCGCCGGTACTTCCCGCGCAGGCACCGATAAACATTAAGAGCACCAGGATCGTTTTCGGGATCGTTGGCCAAAGGTTAAAATCCACGGTGGCGAAGCCGGTGGTCGTGATGATGGAAGCAACCTGAAACGCAACATGGTGGAACGCGAGGAACAGGCTGTCGAAGAAATCCCGGACGAAAAACGTGATGACAAGGATCGACGCGGCAATGATCCCGAGGTACCATCGCGCCTCCTCGCAGCGCAGTGCTTCCTTCGGCTTTTTCATATAGAAGAGGAAGTACACGTTAAAGTTGATGCCAAAAAGGATCATAAACACGGTAACTACGCCCTGCAGGTAGGTGGAATAGCTTCCGAAGCTGTCATTCTTGATACCGAAACCTCCGGTTCCCGCGGTGCCGAAAACGGTACACAGGGAATCAAACACCGGCATCTGTCCCACAAGCAGGAGAACAAACTCCATAACCGTCAGGAACAGATAGAGCCCATAGAGGATCTTTGCGGTGGACTGCACCTTCGGGACCAGCTTTGTGACAGAGGGGCCCGGGCTCTCTGCTTTCATGAGGTTCATATGATAGCCGCTTCCGGTAAGCGGAAGCAGGCAGAGAAGGAACACGAGAACTCCCATACCGCCGATCCAGTGTGTAAAGCTCCTCCAGAACAGGATGCCGTGCTGAAGCGGTTCCACGGCGGGAAGAATACTGGCACCGGTCGTCGTAAATCCGGACACAGTCTCAAACAGGGCATCCACCGGATTTGTGATGGATCCGCTTAAGAGGAACGGGATGGAACCCATGATACTCATGACGATCCAGCTTAAGGCAACCGTCACGGAACCTTCCCTTGCGTAGAATACCTTGTTTTTCGGCTGCTTGCGGACAAGGATCACACCTGGGATCAGGCAGAGGACGATCGTGATGAAGAATGCCAGCGCGCAGCTTTCATGGTAGATCAGGGAGACTGCCAGGGATGGCACAAGAAGCGCCGCCTCCACGTCCAGAATCCAGCCGATAATATAAAAGATCATCGAATAATTCATGGAATCGCTCCTTTATGATTTTAAGATATCCCGGATATCACCGAGACCGCGGTTTGTGGTCACGAGAATCACGGTATCCCCGACCGTGATCATATTCTGACCGCGGGGGGTGAGGATCTGACCGTTGCGGTTGATGCAGCAGATCAGAAGGTTGTCCTTTAAGTTTAAGTCCATAAGCGGCACATTCGTGACAGCGGAATCCTCTTTGATGGAGAATTCCAGTGCTTCGGCACGGCCGTCCAGGATCTTATACAGCGTTTCCACGTTGCAGCCGATGGTGTTCTGGCGGGCACGGACGTACTGTAGGATATAATCTGCCGTCAGGTACTTTGGGTAGATGATGCTGTCGATACCGAAGCTGTCGATCACGTCATCGAAGGCGATCTTATTGACCTTTGCGATGAGCTTTGCATTGGAGTGGAGCTTTCCGTAGAGGGCGAGGAAGATATTCTCCTCGTCAAGTCCGGTGAGGGCCACAAGGGAATCAGCGTAGGTCAGGCCTTCTTCCAGAAGAAGATCCCGATCACTTCCGTCCCCGTTTATGATGTCAGCGCCTGGGATCACCTCGCTTAAGTAATCACAGCGCTCTTTCCGCTGCTCGATGATCCGGACGCGGAACCCGATCTTTAAGAGGTCCTGTGCGAGATAGTGGGCGATGGTGCCGCCGCCGATGATCAGGGAATTTTTTACGGATTTTGAGCGGAGACCGATCTTTTCAAAAAACTGGGCTGTATTTTCAAGAGATCCCACAATGGAGAGGATATCCGTATCCTGAAGGACAAAGCTTCCGTTCGGGATCACGACCTCGGATCCGCGCTCAACGGCACAGATCAGGACATCGCATTTTAACTGCCGCATGATATCCATGACAGTTTTTCCGCCGAACCCGATCTCCGGCTTTAAGCGGAAGCGGAGAAGCTCGACACGTCCTTTTGCGAAGGTGTCGATCTTGATGGCGGACGGGAATTTTAAGAGCTTTAAGATCTCTCTGGCCGCCGTCAGCTCCGGGTTGATGATCATGGAGAGTCCGAGCTTTTCCTGAATGAAGCGGATCTCCTTATTATAGAGCGGGTTTCTTACGCGGGCGATGGTGTCACAGTGTCCGGTCTTCTTCGCCATCAGGCAGCAGAGGAGGTTTAATTCGTCCTCGCCGGTGACAGCGATAAAGAGGTCCGCGCTTTCCACACCGGCCTCCTGCTGGATATTGAAGCTGGCGCCGTTTCCAACGATTCCCAGGGCGTCAAACTGGTTGGAAAGATGTTCCACTTTCTGCGGATTCATATCGACCATAACGAGATCGTGGCCCTCGGCGCTTAAGCGCTCCGCAAGGCTCACGCCGACCTTTCCGCAGCCGACAATGATGATCTTCATATGTTTACCGGTCCTTTCAATTAATTACGCTTCCCAGCGTCCGGAAGCGCCGCACGGGAGTACGAGTTTGGAACTTGTAACCGGAAGTCCGATCTCCTCGGAGCTTACAGTTCCGCCGAACTGCGGAACAACGGCTGTTCCGAGCATATAAGTCAGAACGGCCGGAGCAAGTCCGGTTGTGTAGGAGTTGATCAGGTAGAATAACGGCTTGTCGGAGAGGAGCTTTGCACACAGCTTTACGAGCGGGTAGATCGCGTCCTCGATCTTCCAGATCTCGCCCTTCGGGCCTCTTCCATAGGAGGGCGGGTCCATGATGATCGCGTCGTAGTGGTTTCCACGGCGGATCTCACGCTCTACGAATTTTACGCAGTCATCCACGATCCAGCGGATCGGCGCGTCCTCAAGGCCGCTGGACTTCGCGTTCTCCTTTGCCCAGGCAACCATGCCCTTGGAGGCGTCAACGTGGGTCACGGAAGCTCCGGCTTTCGCGGCTGCCAGTGTCGCTCCGCCGGTGTAGGCGAAGAGGTTTAAGACTTTGACCGGGTGTCCCGCGTTTTTGATCTTTTCGCCAAACCAGTCCCAGTTTGCCGCCTGTTCCGGGAAAAGACCGGTATGCTTAAAGCTGAAGGGCTTTAACTGGAAGGTCAGGCCTTTGTAGTTGATGCTCCACTGCTCCGGGAGACTGAAGAATTCCCACTCGCCGCCGCCTTTTGAGCTTCTGTGGTAGTGGCCGTTCATCTTTCTCCACTGTGGTGCCTTTTTATCGGTATCCCAGATAACCTGGGGATCCGGACGGACCAGAATATATTTTCCCCAACGCTCCAGCTTTTCACCGCCGGAACAGTCGATGACTTCATAGTCCTTCCATCCATCTGCTATCCACATAATTGTATTCCATCTCTTTCTTTAGACTTTTTTTGCGTAAAAACGGATCAGGGGCATAAAATGCCTATGATATACCAGTATAATAGATTCGGGGGATACTGTCAAATAGGAGTGGGGATGGAATGCGGGATGTTGGCGGAAATATGGGGAACATGAATGGAAAATGTGTCTTTCTGTGGCGGGAATGCGGCAGAACTGTGGTGGGGACTTAAGAGAATTGACAGGTATTTTCTGTTGAATAATCAGGGAGTTACTGGTAAAATAAAATCAGATGTATTGCGAAATGAAAAATACGGCCGGAAGGCAGAAATCCCATCGGCGAAGCTGATCCGGAATGGATGTTGGCGATAGTTATGCGCCTTTTGGGGTACAGGAAGGAGACGGAGCGAGTGAAGAAAAAAGGGTTAAGAATACTGGCAGCAGCGGCGGTCCTGACTTTCGGATGTCTGACGATGAACGCCTACGCAGCGGAAGGCTGGGCGCTTTCCAATAATATATGGACGTATCTTGATAAAAACGGAAATCGCGTGACGAATGAGTGGAAAAAGGGCGCGGACAATCTCTGGAGATATTTAAACAACAGCGGTGAAATGGCGGTCAACAGCTGGGCCGACAACGATTACTATGTGGATTCCAACGGGATCATGGTGGCGGATAAGTGGATGCAGATCGTGTCCCCCTACAGCAGAGACAGTCAGACCTACTGGTTTTACTTCGGTTCCAGCGGAAAAGTCACAAAGGACACCTGGAAGAAGATCGATGGAAAAAGTTATTACTTTGACGCTGACGGAATCATGCAGACCGGCTGGACCGAAGATGGGGATTACTATTTAAGCTCCAGCGGAGCGATGGTGACAGGATGGCGATATCTGGAGCCGAAGGATGAGGACAGCAGCCTTTACGGAACGGAAAGCGATGATGGAAAGTACTGGTTCTATTTTTCCGCAAGCGGAAAGAAGCAGAGCCCGTCGACCAGCGATGACGGCGGAGAGTATAAGGTAACAAAGATCGATGGAAAATACTATTGCTTTGACGCAGACGGACGGATGCGCACCGGCTGGGTGTATTTAGAAGGTGATCCGGAAAATTCAAGTAAGAGTTCGATTGCGGATTGGAGATATTTCGCGGAGAGCGGGATCCAGAACGCTACGGTCGGCGCGGCGATCCCCGGCTGGCTTTCCTTAAACCCGCCGGAACAGCTTCAGGACAATGTGGATGAGCCGGTCGTATGGTATTATTTTGATAAAAACGGCGAGCCAAAGACCGGACCGGAAGACGGAAAAGCGTCCACGAGCGATTTTGTCCGCATCAATGGAAAGACGTATCTCTTCGACCAGAAAGGAAATCCGGTCAAAGGATTAAAGAAGGTACGGATCGGATCGACCAGCGAATATACGTCCTACTACTTTGATGAGTCATCCAGAACCTCAGTAAAAGGAAAAATGACCGTCGAGGAAGGCGATGGAAATAAGACCACGTTTTATTTCAATGAAGGGACCTATGCAGGCCGCGGAACAAACGGCGTTAAGAACGGATACCTTTATTATATGGGAAAACTTCAGCAGGCAGACAGCTCCAGCCGCTATGCGCTGATCAGCATTCCGAATGGAAACGGCAGTTATCAGACGTATGTGGTAAACAGCTCCGGACGTATTTCCAAGAATACGACGGTAAAGGACCGCGATGGAAACAAATATAAAGTGAATTCCAGCGGGATCCTGACGCATATCAATGACGAGGCAGCAAGCTCCACGGAAGATTACGGCGAGCCGACTGAGCCGGTATTTGAGAATGACTGATATGGATCCAGGATAAATGATAAAGGACTTTTTGAAGGACCAGGGGCAGAGATGTTCCTGGTCTTTTCTTTTGCATTTCGTGCAGAATTTTGACATCTTGTGTCGAACCGATTGACACGCCTTGTTTTCTAATGATATTCTGGCGACAGAGACTTGAAGATAAGAGGGAGGCGGATCGCATGAGATATAATTTTAGAAGATGGATGGCAGGATTATTGACGGCAGTGATGGTGGGATCCACGATCATATCACCAGTGTATGCGGAATCAGCTATGATTCGACCGGATACTGATTTTGAAGTATATACGGCGAGTGATGCAGTGAAGGAGAAAGCGACACAGTCAGACACGGTGAGAAAACCGCAGAGGGCGAAAAAAGATGAATTATTGAAGCTTAAGGCATCGGACTCCAATGCGCTTCTCAGGACATTGAGTGCCGAAGCAGAGTATGATCTGAAGAATGGGGAAGTGACCATTGATAAGAACGGCGATTACACGATCAGCGGCACATATGAAACGACGACTGGAATGGATCATGTGATCACGGTGAAGAAGAATGTTTATGCGACGATCACTTTAAAGGGTGTGTCAATTGGAACCGCAAATGCGAATACAGTTCATATGTCCTGTATTGAACTTGAAGAGGGAGCGGATGTGACGCTGGTTCTCTCCGGAAAGAATAACCTGTATACAGTCAGCAACTCCGGCGCGGCGATCCATGTGCCGGAAGGAAGCAGCCTGACGATCCGGGCAGGATCTGATCAGGATGTCCTGTATTCGTTTGCGCGCGCTTATGGAGCTGGAATCGGAGGAAACAGCGGAGAGGGACATGGCAAGATCACGATTGAAAGCGGAACAGTGGCAGCTTGTTCTGGAATGAGGCTGACAGATAAAGGACCGGAAAAAGGAACGGAATCGGACAGTGGAGCCGGAATCGGATCTGGTTCGAAGGGAATTGGCGGTGGTGTGATTACAATCGCTGGTGGATCTGTTTATGCCGTAGCATCTGTTGGAGCTGGAATCGGTGGTGGATATAAGGGAACATCGGGAACTGTTGTGATTTCCGGCGGAGATGTAGAGGCACGGGGCGGAGAGTATAACCGTAGCGTGAATGCTGTTGCAATCGGTCCAGAGATGGTCGATGGTAAGAATAATAGTTTTACATTGAAAGCCAGTGGAAAAGAAAAAGCAACGGCAGAATTCCGTGGAGTTGATCAAACCAAAACATACACGGTCGATATTGGAAAGGAGCAGACCATCAACTATCCGGGAAGCCGTGTGGTGATCAAGTATGGAGAACAGACACGAAATGGGAAGCTTACCGTTACTCCAAAAGAAGGTGTTACCTATTCTGGAAACGGAAGAGTTGAGATCGCCGGAGCTGGTCCATATACAGTTACAATGGCAGATTCTGGGACAGCGACAAGGGAATTTATTAAGATCAAGAGCAGCTGTACCGTTACATTGAAACAGCTCAATATTTATCCGAATGCACAGAAGGTTCCTGCAATTGATATCGATGCGGGACTTAAAAAGGTGACCTTAAAGCTGGAAGGCAGAAATATTCTTAAGGGCGCTGAGCTTGCGGCGGCGATCGATAATCATGGGACTCCGCTGGAGATAACAGGAAGCGGAAGTCTGGATGCCACAGCCGGCTCCGGGTCTGCGGCGATCGGTGGCAGCTGCCATGTAACTTCTGTGCCGGTAGGCAAAAATATTACGATCTCCGGCGGTGATCTGACCCTGTGGTCAAATGGAGAGGGAACCTGTCTGGGAGCTGGTGCTGCCAGCAGCAGAAGTACGGGGAGTGCAGATAACCTGGTCATTTCCGGTGGAAATGTAAACCTGATCAAGAGCGGGCCCACCCGGCGCTCAAAGTCATAGTTGACGGAAATGCGCATGGTAGAGGCGTGCC
>ERZ772865.4049-NODE-4049-length-10351-cov-2.592657_pt1 | contig 10351 bp, 7 predicted proteins | sample MGYA00512133_ERZ772865 | MGnify/ENA primary metagenome ERZ772865 (study PRJEB29015, sample SAMEA2737722) | human gut metagenome | biome: human gut; feature: human-associated habitat; material: faeces | place: China | collected 2012 ...
TGATTCCGGCATTATTGACAAGGATGTCACCGGCGCAGATGTGGAAGGCGCTGAATAACGCGGCGACACACGAGATCACGGAATCCGAGGCCTGCTACGATCTGGGCTACAGCGTGTCCGGCTGTCAGTGGGAAGTCACGGTGTCGGTTCCCGCCGACGTTCTCCGTCTCAGCTGCGGTCTGGCGGAGAATGTGGTGGTCGTCCAGTCCGAGCGGCTTTCCGCGCGGGAGAGCTGCCAGCGGACAGCCTATTTCAACGACAGTGACCTGTACGAGTTGGTGCGCTGCAGCCGGGACGGCAGCACCCGTATCGACCAGTCCGCCTATGAGACCTTCCAGTCTCAGGTGGATGGGAAATTGCAGGCGCTGCTGGCAAAACGGGCAGACGATCCGGCGGGCTATGACGGCTGTGTGCTGACCGGCTTTGCGCAGGTGTGGCAGTACGAGACGGGAGAAAACCGGGCGGACTGGTATCGGCTGGACGGCGCGCTGACGATGCGGGAGCCGGAAAAGGCGTCTCCCGTGGATATGCTGGCGCTGGACAGTCAGATGCGTCTCCCCATCAGGGAGTACGCGGTGGCCCGGTATCAGGGCGATACGCTGCTGGGACTGGTGTTTCTGGACAGCACAGGCGAATACCACGCCGATTTCCCGGAGGATCGCCAGTGGGTCACGGAAATGTTCAGCGCCGTGGAGCGTGTAGACCTGGACGGCAGCAAACAGCGGCAGGAGACACAGCAACAGGAGGAACAGCGGAAACATGACGCCATGGCGCTGCGCCTGATGGCAGCGTTGCGGCCGGAGGATATCTACGAGCTGAACACCGCATCGGCCGCCGACGTGACGGCGGAGCAGCTGGCGGCGGCCCTGAACGGCGCGGCGGAGCACAATATCAGTCAGGAAGCCGCCTTGGCGGCGGGCTACGATGGCGCTGACCGGTACGTGACGTTTCTGCTGGATCAGGGTGAGGTTTACGTCAGCGCCGGTGAGCCGCAGAATATCGTGCAGGTCATGGTGGGACTCGGCACGGTGTATTATCAAGACGCCCAGCTGTACGCGCTGCTGCGCGGCAGGTAAATAAAAAACCGACCGGTCGCCCGCGACCGGTCAGTTTTTTATTTACCTGTTTACTTATTCCGCCATGTGGAAGGGCTCAGCAGCACCAGCAGCGGCATCAACTCCAGACGGCCCATCAGCATGATAAGGGCCAGCACCAGCTTGCTGAACCACGACAGGGACGCAAAGTTGGCCATGGGGCCAAGAGCACCCAGCGACGGACCAACATTGCTGATACAGGTCAGCGATGCCACAAAGGACTCCGTGAAGCCCAGCACATCCAGCGAAACCACCAGCGTACCGGCCATCAGGATCAGCAGGTACGCCACCTGAAACATGTGGGCGGAGTTGACGGCCCGCTCGTCCACGCTCTGGCCATCTATGGTGATGACCGACACCCGGTTGGGGTGGATGATGTGATCCAGCTCCCGCCGCAGGCTCTTGACCTGCAGCATCAGGCGGCTGATCTTCATGCCGCCGGCTGTGGAACCGGCGCAGCCGCCCACATACATCAGCAGCACCAGAATACACCGGCTGAGCTGGGGCCACAGGTCAAAATCCGTTGTGCTGAAGCCCGTGGTGGTAATGACGGACGAGACGGCGAAAAAGGCGTGGTGAAACGCGTCGAATGCCGTGGGGAACATTCCCAGAATGTTAAGGGTAATAATCAGCGTGCTCCCGGCGATGATGGCAAAATACGCCCGCACCTCGGTATTCCGCCAGACCATGGCATATTTTTTCATCAGCAGGAAAAAGTAAACGTTGAAGTTCACGCCGAACAGCGCCATGAACACGGAGACCACGCCCTGAAGATAGTAGCTGTCATAGTAGCCCATGGAGCTGTTCTTGATGCCGAAGCCGCCGGTGCCGGCGGTGCCGAAGGCGGTACACAGGCTGTCAAACAGGGGCATTCCTCCAATGAGCAGCAGCACCACCTCCACCGCCGTCATGACGATGTAAATGCCGTAAAGAATGGCGGCGGATTTGCGCATATTCGGCACCATCTTGCTCACGGTGGGGCCGGGGCTTTCCGCCCGGAGCAGGTGGTTGGCCTGTCCGCCCATGTTCACCAGCGACAGCATGAACACCAGAATGCCCATGCCCCCCAACCAGTGGGTGAAGCTGCGCCAGAAGAGCATCCCGTTGTCCAACGCCTCCACGTTGGTCAGGATGCTGGCGCCGGTGGTGGTAAAGCCGGAAACCGTCTCAAACACGGCGTCTAAGTAGCTGGGGATCTGCCCGGACAGGGTAAAGGGCGCCGCGCCGATCAGGGAAATGACCACCCATGCCAGCGCCGTAAAGACGAATCCTTCCCGGGCGTACATGTCCCGCTTGGCGGGCTTGAACCGGGTCAGCAGGAAGCCAAGCAGTCCCGCCGCGATCATGGTGTACAAAAAGTAAATGCCGGAGCTTTCCCCGTAGATCACGGCGACCGCCAGCGGCAGCACCAGAAACGCCGCCACGATCAGCAGGATCATGCCGAAAAGATAGCGAAGCAAGGGATAATTCATGTCCGTTCCCCCTTACCGCCGGGTGGTGAAGATATCGTTGTCCGATGCCAGCCAGGAAATCAGCATCCCACCAGGCAAACATGGCGCACAAACCGATGGTGTCGCTGCCGCGGGGGGTAATGGTCTTGCCGCCCCGGGAGATGCAGCCGATCAGCAGGCCGTCCTTCAGGTGCAGATCCTGCAATGGGATGCCGCAGAAATCGGCGCTGGCCGTGACCCGGAACTCCATCGCTTCGACCTTATTGCTGACGATCTTGCACAGCGTCTCCATGCTGGCATAAGCGTCGGAATTCTGCATGGCCCGGACGTAGCGCACCACGTTGTCCGCACAGATATTCCGGGGATAGAACACGGAATCCAGAGACAGGCTGCCCACCAGCGGCTCATAGGAGCTGCGGTTGACCTTGGTAATGACCTTGGCGCGGGTCGTCCTCCCGGCAAACAGGGAAATGATGATGTTTTCTTCGTCAATGCCCGTCAGCGCCGCAATGGCATCCATGTGCTCGATGCCTTCCTCCTGTAACAGGCGCTGATCCGTACCGTCGCCGTGGAGGATCGTCGCCTCCGGCAGGAGCTGGCTCAGCTCCTCGCAGCGCTTCGCGTCCGATTCGATGATCTTCACGTCCATGCCGGTCGCCAGCAGCTGCCGGGCAAGATAATAGCCCATCCGTCCGCCGCCGATCAGCATGACCTGCCGCACCCGGGTCTTCGCCACGCCGACCTGCCGGAAAAACCGCTGCGCCTCCTGCGGACTTGCCACCACGGAGATCCGGTCTCCGGCCTTCAGCTGGAACTCACCGGAGGGGATAATGACGTCCCGCTCGCCCCGCTCCACCGCGCAGATCAGCACGTTGGCACGGAACTTCCCGATGTCCTTCAGCGCCATGCCGTCCAGCGGGGAACCCGCCGTCACGCCGGTTTTGAGAATTTCCACATGACCTCTAGCAAAGGTGTCGATCTTGATGGCCGAGGGGAACCGCAGGACGCGCGCCATTTCCGTGGCGCAGGCTTCCTCGGGGTTGATGGCCATGCTGAGCCCCAGATCGTCCTTGATGAGGTTCAGTTCCTCCACGTACATGGGGTTGCGCACCCGGGCGATGGTGTGCCGCGCGCCCAGCTTCTTGCCGATGAGGCAGCACAGCAGGTTCAGCTCGTCCGCGCCGGTACAGGCAATGACGAGGTCTGCCTGATCCGCTCCTGCCTCCAACTGAACCTCCCGGGAAGCGCCGTCGCCCTCCACGACCATCACGTCCAGCTCGTTGTTGGACTGATCCAGCCTGACCCCGGAGCGATCCACCAGCGTCACTTCATGCTTTTCCTTCGACAGCTGCTCAGCAAGGACACTGCCGATTTTTCCGTCGCCGATAATCATGATTTTCATAAATACCACCCACGTCTTTATCCATTTTGCCTTACTATATCACAAATCCCGATTGAATGCAACCGCGCGGGAAAATCTGTGCAGAGTCTGAAGGGGGTGTCAATAAAATCTGTCATTTTCTGTATTTCCTTCCGGAAATTCACGCTAATACTCCAAAAAATATTGGCAAAGCTATGGTTGCGGAACAAAACCGCGAGAAAGCAAAAAGGAGAGAAAACGGTATGAAGAGCAACAATCAGATCAACATTCCCCAGGCTCGGGAAGCGATGGACAAGTTTAAGATGCAGGCTGCCAGCGAGGTTGGCGTGAACCTGACCAACGGTTACAACGGTCACCTGACCTCCCGCGAAGCCGGCTCCGTCGGCGGCCAGATGGTCAAGAACGTGTGCCCCATACGAACCGCGAGATTTACGAGAAATAACCGGATCATGGAAGGGCATATGCAGGCGGTGCGGTACATAGTGCGGATCAGCGTATAAGAAAAAAGCACGAACTCTCGGAAGAAATAACCGGAGTTCGTGCTTTTCTTATGCAGAAATAATTTACAATCTTTAGAGGTCGCCTGAATAGATAACCACACCGTACTGTCGAATCAATTCATTTTATCCTTTTATTGGAATCTACGTCAATACTGCATCATTTTTATGCGACCTCTTTATAACGCTTATAGACATATTCATAAATTCGCTGAAGATATAGGGAAATACTCGGTTCATCGTAGCAGGCAGGCAATTCGCTCCATAGGTCATCACGAATCAAATTGTATACGATCGAGCGAGTCTCTTGCTTGTCTGTCCAATGGTCGAGTTCGGCAATTTTGCTTTTCACTTTTTGCAGAAGTTCAACCGCCACAGCCTTGATTTTCCGAATATCCTGCTTAGAGAGGTTCTCAGAGAACAGCATATCATAAAGAGACAACTCCTCGTCGCTGGAGAAACCCTCACGGACATACCGTCGTTCTTCCTGATCCATGTCTTTTACAATCTGCATCAGTTCATCAAAGGTTTTCTCAATCGTTGCGCGATCCTGCTGGCTGTTATAGTCCTCAATGATCTGCTGATAGCGTTCATGATATATGATGCGATCGGGATTATTCAACAACATGGAATCCAATCGGCTACGGAGCAGTTCTGCGAGGTCTTTCATTACCAGATTCTTTTTCTTTGTCTTGGCAAACTCGCGGCGCAGTAAATCAAAGTCGATCTGGCTGATGTCAAACTGTCTGGAAAGAACCATTCCAGAAGCGGCATCTTCCACATGGACGTATTCGCTGATGATATTGTTGATCTCCACCATCAAATCCACATTAGAGGCTGTTTTTCGTTTTTTCTTCAGTTCGCCGTAGATGGCGGTAATTGCCTCATATCGCGTGCGCACTTCTGGTGCAATATCCCCGCGATCGGTATATTTCATCAGGCGCGACAGTTCTGAGGCATAGGTTAAAAAGGTTTTCTTTTCTTCAATTGTGGCAGAAACTGCATTCGCTGCCGTTTGTATCTGCTGCAGCTTTTCAAAATCTTTTGCATCAATCAGCGTTTGTAGAGAAAAGCTGTGTCCCAGAAGGAAACTTTCCGCTGCAGCGACAGTCTCCAAAATCCGGGCAATCAGTTTTTCCTTATCCACCGTCGGGTCAGCACCACCGCTGCCGTTCACATTGGCAGTATAATCAGCCAGCGCTTTCCGCAGAGCTTTAACGATTCCGATGTAGTCGATGATCAGACCGTTGCTCTTACCCTCGGCCACGCGGTTTGCACGGGCGATGGTCTGCATCAACGTGTGCGCTTTCAGCGGCTTGTCCAGATACAGGCAGGACAGGCACTTCACATCGAAGCCGGTGAGCCACATGGCGCAGACAAACACGACCCGGAGCGGGTTGGCAGGATCTTTGAATTCCTTGTCCAACTCCCGCTTTTCCATTTTTTCGCGGTGCGTCTTGATATCCAGGCCCCACTTTTGGAAGGTCTGGATCTCATTTTGCTCCTGACTGACGACTACAGCCATTTCCGTTTCCTGCATCCATTGCAGCTTGCGTTCCAGCTCCTGTGTCTCCTGCTGCGTGGCGTGCTTGATGCTGGTTTTCAGCGCTTCAATTTCAGCCGCCCAATATTTTTGGACCAAATCATACATGCGAACACAGGTCACCTTATTCAGGCAGACAAACATAGCCTTGCCGCTTGTCCACAGGTCAGAGTAATGACCGACAAAATCTCGGGCAATGGATTCCAGACGCGGAGTCGCCGTCAGTAGGTGGATTTCTTTTGCAAACTCTGCTTCCAGCTTGTCCTGCTGATCTACATCCAAATCTGCCTGCTCAATGGCATCCAGAATGCGGTCTGTAATTTCCGGGTTGTCTTTCACATCCAGAATTTTCTCGCCGCGGTTTTCGTAGTACAGCGGCACAGTTGCACCATCCTCTACAGCTCGCTTGAAGTCATACACAGATATGTAGCTGCCGAAGGTGCGCTCGGTGATGTTATCGCTGGACAGTAGCGGAGTTCCCGTAAAACCGATGCGGGACGCCGTGGGCAGAAGGCGAACCATATTATCCGCAAAGATACCGTACTGACTGCGGTGCGCCTCGTCCGACATGATGATAATATCATGGTCGGGATAGATTGGCTCCACATCCGTCTTGTTGAACTTCTGGATCAGCGTAAAGATGAAGCTCGGGTTGCCTTTCAGTTTATCGATCAGGTCGTCGCCGCTGGACGCAATAAACTGGCTTGCTTTTGCTTTTCCAAGAATACCGCAGTTTTCGAAGGTGTCGCTGATCTGTGTGTTCAGTTCGTCGCGGTCGGTCAGGATCACGATAGTGGGCGAGCCGGAGAACTTGCGACGAATCTTCTGCGCCAGAAACACCATGGAATAGCTTTTGCCGCTGCCCTGGGTATGCCAGAACACGCCCAGCTTACCGTTGTTCAGCTTTCGGGCTTCGTAGGCTTTGATTGCCTCGTTCACGCCGAGATACTGGTGGTTCCGGGCCAGTATCTTTGCCGTATGTCCTCCGGAATGGTCAAAGAGGACAAAGTTTTCCAGCAGATCCAGGAAATTTTCCTTTTTGCAAATGCCGCGAAGCATGGTTTCCAGCGCCACGCTGCCCTGTTCCTGCTCAGACAGACGCTTCCATTCATGGAAGAACTCATACTTGCTGCCCAGCGTACCGACCTTGGCTTCCGTTCCATTGGAGAGGATCAGGAAAGCGTTGTAGTAGAACAGATGGGGAATGGTGTCTAGATAGTCGGTGTAGTTGTTGGTATAGGCATCCTGCACGTCCACCGTGTTCTTCTTCAGTTCGATGAACAGCAGAGGAATCCCGTTGACAAAGCCGACAATATCCGTGCGGCGGCGGTACAGGTCGCCGTGGATCTTCAGTTCCTTGATGGCGAGGAAATGGTTGTTATCGGGATTCCGGAAGTCGATGACCGTGGCATATTTGGTTTCTGTCCTGCCGCCGGGCTTCTTCACGGTGACAGGGATACCATCCCGAATGAGGAAATACTTCTCCTCGTTGATCTGCAGCAGGGAGGCGGTGGACAGTCGGTACTCCAGTGTGCGCTGAGCCTCGTCCATCTGAGCGGGTGTGATCCACGGATTCAGGCGCAGCAGAGCCTCCCGAAAATACCGGGCCAGCAGAATCTCCCTGTAGCTCTTGCGGCCAAACGTGCCGTTTTCGCCCAGCTTCTCCGTGTTGTAGGCAAAGGCGACCTCCCAGCCCAGCTCATTCTGAAGCAAGTGACCAGCGCTTTCCTGTACAAGTATGTTTTCGGAATAGTCGTAGCTCATGGTGTCACCTCCTAAACTCTTGTTTAATAAACGAAATGCCTGCCTCCTTCATTGCCTTCCATTCGTCCTTTAAATCCGATTTGGGCAGCACTTCGTATATGAATAACCAGTTTTCATCTAACTCATCGTTATTTCGCGATAAAACACGCGCGTGGTCTTTCAATGCCTTGATTTCTGCTCTGTTTTTTCTTCGATTGAAGTATATCCAAGTGAAAATCTTAAATAAGCAACTGTTTTCCTGGATAGCGAAGGCCGCTGAAATTCCAGAGATGTCAAAATCATATTTCAGCGAGAAAAAAATGGCATAGATGAGCGCTTCATAGTTCTTTGCTTCTTTTGCATTCATGTAATCCGAATAATTCTTGCTCATATGAGTAACGCCCTCAAGCACCTAATTTCATCTGCATAACTAAGCCCATAATCGTAATAGCCACATCTGCGCCCTTGTCCAAGGCAAATTTCAGAATTGGCTTCACTTTTTCCCATTTCTTTTTCTTTGGTGTTTGCTCTTTTGCGATATTCTCTAACTCGTCAATTTGGGACTTGATTTTCTCTGTATCTGCATCTGTCAACCCTGGCATATCTTCTATTTGCTGTTTTGCCTGCTCAAATGTAATATCTATGTTGATTTCGTTTGTAACAGGTACAGTAACGCTAATATTATTCTGCGATGCTGCCGAATCCGTTAATGCAGGAAAATCGCAGATATATCCCTGCAGTTTCGCTTTCATAAGTCCTAAATTATGTTTAAGGGCTTCGCCTTCGATGCATTCGTAATTAAAACCGAACTGCGGGTTATAGCCATACATGCTATGCCCAAAATTAGGAATATAAGCTCCATATTTGCCCTCAATGGAAATATGAACTGACTCAATTTGGCTTATATTACCTGACCTAATCGTCTGTTCTATATTTGCAATATCGGCTTCAACAATTTGTTTTCTACGTTCTTCGTTTTTCTGCTTAGCAGTCTTTACAGCAGTGAAACCACTGCAATCATGCTCTGTGGTCATACTTACACCTCCAATTCTCCGCTCATCAATTTGGGCAACAGGCGGTCACGGGATTCGACTAAAAGGTTGTTTTGCAAATATACCGCTTTGATTTTACAATGAATAGCGTTCAAGACTCTATCTGCTTTCAAAAGGATATCTTGACTGGGGCAAAGGACTACAAGCCGTTCTATCACATCGCGGTATAGTTCCTGCTGATTTGTAGACCCACGACCCATTCCCATCAAGTATTCCTGTTGACTTTTGACTACATGATAGATATAGTTTGGATTCTCTTTTGCGCGGACAAGCGTAACATGAGAGTCAAATGTCGTATTTGGATAGTCTCCATATACTCGCCCAACGCGTCCAAGCGTTCCTGTCCCTGTGGAACAAATCACAGTATCGCTATCCTGTAAATTTAAGGTAGGCACATACTCCTTTTCCTGCCGTCTTGATTCGGAAATATCCATAATCGAACTGCGAATACATTTCTGGTTAATTACGGAATACTTCCCGTTGTCAGAATACTTTGGTGATATTCCTCTCTTTAGAACTGAAGTTACTTCAGACAGCACCATTCTTTCCCACCCCTGCGGGATGCCATCCACGATAGGCGTGGTTTCGTGACCGGGAAAGCGCAGGTCTACGAACCATTCCTTATACAGCCGCTGCGCCGCTTCCTCCAACAGCTTGATCTGCTTCTGGTTGTTTTCAATCAGGTCATCATATCCAGCCAAAAATTCCACAATCCGCTTTTGGACTGGAGAAGGTGGACATGGAATCTCTAACCCCTTGAGTGATGCAATAGTCAATGCTTTCTGAGAAGAACCAATAGTGGTATTGTTCAAAATACTTTGTCCTTCGGAGGATTTTACCCAAAAGTACAAATATTTTGAATCTAACTCATCACTAAAATTGCGAAACCAAGTCAAATTACCATCTTTGAAATAGAAATAATCTTTTTCGCGAACGATATACGGAACACCGATGGTTCCCACGGAAGTAAGTAGCATATCACCCGACTGTGGCACGCCAAAGTGGTTTTTGATTTCATCGTATTTCTCTTGGCTGATAAACAGAGGTTCGCTGATTGCTTGCCCATTGGAACTCTCGATGATTTCCTTGGAACGGTAAAATGGAACGCCGGAATCAACATATTCGGAAAAGAAGATGCGTTTGCTGGAGGTTACCTCACAACAATCTCCAACTTTTACTTTTCCCCACTTCATAACCCCATCTCCTTCATATTCTCAGAGATGGTCTGCATCAGTTCATTGGATTCCGCCTGCAAGGCCAGCAGCTCCTGATGGATTTCCGCCATGCGCAGGGCAAAGTCCACGCCGTCGTCCTCCGCCGCGGCCACGCCCACATAGGCGCCGGGGGTCAGGGAGTAGTTCTTCTCTGCGATCTCGGTGCGGCTCGCCACCTTGCACAGGCCGGGAATGTCCCTATACTCGCCCTCGCCAAACTTCTCATAGAGCCATTTGGCTTCCTGAATGATCATCACACACTCTCGGATGCTTTGCTCATGCGCAGATACCACACCATTCAGTTCCTTCACATACCAGTTGACTCTTGCGGGGCCTCTTCCTGCCCGGCTGGCCAATAGCTGCTTGATATCGCTTT
>ERZ772865.4055-NODE-4055-length-10337-cov-16.025092_pt1 | contig 10337 bp, 6 predicted proteins | sample MGYA00512133_ERZ772865 | MGnify/ENA primary metagenome ERZ772865 (study PRJEB29015, sample SAMEA2737722) | human gut metagenome | biome: human gut; feature: human-associated habitat; material: faeces | place: China | collected 2012 ...
GGGGTCAGCAGGGTGGTGCAGACGCGGATGGTCTCGAGCAGGTTATAGAGGACGGTGGCCAGACGGGCGCGCTTGGTCTCGTCCTTGCCCAGCACCCAGGGCGCGGTCTCGTCGATATACTTGTTGGCGCGGTCAATGACCTTGAACACCTCGTCCAGACCGTTCTGGAGCTGCAATTTCTCCATCTCGGCCTCGTACCGGTCGCGGAGACCGCAGACCGTGGCCTTCAGATCGTCGTCCTCCGGCGCGTTCTCACGGTCGGCAGGCAGCTTGCCGCCGAAATACTTCTCCACCATGCCGGTGGTGCGGCTGACCAGATTTCCCAGCTTGTTGGCAAGGTCGGTGTTGATGGTGGAGATCAGCAGCTCGTTGGAGAAGTTGCCATCGGAACCGAAGGGGAAGGTGCGCAACAGGAAGAACCGCAGGGCATCCACGCCGAACATCTCGGACAGGGCATAGGGGTCGACCACATTGCCCTTGGACTTGGACATTTTGCCGCCGTCGATCACCAGCCAGCCGTGGCCGTACACATGCTTGGGCAGGGGCAGGCCCATGCTCATCAGCATGGCGGGCCAGATGATGGAGTGGAACCGGACGATCTCCTTGCCCACGATGTGATAGTCGGCGGGCCAATAGCGGTCGAAATCATGGTAGCGGTCGTTATACAGACCCAGGGCGGTGGCGTAGTTGAACAGGGCGTCCACCCACACGTACACCACGTGGCCGGGGTCGAAGTCCACGGGAATGCCCCAGGTGAAGCTGGTACGGGAAACGCACAGATCCTCCAGACCGGGCTTGATGAAGTTGTTGACCATCTCATTGACGCGGGTACGGGGCTGCAGGAAATCGGTGTCCTCCAGCAGATGCTGCACCTTGTCGGCGTACTTGCTCAGACGGAAGAAATAGGCCTCCTCCTCGGCATCGTGAACCTCACGGCCGCAGTCGGGGCACTTGCCGTCCACCAGCTGGCTTTCCGTCCAGAAGGACTCGCAAGGGGTGCAGTACTTGCCCTTATAGGCGCCCTTGTAAATGTCACCGTTTTCATACATCTTCTTGAAGATCTTCTGCACGGCCTCGCAGTGATAGTCGTCGGTGGTGCGGATGAACCGGTCGTTGGAGATGTTCATCAGCTTCCACAGATCACGGACGCCGCGCGGGCCGTCCACGATGCGATCCACGAAGGCCTGGGGGGACATGCCGGCTTCCTGGGCCTTGGTCTCGATCTTCTGGCCGTGCTCGTCGGTGCCGGTCAGGAACATCACGTCGTAGCCCTGCAAACGCTTATAGCGGGCGATGGCGTCGGTGGCCACGGTGCAGTAGCTGTGGCCGATGTGGAGCTTGTCCGAGGGGTAGTAAATCGGTGTGGTGATATAGAACTTTTTCTTTTCCATGGGGATATCTCTCCTTTTCCGCCGCCCCGAATGGAAGGACGGCTTAAAATATTAGTTTTTCTGCTTTTTCCGGGGATATACAAACAAAAAACGCCCTTAGCGTTATGCTAAGGGCGACTTGAACAAATCGCGGTACCACCTTGCTTCGCCCCGGCCTTACGGCCAAAGCCTCACGGAGTGCCGGCACACTCCCGCGCGGTAACGGGCGCTCCCGTTCCGGCCTGACGGTTTTCGCTCGACCGGACGGCTCCTGAGCCATGTTCACCGGCTTCCCCCACGCCCGCTTTCACCTTTCCGGGCTCTCTTTCGGCGGCTTTGACCGGTTACTCTCTCATTCATCGCCATTTTGCGTATTTTTAAGCATCATACTCTAAAATGTAGAGTTTGTCAACCGTTACGGCGGTTTTCTGTGTAAATTCACGCTTTACAGCGGGAAGAAAGTTTTGTATAATATGGGTTGGAAATTTTTTATGGTGGCGAATTACCATACATAGGAGGAACAAAAAATGTCTTTCAAGATCCTTGTTATCAATCCCGGTTCCACTTCCACCAAGATCGGTGTCTATGAGGACGAGACTCTGCTGTTTGACAAGACCCTGCGTCACAGCGCCGAGGATATCGCCCAGTTCAACTCCATCCCCGCCCAGAAGGACTGGCGCTGCCAGCTGGTGCTGAAGGCGCTGCGGGAGGAAAATTTCGATATCAACACCCTGTCTGCCGTTTCCGGCCGCGGCGGTCTGCTGCGCCCCATCCGCGGCGGCACCTACGCTGTCAACGACAATCTGGTGAACGACTGCACCATCGGCGTGCAGGGTCAGCATGCCTCCAATCTGGGCGGCATCATCGCCCGCGAGATCGGCGATTCTCTGGGCATCCCCTCCTACATTGTTGACCCCGTGGTGGTGGACGAGTTGGCTGACGTGGCCCGCTATGCCGGTCATCCCCTGTTCCAGCGCGTCAGCATTTTCCACGCCCTGAACCAGAAGGCCGTGGCCAAGCGCTACGCCAAGGAGCACGGCAAGAAGTATGAGGATCTGAACCTCATCGTCTGCCACATGGGCGGCGGCTGCTCCATCGGCGCCCACGTCCACGGCAGCGTGGTGGATACCCAGAACGCCCTGGACGGCGAAGGCCCCTTCTCCCCCGAGCGCTCCGGCAGCCTGCCCACCGGTCAGCTGGTGAGCCTGTGCTTCAGCGGCAAGTACACTGCCGGCGAGGTCCGCAAGATGCTGGCCGGCCACGGCGGCCTGGTGGCCTACACCGGCTCCAACGACATGCGCGACCTGCTGAAGGCCGCCGCCGAGGGCGACAAGGAGATTGCCGCCACCGTGGATGCATTCCACTATCAGATCGGCAAGGAAGTGGGCGCAATGGCCGCCGTCATGAAGGGCAAGGTGGACCAGATCATTCTCACCGGCGGCATTGCCTACGGTCAGGAGACCGTGGACGCCATCACCGATATGGTGGGCTGGATCGCCCCCATCACCGTGTATCCCGGCGAGGATGAGCTGCTGGCCCTGGCCCAGGGCGCTCTGCGTGTCCTCAACGGCGAGGAGCCTGCCCGGGTGTATTGATTTAACAAGACTGTCAAACGCCATAAAGGCAGCCGCCCGACCCGGGCGGCTGCCTTTTTTTTCTCTGTTCAGTTCCATACAATGTCAAAGGCGGCGGTGAAGCCGCAGGAGGCGTCATGGGAAATCAGCATGCCGGTGCTGCGATCCACCAAATAGCCATAGCAGGTGACGGTGACGGAGGTGCGGGCGTCCTCCGTCTCATACACAAAGCCCTGGTCCCAGCGGTCGTTGACCAGCGCCGCCATATCCTGGGCAGAGGCGTCCTGGCTGGCCAGCATGGCCAATAGAAGCGGCTGGATAAAGGCAGTGCCGGCATAGACGAAGTCCGGGGCGGAGGACGGGTCCCCGCCGCCCTGGGCGGTATAGGAGCACCGGAACCTCACGGCGGTCAGGTATCCGTTGGCGTCTGTCTCATATTTCAGGCGGCTTGGAAAGGCGTTGTCCAGGGTGGCTGCATATCCCCGGAGTGAATCCCGTACCCATGTGCCGTTGGAGCGCATCCGCAGAGGGGAGTCCGTGGCCTGGGCCACCTGGTTGAAATTCTCCGCAAACTCCTCCACCGTCAGCCGCCCGCTGTTAGCAGGCATCAGAAGAATGTTGCTGCCGCCGATTATGGCCAGGATCACCAGCCCCCAGGCTGCGGGAAGCAGCGCCCACCGCCACCAGGGAATGTCCCGGCTCTGGCACAGGAGCTCTCCCTCCCAGGGCATCTTCAGGCCGTCCCGGCAGTCCAGATAGCTTCTGCGCAGCCGCCATAGCCGCAGAACGGGAATGTACAGGGCGATCCCGTATACCACGGCCATGGCCGTGTAGGCGTAGGCCTGGCCCCAGGTGGGGCGGCGGCCGTCCGGCTGTTCCACCGTCAGCCCCAGCAGCAGCTTGCCCGGCGTGACGCCCCACAGGTGCAGCAGCACCGGCTCCACCCCCAGCATCAGCAGCAGACTTCCCACATAGGTCAGCAGGGAGAACCCCGGGGTCTGGGGCGCGATCCGCCCCAGCATCAGCGCCAGGGCCACGCTGGACGAGCACAGGAGCATATCCAGCCCCCGGGCCAGAAACCGCCGCCAGGGGCACGGCTCCTGACAGTCCGCCCGGACTGCGGCAGGGGCCGCCTGGGGCGGCGTGTACAGAAGCCGCCAGTATTTCTCCGCGTCCAGGGTGTTATAGCAGGCGTGGTCGGCCTGCATGGCCCGGCACACGGACTGATCCGCCCGGGCCTGCTCCTCCCGGCGGCGCAGGGCCGCCAGCCGCTGGGACAGGGCCTCGGACAGGGACAGCTTCCCGGCCTGCATGGACCGGATCTCCTCAATGGGCACGTCCAGCCGCCGCAGCAGGCGGACCCGCAGCAGGGTCTCCAGGTCATCGGGGCTGTAGTCCCGATAGCCGTTTTTCCGCCGGGCCGGATGCACCAGCCCCTCCTGTTCATAGTATCGGATGTTGGCCCGGGACAGCCCGGTGCGCTGCTCTACGTCCTTGATATGCATGGCGTTGCCCTCCTTTTATCCGCAGTATAAGGGGTAAAGGGACTTGACAGTCAAGTGTTTTTTTAGGAAATTTCCAGAACCACCGGGCAGTGGTCGCTGCCGTACACCTCCGTGCGGATGGCGGCGCCTGTCACCCGGGGCAGCAGACGCCGGGACACGATGAAATAGTCGATGCGCCACCCCACGTTCTTCTCCCGGGCGTGGAAGCGGTAGCTCCACCAGGAATAGGTGATCTCCTCCGGGTGCAGGGTACGGAAGGTGTCGGCAAAGCCCGAGGCCAGCAGGGCGGTCATCTTCTCCCGCTCCTGGTCGGTGAAGCCCGGGTTCATCCGGTTGGTCTTGGGGTTTTTCAGGTCCATCTCCTGGTGGGCCACGTTCAGGTCGCCGCAGTATACCACGGGCTTTGTCCGGTCCAGCTCCATCAGATAGGCCCGCAGGTCATCCTCCCACTGCATCCGGTAATCCAGCCGCTTCAGCCCGTCCTGGCTGTTGGGGGTGTAGCAGCACACCAGATAGAAATCCGGGTATTCCGCGGTGATGACCCGGCCCTCGTGGCGGTGGATATCATCGCCGAAGCCGAATACCACCGACATCGGCTCCTGCCGGGTCAGAACGGCGGTGCCGGAATAGCCCTTCTTCTCGGCGGAGTAAAAATACCGGTGATAGCCCTCCAGCTCAAACACCGCCTGCTCCGGCTGCAGCTTGGTCTCCTGCAGGCATATCACGTCCGGGTCCTCATTTTTCACATATTCCAGAAAGCCCTTGGTCAGGCATGACCGCAGGCCGTTGACGTTCCAGCTTACCAGCTTCATGGCGCTCTCCCTTCGTTTTTTTCTGTATCATACCACAAACCGGGCCATAATCCAAGAAAATCATTGACAAACCCCGCCGCCGGGGATAAGATAGGGATAAATCGGCGTGGATGGGAAGAGTACCCGGTTCAGCCTCCGTCACAAGAGAGTCCGGCAAGGTGAAAGCGGACACGGGGGACCCGGCGAACATGGCCCCGGAGCCGTCCGGCCCAGCGCAGACGCGTGAAGCCGGACCGGGTGTGCCCGTTACAGCGCGGGGACGTGTCGGCGTCCCATGAGGCCGCCTCCTGGGGGAGCGCGGCGAAGCAAGGTGGTACCGCGGTGCGCTGCATCGCCCTTGGCAGTCAGCCGGGGGCGTTTTTTGTTTGCCCGGCCGCCGGAAAAACGCCAAAATTTTAAGCCGCTCTTCCATTCGGAGCGGCGGAAAAGGAGATAGATCCCCATGGAAAAGCAGAAATTCTATATCACCACACCCATTTACTACCCCTCGGACAAGCTGCACATCGGCCACACCTACTGCACCGTGGCCACCGACGCCATGGCCCGCTATAAGCGGCTCACCGGCTGCGACGTGCTGTTTCTGACGGGCACCGATGAGCACGGCCAGAAGATCGAGGACAAGGCCAAGGCCGCCGGAAAGACCCCCAAGGAGTTCCTGGACAACATCGTGGAAGGTCCCCAGGGCATCCTGGACCTGTGGAAGCTGATGAACATCTCCAACGACCGCTTCATCCGCACCACCGACGACTATCACTGTGCCTCCATCCAGAAGATCTTCCGCAAGATGTACGAAAAGGGCGACATCTACAAGGGCACCTACAAGGGCAAATACTGCAAGCCCTGCGAGAGCTTCTGGACCGAGAGCCAGCTGGTGGACGGCAAGTGTCCCGACTGCGGCCGCGAGGTCATGGACGCCGAGGAGGAGGCCTATTTCTTCCGCCTGTCCAAGTATGCCGACCGGGTCCGGCACCTGCTGGAGGACACCGACTTCCTACAGCCCCGCTCCCGGGTCAACGAGATGGTCAACAACTTCATCAAGCCCGGCCTGGAGGACCTGTGCGTCAGCCGCACCAGCTTCTCCTGGGGCATTCCCGTGGACTTTGACCCGGGCCATGTGGTGTATGTGTGGGTGGACGCTCTGTTCAACTACACCACCGCCCTGGGCTTTATGAACGACCGGTATCACGATTACGACAAGTATTGGCCCGCCGACGTCCACTTTGTGGGCAAGGAGATCGTCCGCTTCCACTCCATCATCTGGCCCGCCATGCTCATGAGCATGGAAATGCCCCTGCCCAAGCACGTTTACGGCCACGGCTGGCTGGTGATGGACGGCGGCAAGATGTCCAAGTCCAAGGGCAACGTGGTGGACCCCTATGTGCTGGCGGAGAAGTTCGGCGTGGACGCTCTGCGCTTCTTCCTGCTGCGAACCTTCCCCTTCGGCTCCGACGGCAACTTCTCCAACGAACTGCTGATCCAGACCATCAACATGGACCTGGCCAACGACCTGGGCAACCTGGTCAGCCGCACCACCGCCATGGTGGAGAAATACTTCGGCGGCACCCTGCCCACCGAGCGCCTGGATACCGACGCAGACGACGATCTGAAGCAGATGGTCTCCACCCTGCGGGACCGCTATGAGGCGGAGATGGAGCACTTCCAGTTCCAGAACGCCCTGGAGCAGATTTTCAAGACCATCCAGCGGGCCAACAAGTATATCGACGAGAACGCCCCCTGGACCCTGGCCAAGGACCCCGCCAACCGGGCCCGCCTGGCCACGGTTATGTATAACCTGCTGGAAACCATCCGCATCTGCGCCGTGCTGCTGACCCCCTTCATTCCCGACAGCGCCGAAAAGATCTTTGACCAGATCGGTGCCTGCCCGTGCTGCCGCACCTGGGAAAAGGCCAACGTGTGGGGCAGCCTGCGCCCGGACGTCACCGTTCACAAGGGCGAGGCCCTGTTCCCCCGCATCGACGCCGAGAAGGCCCTGGCCGAGCTCAACGCCATCCAGGAGGCCCAGCGCAAGGCAGCCCTGCCCGCCCTGGAGCTGGAGCCCTACAGCCAGGAAAACGTGGATTTCGATACCTTCTGCAAGTCCGACCTCCGGGCCGTGAAGATCAAGAACTGCGAGGCCGTGAAAAAGAGCGACAAGCTGCTGAAGTTCACCCTGGACGACGGCAGCGGCACGGACCGCACCATTCTCTCCGGCATCCATCACTATTATGAGCCGGAGCAGCTCATCGGCAAGACCGCCGTGGCGGTTCTGAATCTGCCGCCCCGGAAGATGATGGGCATCCCCAGCTGCGGTATGCTGATCTCCGCCGTCCACAAGGAAAAGGGCGAGGAGAAGCTGCACCTCCTGTTGCTGGACGACTCCATCCCCGCCGGTGCCAAGCTCTGCTGACAACCGCATATAAACTCCCTCCGCCGCTGGCGGAGGGAGTTTGCTTATTCCCAAATGCCCTCGTCTGTGTTACACTGATACAAAACGGATGCAAAAAGGGGAGGGGATGCATATGAAGGACGCCTGTTCCGCCGGTGCGGCGGCGGTGGGCCTGCGGCTGCGGCAGCAGCGGCTGAAGCGGGGCTGGAGCCAGGAGGGCCTGTGCCGGGGTATCTGCGCGGCGTCGTATCTGTCCAAAATCGAGCAGGGACAGGTGCAGGCGGCCCCGGAGCTGCTAGAGCTGCTGTTCCGGAGGCTGGAGCTTCCCTGGTACGGGGAGAGCCTGCCGGAGCTGGAGCGGCTGGTGGAGCACCGGTATGAATGCCTGCTGGACGGGGATAAGGAGGGCTTCCGGGACAGCCGGGAGATATTCGCGCACGCCCTGGACCGGCTTCTGTCCAGTCCCCTGGCGGCGGACGGCCTGGTGCTGGACGCCATGGACCGGAACAACTCCACGGAGATCCCACCGGCCCTGGAGCCGTATCTGGACCGGCGGCAGCTGGCCATTCTGCGGGTGGTGCAGAACCGGGACATGGAGGCGGTGCGCCTGCTGCCGGAGGCGTATTGCTATCTCATGGCCGGTATCGCCGGGTATGAGCAGGGCAGCGACTATGTGGGGGCCATGACCCTGCTGCAGCAGGGCTATGACCTGGCGGCCCGGGACGGCCGGGTGCGGCTGATGCTGGAGTGCCGGATGTTCATGGGGAGTCTCTGCTGCAACCAGCTGGACCTGGGTGGCATGGAGACGCATTATCAGGCGGCGGAGCGTATGGCCCGGGCCCTGGGGCGGCAGGATGATCTGCGGAGCATGGCCTATAACCGGGCCGCCACCCAGGTGGAGTGCGGCCGGTATCAGGAGGCCTACGGCTATTTTGCCGCCCTGGAGCACCCCCGGGTCATGGAGCTGCACAAGCTGGCGGTGTGCTGCGAGGGGCTGGGCCGGCCCCGGGAGGCTCTGGACGCCCTGGACCGGGCGGAGACGGCCCCAGAGGAGTATCCGGACCGGGCTCTGTGCATGGGGATCTGCGGGCTGGTGCGGCGCAGGCTGGAAAACCCCGGCTATCTGCGGGACCCGGATTACGGCGCGGCGCTGATGGACGTATTCAACCGCTGCCGCCGGGAGCTGCCCATCGGATACGCGGCCTTTCACCTACCCCGGGTGCTGGAGTGGCTCACCGCCGGGCGGCAGTATAAGCAGGCCTATGAGCTTCTGCGGGACTTTCCTATCAAACTACCGAATCTGCCGATTGAATAGGGATTGACAGGGAAAACTTTCCCATATATACCCCGTTTTCATCGTCTTACCAGTGTGCTATGATATTCCCGAGGTGAGAAACAATGAAAAACAGACTCTGGACACGGAATTTTACCCTGCTGATCGCCGCCAGCGGACTGGGCGCCGTAGGCGGCATCGCCGGCGGCTTTGCCATGTCGTTTTTGGTGTTCGACGAGACCGGCAGCACCCTGGCCTCGGCGCTGGTGCTGGCGACGGAGCTGATCCCGGGCTTTCTGCTGCCCCTGTTCATTGCCCCGTGGATGGACCGGATGCCCCGCAAGCCCTTCCTGATAGGCGGCGACATGCTCAACGGCGTCATGTATCTGCTGCTGGGGGCGTATCTTCTGCGGGGCACGTTCTCCTATGTGGGCTACCTGGCCTTTTCCCTGGTGCTGGCGTCCCTCAGAGCCTTTGACGAGCTGGCGTACAACAGCATTTTCCCCATGCTGCTGCCGGAGGGGGCGGAGCAGAAGGGCTACGCCGTGGCCTCCACCCTGTACCCCGTTCTGCGGGTGATGATGCTGCCCCTGTCGGCGGTGCTGCTGGACGCCGTGGGAGCGGCATGGCTGCTGGTGGGACAAGGAGTCCTGTCCCTGATGGCGTCGGCGGTGGAAAGCGGCATCCGTATTCACGAGGAGCGCCGCCCGCCGGAGGAGAACTCCTCCCTCCGTGCCTGGTGGGCCGATGTGAAGGAGGCCGCCCGGTACCTGCGGCAGGAGAAGGGCCTTATGAACATCTATGGCTACATGGCCGTCACCAACGGCGTGGCCAGCGGATATTCCCCCATTCTGGTGGCGTTCTTCCGGACGTTTCCCGGCATGACGGCGGCCATGTACTCTCTGTTCTCCGTGGCGGAGTTCCTGGGCCGCACAGTGGGCGGCTTTGTGCAGTACCGGATGGAGATCCCGGAAAAGAAGCGGTACGGCTTCGCCTTCCTGGTGTACATGGTGTACGAGGCCATGGACATGCTGCTGCTTTGGCTGCCGTATCCCCTGATGCTGGCCAGCCGGGGCCTGTGCGGATTTTTGGGGACCAACAGCGCCACCATGCGCCAGGCGGCGGTGCAGCGGTATATTCCGGAAAGGCTCCGGGCCCGGGTCAACGCCTTTGAATCCATGCTGTATACCGGCGCGGCCGCCGTGCTGTCCCTGGTCATCGGGGCGCTGGGGGAGGTGCTGGACTACCGCCTGTGCGTCACCCTGTGCGGCGGGTTCACTATGGTCGTGTGCCTGGCCACCATCTGGCGGGGCCGGAAATACGTCCGGGCCGTGTATGAGCGAAGCGGAGAATAAGCGAATAAAAGCGAGAACGGCGCCAGCCCGGAGAATATACCTCCGCGGCAGGCTCCCTGTTT
>ERZ772865.4059-NODE-4059-length-10331-cov-7.522285_pt1 | contig 10331 bp, 9 predicted proteins | sample MGYA00512133_ERZ772865 | MGnify/ENA primary metagenome ERZ772865 (study PRJEB29015, sample SAMEA2737722) | human gut metagenome | biome: human gut; feature: human-associated habitat; material: faeces | place: China | collected 2012 ...
CTATTCTTTTATAACCTTCTCCAAAATCGGTCCCAGGATCTCCGTCCAAGGCGTATATGCATCCTTTTCCTCCAGATGCGTCAGCGCCATCCAGTTCAGTCCTCCCGGTGTCATTTCTCTGGCAAGGTCTTCCAGATCCCCGTCCCACGTCGCTGCCTTGCGGGACAGCGCCCCAGTAAATTCGGTGATGTATGCCCGTGCGGACGGCTCATCCAGCCCGTTTTTCTTGCACCACTGGACAATGACAGTCAGAAGCATATAGTAAGCGCTCATAAGTCCCGTCGTGCTCCTAAGGATCGCAATCTGCTTCGGCGTATCGACCGGAACCGGCTTGCCGACGTGACTCATCAGATCGACTACCTCCGGGATATCCGGGTAAATCACCACCGGTCCGAATCGGTTCGCTGCAAAGGTCAGAGGCACAACATCCGCCAGAATCTCTCTCGGTCCAAACATTTCCTCGATGCGCTTTAAGCTCAGCGTTGCAACCAGATTGATAAACTTCTTCTCCGGTCCGATATGAAGCGGTTTTAAGATCTCTTCCGCCGCCTTCGGAAGGAGCGCCGCAAAGACCCAGTCTGACCGATCCACAACTTCCTGGTTATCCGCCGCGATCGACACGATCTCCGGGTATTTCTCATGCAGCATCTGCGCCCGCTCTTTATTTCTCGGCGATACGACGATCTGCAGATTCTCCATTCCGCTCTCGCAGAATCCAGTCACGACGGATGTCGTAATGATTCCCGTTCCAATAAATCCCAGTTTCATAAACTTCTATCCTCTCTTTCTCCTCTCCGTTTACCCGAAATTTTTCCAGACGATTCCGAGCGAACTTTCCTGATAGTTACTCCCCCGATTTTATTCATATACACAGTATACAACCAGAAACACATATTTTCCAGCATCCTACTCATATCTCGACGCACTTTTCCGGTTTTTCATCGTAATTCCTCCCTCAACCTTCGCAGCCCACTTTGATCCGGCGCCTTATTTCATCGTTCATATCCTCCTTGCCATTTTTTTGAAATTGTCCACTTCCGCAAATAAAGCGATTGAAATAAGCCCTCTCCTCATCTTTATTCAATCTTAATACGTCGTAAATCTCCCTTATCCGCTCTTAAAATCTCCAGCTGTATAATATGACCATCACAGAAATAAGGAGCTGCCTTTATGCCGGAAGAGATTATTCGTCGAAAGCGCCGCCTTTCGTCTTTTCAAATTATCATATTAGGTTTTGCCGGGGTCATTCTGCTCGGAGCGCTGCTGCTGATGCTGCCGATCTCCACGACTGGAGGGAATGTAACTCCATTCAATGAAACGCTGTTTACAGCAACCTCTGCCGTCTGCGTGACAGGGCTTGTGGTGCAGGATACAGGCAGCTACTGGTCAACCTTTGGGCAGGCGGTTATTCTGGCGCTGATCCAAATAGGTGGTCTTGGTGTCGTAACCGTAGCAGCATCGTTCGCGCTGTTGTCCGGGCGAAAAATCTCTCTGATGCAGCGCAGCACCATGCAGGATGCAATTTCAGCACCAAAGGTCGGCGGAATCGTCCGCCTGACACGCTTCATCCTGCGAGGGACGTTTCTGATTGAGTTGCTGGGGGCGCTTGCCGTGCTGCCGGTATTCTGCCGGGACTATGGATGGCGCGGCGTCTGGATGGCGGTATTTCATTCCATATCTGCTTTTTGCAACGCCGGGTTTGACATTCTTGGGACAGAAAGCAACCGCTATCCATCTCTTACCGGCTACGCGGACAGCCCGGTAATCAATATCACGATTATGCTGCTGATCGTGATTGGCGGCATTGGATTTCTGACGTGGGATGACATCTTCGAAAACAAGTGGCGGTTTCATCGCTACCGAATGCAGAGCAAGGTGATTCTCGTCACGACAGGTCTTTTAATTTTTCTGCCTGCTGTGTTTTTTTTCTTCGCAGACTTTTCCTCGCTGCCTGCGGGAAAGCGGCTCCTTGCCTCCTTTTTTCAGTCCGTCACGCCGAGGACAGCGGGCTTCAACACGGTAAATCTATCCGCGATGTCCGGTGCGTCGCAGGGCGTGATGATCCTTTTGATGCTCATCGGCGGTTCTCCGGGTTCTACAGCAGGCGGCATGAAAACAACGACGCTGGCGGTCTTGATTGCCAATGCCACTGCGACCTTCCGCCAGCGCGATAGTGCCCAATTTTTCGGACGCAGAGTTGATTGCAGTGCCGTCAAGACCGCCGCGACCATTCTGACGATGTACCTGGTGCTGTTCTTTGGCGGTGCTGTCTTTATCAGCGCATATGAGAATCTTCCGCTGTCTGCCTGCCTGTATGAAACGGCATCGGCGGTCGGGACGGTGGGATTGACACTTGGTATTACACCGCAGCTGCGCATTCCATCGCAAATGGTGCTGATCACGCTCATGTATCTGGGCAGAGTCGGCGGTCTTACCCTCATTTATGCGGCACTTTCCAGCAAAAAAGTGGGGAATGCAAGGCTGCCGCAGGAAAAAATTATGATTGGATAAGGAGCCTTTTCAGATGAAAAACATTCTATTGATTGGCACAGGCCGCTTCGGACGGCATATTGCAGTACAGCTTTCTCAGTTGGGGCATCAGGTCATGGCGGTCGATATAAACGAGGAACGAATCAATGATGTGCTGCCATATGTCACCAACGCACAAATTGGCGACAGTACAAACGCGGAGTTTCTTTGCTCTCTTGGCATCGGAAATTTTGACGTCTGCATCGTGACCATCAGCGGTAATTTTCAGAACTCGCTGGAAACCACCTCGCTGCTGAAGGAGCTGGGTGCAAAGTGCGTGGTATCGCGTGCCGAGCGTGATGTGCAGGCAAAGTTTCTGCTTCGCAACGGTGCAGACCATGTAGTCTACCCGGAAAAGCAGGTGGCAAAATGGGCGGCAATCCGATATACTGCCGATCATATTTTCGATTACATAGAGATCGACGAGCAGCACGCCATTTTTGAAGTAGAAGTTCCGGAAGGGTGGATCGGCAAAAGCATTGGCGAACTGGATATCCGCAGAAAGTTTGGAATCAACATTCTTGGCATCAAGCATTCGGGAAAAACCGACGTATCAATTACACCGGATACGGTGCTGTCCGGGGAAATAACGATTTTAGCGTTGGGCGAATACAAAGCGCTGCAAAAGTGCTTCCGAATCTGAACGGACGGTGAGGGTATGTGGAAGATGTCGTTTTGATCGCTGGGACAGCGTTAATGTTCCTGTTCGGCTGGTTTTTGATGAAGCGGCTGGATCGCTTTCTGGATGAAAATCAGAAGCGAATCGAGGAAGCGCCCGAACAACAGCAGCCTGAGCAGTGCGTGCATCTGGCCGGAAATATTTCTCCTGACGAACTTGAGGAAACGCTTTCCCGGTTTCGCAGCAGTCATGCCCATGTAGAAATCGTGATCTATGATTCAGAGCAAATTTCATTTCCAAACAACGAATCCGATTGGGCGCAGTAGAAACCTTCACATTTTGGTGCTATAATATCGTTTAAGAGGGGTGGTGAAAATGTGCAGAACAAAGGAAGCGAACTGCCAAAAGAGCATATTCTTGTGTGCCTGTCCTCGTCTCCATCCAATGAACGCATTGTACGAATGGCAGGGAAAATGGCACAGGCATTTAGTGGCAGCCTTACCGCGCTTTACGTGCAGACACCCGGAGACGCTGATATGAATGCGGAAGATACCGTTCGCTTGCAGGCGAATATGCGTCTGGCTCAGCAGCTTGGCGCAGAGATCGTCACAACGCATGGTGAAGATGTGGCAACACAGATCGCGGAATATGTGCGGCTCTCTGATGTGACCAAAATTGTGATTGGGCGAAGCGGCGTACAGCGGCGGCATTTTTGGAGTGAACCGACGTTGACAGAACGGCTCATTACGCTTGCACCAGAGGTAGACATTCATATCATTCCGGATGTGGAAGCCTATAAGAACTACCGCGGGAAACGGTTGCTTACCCTCCGTCCGGCATTTCCGACCGCCTGGGATCTGCTTCTGACCATTGGGATTCTGGCAACTGCGACGGTCATCGGATGGGCCTTTCTGCGACTTGGCTTTGCAAATGCCAATATCATCATGGTTTACCTGCTGGGGGTGCTTCTGACTTCCGCTTTTACCAGCGGATATACCTGCGGTGTGCTGTCCGCTTTTTTGAGTGTCATCCTGTTCAATTATTTTCTGACGGAACCCCGGCTGTCTTTGGCAGCCTATGGCAGCAAATACCCAATAACCTTTGCCGTCATGTTTGCAGCGGCGCTTTTGACCGGTACGCTTGCCGCAAAGCTCAAAGCCCACGCGCAGCTATCCGCGCGGGATGCCTATCGGACAAAACTCCTTTTTGATATGAACAGGCAGCTTCAAAAGGCGGAAACACCGGATGAGGTCTATCAGATGACCGCGACGCAGATACAGAAGCTCATGCAGCGGGACATTCTGATTTATCCAGTGCAGAGCAGCGTACTGTCCCAAGGGATCATTTACCCGGCTGACGGAAGCAGAGCATACAGCGTCCCAGACACAGACCGGGAGCAGGATGTGATTCGCTGGGTCTGGCAGAACCGGAAACGTGCCGGAGCAACGACGCAAAACTTTCCAAAAGCAAAACGGCTGTATCTTGCCATCCGTACCGGGCAGCAGATTTACGGTGTTGTCGGGATTCCGATGGAAAAGCAAACGCAGCCTGACGCATTTACATCCAGTGTTCTGTTCTCCATCCTCGGCGAGTGCTCTCTGGCGCTGGATAACCTGCGAAATGCCAGAGAAAAGGAAGAAGCTGCCGTTCTTGCAAAGAACGAACAGCTTCGCGCTAATCTTCTGCGTTCAATTTCTCATGATCTCAGGACACCGCTGACCTCTATTTCCGGCAACGCCGACACACTGCTGCACAGCTATGACATGCTGGATGAGCAAACACGGAAACAGATTTTTACGGACATTCATGACGATGCACAGTGGCTGACCGAGCTGGTTGAGAATTTGCTCTCCATTACGAAAATCGCTGACGGCAGCGTCAAGCTGCGTCTTTCCGATCAGGTTGTGGACGATATTGTATCGGAAGCGCTACGGCATATCGACCGAAGATCGACAGAACATCACATTACGGTGGATTGCGGAGACGTGCCGCTGCTGATACGGGTGGATGCAGGACTCATCGTGCAGGTGCTTATCAATCTGGTGAACAATGCAGTCAAATATACTACGGCTGGCTCTGACATCTGCATCACGGCAATCCAGCAAAAAAAAGCGGTTGAGATCTGTGTCAGCGATAACGGCCCTGGTATCCCGGACGAACTAAAGGAGCGTGTTTTTGAAATGTTCTTTGCTGGGGGAAATCCGATTGGCGACAGCCGCCGAAGCCTCGGGCTTGGGCTCACGCTCTGTCAAGCCATCATTCATGCACATCATGGCGAAATAACGCTGAAAAACAATTCGCCGCATGGCTGCATCTTTTCCTTTACATTACCGCTTAGTGAGGTGAACTTAAATGAATAAGCCACTTGTCCTTGTTGTAGAAGATGATACCCCTGTGCGCAATCTGATCACGACGACGCTGAAAACTCACGAATACAGGTATCTTTCGGCGCAAAACGGCGCAAGCGCCGTGATGGAGGCGCTGTCTCACAATCCAGATATTGTGCTGCTTGATCTGGGACTTCCAGATATGGATGGCGTGGAGATCATCCGAAAGATCCGTTCGTGGTCGAATATGCCGATCATTGTAATCAGCGCCAGGACAGAGGATTCCGATAAAATCGGGGCGCTGGATGCCGGGGCGGACGATTACCTGACAAAGCCTTTTTCCGTGGATGAACTGTTGGCACGACTGCGGGTGACGCAGCGAAGGTTAGCGTTGATAAAAGCAGATACGGCACAGGAAACCCCAATTTTTACGAACGGTGCGCTGAAAATCGACTATGCGGCAGGCTGCGCATATCTTGATGGTGCAGAACTGCACCTAACACCCATCGAATACAAACTGTTGTGCCTGCTCTCCAAAAATGTTGGTAAGGTTCTGACACACACCTACATTACGCAGCAGATTTGGGGCAGCAGTTGGGAAAATGATATTGCTTCTCTGCGCGTATTCATGGCAACCCTGCGCAAAAAGCTGGAAAACGGGAAAGATGGGCAGCAATACATACAAACGCACATCGGCATCGGTTATCGGATGCTGCGGGTCGAGTGAGCGATCCCTGTGTCCGCCCCTTGCAGACTGCCTTTGCCACCAGCATGGGATATATTTTTGCAAATGGCATATACTTTTTCAGTTTCCATTTTCGGCTGTCCTCCTTCCCGTGATGTATAAAGGCAAGGGCCATGCTCTGCCCATCAAGTTCGCCGTCCTATCAAAGCGGCATTCGTTGCATACATACAATGATGATCGTGTAATCGGCTGCGTAGGTAAATTCACCTATTTTTTTCCTATGTATTTCGCCATATCATTGTATTTTCTGATATTTATTCTGTTTTACAAAAATTCACTTAGACTATGATAGATTTCACCATCGCGCCCTGGCATCGCTTTTGCACACGTCAATGAATTTAAAATAGATTCTTCCACAGCCTCTGCCACCAGCCGGAATACCTTATCAAGTTGATTTTCCGGGAAGTACTTCATCATATGAAACTGCTCTTCTTTCGTATCCGGTATCCCATTCGCATTGGTAAACCCAATAAATACATCCCCACTGCCATGTCCCATAAAAGAACCAGTTCGTATCAACCCAACTGCTGCTCTTTTTAAAACTCTCTTTAACTGTCTCTCTCCAAGCGGCAGATCAGTCCCCACAATGACCATGATGGAACCCTTATCCTCTTTTGCACTGTTTTGCATTTTCATGCATATCTGTCTGCCAACCGGCACGCCGGCAACGGTAAGATCTTGCGTTTTTCCAAAATTAGACTGCACCAAAACACCGATTGTATACTCTTTACCGCCAAACGTTAAAATTCTTGATGCGGAACCAATCCCACCCTTTAATCCAAAACAGACTGTCCCTCTTCCGGCACCGACTGCCCCCTGCTTAAAGTTTTTTTCTGCGTGTTCGATTGCAAAAAGTACATCTTCTGCCTCTATTACCCGTTCTGTGATCTGATTAATTCTAGAGTCATTCGTCTCTCCTACTACTGGATTAACGCTTACTAACTCTTTACCGTTCTTCCTGCATTCCTTTTCCGTAAATGTGACAAGCCCATCTGCTGCCTTTCCTACATTTAGTGTATTCGTCAGTGCGATCGGCGTCTCTAATACACCGAGTTCTTCAATCTGAACCGTTCCCTGCGTCTTCCCAAAACCATTTAATGCATAAACCGCTGCAAGTGGCTTCCTTTCATAGACAAAACCATCACATGGTATGATCACTGTAACACCAGTCTGGTTTTTTCCCTTCTTCACCGTATAATGCCCAACCCTTACTCCCGGCACATCCGTGATCGTATTGCGAATGCCACACTTGCCATTTCCTATCGTATATCCATATGCACGGATTCCCTTTCCTGTAATTTCTTTCACAAAATATAAGGTATCAATTCCCTCACCTCTGTCATTTTTCAGACGTGTTTCACAGTGAAAATCCATTTTTTCCATCAGGTGCAGCTGTGCTTTGTTCGTACTCCAGGTTCTAAGTGCCATTACCGTATATCTGCTGCTTTCTTCCACATATTCTTTCGCTTTCTGATATAATACCAATGCTAGCCCCTGGCCTCTGTACTCTTTTCTGATGCAGAGTGTGGTAAAATAACAGATATCCCTGTAATCTTTTAAAGCCTCACATTCTTCCATCGAACGAAATGACAGAAAAGCAATGATTTTCTTCTCTCTTTTTAATAAAAGTGTATGCTGTTTTGCCACCTCATTAAAGTAATTTCTGACACCGTCACCAGATTTTTTCTCCCATGTCTTTTGAACAGTGCTTCCCCGCTCCGATAACGGCGGTTCAAAATCCTTATCACACTCTGATAAAATAGCATACACCTCGTTTGCTTCCCATTCATCCTCTAACTTATCTCTGAAAAAAATTTCATCCTTCATTTGTACTGCTCCTATCTCATCTGCCACATAGCATCCAGTTTTCGAGTGAAAAGTTCAGATTTCCATGTTCCAATACCATGAGTATACAATAATTTCTGATTTTTGGCTACCTTAACCCACCGTCTAAAGCCAGTGGGATTGCGGTAGCCATATTTCAACCTCTCAATGCTTGAAAAGCAAGTTCATTATCTTTCCACCCCTCAACGGCTGGGTTTTTAGATTAACTTAATGACATTGCGCCGAAGCGTCCCTTTTTTCGTCCTTTATGATTCGTTTTCCGCAATGGTACGCCGCAAAAGATTCATTTCGGCTTCATAGCCGTAATCCTCTTTTTCGCTGCTCTCCTTTGCCAATTCCAACGCCTGACGGCATAGATCCAAACCGGCTTTCTTTGCCCTGCGGCCGCCGATACCCAAAAGCTTGCAGCGCGCCAAGCGCATTTTGCATTTCACACTGCCCAATTTCTCGCCAGTTTCATAGCAGCGGCGCGCTTCCTTTCCGTCCTGCGCAACGACGACGCCGTTTTCATAAAAACGCCCCAACGCCCACCAGGCGCTGTCGTCATTCCCATCGGCAGCTTTGCGGTAATGGGCATACGCCTCAGACAGCTTCCCTGCCTGCTCCAAATGCCATCCCATGTTGTAATCCGCCATGGCTTCGCCCAGCTCCGCCGCGCGGCGATACCATTCCATGGCCGTTTCCAAATCCCGCGGCACGCCCCGTCCCATCGCATAACATTCGCCCAGGCTATTCATGGCAGCCGGGTGGTTCTGCTCTGCTGCTCGTTCGTACCAGCAAATTGCCTTTTTCATATCCTGTTCCACGCCTTCGCCGTGGTCGTAATGCCAGCCGAGATCATGCATGGCATCAGCATTCCCGCCCTCGGCGGCAGCGGTATACCAACGGATCGCTTCCGTCATATTTTGTTCCACGCCTTCGCCATTGCTGTAATTCCAGCCAAGGTAGAACATGCAGTAAACACTTCCTGCCTCAGCTCCCCGCCGGTACCAGTAAAGCGCCCTGTCTTCGTTCTGTTCCACGCCATATCCCCTTTGATAGCACCAGCCAAGATTGCACATGGCAACGCCGTTGCCGCCTTCGGCACTGCGGCGATACCAGTAAAGCGCCCTTTCTTCGTTCTGTTCCACGCCTTCGCCGCGCTCGTAGCAGCATGCCAGATTATGCATGGATTGCAAATCGCCACACTGTGCGCCCTGCTCATACCATTTTATGGCTTCCTGCCAATTCTGCTCCACGCCATATCCCCTTTTATAGCACAAGCCCAGATTGCTCATGCTAACCGGATAGCCGCACTCCGCACCTCTGCGATACCAGGAAAAGGCCTGCTCCCAACTCTGCTCCACGCCGCAGCCCTTTTCATAGCAGTATCCCAGATCCGTCATTGCCGCGCTCACGCCACTCTCTGCCGCCTCGCGGAACCAATGCACAGCATGCTCCCAGTTTTGCTCCACGCCGTCGCCGTATTCATAGCATACGCCCAGCCGGTACATACCTTCACCGTAGCGCTGATACGCCGCCGCGCGCACCCAGTGCACGGCCTCGGCAGCGTCGGCTTCCACGCCGATCCCGTCGTGGAAGGCGCGGGCGAGCAGCATCTGTCCGCGGGGCGAACCGTATTCCGCCGCCTTGCAGTATAACTCGGCAGCCTTTTCCGCATCCGGAGCCGTGCCAATGCCGTGTTCATAGCACACGCCCAAGCAGCACACCGCATTCAGGCTCCCCATTTCCACCGCCTGCTGATAAAGCCAAAAAGCCTGAACCGGATCCGCCTCCACGCCGTTTCCCTGCTCCATGCAGATGCCCAGATTGCATACGCCCCATGCGCTGCCGAGATATGCAGCTTTCCGAAAACAATCCACCATGCGCTTTTTATCCGATGCCTCTGCATCCCAAAGGGTGTTGCCTAAAGCCGTCCAATCATCTCCGGTCATATCGGCCTCGTTGGCGCGCAGCAATTTCCGGCCGCACTGCGGACAGCGCTCCGGCAGCTTTTCGCCTTCATCCCAATAATTACAGGTGTGATCCTCGCAGTGATAAATCATCGTTTCCAACTCCTTCCGCCTGCTGAAAAAAGCAGCGCGTTACACTATTTTCCATAGTATAACACGCTGCTTCAAAAAAGGAAAGACCGATCGGTCAGTCCTCGTTGCCGAAGAACATATCGGAGGCCACGCCCACATGCGTCATCATACCGGCGCCCACCAGGCTGATCTTGGCCACATTATCGTCCACCTCAATGCTGTCATATTCGAGCACATCCTTG
>ERZ772865.4069-NODE-4069-length-10310-cov-3.337299_pt1 | contig 10310 bp, 8 predicted proteins | sample MGYA00512133_ERZ772865 | MGnify/ENA primary metagenome ERZ772865 (study PRJEB29015, sample SAMEA2737722) | human gut metagenome | biome: human gut; feature: human-associated habitat; material: faeces | place: China | collected 2012 ...
CAGGTGAGGCCGCTGGGGCCGGAGCCGATGACCGCGACCTTGTGGCCGTTGGGCGTGGGCTTGGCGGGCGCTTCCTGCACGTTTGCATTGTGCCAGTCGGCGACAAAGCGCTCGAGTCAAAGTTTATATAGCTACGGGGCGTCCGGTGCCGTTTATTGACAATTTGGGTGAATTGGAGTACGACGGCATGATTACCGTGACGGGTGCCCATTGTTTTACGCGCGGCGGTGAGATTATTTTTCACCGGGCGGTTTCTACGGGGAGTGTGGAGCGTGTCGTGGAGCACCTGACACACGGAACAGACGCATATCCGGTCATATTTGTTTGCAGCGATGAGATGTTCATTACGGAACTTAACGAAGATGTCGATGCGGTGGCCCGTTTGTTGGACATCAAAATGCCGACAGTTCGTCCGGCTTCGTATGCCCGCGGAAAAGATGTCTTACAACTCATTTCTTTCTTCAAAGCCGACCGTGAACCGCATTTCATGACGGAACTGATGCCCGATTGCACTTCCATGCGCTGGCATCCTTTCTTTACGGATGTCATTGCCGGTGGGGTAGACAAGAGTGTCGGCATTGATAAAGTGCTGGCATACGAAGGACTGTCATTAGACGATGCCATGGCGTTTGGCGACGGTGGAAATGATGTGACGATGTTGTCTCACGTTCCATACGGGATAGCCATGGGAAACGCATGCGATGAACTGAAAAGGGTTTCCGCATATGTGACTGATTCTGTGGACGAAGATGGAGTGGAAAAAGCTTTGCGTCATTTTGGTCTGATAGATTGATTTTTTAGGAAACCTTGTAGTTCTATATGTAGGTTCGCACCTCTTTCTTTGTGTCCCTGCACAATTTTAATTGTGTGGGGGCACAAAAGTGTTAAAAATTGGAGTTTTTCTTCTTTTTTTGACAGGAATAATTCGTATTATTAAATACTTCTTGTAATTTTGCCTTCACAATAATTCCTAATTTCGTTCTAAATTTATTAAATGTATGAAAAAACAATTCAGACTATGGTTAACCGCATGCAGTGCCTTCTTCGTTGCCGGGCATTCGGTTTTCTTGTCCAGTTGTAATGATGACTTGCCCGCTGCGAGTTATTACACTTTTACGGGGGAGATGATGAGTGACTATTTGAAGTCCCGTGAGGACTTCAGTTTGTTTGCGCGTATAGTGGAGCGTGCGGGCGAGATGGACTTTCTGGCCAGCCGTGGCGGGCGTACTTTGTTTCCCCCGGTAAACGCAGGTGTAGAAGACTTTTTGAAGGAGTATGGTTATGCTTCCGTAGAGGACATTCCGGAGGCTTATTGCGATACGCTTGTGAAAGCCTGCATGATAGACAACTCGATAGTTTATACGTATAACCTGACGGAAACATCGCAGCAGAAGAATGAGCTGGATTTGCCTTTGGTGATTCAGACCACGGGTGACACGGTTGATGCCAATGGTATGGTGTTGAGTATTGTGAATCGTAGGGCGGCTATTATCAATGAACTGAAGAACGACTCGGTGGAAAACGGTGTGTGCCATCCGGTGAGCAAAGTGCTTGTCCCAAGTACCAGCTTGGGGGCTTCCTTGCTCGAAGAGAACAAAGCGGACTTTACTATTTATTATGAGGCATTCCGCCGTACAGGGCTGTTGGATTCCTTGTCGGAATACCGCGACGATGAATACGAGGCGGAGAAAGCGAACTTTCCCGAGTTCCTGTACAATCAAAAGCCTGGAAATTATACCTACACATTAAAACGTCCGGACCATCGCTACTCAGGCTTTACTTTGTTCATTGTGCCGGACCGCGTGCTGTATGAGAAATATGCGAACCTTTTCAGCGAGGGCATGTCGATGGAGCAAAAAATAGATGCCTTGTACGATTTGGCCGTCGAAAAATATAATGATAACCAGTCGGCTGAGATATTCGGATTGAATAAGGTGGATCCGACTAATCCGGAAGGCAAGACGTACAAGGAGTTATATTGGAACAAGAATAGCCTGACCAATCCTCACAACCCGTTGAAGATCTTTATGACCTACCATATCCTGGACCGTATGTTTGCCAGCACGGACAAGTTCATCAACTGTTGGGGCTTCAATACGGCTTATGCCAGTCCTACGGAATGGATAAACACGATGCTCGATTTCTCGTCCATGAAGTTGGAAAAGGTGTATTCTACCACGGATCCGGAAGTGGAATACCCTCGTGAGTTCTATATCAACCACAGTGAGGCCAGTAAATATAATTCCAACGAGCGGGTACGCGGTTCACGCGTGACGGTGCCCGATGCGGATAACTTCTCGCTCAACGTGGCCTATTATTATGTGGATGACGTGTTGGCTTACGACCAGACGACACGGAACAACGTTTACAATACGCGCTTGAGAATAGATTTCCAGACCGTGTGGCCGGAATTGACCAATAACGACATGCGTTTGAACGGCGATCCGCGTGAGGCTTACAACGAGGCAGCCGACAATTCCGAGACAGGCGGAAAAGCCGGGGGATTCAATTACTATGCTCCCAAGGGATATATTGAAGGGGTCGAGTTTTCGGAGACCTCGGTGTTCATGGTGCATCGTCCCAAGTTGCGTTGGTGGGACTTCGGCGGAGATGAGATTACCGTCCAAGGTTCAAGTTACGACGTGGAGTTCAAATTGCCCCATGTTCCTCCCGGCACGTATGAGCTACGGATAGCTTATCCGGGCGGAGTAGGGAATCGAGGCATCGCCCAGGTTTACTTGGATGACGTGCCGCAGGGACTTCCCATCGATATGCGTTATGGTGGGTCGGACAGCCGTGTGGCCGGTCTTTATAACGGAGGCTCCGGATGGCGTAACAAGGATGAAAACTCCAACGGTATTTATACGACGGAGGAATTGGAGGAAAATGCCCGTGTCATGAAGAACAACGGTTACTATAGCGCGGGGAAGAGTGTGATATGCTATAACGCCGGAAATATTCCGGAACAGCCGCAATACGTGCCCATGTCCTCCAATGTGTTGTACAATGTCGCTTCTTGTCTGCGCCGTAAGGTTTGCGATGTCGTAATCCTCCCCAACAAGGAGCATACGGTGCGGTTCCGTTCGGTGTTTACGGGAAGTAGCGATGCCGCTTTTGTGTTGGAATATATGGAGATGGTTCCGCTTAGTATTTGCGGAGCCGGAGGAATCGGTGAGGATCTTTATTAAAGTCCGTAAAGTTTAGCCGCATATTGGAGGCGGACAGGAAAATTATTGATATTTAGTTTCCTGTCCGCCTTTTTTCTGTATTTCCCTAACTGATTGTTTGATAGTGGATAAGGAACGGACGCATTTGGACATATTTTTCTGCGCCAAACGATTTTTCAATCTCAGCCGAATGATTTTTCGTTTGCCGCAGATTGAAAAATCGTTTGCCGCAGATCGTGGAAGCGGGTTGAAGATGGTTTACAATAAGTGTCTTTTCTCTTCTTTGAAAGGCTATGGAGCACAGGGGATGGATTTGGGTTTGTGGAGGCCGCATTTTACAGCAGACCGATTTCCTCCAGCATCTTACGGTAGAAGACGGCTTTCTTCTCCAATTTCATAGGATAGGCACGTGAACTGGAGGGCATGCGATACAGCCGTAATTCACGTCCTTCCGTCACGAACGGGCTGAAGCTTCCGATGACGGGCTGCGATATATGGAAGGTATCGCATAACGTGTCGGTAGCTTTTTGTCCGGTGACGATGGCCGTGCAACGAGGGATTTGTCCGAGCAATCGGGGAAGGTCGGTCGGGGTGACGACTTCCAGAAACTTGTCCGCCGCATTATCCTGAAGACGGCGGATGGCGGAAGCCGTGTCGTATAGGGCGATGCCTTTGTCGAGCAGGAACTCCACAATCATTTCTTTCTTGAAACATTTGGCTCGTTCATCTACAAACCAATTCCGGTCGCCATGGAAAATGTATCCCATGATGCGCCACATGTCGTTGATGAAGTTCGGGTAGTAGAAATCCATGCACCAGCGTTTTTTCTGGGGCGGGAAACTGCCCAGCATCAACAGGCGTGCGTGGGGCGGAAGGAACGGTTGCAAGGGATGCTCTTCGGTTGGAATGGGGGTGGGGGAATCTGTTGGTGTCATGTGTATCTATCTGTATGCTTTACGTTTATGAAAATTCAGTCCGATATATAAATTCAGTGTGCCGAACGTGTTATTGATGGACAGGCGGTTGTGGCGGTAATTGTAGTTGTGCACGATTAAAGACAAGCCACCGAAATATTTGGTGTTGTTCCATACCAGTCCCGCACGCCCCGTGACGTCGAAATTCAGATTTCTCAGATGAGAAGCCAAAGCCGAAGTCTCCGTCTCGTTTTCCGGTTGCACGGCGGCTGTATGTGTTTTTTTATAACCGATGGCCGGCACGATGGAAATGCAAAACAACCAGTTTTTCTTGAACACCCAGTTGTAGGCATAACCGCAACTCAGGCTGAAATCCGTGTATTTGACTTTATCAACCTGAAAATCCTGGCTGAGTTCGTGGTTCGGATTATGGGTGAGCACGGGCGGCAGGGCATTATAATCGAAATCCAGTTCGTGCCGGGTATAGGCAAAACCGACTTTCCACGACCCGCAGCTTTTACGTTGCACGGTACTTTGTGCGAATGCGGCCGGATAGGAGAAGCGTTTATGGTTGAAAATGTAGTAGGCATTGATGCCGGTCACTTTCACGTTGATGCCATGATAATTCTCGCCTTCCACTTCTCGTGCCTCCTCGCCAAGGCCTTTTACTTTACGGAGCCGGAAATCGTCTCCCGTCCGCCGGTAAATAAGGTCACAACCGAGCATGGAACTGTACAGGCTCAGTTCGAATTCCGTCTTTTTCGACTGTTGGCCTTTACCTAAAGAAGAAACCTCGAAAGTGTATCCCAGAAAAATCCAACGCCAACCCAGATAAGGTCCTATTTTGATGGCCGGTCTGGGGGAGAACGACAGTTTTTGTCCCAACTCCCGGCTGTGTAACGTATAGGTTTCGAAGCTGTTCGTGTTTTGCAACATGAAGGCCCAGTTGTATTTGTTCGGGGTGATATAAGTCGTGTCCATGGCGTTGAACGCACGGAAAAACTGTTTGAAGATGTTTCCCTTCCGGTTTTGGGGCGAGTCGGATGGGACGGCGGTCCCTGCACTGTCGGTAAAATCCCTAACAGTAGTGTGGCTTTCACCGATAGGAGATTGTGCGAGAGTGGCCGCACAGGAAAGACAGGCGTATATTGTCAGTACGTTCCGTAACTTCATCTTACAGTTTGCCCAGGATTTGGTCCATAACCCAGTTTACCGGTGTGGCGCTCACGCTGTCACAGGTGCAAATCGCTTGTTTTTGCAGGTGTTCGACGATGTTATGAATCAAAGGAAGTTGCACGTGGTCGGGATTCGGTATGACGAGTTCTTCGCGGCCGCGTTCCGTATGCAGGGCAATGGGGTCGTAGGTGAATACCGAGAAACAAATCTGTCCTTTGTCGCCGATGATTTCGATACGGTCGGTTTTGGCCGATTCATGGGCCACGAAACACCATGAACCGGAGCCCGGCGTACCGTCCGGGAATTGGAAACAGGCACTGACGTTGTCTTCCGTGGCGTATAGTCCTTCCCGGTTGGAACAGTACCCTTGGGCTTTGATGATGGGCCCGAAAAATTCCTGAAGCAAATCCAACTGATGCGGGGCGAGGTCGTAAAAATAACCTCCTCCTGCGATGTCGCGTTGCACACGCCAAGGCAGTTCCCGGCTGTTGTAGTCCAAATCACGCGGTGGGACGGCAAACCGGATCTGTACATTGAGCACCCGTCCGATAGCTCCGCTTCGTATCAGTTCCTTTACTTTGGCAAAGTAAGGCAGGTAACGCCGGTAATAGGCCACGAAGCAAGGTACACCCGTTTGTTGGGAGACACGGTTGATGCGGCAGCATTCTTCGTAGCTTACCGCAAGGGGCTTTTCCACATATACCGGCTTGCCGGCCTTCATGGCCATGATGGCAAAAGTGGCATGTGAAGAAGGAGGCGTGGCGATATAGACGGCATTTACGTCGGGGTCGTCCACTAATTCCTGTGCGTCGGTGTACCATTTGGGGATACCGTGCCTTTCGGCGTACGAACGTGCTTTTTCTTTATTGCGGCTCATGACGGCTTCGATTTTAGAGCCGGGCACGAGACTGAAAGCCGGCCCGCTTTTCTTTTCCGTCACTTCCCCACATCCGATAAATCCCCATTTGATGATGATTTCCGCGTCCATATTCGTGCAATGAAAAATGTAATCTTTACGCAAATGTACAAAAAAGGCGGCATATTCCGGCGGATGGGCGGCAGAAAGTTTGGATAAAGCCGGTGGTGCCGTTTCCGACGAGGTATAAAAAATGTTATCTCGTCACGGTGGTATGGAAAAATATGGTATTTTTGTCCGACAAAAGAACATTAAAGTTTCAAATTCGATTATGGAAGAGAAGAAAGAAATGGATGAGGGCTTGTTCAAAAGCCGTAGTTATCTGAGCTGTCTGAATGAGGGACTGAAATTGCCTACACGTCATATCCTGTCTTTATTGAGGTTTTTGTATCCTTCGCTCATCGCGGGTGCGGTGGTAATGGGATTGTGGGGCGTGTTTTTCAATCAGATTACCGTGGCTTTGACACGTTGGATGGCAGCAAGCGAACCGGTCGTGCTTTCTTTTCCCTTGTTTACTCTTATCATATTAAGTGTGTTGTCCCTGTTGGCCGATAGCTTTTATATGGGGAACGTGATGACGGCTGTTTCCCGTTTTGCTACGGCCGGGGCGTGGCCTGCGTTGCGGTTCGGTGAAGCCAAGCGTGAGATATTCAATGCTTCTCTGCGAGCTTTAACGTGTACGTTGGTGGCCGTCGTGGTATTCTCTTTGCTCATCGTGCCTGTGACTTTGTGGTTGGGGGCGGGCAACGTCTGGGTGACTGTGGTGTCGTATGTCCTGTTGCTTGCGTTGGGAGTGCCTTACTGTATGGTGATTATGGACTATATGTTGGGCGAACGCCGCGACTTTTGGTGTAGCCTGAAGCGTATGAAAGATGGTTACCAGTACTGGGGAGCATTTTTCATTATCTTGTTTTGCGGAGGTCTTATCATGGGAGTGTTGGCAGCAGTGAGCTGGTTGCCGGCGGGGATTCTGGCATACGCCGGTCATGCTTCCCTGATGGGGGTGTTGGAAGGAGATGCAACGGATCTGCCTTCATACGTTCCGGCTTTGGTCGTATTCTTCTTTATGTTGGCTTCGGTGATAGCGAACGTGTTCAGTTGGCTTACGCTTTTCCCGTTGTCTTACCTGTATGGTTCGGTTGAGGCACGGAAACAGGAGAAGGCTTCTTTTGAAGAGGAAGAACGCCGTTTGCAGGGTTTGCAGTAGCCTCTGGTAAGAATAGAACCGTCATGCCCCGTATCAAATCATTTATTGATACGGGGCATGATGGTGTATGGAAAGGGAGTTGTTTGCTCGGGAAAGGTATTCGCCGTGCGGGCGAATGGATTTATAGAAGGTTTTGATGGTATTCTATGTTTTGCAGAAACTCCGCTACGTCACGCCCGTCCATGAGTCCGTGATGCACGGTGATGGAAAGAGGAAGATTATATCGTCCGTTTTCCTGTGTCAGCTTTCCCGTGGAAATACGGGGAACGGAGTCTCCGGTCCGGATAGAACCGGCATGTTTCATTTCGGAAAATGCGAACCAAGGCAATGCTGAATAGCGGATGACATCCGGTCGCCATGTGTTTTCGGTAACGGACAGACCGCACCCTTTTTTCACTCGCTCTATTTCTTTTTCCGCATTCCGGATAAAAATGTCGATGTCGGTATGATATTCGAAAAAGCCGAATCCGAAAGTACCGTCTTCTCGTCCGATGGTGGGAGATACATGTATGGTATCGTACTGTACGAGCTTCCCGTCTTCTGTTCGGAGCCGGAAGGCTTCCGTTTCATTGACGCATTTCAACAGGAAATGTACGGACGAGAGGAAGAAGGGGCGTCGGTGTGCTTTGATATGTTCGTAGGCTTTAGTAAAGTCTACGAGTGTGGTGATTCCGAAAAAAGGATCGTCGAATTGGGAAAAGAATTCGAAATGCTCCCTGCGGTTCCAATGGGTGATGTCGATGGTTTGTTTCATGGATTGATATATTAGTGTTTTTTGCGCAAGGAGCTGCATAGAGGAATGAAACGTTTGCTGATGTGAATCAGCATCAGTGCGCTGCTTGTCAAACCTATGCGGTAATGCCACATGCCTATTCCAGAATTTGCGCCTTCCACGCCCAGCAGGACTATGCCGGTGGATGTGGCAAGGATGAAGGCCACGGTTGTCCAAAGTGTGATACGGCTTTTTTTCCCAAGGCCTTTCTGGAACAACCCTTTGTACCATGCGGCGTGCGAACGTATGTGCATGATACAAGCTGCGAGGAAGAGCAGGCTGGTAATGATATGGAATAAGGCAAAGTTGTGCCAGACTTCGTGAGAGGTGCCATGTCCGGCCACGTGTAACTTGATGCCGCTGTAGAAAGTCAGGACGAAGGTTGGCACTAAGGCTATATCCGTGAATATGACTGTTCTTTTCATTGTCTTTTATCAAGGATTAATTGAAGAAGTTCCACGAGAGTCCGAAATGGATGTTCATCGGATTGATGGGATAGTGGGGGACGAGGAATGCGTTCTTGTTTCCCGTTCCGTTGTTTACATGGTTTACGTTCACATAAAAACGGCAGTGCTTCAGGAAGAGGTTGACGTAGGCGTTGCAAATGGGATAGTTGCCTAACTTCATCCGCGTTTCCGGCGACTGAACCGTAAACTGTTGGATGATGGGGGCATAGTCCGGAGCATAGTATTCCGTGAAATAACGCACATCTCCGCCTAACTGCACACGCAAGACCTTGGCAATACGGAATACGATGTAGAGGTTGCTGTAGGCCGAAAGGTCGGGCAGGGGGAGGATGTCCTGATTGCTGGTTTTCTGGTACGCTACCTCGTTGTCCCAATGCAGGATACCGAATTTGAAGTTTTGGTTAAGCCGTGCGCTGAACACTTGTACGCTGCCCCCGTATTGTTTGACGGAAATACGGTTGCTGTAACCGGCGAATTGTCCCCCTTCGTCGTTATAAGCTATTTTGTCTGTGGCGAAGTAGGCATAATTCTTGATGTTTTCCACTCCGACGGTGAGGGCTGTCCGTGTACGTTTCAAGGAAAGCGTTCCCTCTATCCGGGTACGGAATTCTTTGTTTAGGTCGTTGTCCCACCAAGCAAACTGCGAATGGTAGTGGCGCATGTAGAAACTCGGATTCAGGTTCTTGACGAATGCACGGGCTGCCAACTGTACGGTATCTTTAAACAACCGGAAATTCAGGTCGGCCCGGCCTTCCACATCGAATTGCCCGACATCTTCTCCGAGCAACGTCACTTCGCCCGTCACGTCGTAGTGTAGGGTTTTTCCTTCCCGTTTGCTCAGTTGTCCGCCTACCGAGATATTATTTTCCGAATAGCTTCGGATGATTTTGTTTCCGCCGTTCAGGTCCGGCATGGTATAATGACGGTATTCGTGAGACGCGAAAGCTGTAAGGCCGGCTTTCGCCCATTTGTTGAAACCTTCGCGCAGGGCTATGCCCAAAGTGTTTTGGATGGAGTAACCCCGCGTGCGGTCACTCATATTGTTGGGGTCGCCATAAAACAAGTCGGCATAATAGTGGTCGGGCGTATCGTATGAATACACCGTGTGCTTGGCGTTTCGGATGCGCAGGGTATGGATGAAGCTGGTAACCGGTATGAAGTCTTGCGGATTGTCCTGTTTAGCCATGAAATCGTTGCGCAACGAATCCATGACGGCATGTTGGTATGCCGTGTCCGCCTTTTGGTATACGGTGAGCAAGCTGTCGCGCAGTCCTTTCAGCAATACGGAATCGGCAGGCATCACCGGACGGAGCGAATCGGGCAGTTCGATGTCTTTGTAGAATCCCAGATTATAACGGTGTGTGAGATAATACGTCTGGTCTTCGTTACGGTTCCAGTTTTCCGACAAGATGGTCGGGATATCCCTTGAACCGTAGGAGCGTGTAAAATCTTCCGGGTGGGTGATATAGTCGTCATTCTCGATACCGCCGTTCTCGCCCATTCTCATGTGGTTTACACTAATCCATGCATGCATGTTGTAGCGGTCGTCCAGATAGTAGCCGTATAGCGAACCGTTGAAAAGAGAAGTGGCTTGGTTGTTGTAGTATCCGCGTCCGTATAAATAGTCGAGTTTGAATCCGATACCGGAAATCTTGTTGATGTTGCTGGCGAAATAAGCTCTCAAGCGGTCT
>ERZ772865.4070-NODE-4070-length-10309-cov-7.479715_pt1 | contig 10309 bp, 13 predicted proteins | sample MGYA00512133_ERZ772865 | MGnify/ENA primary metagenome ERZ772865 (study PRJEB29015, sample SAMEA2737722) | human gut metagenome | biome: human gut; feature: human-associated habitat; material: faeces | place: China | collected 2012 ...
CCGTGGCGCGGCAGATCGGGCAGATGAAGTCCTCGCGGAGCGTTTCGCTCTCGTGGACATATCCTTGATTTACTGGACAGAATCCTTGAAGGTCTTGCCAGCCTTAAAGGCGGGAGCTTTGGAAGCGGGAATTTTGATCTCGGCACCGGTAGCGGGATTACGCCCAATATGGGCAGCACGTACCTTGGCCTCAAAGGTGCCAAAGCCCACCAGTTGCACCTTGCCGCCCGCTTTTAAGGCATTCTCCGTAGCGGCGACAAAAGCGGTCAATGCGGCTTCACAGTCCTTCTTAGAAAGACTGCTAATTTCAGCCATGGCGGCAATCAATTCGGTTTTGTTCATCGTGTGTACTCTCCTGTTGTTGTATTATGCATGGAATGCTGTTATTATAGAGGATACAACAGAATTTGGTAATATGTTTTTGTCGAGCGATCCCGCACGGAAGCAAGGGACAACTCTTTTCGGATACACACGGCGCCTGCGTCGGTATTTAAGAAATCAACAGTGATTGTCAAAGAGAAATATAGGAATTATATGGTTAGAACACCGACTTCGACGCGGGCGAGGATGTGCTGTCCGTGGACGAGGAAACGCTGAAGGCCGATCCGAAGGCACTGGGCGGGAGCAGTCTGAACGATTTCCGCGCGCTGTATGCCCCCATGAAAGCGGAGGACAGCACGGAGGTCGGGCGCCATGTGCGGACCGTGCAGGCGCAGTGGAGAAAACGCGGCGTGAGCTTCCGCGACAGCGAGAGGATACGCCTCATCACGATATTCTTCCATGATAAGCCGACCGAGGAGGAATCTCTGCTGTTTGTCGGGCATGTTGGCGTACTTTTGACGGCGGAGGACGGGACGCTGTACTTTGTAGAAAAGGTTGCCTTTCAGGAGCCGTACCGGATGCTGCGCTTTGCCGACCGAACGGCACTGAGCGATTACCTTATGGGGAAATGTGACACCTCATGGGGACAGGATATGGCGAGCCCCTTTATCATGGAGAATGACGAGTTTATGGACGGCTGGCGTCCAAACCCGGATAGAAAAAGCTCCGCGATCGGCTAAGGGCTGCGCATTGCTGCCAATATAAGAAATCCCCGACTCCGATAGACAGGTGTTCGTAAAACAGGTTTAGACCGAAATTACGAAATGAGCATCTGTCAGGCGGGATTGGCAACGGAATAACGGGTATCTGGTGAGAGTCGGATACCCGTTATTTTTTGCCGCCACGAAAAGCAATAGATTTATTCACAGCTTTCAGGTATAATTACCTTAAATCAATCTTATCCCATCCATTCAGAGATTTTTTCAAAAAATCTCAAAAAAGTTTGGAAGCATAGGAACAATTCAGCCGTTCTCATGCCATATATAGTAGAGGGCTGAATATGGACGGCTTGACTGAACAGGAGATTGCAGACAAGGTTGGCTACGAGACCGCCAGCGCAGTCCATAAGCGGATCGCCAAAATCGCAGGAGCTTATGAAGACTATGTGACAGTGGAGTATCAGAAGTATTTGGACAAGTAAACAGACGCAGAAACGGCAGCAGTTACCGAAATGGTAGCTGCTGCCGTTTCTGCGGGAAAGGAGATTCTATGAGCAGAGAACCGTTTGAAGCCATGCCTGATGTGATGGATGTAAAGCAGCTTGCCGAAGCGTTGCAGATTTCCAAAGCGGGTGCATATAACCTTTTGAGCAGCCCGGACTTCCCAACCTTGCGGATCGGCGGGCGTAAATTGGTGATGAAAAATGAGCTGGTGGAGTGGCTGAAAAGCCGCACAAACAAAACATCGTGAAAATGCAGTCAAGAGCTGGAAAAGTGGCAAATCAGCCGATAAGGCAAGGCGAAATATACTCCGCATCGTTTGGGGTGTTTCCATCAAAAATCGCAGCACTTTCCCAATTCAAGAGCTGGGAAAAATCTATGAAAATCAGGAGGTTTTATGAGAACAGGGCTTACCAAGAAGCAAAAGACAACCGTGATCTATTTTGACGAGCATAGCCGCTTGATCGAGGTGCAGACCCACAACACCGATCTCAAAAAGCGGCTGATGGCATTTGCGGCAAAGCACCCGCAATGCTGCCGCCAGACCGACGATGATGAGCAAGGCGGGCTGACATTTGAGATCGAGAAAGGGCGGTTAAGTTTTCGACTGACCGCCCCGTATAGTGAGGAACGCCGCAGGGTGGCAAGTGAAGCAGCGAAGAAAAACAGCGTAAACGGCATGGGTAGAAGCATTCACAAAAATCTGCTATAATTTTTTTGAAGAAATTTTGAAAACTGTGAAACCAAACCCGATTTTTGTCGGGATATATAGTGAAGGCACCTGACGGCAGATGAGAAAGGAGGTTCGCCTATGCAGGACGAGATGATTGTTGCCTTATACTGGCAAAGATACGAGAAAGCCATCAGCGAAACGGAGCGGAAATACGGACGGTATCTTTCAAAGATCGCCTACAATATCCTCTCCGACTGGGAGGACAGCAAGGAAACCGTCAACGACACCTACTTAAAGGCGTGGAGCTCCATGCCGACGCACAAGCCCGATGTTCTCTCCACCTATTTAGGTAAAATCACACGGCAACTATCCATTGATGCGTTCCGCACACGCAACAGGGATAAACGGAAGCACTCGGAATATGCAGTCTCTCTTTCCGAGCTGGAGGATTGTATTTCCGGCAGCGAAACCACGGAGCAGAGCGTAGAATTGAAACTGCTTGCGGAAGCAATCAATACCTATCTCTACACGCTCCCAGCAGAAGCACGAAACACATTTGTCGGCAGATACTACTTTGCGGATTCTATCCGGGAAGTTGCAGGCTACTACGGCGTAAGCGAGCCGAAAGTCAAGAGTATGCTCTACCGAACAAGGCAGGGACTAAAAAAATATTTGGAAAAGGAGGGCTATGAGCTATGAAGAAAGAACACATCAGCGACGCTTTGAATATGCTGAACGATGATATTATCGAGGAAACCAACAAAGTCCGCGCCAATGCGAAGCCGACGCGCAAGTGGGTCAAATGGGGAGCTGTTGCAGCCTGCCTGTGTCTGGCGGTGGCTATCGCCATTCCTATGCTTCACCATAAGGGAGGCCCTGGCACCCAAGATCCCGTGCAGAACATTGCCGCACTTGAGTACAACGGCAAATTTTACGAGGCTGTCAAACTTCCGGAGGTGCTTGAGAAGTATGGTCTGCCGCCTGAAATCACCGCCGATATGGCTGGCGAACACATTTCCTACCTGAAATCTGACGGAGGCATTGGCTATAAAAGCACTGTCAACCAGACTGACATCGAGCTATACCGGTATGCACCTGCTGTTTGTGATGGCGTATATGTTCTGCGAGACGGTGACACATGGTATGCCGCGCTGTTCTGCAACTTCTATCAGTTTGACAGCAACACAAACTGTTCGTTCACCGAGCTTTATCGCGTGTATGGTATTGAGAGCGCAGACGATATTGCATCCATTACAGAAATGAAGTGGAACAACGAACAAGAAGTTGGCTCACCGGTAACAAATCGGCAGGAAATCACTGAGTTCTATCACATGACGATTACACTTGTGAGTTATGGAAACGATGATTTCCAGACGGAAGTATTTGATGGTATCCCCGAAGAAAATCAACAGGAAGCGCACACTGCTTTTGCTGATGATCGAAGAAATCTCCGAATCGAAACCGCCTCTGGCTTGCGCTTCTTTATCGCCTTCTATCCGAACTATGACTGGATTGAGGGCGGAGGCACAATGTTCTATTTCAAAATTGATAACCAGATGCACGGATGGATTGAGAGAAATTTGAACAGATAACAGTTGAAGTATATAAATATTAGAAAAGAGCAGCTATTTTCGCATAGAAAACAGCTGCTCTTTTCGTTTGCCCCAAAAATCGAGAAAGGAGCGACCACCTATGACGAAGAAGAAAACGCCGCAGACCATCGAGGAATGTAATGCCGAGCTGGAACGCACGCAGAAGAAACTCCGGCAGTATGAGAACCGAAGCAAGATGCTTGACCGCAGGCTTGCCATTGAGAAGCGCAAGGAGCGCAACCACCGCCTTTGTTCGCGGGGCGGCTTTATTGAAAGCATCGTGCCGGAGCTTATCACCATGACGGACGAGGACGCGCAGACCTTTTTCCGACTTGCTTTGACGAGTGAACCGGCGCGGGAGTTTTTGAGAAAACGAGCCGAGGAAACGACAAGCTGAATAATCCCTTGGTAACAAGGGCGCACTTATACACCCTGACGGGCGTTGTGCGCTCTGCCGAGGGCTGAACTCTCCACACAGCCCTGCCGTGTTCCGAGCTTGGCGGCGTTGCCGCGAACAGGGAAAACTGCATTTTCCCTGCGACGGCTTGCGCCGTCTACCCTTTTGCACACTTGCCGCGAGGGAACGCCTTGCCGCCGCAAGCCATTCTCTCCCGTCAAGTCCGAACGAGCGAAACGGAGGTGATACCATCGCAATCTACCATTGCAGCATCAAGATTGTCAGCCGGGGAAAAGGCAAATCCGCCGTAGCCGCAGCCGCCTACCGAAGCGGCGAAAAGCTGACAAACGAGTGGGACGGACTGACCCACGACTACACGAAAAAGGGCGGCGTTGTCCATTCGGAAATACTGCTTCCGGCACACGCCCCGCCCGCTTTTTCTGACCGCAGCACCCTGTGGAACAGCGTGGAGCTTTCCGAAAAATCCAATAACGCCCAGCTTGCGCGGGAGGTAGAGATTGCCCTGCCCGTGGAGCTGTCCAGAGAGGAACAGACCCGCCTTGTGCGGGAATACTGTTCCTCTCAATTTGTTTCCAAGGGCATGATCGCCGACTTCAATCTGCACGACACGGGAGGCGGCAATCCCCACGCCCATATCCTGCTGACCATGCGCCCGCTGGACGAAAAGGGCGCGTGGCTTCCGAAATCCAAAAAGGAATATGTGCTGGACGAAAACGGCGAGAAAATCCGTCTGCCCAGCGGAAGGTACAAGACCCGCAAGGTTGACCTTGTGGACTGGAACAACCGGGAGAACGCCGAGGTCTGGCGCATGGCGTGGGCTGACCTTGCCAACGATTTTTTAGCGCAGAACAACCGCCCGGAGCGCATCGACCACCGCAGCTATGAGCGACAAGGAATAGAGCAAATCCCCACCGTCCATGTGGGCGTATCGGCAACGCAGATGGAGAAGAAAGGCATCGTGACCGAGCGCGGGGAGCTGAACCGAAACATCAAGGCGGCGAACCGTATCCTGCGCGAGATCCGCCGACTTGTGCGCGGCTTAAAGGACTGGATCGCGGAACTGAAAGAGAGAAAGGCCGCCCTGCTGGAAGCGTTGGCAGAGGCACGGGCGCAGGCCAGCGAGCCGACCATCCCACAACTGCTTGCCCGGTACATGGAGCAGCGCGGCGAGGAACGCGCCGACTGGACTTCCAAGGGCAAGCTCAAGGGCGCTGTTTCCGACTTCAACAAGGTGCAGGCGGCAATGGAGTTTCTGCGGCAGAAAGAAATCTCCACCGTGGAAACCCTTGACAGACAGCTTGACAGGATAAGCGAAACCGCCGTTGCCATCCGTGACAGCATGAGGAAAGCGGAGCGCCGGATCAAGGACATCGACACCCTGCTCTCCAACATCGGGAACTATGAGAAGTACAAGCCGGTCTACAGGGAGTATGCCGCCATCGGCTGGAAGAAGCAGAAGGAGAAATTCGAGGAAGCCCACAGGGGCGAGCTGGACGCATACCGGGCAGCCGCCCGGTATGTCAAGACCCACCTGCCCGGCACATCCTACAGCCGCAAGGAGCTGGAGGCCGAGCGCAAAGACCTTGCCGCCGCCCTGCCCGGAAAACGGGAGGAGCTGGAAGCGGTACAGGCGGACGTGCGGACGCTGCGGGACGTGCGGCACTGGCTCAATCAGGTGCTGCCGCCGGAGCAGTACCGCCAGACCGCCGAGCCGGGGAAAAAGCCATCCATAGTGGAGGGCTTGAAAGGCCGGGAGCAGCGTATCCGGCAGGAGAAGGAGAAACGGCAGCAACCGCCCCGGACACAGAAACAACAGGATATGGAGCTTTAACATCAGGCACCCGCCATTTTCAATTCTGGAATGACGGGTGCTTTTTCATTTCAAGGAGGCTGCGATTGCATTTATTTGAAGCTGTGAAGCAGTCTGTCACCACAAGGCAGGCTGCCGAGCGATACGGATTGAACGTGAACAGAAACGGCATGGCGGTCTGCCCGTTTCACAGGGACAGACACCCAAGCATGAAGGTCGACCGCCGCTATTACTGCTTCGGCTGCGGAGCGACCGGGGACGTGATCGATTTTGTTTCCCTGCTGCATGGGATAAGCGCGAAGGAGGCCGCCCTCATGCTGGCGCTGGATTTCTCCATCCCCTGCGGGGACGGAACGGACGCACCCCGCCAGCCTGCCATGAAGAAGCTGCGGCAGGAAGCCGAGGAACAGAAATACAGGCGCATGGAGCGGCATTGCTTTCAGGTGCTTGCAGACTATTATCACCTGCTGCGCCGATGGAGGGAGGAACACGCCCCCAGCCAGCCAGATGAGGCGTGGCATCCTCTGTTTGTGGAAGCCCTGCAAAGGATGAGCTATATCGAATACCTGCTGGACGGGCTTTTGTCCGATGACCTGCGGGAACGGGCTGCCATCGTCACAGAGTACGGAAAGGAAGTGAGAGCGATTGAGCAAAGAATTTCAGGACTTGCCGCCGCAGGTTCGGGAGGCCGTGAGGAACGCGCCGGACAGCGCCGCACCACCCCGGAGCGTTGAGGAAGTAAAGGCGATGCTGGACACCACCGAAAAAGGCGGCGTCCGCAACAGCATAAGGAACTGCCTGACCGTATTCCAGTATGATCCCCTGCTTGCCGGGGCGCTGGCCTACAACCTTTTGACCGACCGGACAGACCTTGTAAAGCCCATCGGCTGCCAGCGTCCACACGGCGCGTCCATGACCGACACGGATATGAAATATATCCGGCTGTACCTTGAAGAAACCTACGGCTTGACCAGCGAAAGGAAGATCGCAGACGCTGCCGACCTTGCCGCCCATCAGAACAGCTACCACCCCGTAAGGGACTACCTGAACGGTCTGGTATGGGACGGGACGGAGCGCATACGCTTCTGTCTGCGGCACTTTCTGGGAGCCGCAGCGGACACCTACACCTGCGAAGCCCTGAAACTCTTTCTGCTGGGCGCGATCCACCGGGCATACAGACCCGGCTGCAAGTTTGAGGTCATGCTTTGTCTGGTGGGCGGTCAGGGTGCGGGCAAGTCCACCTTTTTCCGGCTGCTGGCGGTAAGGGACGAATGGTTTTCCGATGACCTGCGGAGGCTGGACGATGATAACGTCTACCGAAAGCTGCAAGGCCACTGGATCATTGAAATGTCGGAAATGATCGCCACAGCCAACGCAAAGAGCATCGAGGAAATCAAATCATTTTTGAGCCGACAGAAGGAGGTCTACAAGATACCCTATGAAACCCACCCGGCAGACCGCCCCCGTCAATGCGTGTTCGGCGGCACTTCCAACGCGCTGGACTTCCTGCCCCTTGACCGAAGCGGCAACCGGCGTTTCCTCCCGGTGCTGGTAAACCCGGAGCAAGCGGAGGTACACATTTTGGAGGACGAGGCCGCTTCACGGGCATACATCAGCCAGCTATGGGCGGAGGCAATGGTGCTTTACCGGGCGGGCAGATGGAAGCTGACATTCAGCCCGGAGCTGGTACGCTACCTGAAAGACCACCAGCGGGATTTCATGCCGGAGGACACCAAGGCGGGGATGATACTTGCCTATCTCGACCGCTGCACCGGCGATGCGGTCTGCTCCAAGCAGCTATACAGGGAAGCCCTGAACCATCCCTTTGACGAGCCGAAGCAATGGGAGATACGGGAGATCAACGAGATCATGAACCAGTGCGTGACCGGCTGGAACTACTTTTCCAACCCCCGTATGTTCCCGCAGTACGGCAGGCAAAAGGGCTGGGAACGGGAGAATGCGACAACGGACACCGGCAACGAGGACGAGAAAATCTCCGACGGCTTTGTGCCGGTCACAGAACAGATGGAGCTTCCATTCTGAAAAATCCGGGAAAATCACAGCTCGTTGCATACCCCGTTGCTATCCCGTTGCCGACCCCGTTGCCGGGGAAAATGCTGTAGCCGCAAGGCTTTTCCCCTCTCTGACAACCAAAACAACAGAAAAATAAAAGAAAAAGTAAATAGTAGCCAACCCGCCAGATAGGGATTGTTTGCAAGGTCTTTTGAAGCCCGTTGCCGGACTTCGTTGCCGACGCTCCCCTGTCTGGCTATTTTCATGTAAGGAGGTAACTGCCTATGGCGAAAAACAAGACCCGAATCGATGTGATCGCCGTCTTTGACGGGGAGCTGGACGCTACCGATGTTTTTGTGAGCCTGATCGCGCAGAAGCACTCGCAGAAATCCAGCGAGGAATCCGGCAAGAATAATCTTGCGAAAACACAAGATTTATGCTATACTAAAGACAAGGTTCAGGTAACCGGCGTTCCGTCTGGATTGTGCGGGTAAAACGGTTATGATGAACGGATATGATGTGATGAGCGCGGCACTTGCCGGGGGCTTCCGGGCAGCTATCTACTGTCGGTTAAGCAAGGACGATGACCAGCAAGGGGAGAGCGCCAGCATCGCCAACCAGCGGGATATGCTGGAAAGCTACTGCGAAAAGCAGGGATGGGAGGTTGTGGCAGTCTACCAAGACGATGGCTATACGGGGCTGAACATGGAACGCCCCGACCTGAAACGGATGCTGAAAGCCATCGAGCGCAGGCAGGTAAATCTTGTGATAACGAAAGATTTATCGAGGCTGGGCAGAAATTACTTGCAGACCGGGCATCTCATTGAGGACTTTTTCCCAAGGAACGGTGTGCGCTATATCGCCATGAACGACGGCATAGACACCCTGCGGGAGAACAACGACATTGCGCCGTTCAAAAATATCCTAAACGAGATGTACAGCAAGGACATTTCCAAGAAAGTCCATTCGTCCTACCTGCTGAAAGCACAGAAAGGCCAGTTTACCGGCTGCGTCGCCCCGTTTGGATACAGGAAAGACCCGGAGGACAAAAACCACCTGCTGATCGACCCGGAAACAGCCCACATTGTCCGGCTGATATTCGGGTACGCTCTGGAGGGGCACGGCCCGAACTATATCCGGCGCAGGCTGGAGGAACAGAAGCTCCCCTGCCCCACATGGTGGAACAGGGAGCGCGGGATACGCAACGTCCGCACTCGGTGGGAGCAGCAAGACCCGGAGAACGGGAAATATATCTGGGACTTCTCCGTGATAAAAGACCTGCTGATGAATCCCGTCTACACCGGGGCGATCGCTTCGCAGAAAACGGAGTACCGCTTCAAGATCGGGACTATCGGCAGCAAGAGGCCGGAGGACTGGATCGTGGTGGAGGGGACGCATGAGCCGCTGGTGGACAAGAGGGACTTTGCCATCGTGCAGAGAAAGCTCAAATCCCGCCAGCGTCCGGGGGCTTCCGGCGAGCCGAGTCTGTTCGCGGGGCTTCTCAAATGCGGGGAGTGCGGGAAGTCGCTGACCGTCCGCTACACCAACGCCAAGCACCCGCAGCGGATTTATTCCTGCAAGACCTACAATGCCTTTGGAAAGCATCATTGCAGCCAGCACAGAATTGAGTATGACACCCTCACAAGCCTTGTGCTGCACAAAATCCGGGAGTGCGCCGCCGCTGCCCTGATGGACAGTGAGGCCGTAGCCGACAGACTGACCGGCAACTGCGAGGCCGAGCAGAAAGGGCAGCGGGAAGCAATGGAACGGGCTTTGGCGAAGGACGAGGAACGGATCGAAACACTGGAAAAGATGGTGCTGCGGCTCTATGAGGACATGGTCGCCGGACGCATCACGGAAAACAATTTCGATCTCCTGCTGGCAAAGACGCAGAAGGAACAGGCCGAGCTAAAGGAAAAGGCCGCAGAAGCCCGGAAGCGGCTGGACGATGAAGCCCGCCTTGCGGTGGACGCAAGGGAATGGGTGGAATCCATACAGGAATACCGGGACATTGCGGAGCTTGACGCTGCCACTCTAAACCGCCTTATCAAAGAAATCGTTGTCCATGAAACCATTGACAGCGACAAGACAAGACACATTTCTATCGAAATTCATTTCAATCTCAAGCCCCTGCCGGAAGTAGAGCAGGTCACGGGATGATCTGCCCCACGTCGGGGAACTTCTGAAAACTTCATATATTTTTTGACACGCCGCCGCCCGCCATCGAGCAGAGTTTTACACCTAATTGGGGATAAAACAGCT
>ERZ772865.4075-NODE-4075-length-10300-cov-38.011323_pt1 | contig 10300 bp, 7 predicted proteins | sample MGYA00512133_ERZ772865 | MGnify/ENA primary metagenome ERZ772865 (study PRJEB29015, sample SAMEA2737722) | human gut metagenome | biome: human gut; feature: human-associated habitat; material: faeces | place: China | collected 2012 ...
TATTATGGGCGCTGCCCAAACCCGCAAGCCTTTAAAAAGGCTTGACCTAAATTTTAAAATTATTTGCTTTAAACTGTGCACTAAACCACAATAAACAAAAATACGGACTGCACACAAAATGCAGTCCATAAATATTTGAATTATGTGATTTGATTATTTAATAGCCTCAAATGCTTCCTGTAAATCGAAGAGAATATCATCAATATGCTCTGTACCGATTGAAAGACGAATTGTATTTGGCTTAATGCCCTGCTCTGCAAGCTCCTGCTCGTTAAGCTGTGAGTGTGTTGTTGATGCGGGATGAATAGCAAGTGACTTAACATCTGCTACATTTGCAAGAAGTGAGAATACCTGGAGATTATCAATGAACTTCTTAGCGTCTTCTTCTGTACCCTTGATTTCAAAAGTAAAGATTGAACCGCCGCCGTTAGGGAAGTACTTATCATAAAGTGCCTTATACGGTGAGTTTGGAAGTGATGGGTGGTTTACGCTCTCAACCTGTGGGTGATTTACAAGGAATTCAAGAACTTTCTTTGTGTTTTCTACATGACGCTCAACACGGAGTGAAAGTGTTTCAAGGCCCTGCAAGAAAATGAATGCGTGGAACGGAGAGATTGTAGCACCTGTGTCACGGAGAAGAATTGCTCTGATGTATGTTACAAATGCAGCACCCGGAGCAGCCTGTGTAAATACAGCACCGTGGTATGATGGGTTTGGCTCTGCAAACTGTGGGAATTTACCTGATGCAGCCCAGTCAAACTTACCGCTCTCAATAATTACACCGCCGATTGCCGTACCGTGACCGCCGATGAACTTTGTAGCTGAATGAACAACGATGTCTGCACCGTACTCAAACGGTCTTACAAGGTAAGGGGTTGCAAATGTGCTGTCAACAACAAGCGGAATATTGTGTGCGTGTGCAATCTTTGCGAGAGCCTCAATATCAATAAGGTTAGCATTTGGATTGCCGAGTGTTTCAATGTAGAGAGCCTTTGTATTCTCGTCAATAGCTTTTTCAAAAGCACCCTCTTCATCAGGATCAACAAATGTTGTTGTAATGCCGTAAGCAGGAAGTGTGTGTTCGAGAAGGTTATATGTGCCGCCGTAGATTGTCTTTGCAGCTACGATGTTATCGCCTGCTTTAGCAAGAGCCTGAATTGTATATGCGATTGCAGCTGCACCCGAAGCTACTGCAAGAGCGGCTGTACCACCCTCAAGAGCTGCAATTCTCTGCTCAAAAATATCTTCTGTAGGGTTTGTAAGTCTGCCGTAGATGTTGCCTGCATCTTTAAGTGCAAAACGATCTGCGGCGTGCTGGCTGTTGTGGAATACATAAGAAGTAGTTGCGTAAATCGGAACTGCTCTTGCATCTGTTACCGGGTCTGCTGATTCCTGTCCTACATGAAGCTGAAGTGTTTCAAAGTGTAATTTTCTATCTTTTAATGTGCTCATTTTATTTACCTCTTTCAATAATTAATTTAGTTTGTTACAATGTTATAATAAAAATAATGTAGTAATGTATTTGTTGCGTCAGCAACAACATCCAGAGGTACTGCACATTCGTCCGTATCGGTAGTTCTGTCTTAATAGATTTACAAATAATAGAAGCATTAGAATTCTCCTTTGCTAAAACTTACTAATTACATAGGTTTAATGTGATTGTATATTATCATATAATTTACCCGTTGTCAATACTATTTTTTAAATTTTTAAAAATATATTTGTTTAGTAGGTTTTTAGAGCAAAATTTGCCGGTTTTATAACATATTTGTAGAATTATAAGCGACCAATATACATATAGAAAGATAATTAAAATATAAATCGGATAAAAAACAACTTGAAAACCTACTAAATATATGTTATTATTATGTTATAGATGAATGCTATATTTTTGCAAATACTTAGTAAAAGGTGGTGTTAATTTGAAAATTTCTACAAAGGGAAGATACGCACTGCGAATGCTTATAGATTTGGCAATGCACCAGAATGACGGTTACATTGCACTTAAGGATATTGCGGCTCGTCAGAATATTTCCAAAAAATATCTTGAGCAGATTATGCCTATTCTTAATAAAGCCGATGTGTTACTTACAAACCGTGGATTTCAGGGTGGATACCGCCTTGCAAGAACTCCCGACCAATATACGGTAGGCGAGATTCTCCGCATTACAGAGGGCAGCCTTGCTCCTGTTGCTTGTCTTGACCACACTCCGAATAACTGCCCTATGAGCGAGGAATGCATTACTTTGCCTGTATGGCAGGGACTTAATGAGGTTATTACAAAGTATCTTGACAGTATTACAATTCAGGATATTATTGACCGTCAGACTGAGAGCATCGGCAATGACTATGTAATATAATAGTATATAAGTTTATAGAAAAAATTATAAAGCCATCTTTGATTTTATCAGTCAAAGATGGCTTTGTTTGTTAATTAGTTTTTTATTGTTTAGGCAAATAATGTTTTAACACACAAAGTTTAGTTTTGAAAATTTAGCTTTTGCGTTACTTTGTTGCCTGAACGATAATCAGCTAAAGCATAAATTTCTCCCAAAAACTTTTGATAAAAGCCCAAAATAACAGACCACAAAGCCGAAGTAAAATTCCGTCTTTGTGGTCTGTTAAAAAATTCCTAAATAATTTATTACAGGGGATAGATGTTAAATTATTTATCTGAGAACATCGGAGTTGAGAGGTAACGGTCGCCTGTATCAGGAAGAAGTGCTACAATTACCTTGCCCTTATTTTCAGGGCGTTTAGCAAGCTCGGTTGCCGCATATACTGCCGCACCCGAAGAAATACCTACAAGCACACCCTCTGTACGGGCAATAGCTTTGCCTGTTGCAAAGGCTGCCTCGTTCTCAACAGCGAAGATTTCATCATATACTTTAGTATCAAGGGTTTCGGGAACAAAGCCTGCGCCGATACCCTGAATTTTGTGAGGACCTGCAACACCCTTTGAAAGTACAGGTGATGTAGCCGGTTCAACTGCAACGATTTTTACATTTGGATTTTTTGACTTAAGATATTTACCTACACCTGTTACGGTACCGCCTGTACCTACGCCTGCAACAAAAATGTCAATCTTGCCGTCTGTATCCTCCCAGATTTCAGGACCTGTTGTTGCAAAGTGAGCGGCAGGGTTTGCCTGGTTTACGAACTGACCCGGAATAAAGCTGTGCGGAATTTCACTTGCAAGTTCGTCAGCCTTTGCGATAGCGCCCTTCATACCTTTTGCACCGTCAGTAAGAACAAGTTCTGCGCCGTAAGCCTTAAGAAGATTTCTGCGTTCGATACTCATTGTTTCAGGCATTGTAAGAATAATTCTGTAACCTCTTGCGGCTGCTACCGCTGCAAGACCGATACCTGTGTTACCGCTTGTAGGCTCAATGATTACAGAATCAGATGTAAGCAAGCCTTTTTCTTCCGCATCATCAATCATAGCCTTTGCTACTCTGTCCTTAACACTTCCTGCTGGATTAAAATATTCAAGCTTTGCAAGTACAGGTGTGTCAAGTCCCTGTGCAGCAGAGTAATTATTGAGTTTCATAATAGGTGTTCTGCCAATGAGGTCAGTGATTTTCTCGTAAATTTTCATAATGCATTCTCCTTTATAATATAATGTTTATAGTAATGTTCGTAATTGAAATTCAATCCTTATTAAACCTACATAAATTATAGGTATTATTATAGCACCGCAATATTGCATTGTCAACACTTAAATATAAATATTTCCGAAAAAATAATAAATATCGAATTTTTAATGCTGATATGCAATATGTATAGAAATACAACGGGATTTTTTATAAACAAAATTTTAAATACAATTGCAAATTTTTACAATATATGTTAAAATTAGAGCAATAATAAGCAAACGGATTTACCGTGAAATTTAAAAGAAGGTGTATAACTTTGAAAAAATGTTTTTCGATTGTACTGACTGTACTTATGGCGATGATAGCTTTTACAGCTTTTTCATCAGTTAATGCTGTTTCTGTCGAAAGTAATCAATCGGTACATACTAACCAAACAGCGGACTTAGGAATACCTCCGCTTGACTTCGGCGATTCAAATGACTATGACAGCGGCGGTTCTGATTGGGGCGGCAGTTCTGATTGGGACAGTTCAGACCACAGCAGTTCCGAAAGCAGCGGAGAAGGTCTTGGATTTGGCGGAACGTTAGTTGTTTTCCTTGTAGTTATCGGTATAGTTGTTTACGGCATGATAAGGAGCAAAAAGGACAGCAAAAGAACAACTAAAAGCACAACTACTACTGTTGGCAGATCACAGACAATTCAGCAGTCGGCAGGCAGAAATATTACACTTCCTGACCGTACGGCACAGATTTCAGACCTTATCAAGCAGAATGATCCGAACTTCTCGGCAGAAGATTTCCTTTCATTCTCAAGATATGTATATGTTACCATTCAGGACGCTTGGAGCAAGCGTGACCTTTCACCTGTAAGAATTTATTTACACGATAATCTCTACAATCAAACTCAAAAACAGATTGATCGCAAGATTGCAAACGGCGTAATCAATAAGATTGAAAATGTAGCCGTAAGTACAGCTTATCTTACAGCGTATCGCAGAGATAAAGAATTTGAGTATGTTACAGTTTATCTCAATGCCCGTCTTACAGACTATGAGATAAACGAAAAGACCGGTCAGGTTCTTCGTGGAGATCCTAATGCAAGATACGAGTTGAGGTACACACTTCGCTTTGCCCGTAATGCAGGCATTAAGACCACAAGTGCAAACAGTCAGACGCTTAAGTCACACAGTTGCCCGAATTGCGGTGCTCCTCTTGAAATGTCAAGTTCCGGCAAGTGCGAATACTGCGGAAGTACAATTACAACAGGTCAGTATTCATGGGTACTCAGCGAATATTCTTCTATTCGTAACGATACTGTTGATCAAGGCATTTATATTGAAAAAGATAACAATGCTCAAAACAATACAAATAATAATCAGTAATTTTTTATTGCTGTTCGGGACCGGGATTTTTCCGGTCCCGATTTTTGTATTTAATCTGTAAATATTTTTTATATAATGGCAAAATATAGCTATAAACAAAGTTGTTTTTTACATAATGTATCAAATACTTGCATTTTTTTAACTTGTGTGTTATATTGTAAATGATTTGTTAATCAATATTTCTAAGTACAAGGTGATATTATGGATTACAAAATTATTGCACTTGACATTGACGGTACTCTGACTAACTCTCAAAAAGAGATTACTCCACGCACTCGATACGCTATTATTGACGCTCAAAAAATGGGCAAAAAGGTTGTAATCGCTTCGGGCAGACATCCTATGGGGATTCAGAGCATTGCAAGAGATTTATTGCTTGACCGCTATGAGGGTTATATTATGGCTTTCAACGGAGGAAAAATTCTTGATTGTACTACCGGACAAACTATTGTAAGTAAGGATTTTCCGAAGGAATACCTTTCCGACATACTCGGTGTGTTGAAAGAATCAAATCTTTCTGTTCATACCTATGATGATAAGAAAATCATTACAGGCGGCACTTTGAATGATTATTCAAATGTTGAAAGAGATATTCTCAAAATGGAAATGGTTGTTGTGGAAGATTTTGCGGCGAATATTCCTGATAAAATCAATAAACTTTTACTTTCGGGCGAACCTGCCGAAATTGATAAATATAACGAAATTCTTGCAAAACGCTATGACGGTTTGCTTGATGTGTATAAGAGCGCACCGTACTTCCTCGAGATTATGCCTTTCGGCGTAACAAAGGGTTCTATGCTGCCTATGCTGCTTGAAAAACTCGGTTTTACAAACGAAGAGATGATTGCTTTTGGCGACAATTACAATGATATAACTATGATTGGTTATGCGGGTCTTGGAGTTGCTATGGGCAATGCAGAGGAAGATGTAAAAAAGATTGCAAATTATGTCTGCGAGTCAAATGATGATGACGGAGTTGCAAAAACACTTGAAAAATATGTTTTGAAAAGTAATATATAATTTGTAGTTGTGATATATAAATAGTTGTGATATATAAAAACTCTCTGAATTTAATCGGAGAGTTTTTTGCTTTGTCGAAAAATCTGTCTGCTTTTTAAAAAAACGGCACTTTGTTCACTTTTTTGTATAAATTACATAAAACAAGGATTAAATGTTTGGAAGCACAGATTTCGAATAATTCTAAATCAGAAAAAAAATCATTGATAACTATTTTATAATTATATGTAGATGTTAAATTTTGATTTTAACGGAAAATGGAGGAAAAGCTATGACAAAGGTAAAAAAACTCATTGCTTTAATGCTCGTTGTCTGCATTGCGGCAACAGTGGGAATTGTGTCGGTTTCGGCTGCTACTGTTGACGATGCTGAGTCAGTTCAGGCTAAATACGACGGTATTAAAGTGCATGTGTATTCTGAAGACGGCGCACCGAACATCTATTATTGGAACAGCCTTCCGCAGAATATCGCAACAGATTACCCCGGTCCTAAAATGACCGCCGAGGGTGATAACAGCTACTGCTACACATTCGACAATGTAACAAAAATCAATATGATGTTTGTTACAAACGGCACTCAGTCTGCTGAAACAACAAGAAACAGCGGCGAGTGGTGGTACAAAAACGGAAGATGGTCTTCTAAGTCTTGGAATGATTTTGATGACTGGAAGAGAACGGATCTTCGTGAAGATTCAATTTACTTTGTAATCACAACTCGTTTCTATGACGGTGATACAGGCAACAATGTTCATTGTTGGGACGACCAGCAAGCTAACAACCCTGATTCAGACCCTGCTTGGAGAGGCGACTTTAAGGGCCTTATCGAAAAACTTGATTACATCAAGGCTTTAGGTTTCAGTGCAATTTGGATTACTCCTGTTGTAACAAATGCGTCAGGTTATGACTACCATGGCTATCACGCATTTGATTTCTCAACTGTTGATGTTCGTTATGAGAGTGACGATGTTAAATATCAGGATCTTATCGATGCTGCACATGAAAAAGGTATGAAGATTATTCAGGACATAGTTATCAATCATACAGGTAACTTTGGTGAGGCTACTCTCGCTCCTATGTTTACAAAAGAGTATAGCACACTTAAGGATCTTGAATCTGTTAATTGTATGGTTCCGATTCCTGATTCGGATTTTGCAAAAACATTCCCTGACTATGACAGTCTTGCTCCGGGTTATCAGTATCAGGCAAGACTTAATATAATGAAGGATACTAAGGCTCTTGATTCAGGTTCACATGATACGGAAAATAACTATCATCATTATAAAGACCTTAGCTGGGAAAGCCCAACTGTACAGACAGGACAGATTGCCGGTGACTGCGTTGATGTAAACACAGAAAATCCAAAGGTTGCAGAGTATCTTAACAATGTTTACGGCGATTATATCAACATGGGTGTTGACGCATTCAGAATGGATACCGAAAAGCATGTATCAAGACTTACTCTTAACCAGTTCTATTTCCCATCATGGCTTAAGACAGGCGGAAAGAATTTCTATGTATTCGGCGAGGTTTGTACTCGTGTAAGCGAGTTTTGGAATCATAATATCCCTGCAATTTCTGCTCCTTTCTATACTTGGGCAGAAACAGACAGCAAGTATATCAATGCTCTCGGCGATGATCAGCTTGAAAATGTAAACCTTACAAATGCTCACTATGCAAGCAATTCATCTACAAGTAATCAGCCAACTTCTGATAATGTTTATCTTAATGGTATTACATATCATACTCCTGATTACAGTAAGGGCAATGGCACAGGCGTTATTGACTTCCCAATGCATTGGAACTTCTCTACTGCCAGCAATGCATTTACCCGTGCTCTTGAAGAGGATCCATATTATAATGATTCAACATGGAATGTAACTTATGTTGACTCCCATGACTACGGTCCTGATATGGATACTCGTTATAATGGCGGTACTCAGGCTTGGGCAGAAAACCTTTCACTTCTCTTTACATTCCGTGGAATTCCATGTCTATACTATGGTTCAGAAGTTGAATTCCAAAAGGGTGTAAGTATAGACCTTGGTCCAAATGCTCCTCTTTCAACTTTAGGTCGTGCATATTTCGGCGATTATCTTGAGGGTGATGTTTCAGCTACTGATTTCGGTGAATATAGCGCATCGGGCACAGTTGCCGAAACTCTTAATTCTCCGCTTGCTGTTCACCTTAAACAACTGAATATGATTCGTAGGGCAGTACCTGCTCTCCAGAAAGGTCAGTATACAAAGGACAGCGAATATGTAACTGGTAATATGGCATTTATCCGCCGTTATACAAATTCAAGCGAAGGCGTAGACAGCCTTGCACTTGTAACTATTTCAGGCGGCGCTACATTCAAGAACATTCCTAACGGCAAGTATATTGACGCTGTTACAGGTGATGTTAAGACTGTTACAAACGGCACACTTACAGTAGGCAGTATCGGTAAAGCCAACATGAGATGCTATGTAGCTTGCGGTTCAGGCTTCACAGGCATTGACGGTAAGATCGGTACAAACGGTACATATCTTAAGTAATTAAATAATTAAATAATTATAATTACAACTAAGAGGATGGAGTAAAATTCATCCTCTTTTTGTATATATTTGCAGATAAATGAATATTTTTGCTAAAATGTATATAAATATGACATAATCTTAATTATAAATAAGACACTTTAAAGCATTTTGTATCTTTTCTTTTGCTTTAAAATGTGATATAATGTTCTTTAATGGTAATTATAAATTTACTAATCTTTATTGTAGGAAGTGATTTTGATGGGCAGTTATTCAGATAACACACCGGCTATCCATGACTTGGCACAAAAAATGATCTCAAATTCGATGATCGATACAAGTCTTTATTCAAAGTATAATGTTAAGAGAGGACTTCGTGACCTTGACGGTAAGGGTGTATTAACAGGCCTTACAGATATTTCCACAATTATCCAGAATAAAGAAGTTGACGGTAAGCTTGTTCCTTGCGACGGTGAGTTGTATTATCGCGGATATAATGTAAACGATATTGTCGGCGGTATTCTTGAGGATGATCGTTTTGGCTTTGAAGAAGTTGTTTACCTTCTTCTTTTTGGCGAAATGCCAAATGTCGCACAGCTTAAGGATTTTAAGGAATTGCTTGTAAAATACAGAACTTTACCGCAGAACTTTGTTCGTGATGTTATTCTTAAAGCACCGAGTGAAGATATGATGAACTCGATTGCTCGAAGTGTACTTACTTTGTTCTGTTACGATGATAACCCTAATGATACATCGGTAGATAATGTTCTTCGTCAGTGTATTCAGCTTATTTCAGTATTTCCGATGCTTTCGGTTTACGGTTATCATGCATATAACCACTATCTCCGTGACAAAAGCCTTTATATTCACCGTGCAGAGCCTACTATGTCCACAGCGGAGGTTATTTTGTCATTACTTCGTCCTGACAGAAAATACACACCGCTTGAGGCAAAAGTTCTTGATATGGCGCTTATTCTTCATATGGAGCACGGCGGCGGTAACAACTCTACATTTACAACTCATGTTGTAACTTCTTCCGGTACAGATACTTATTCGGCAATTGCAGCGGCTTTGGCATCTCTTAAAGGTCCTAAGCACGGCGGTGCAAATGTTAAAGTATTCTATATGTTTGAGGATATTAAAAAGCACATAAAAGACTGGAAAGATGACGAAGAAATTGCAGATTACCTTGAAAAAATACTCGAAAAGCAGACATTCGACAGAATGGGTCTTATTTACGGTATGGGACACGCTGTTTATACAATTTCTGACCCTCGTCAGATTATTCTTAAGGGCGCAGTTCAAAAACTTGCAAAAGCAGAAGGCTATGATGAGGACTTTGAACTTTATGAGAGAGTAGAAAGACTTGCTCCGCAGGTTATCGGCAAAAAGCGTAAGATTTATAAAGGCGTTGCGTCCAATGTCGATTTTTACAGCGGTTTGCTTTACAGTATGCTTGATATTCCTTGCGAGCTTTATACACCTATGTTTGCAACAGCCAGAATTGCAGGTTGGAGCGCACATAGACTTGAGGAAATCGTAAATGCCGGTAAGATTATTCGTCCTGCTTATATGAGTATTTCTACAACAAAGAATTATACTCCACTTGATAAAAGATAATATTAAAAATTTAGGCGGATACTTGCAAAGAGTACCCGCCTGTTTTTTCGTAAAAGTTATGATTTGGCTGATTGCTTTATCAAGCAATTATAAAAGTTTGGTCAACCTTTTTAAAGGTTGTGGGTGTGGGCAAAGCCCACAAATACTTTCCGCTTACGCAATCTGACGATAGCC
>ERZ772865.4078-NODE-4078-length-10294-cov-5.775173_pt1 | contig 10294 bp, 7 predicted proteins | sample MGYA00512133_ERZ772865 | MGnify/ENA primary metagenome ERZ772865 (study PRJEB29015, sample SAMEA2737722) | human gut metagenome | biome: human gut; feature: human-associated habitat; material: faeces | place: China | collected 2012 ...
CCAAGGGCGAAAAGGTTTTCGACTAAAGGCAAAAGGTCTATGAGCAGGCTGTTTGGCAATAGAAGCATGCCAATTGTCACTTAAATTAGCAGATTTAAACCATAACTTACTTCAATTCCCGAATCTTGATATTGCGGAACCAGATCGGATAACCATGATCCTGCAAGCCGATATACCCTTCATGGGAAATGCCTTCCTGGAAGCCTTGGAAATCTTTGAATTTGCTATTGGCAACCATATCATCCCATTCTTTGCTCCACAAAGTATACTGAACGACCTTCTTTCCATTCTGGGTATGCGTCACTTTGCCATCCTTCACCTTGATCACGATCGTGTTCCATTCGCCGGCAGGTTTTACCGTTTTCGGATCGGCAGGGAGCATATCATACAAAGAACCGGCAAGGTGGTTTGCCAGCTTGTTGTCGGTTGCATCCACATTATCCAGAACCTGCACTTCGGGAGCTGCATAATAGATCGGTTTGCCCGGAACTTCGCGTACATAATAGAAGATACCTGAATTTCCCATTTTACTGGTTTTCCAATCTACAGACAGCTCAAAGTTCTTGAACTTCTTTTCCTTATACAGGATATCGCCACCTGCACCGTGTCCAGGTTTTTTGCCCGGAGCGGTAAAGACTTTCATCGCCTCGTCTTCGATTACCCAGTTCGATGCCATACCGGTACTGTTACATTGTCTCCAACCGGTAAAATCTTTCCCGTTGAACAGCAAAGTCCAACCTTGTTTCTTTTCTTTTTCAGTCAACGTGTTATTCGCTTTTTGCGCAAAAGAAGGGACAGCAGCCATAACTGCTAAAAGAACCACAAACGATTTAAATAAGTTTTTCATGTTACATTTCATTTTTAGATTAGACATTGAGAATATAAAACTCAACAAAGATAAATAAAAAAAGAGCTGCTCCATAAAGAACAACTCTTTCTTTTCTGTCGGATAATCCTATTTTATTTGATGATGCCCAATTTCGAAGCACTGATGAAGTCGATGATATGCTGGATTTCGTCGCTCATCGGCACCTGGTCCTTAATCATCAGCAAGGCATCGAATATACTGGTGTTACCTTGATAGATGATACGGTAAGCATGACTGATATGTTTTACGATCTTTTCGCTCATGCCTTCGTGCATCAGGATTACGGAGTTTACCCCGTAATAGGTCGTCGGCTCCAATGCAGCCACGATATAAGGAGGCACATCCTTGCGGAAGCGGCAACCGGTCTGCGTCATCGACCAGGTTCCGACACGACATCCCTGGCTCACCAGCACGTTACCTCCGAAAATCACATAATCTTCAATCATGCAGTTGCCGGAAATCTTGCTCCCGTATCCGAACACACTGTGATTGCCGATATGCGTGTCGTGGGAAACATGCACGCCTTCATGCAGGAAATTGCCATTACCGATAACCGTCTTCCCGCCAGAATTGGTCGCACGGTTGATCACTACGTTTTCACGGATCACATTGTCATCTCCGATTTCGACGATCGTATCATCTCCCTTATAGTTAAAATCCTGCGGTTCGGCAGCAATGACAGCACCATTGAAGATGCGGTTCCTCTTTCCCATACGAGTTCCACTCATGATACTGACATGAGGCATGATCTCGCAGTCATCACCGATTTCTACATTCTTATCGATGTATGCAAACGGATGGACGGTTACGTTCGCTCCTAACTTCGCGCTTGCATCCACATAAGCTAACGGACTAATCATAATAATCTCCTTTTAAATTGTCAATTGCTTTTTACTCTCTTCCGCCACCGACGGCACTATATAAATTGATAACAGCCTGCATACGCTGGACATTGTCGGAGACTTCCGTCAACTGCGCACTGAGCAGACTCTGCTGGGCAGAAAGAATTTCCAGATAAGTGGACTGTCCGGATTGGAACAAAGCATTAGTATAGGTTACCGCCTTTTCCAACTCTTCTATCTGAGCCTTGTCCTGGATAAGTTTTCTATTGGTAGCATCATAAAGATGCAAAGCGTCACTCACTTCCTTTCCCGCTTCCAGAATCGTCTGCTGGTAGTTCATCTTGGCAATCTGTTCTTCCGCTTTTGAGATTTTCAGGTTGGCCACCAGCTTACCATTGTTAAAGATAGGCTGTGCCAACGAAGCCAACGCCTGAAACATAAACTGTCCCGGATTGGAAACCGTAACACCCGAACCATTCGTCCAACCGGCTGTCGCCGTAATATTGATTCCCGGATAAAAAGCGGCACGGGCCTTATTAGTCGTATAATAAGCGCTGGCCAATGTCATCTCGGCCACCTTCACATCCGGACGGTTTTCCAACAACTGCAAAGGAACACCAGCCATCAGCTCTTCTGGCATCACCTGGTCTTCAAGCGTACTGCGGTCGATAGGCTGCGGTGCTTTCGCTAGCAATACAGATAAGGAGTTCTCCACTTCACGCACCTGACGCTTCAGTTCGATCAACGAACCGGATACCTGATGGTACACGGCACGCATCTGGACGACTGCGGCTTCTGTTGTCATGCCGGCAACCTTCATCGCCTCCATAGCCCGCACATTTTCTTTGTAGATATCTACCGTCTTGGAAGTAATCTCCACCTGGCGGTCCAACATCAACAGAGTGAAGTAGGCATTGGCGATTCCGCCGATCAGCTGCGAGCGTATCGCTTGCTGCGTGTACTGGCTCTGCAAGTAAGCGGCTTTCTGCCCGCGGCTCGCATTCAATAGTTTACCAAACAAATCGACTTCCCAGCTAGCTGCCGCCGGCAAGGTATAGGCTTTCACATACCCCGTATTTTCCATTTTGGTTATGGTTCCTTGCGGAGCCAGATTCAAAGAAGGGAGGAAAGACAGGCGAGCGGAAGTCAGCAACAATTTGGCCTCCTCTACCCTCAGGATAGCGGCTTGCATATCCACATTGTTTGCCAATCCCTCTTCGATCAAGGCCTGCAATTTAGGATCACGAAAAACTTCCTTCCAGGGCAGGTTTCCCATATTGGCCGTATCTGTTGCTGTCAACGTGTCGGTGGCAGAGACCGGATCACGGTAGATACCGGAAGTTTCGATCGTATCCGGACGGTCATATGCTTTATAGATATGGCAACTGCTCAAAAGAGCGGTTGCACATACCATATATATAATCTGTTTCTTCATTGTCATCTCTTATTTTGTTTTTGCGTACTGTTCTATTTCCGTATTCATATCGCTGTTATCCAAATCTTCCCATTCGATAGGTTTGAATTTCTCCTGCAAGTACTGGAATACCACAAACAAAACCGGAACAATAAAAATCTGGAAGATCATACCGATGAACATACCTCCGATGGCGGCAGTACCCAAAGTACGGTTACCGTGAGCACCTACACCGAACGCGAACATCATAGGCAACAGACCGACTACCATAGCCAACGATGTCATCAGGATAGGACGTAGACGAGCGGCAGCACCTAAAACGGCAGCCCACGTGATACTCATACCCATACGGCGACGGTCGAGGGCAAACTCTACGATCAGGATGGCGTTCTTCGCCAACAAACCGACCAACATGATCAAGGCGATCTGCATATAGATATTGTTGGACATCGTACCTAAGATCATCTTCAAAGCCGGGATATTACCCAAAGCAGCCCACCCCTGCACGAACAGGAAGCTACCCATCAAACCGAACGGAATGGAAAGCAATACTGCCAACGGCAGAATATAACTTTCATACTGGGCGCTCAGCAGCAAATAAACGAAGACGAAACAGAGCAGGAAGATCAAACCGGTCGTGCTGCCGCTGGTTTCAGCCTCTTCACGTGCCATACCACCCAACTCGTATCCGAAACCGGTCGGAAGCGTCGTACCGGCAACCTCCTCGATTGCTTTCAATGCCTGGCCACTGGTGTATCCATCCGCCGGCGCAACCATCACTTTAATAGATGTATACATATTGAAACGGCTGATGATATCCGGTCCATACACTTTCTTGATAGACACGAACTGCGAGATTGGAGCCATTTCGTTTCCATTGCGGACTTTGATATTCTTCAACGATTCCAAATTGGTACGCAAAGCCGGATCAGCCTGGACCATCACACGGTACATCTTACCGAAACGGTTGAAGTTGGAGGCATACAAACCACCGTAATATCCCTGCATGGTTGCCAGAATATCACTCGGACTGATCCCTACTTCCTTACAGGCAGCCGCATCGATATCGATCATATACTGCGGGAAGTTAGGGTTGAAGGTACTCTGTGCCGACTTGATTTCAGGACGCGCTGTCAAAGCAGCCATATATTGCTTCGTCACATCGAAGAATTTTTCCAGATCACCACCAGTCTTATCCTGCATGTTCAACTCGATATCACTGGATGCGGAATACCCTGGGATCATAGGCGGAGTAAAGAACAGCACCTGTGCATCCTTCACAATCTTTTGCGCACGCATGAACAAACTGCCATACACAATATCCGAACTCTGCATCATGGAACGTTCTTCCCAATCTTTCAACTTGATAATGAACGAACCGTATGAAGGCCCCTGGCCACCGATAAAGCTGAAACCAATAATGGCCGTACGCGATTTGACTGCCGGGTCGGCAGCGATCAGGCTGTCCACCTTGTTCATCACCTCTATCGTACGTTCCTGGGATGTTCCCGGAGGCAGCGTCACCGCTCCCATGATCGTACCGGTATCTTCATTCGGAACCATACCTGTCGGGGTCACATTCATCAAAACAACAAGCAGGACGATACATCCGGCAACGATACCAAACGAAAGCCATTTCTTTTGGATAAAGAATACAACACGTTTTTTATAGCTGTTCAGCAAAGAGTCGTATGCGGCATTGAAAGAAGAGTGGAAACGGGAGACGAAAGTCGATTTCTTCTCATGCCCTTCTTCGTGCGGCTTCAAGAACATCGCACACAGAGCCGGACTCAGCGTCAAGGCGTTCAATGCAGACAAACCGATCGAGATAGCCATCGTCAAACCGAACTGGCGATAGAATGTACCGGCCGTACCGCTCATGAAACTTACCGGAATAAACACGGACATCATGACCAACGTAATGGAGACGATAGCACCGCCCAGCTCGTTCATGGCATCGATAGAAGCCAGTTTCGCTGATTTGTATCCCTGGTCCAACTTGGCATGGACACCCTCGACGACCACGATCGCATCATCGACCACGATCGCAATGGCGAGCACCATAGCACAAAGAGTCAGCAAGTTCAAGCTAAAGCCGATCAGCGATAGCATAAAGAACGTACCGATCAATGCTACCGGGATCGCGATAGCCGGAATCAAAGTCGAACGTAAATCCTGCAAGAAGATATACACAACGATGAATACCAGGATGAAAGCTTCAATCAATGTCTTGAGCACCTCGTGAATAGAAGCGTACAAGAAGTCGTTGGCATTCATACCGACGTCGATCTTCAAGCCCGGAGGCAATATCTTTTCTGTTTCTTCCAGCAGGTTCTGGATGTTATTGATGGTTTCCGTCGCATTGGTTCCTGCCATCTGATAAACGATACAGGTTACGGCACTATGACCGTTTACTTTATTGACAAAGTTATAAGTCAGACGTCCCAATTCGATATCGGCGATATCTTTCATACGGAGCACTTCACCATCCGGCAAAGCTTTCACAACCATGTTCTCAAATTCGTTCACTTCCTGCAAACGTCCCTTATAACGGATCGTATACTGGAAACTCTGGTTACCCCGTTCACCAAACGAACCAGGAGCGGCTTCCACGTTCTGCTCAGCCAAGACACCTGCAACATCATTCGGAACCAGTTTATACTGTGCCATCACATCCGGCTTCAACCAAATACGCATGGAGTAGTCGGTTCCTAACACATTCGCATCCCCCACACCTGGTACACGCTGTACTTCCGGAATCAGGTTGATCTTGGCATAGTTCTCGATAAATCGCTGGTCGTAACGGTCCTCGGCATCATAAACAGAGAACACGATCAACATGGAGTTCTGACGTTTCTGAGTCGTCACACCGATCTGAGTTACTTCGGCCGGCAGCAAACCTTGTGCCATCGAAACACGATTCTGCACATTGACGGCAGCCATGTCAGGATCGGTACCCTGTTTAAAATAAATGGAGATTTCGGCCGATCCGTTATTCGAAGCCGACGAAGTCATGTACATCATGTTCTCCACACCATTGATCTGATCTTCCAGCGGCGCAATCACACTATTCAATACCGTCTGTGCGTTTGCCCCCGTATAAGTAGCTTTCACCGAAACGGTTGGAGGGGCAATATCCGGATATTGGGTAATAGGCAAGGACAGCAAGCCTAATATACCCAGTATGACAATCAAGATGGAGATCACCGTTGAGAGCACCGGGCGGTTTATAAATCTATCTAATTTCATATCTTCTGTTTTTAACGAACAAATGGAAGTTATTAATTAAAAGCGGTCTTCAGATTACCTTCGTTCTGATCTTTCAAGGCCTGATCATATTTCGCTTTCTGCTGTTCCGGCGTGATCGGCTGGATAGCCTGGCCGTCATGGAGGTTCTGTACGCCTTCAATCACGATTTTGTCACCGGATTTCAAACCATTTGTCACCAGGTAATTCTTCCCGTCATCCAGATTAGAGATCTGAATCTCCGTATTCTTCACGGAATTGTCCGCCTGCAAGACGAAAACAAACTTTTTGTCCTGGATTTCGACAGTAGCGGACTGAGGGATAATAATAATCCCATCCATCGTGTATGGGAATATGATGTTGCCGGTACCGCCGCTTCTCAATATATTTTTATCATTCGGGAAAACAGCACGCATGCTGACAGACCCGGTTGACTGGTCGATTACACCGCTAACGGCATCGATCTTGCCTTCCGACTGATAAGTTGTGCCGTCAGACAGCTGCAAGCGGACAGCCGGCATCTTTTCCAGCTGTTCTTTCAAAGTGCCCCCGGCTCTTGTCAGACGCAGCAGCTCTTTCTCCGTCATAGAAAAATAAACATACACGTCGTTGATTTCGGATACGGTTGTCAACGGCTGCGAAACAGAAGGGCTGACCAGACTTCCGATACGGTACGGAAATGTACCGACAACGCCATTCGACGGGCTTGTCACCGTACAGAAAGATAAATTCTGATTTGCGCTTACCAAAGATGCTTCTGCCTGAGCCAGGCTTGCCTTGGCAGACATAAGCTGGTTGACCGCTGTCTGATACTCAAAATCACTGATAATCTTCTGATCGAACAAAGCCTTTTTATTCTTTTCGGTCAGGGTCAAAGTAGCGACATTGGCTTTAGCCATCTCGACAGCCGCTTTTGCCTGTCCGACCGCAGCAGCATACTGGGTCGGATCGATCTGGAACAAAGCCTGCCCTTTACGAACTGTTGCTCCTTCATCCACACATAACTTAACGATAAAACCCGAAACCTGGGGGCGTACCTCAATATCCTGCGTTCCTCTGATCGTCGCCGGATAGGATGTTGTCTGGTCGCTCGTTGTCGAATTGACAGCAAGGACAGCAAATTCATTATCCCCTAACTTCATACCGCTTTGATTGTTCCCGCAAGCGGTTAATAAAGATACCCCTACTGCAAACAATGCAATTTGCCTTAATTGGGTAATAGTAGTTCTCAACATTTGTTTATCCATATTCATTATTATATATCTTCTATACTATTCTTGTTTTAGTCATTAGAAGGCCATCAAAAAGCCATCGCAACGGGTGAGATCCGCTGCATCCATAGTAAAAAAATTCCACAACGATGCTGTCCTAAACTTATGGGTTCATAGCCTATTCCTCATAAAAAGCGTACAAATGTAGAATCTTTTTGTTGTACTTTTTCCGTTTATACAATCTTTTATACTAAAAAATTGCTTATTTTATATTTCTGTATCAGAGATATATTGAGAATTTGACCAATCGAAAATATATTCGTTTAAATTGATACATAATTTTAACACAGAATTTGTTTATTCAATAATTTATCCTAATTTTACGGCTTATATAACCTAAATAATCAATTCATATGGAACCAAAGTTTATGATATCGGAAGTGTTCGGCACTTCATGGAAGTACACTAAATCTCAGATCTGGGTACTGGTAGGGCTGTTTATCGGATATTTTATCCTGTCATCAATCATTAGTCTGTTCGGTATGCCAGCGCAAGGTTCGATGGTCGGTAAGATCATCGTGAATCTGATCAGTGCCGTCATATCCAGTGCTTTCATGTTGGGCTACATAAAAAATCTGTTCCAGACAATGGATGGAGAAGAACCACAGTTTTCCGCATACGGGCAGCAATCCCGTAAAATCTTCACTTATCTTATTGCCAGTATCATTATGGGGATCGCAGTGGCTATCGGAATATTCTTACTGATTGTTCCGGGTATCTATCTGGCTATCCGCCTGCAATTTTATTCTGCCTATATCGTAGAGGAAGACTGCGGAATTATAGAATCACTGCAAAAAAGCTGGGACTTGACTAAAGGACAGGGGATGCCGTTGTTTTTATTACTGTTGGCCATGATCGGCACTGCGATCGTCGGTTGCATCTTGTTCTTCGTCGGACTCTTTGTCGCCGTTCCTCTTATCTATATGATGCAGTGCTACACATTCAGAAAATTAAATACGATTTCAACAGAAGAAGAAGTACAACAACTATAATATCAAATCATAAATAGACAACAGCCCGCAAAAATAAACATTCTGCGGGCTGTATAGCTTTCCGATCTATGGGTAAGACATATAGAATCAAAGACATTGCAGAGATGTCCGGAGTTTCGACCGGAACCGTCGACCGCATATTGCACAACCGAGGCAAAGTATCCGAAGAGGCACAGAAAAAAGTAGAAAAAGTTTTAAAAGAAATAGACTATCACCCGAACCTGATAGCCCGTTCCCTTGCACTAAAAAAGAACTACCATTTTATCACACTGATCCCTTCTTTTGCAAAAGGCGAATATTGGGATAAACTTTGCGAAGGAATAGATAAAGCAGAGCAGGAACTTTTCAGCTACAACGTGGAAGTCGAACGTATGTGCTTCAATCAATACGACAAAAGCAGTTTCGACGAGCTCATTCCCCGGATCGAAAAAGCCGACTGTCAGGGAGTCGTGATTGCAACACAGTTCCATGACAGTGTCGTCAAGTTGGCATCCCGGCTGGATCAGTTACAAATACCTTACATACTGATAGACGCATTCATTGAAAACACCAATTGTGTGGCCTATTACGGGACTAACTCGTACGATTCCGGATACATTGCCGGCCGTTTGCTATACGAACAAATCAACCCGACCGAAAATATCGCAATCTTCCGCTTTATCCGCAAAGGAGAAATGCAGGTAACCCAGGTCATGAAACGCGAGGAAGGCTTCAGGAATTATCTGGCAGAAAAGAACTATGACGGACGTATCTATTCCGTACAATTACATGCCGACGAACCGGAAAAGAACATAAGCATACTGAATACTTTCTTAGAAGAGCATAAGGAGGTGAACGCAGGTATCATATTCAATTCCCGTGCCCACTTACTGGGAAAATACTTCCGCGATAAAGGAGAGAAATTCAGATTGATCGGCTATGATGTGATAGACCCGAATATCACTTGCCTAAATGACGGTTCCATCACGCACCTGATCGCCCAACGGCCGGAAGTGCAGGGATTCAATTGCATACGGGCACTGTTCCGCCATTTAGTCCTCAAAGAAAAAGTGGAACAGATCAATTATATGCCGATTGATATCCTGATGAAAGAGAATATCAAATACTATAACAATTATATTTGAAAACATAAAAAGGTATTTTTTATCCGTTTTCTTTTTGTTTGATAAATAAATACTATACTTTTGTGCCCAATGTGTGCGCGAGCACAATGAGATAGTAACAATGAAATTATCACAATCATAAACAATAAAAATATGGCTAATTTATTTTGCGTTAAAGACAAAGTTGTCATTATTACCGGTGGAGCCGGGATCTTAGGCAGAGGTATTGCTGGTCATCTTGCTGAAGAAGGTGCTAAAATCGTTATTCTTGACCGTGCAGCCGAAGTTGGTGAACAAATTGTAGCCGACATCAAAGCTAAAGGAGGAGAAGCAAGCTTCTTCCTGACCGACGTATTAAACAAAGAAATTCTGGAACAGAACAAAAAAGATATCCTGGCCAAATATGGTCGCATCGATGCATTGCTGAATGCAGCCGGCGGTAATATGGCTGGCGCGACCATCGGACCGGACAGCACGATTTTCGACCTGAACATCGACGCTTTCCGTAAGGTGGTAGACCTGAACCTGTTCGGAACAGTTCTCCCGACAATGGTATTT
>ERZ772865.4082-NODE-4082-length-10280-cov-3.224059_pt1 | contig 10280 bp, 12 predicted proteins | sample MGYA00512133_ERZ772865 | MGnify/ENA primary metagenome ERZ772865 (study PRJEB29015, sample SAMEA2737722) | human gut metagenome | biome: human gut; feature: human-associated habitat; material: faeces | place: China | collected 2012 ...
TAGAGGGCTTCGGGCGGAATATTTATGCCCTTTTGAGTTTTAGCGGACAGCAATAATTGTGAAGCAAAACCATACTTGGGTAATAGGTGGTAACAGTACCGGAGAACATTTCTTCTCTAAAAAGGAGTTCATTGATAGGATGCTCCATATCAGCGGACCGGAAACGTGTAATTCCGTAAATATGTTACGTTTGACCGAAGCTCTGTTCATGCAGCAACCGGATGCGACTAAGGCGGCATATTATGAAAGAACTTTATTTAATCATATCTTGTCAGCCTATGACCCGGTGAAGGGTATGTGCTGCTATTTTACTTCCATGCGACCGGGGCATTATCGTATTTATGCTTCACGTGATAGCTCTTTCTGGTGCTGTGGACATACAGGGCTGGAAAGTCCGGCGAAGCTGGGTAAGTTTATTTATAGCCATAAAGTGACGAATAGGCATCAAGAAAAGGATATAAGAGTGAATCTGTTTATTCCTTCCATTCTTTCTTGGAAAGAAGAAGGAGTCGAGCTTATTCAGCAAAGCCGGATTCCGGAATCCGAACAAGTTGACCTTACATTGAATCTAAAGAAAAAGCAGAAACTGATTCTGCGCATTCGTAAACCTGATTGGACTGATAAGGCTACTTTTATAATTAATGGAGAAGAAGAACAGCCTCTGCTTGGCAGTGATGGGTATTGGATTATAGACAGAGTGTGGGAGCGGAAGAATGTGATTACACTACGACTTCCGATGCATATATATACAGAGAACTTAACAGGTACCGACCGTTATGTTGCATTATTATATGGGCCTTACGTGCTTGCCGGGCGTATGGGAAAGGAAAATCTTCCTACTACTTTTTGGGGAAAGATGAACAATACGGCTATGAATAAGATGGACATGGCAAAAGTCCCGGTATTCAGAGAACCTGTAGAACGGATTCCAACTCATGTGGAGGTTGTTTCAGGAGAACCATTGAAGTTTGGCATAAACTTGAAAGGTTTTGAGCATATAGTGCTGGAACCTTTTTATAAAGTTCATTTTGAACGTTATGCGGTATATTGGCCGATAACTCATTAGATTCTGAATGGAAATGAAGGTATAATAGAACAATAGATAAGAGGTATGAAAACGATATTAAGGACATTTGTGGGTTGTACAGCGATTTTGTTTGGTACTGCCTGTATGGGAGCAGTGAAGTATGTTCCTGAGAATATGAAGGTAGAACTATCTTTAAAGGTTCCGGGTAATAATGCTGTGAATTATAAACTGCATCCGGATAAGTTGGAGAATAGCTATTTTGATTATGAGTGGCGTTCGGATAATAAATTGCCGATAACGGTTTTTCATAAAGTTGAAGAACGGGATAGTTGTATGCGATTGACTGTACAGCTTACCGCTGCACAGGATGTTTACTTCAACTATCGTCAATTGTTGAGTACGGGCTATCGCCATGATAACTGTCAGTTTTATATGCCGGGATTTTGGTATCGCCGTAATTTGCGTTCTCCTAAAAAAGCTCCATCATTCCATACGTCGGATAGTTGGTTGGTTCGTGAAGACAGGTTGAGCGCACCACTTACGGGGATTTTTAGTGAAAAAGAAAAACGATTTATGACAGTAAATCGTTTGGATGATTTTTCTATGGATGCTTTAGCTACACATAAAGAAGGAGAGATCATTCTTTCAGGGAAGACTTCCTTGGGATTTACCGGATTTGAGAATCAACAGGGAATAGCTATGCTTTCTTTTGGTTTTCCCTATCGGGAGGCTCCTAAAAGTTATATTCGTAAATTAACATTAGCACCTGAGGTGGAGGCTTTTCAACTGATGAAGAAAGGTGAGTCGGTATTGTTGACATGGGAAATAATGGAAAGTGGTGCGGATGATTTTTCAGACTTTATACAGCATACATGGGAGCATTGTTATGATACCTATGCACCAAAACCTGTGGAGAATTCATATTCTATAGCGGATATGAAGCAAGTGCTTAGTTGCTTTTTTGTAAATAGTTTGGTCGATAATCAACCGCTGGTTTATAATTCCGGAATACATCTGAAGGTAAGTGACTGTGAAAGAAACGGTCAGGCTGAGGTTGGTTTTATCGGTCGTGTACTTCTTAATGCATTTAATGCATGGGAATACGGTTGGCAATCGAACCGGGAAGAACTGAAAGTGAACAGTACAAAGATATTTGATAGTTATTTGAAGAATGGTTTCACACAAGCGGGATTTTTCAAGGAATCCGTGAATTTTGACAAGGGATATGAGGAACCGGTCCATAGTATCCGGCGTCAGTCGGAAGGCATCTATGCCATGTTCCATTTCTTAGCTTATGAAAAAGAGAACGGACGCCGTCATCCTGAGTGGGAGCAAAAGTTGAAAAGAATATTGGATATGTTCTTACAGTTACAGAATGTTGATGGTAGTTTCCCCCGTAAGTTTCGTGATGATTTAACTATTGTCGATCCGAGTGGGGGAAGTACCCCATCTGCTACGTTGCCATTAGTTATGGGATATAAATATTTTAAAGATAAGCGTTATTTGGCCAGTTCCAAACGGACGGCAGACTATTTAGAGAAAGAGCTGATTTCGAAAGCTGATTATTTCTCATCTACATTGGATGCGAACTGCGAGGATAAAGAGGCTTCTCTCTATGCTGCTACCGCTACTTACTATCTTTCATTGATAACAAAGGGAGAAGAACATAGGCATTATGCCGATTTGACAAAAAAAGCGGCTTATTTTGCTTTATCCTGGTATTATTTGTGGGACGTTCCTTTCGCACCGGGACAGATGCTGGGTGATATAGGTCTTAAAACTCGTGGTTGGGGAAATGTTTCTGTGGAGAATAACCATATTGATGTTTTTGTTTTTGAGTTTGCATCTGTACTTCAATGGTTGTCAAAGGAATATGCTGAACCTCGTATGGCTGATTTTGCGGAGGTGATATCTACATCTATGCGTCAGTTGCTACCTTATGAAGGGCATTTATGCGGCATTGCAAAATCCGGTTTCTATCCGGAAGTCGTTCAGCACACTAATTGGGATTATGGTAAGAACGGAAAAGGGTACTATAATGATATCTTTGCACCGGGATGGACGGTTGCTTCTTTATGGGAGTTGTTGACTCCGGGACGTGCGGAAAGGTTCTTGCTTGATTAGGTAAACTATTGAAGAAAGTGAATACAGGTCTGTGGTTTTCTTGAAAAAGAGAAAATGCAGTAATTACCAGAAAGCATGCCACAAGGACTTGACAAATGGCTTTAAATGTTGTATATTTGTAGTCTGAGAATATAGAAGGGGGGAGACCTACCACCTCCCCCTACGGGTACTCCTCCTTCCTGAAGGAGGAGAATATTAGATACTACTGACTTATTGCTCAACCTCAAACTATGCAGGGTGTTTGTGAAACTTGAGTTATTAATGAATAAATGAGAAAAAAGATATAAAATCGAGTATGAAAATAGTGAGATATTACAACAAATATAGCTAACTGTCCTACCCTTGTACAGAGACAGGAATGATTAATATAGGCAAAAGGCTGCAATCTTTATAGGAATTGCAGCCTTTTTTGTTGTAATAAATGGATGCTAAGATTCTAAATTTCTATTTGAGAGTTTATAATAAACTTGGATACCGTTTATAATAAACGATTCGGAAATTTATTATAAACCGAATAGGGGTTTATGTAGTGAACTGTAAATTATTTTAGTCATATTGATTTTCGTGCATGGAATCTTCTTGAATTCGGGTAATTATAGCATACAATGGATCTGGTAACCTAATTATACAAGCACTTGTTTTTCTTGTCCTGTTATCCGGCCCAGTTCTCCCTATCCAGATTTCTATAACTGATCGCTTCCGCTAAATGTCCGGAAAGAATTTGCTCACTTCCTTCGAGATCGGCAATGGTGCGTGATACTTTCAATATCCTGTCATAGGCGCGGGCGGATAAATTGAGCCGATCCATTGCATTCTTTAATAAGGTAAGCCCTTTGTCATCCGGCCGGGCAAATAGTGACAGTAATTTGCTGTTCATCTGTGCATTGCAATAGATACCGGGATATTCGGCGTAGCGCTTTTCTTGTATTTGCCGTGCTTTGATAACTCGTTCGCGGATCGTTTCACTGGATTCTCCCCTTCTCTGGTCAGATATCTTATCGAATGGTACGGGAATGATTTCTATTTGAATGTCAATCCTGTCGAGCAGCGGACCGGAAATTTTATTCAAATATTTCTGTACTTGCCCGGGACTGCATACACAAGCCTTCGTCGGATGATTATAATATCCGCAAGGGCAAGGATTCATCGAAGCTACCAGTGTAAAACTGGCCGGGTAATCGATGCTGCTTTTTATTCGGGAGATTGTGATTCTCCTGTCTTCCAATGGTTGCCGCAGTACCTCAAGTACGTTTCTATTAAACTCCGGCAGTTCGCTATTCTTAAAATACTTGCACCATTGTAGAAACTTTCTTATCTTTGCGAGAGGTAAAGACTATTATCTATGCTATTATATTGCATTATAGATAGTTAGCTAATAGTCTTGATTGCAATAATATTAAATGTAACAGATATGAGAGCTGCATTTTTGATTAGGTGCTCAACTAAGAAGCAAGACTATGAGCGACAGGTAAATGACCTAACTAGACTGGCTAAGAAGTTTGGTTATACGTCAAGTGATAATATGATATTTGGTGAGCATATCACTGGTAAAGATGATGCAAGTAAGAGAGATAGGCAGTCTATTCAACGTCTAAAAGATGCTGCTATTAATAAGGAATTTGATGTCGTTTTAGTGTCGGAAGTTAGCCGAATGAGTCGTGACCCTATGTCGGGTCGGTTATATGTTAGACAGCTTATCAACATGGATATTCCTGTGTATTTTAGGGATATTGATACTTGGACTATAGACCCTGTAACTGGCAAGAAAGTTAGAGATGCTGAAACTATTATAGGTGCTGCCTTTGATGCTGCTTGGAAATACATAAAGAGTATGAAAACACAAATAGCATCTGGTAGACGTGATGAACTGGATAACAATCAAATGAGTATAGGACAGCCCTTCTTTGGTTATAAAAGATATGGTGGTAGAGATAAGGGTAAGAAGAATAGTTGGGTGATAAATGATGATGCCGCTAAAGTTGTGGTAGATGTATTTGAAGAATATGTTAAAGACGGTGCAACACTGAAATCTACAGCTTTGGCTATTACTGCCAAGTATGGTGAACAATTTAATAAGAAATTCAGCATAGGGACTATAGAGCATATTTTAACCTTTGAACCTTATTGTACTGGTATAAAGGTTGTATCTCTTACTGACCCAGATACAGAAGATGTAGATGAGTTTGAAGTCGAGATACCTACTATCATAACTAGGGCTATGTTCGATAAAGCCACCACTAAGAGAGCTACAAATAGAACTGCTAGAACTCCTTATCCAAAACAGGCTACTTATATATTGAGTAAACTTCTTAAATGTCCTATCTGTGAACACTCATTAACTCCACAGAAACGTGGTGGAGATAAGGGGGATAAATATAGATTGATGAATGGGAAGGTAGCTATTAGGTGGTCATGTATGTCGGGTATCAATAATGCTACAGATTGTAGTAGTCGCATTACAATTAGTAATGAGAAATTAGAAGCTATTATTTGGGGCTTAGTTAAACAGGAGCTAATAGGATTTGCCAATTTGAATGATGAAGATAGAGTAGCTAAGGTGGAGGAACTTACCGATCGCCTGAAGCGTACCATGGCTGAATTTGATAATTTCCGTAAAAGAACGGAAAAAGAAAAAGCAGCCATGTTTGAGGTCGGTGCAAAGAGTGTCATTGAAAAGATGCTTCCGGTGATCGATAATTTCGAACGCGGACTGGCAACTCTTTCCGCCTTTATGTTGTACCTTTGGACCGGCATACATCTCAGTGCAAGCATCTACTAATCTATCAGATAAAGGATTACCATTTTCTGAAAGTGTAGTGATACGCAGTTTGGGTTTGAATATTTCTTTTTCTTCTTTCATAACTTTAGAGATAAAAAGGGCCTGGACAAAGATTATTGCCAGGCCCAAAACTACTAATAACTAACAAAACAAATATAAGAATGGAAATTAATCCTCGTCTTTGGCCTTTTTCTTCTTAGAATCTTTGGCCTTTTTATCTTTCTTAGAAGGCTTATCCTTTTTGGATTCCTTCTTAGGTTCTTCCTTCGGCTTAGATTCTTTTGGAATCTTACCTGCAGCCAATTTTCTCTGAGCCATACGATATTTCTTCTTTTCTTCGGAAGTCATTTCTCTTCCGTCTACCAAAGGATAATCGTATTTAGTTGCTGTTCTACCTGAACTAGCTTTTTCCTTTTTCTCTTTTGCTTTAGCTTCCTTCTTAGCTTTCTTTTCATCTTCAGAAGCCTTTTTCATTTTTACCAGCTTCTTCTGATTAGCAGTGTCTTTCTCAGGATATTGGGCAGCAACTTTATCTCTTTCCTTGTTAAGTTTTGCCATAAGTTCTTTTACTGCCTTACCGTGAGTTTTGTCCTTTGACCAATCCTTTGCAGGATCCAGGTTATTTTCTTTCAGATAGTTTTCCAAAGCCTTTGCAGCTTTTGTGATTTCCGGAGTCTTATCAGCCGGTTTCTTTGCTTTTTTAGCAGGTTTTACTTTCTTTGTCATATCCTTATTAATTTATGAGTTTATATTTACCTATAGAAGTGAATCCGAATTAAAGGTAGGGATTTCCTTGATTTCTAGGATTTTTAATTCAATCCCTTTTACCATTGCACAAGTATGAAGATAATCAGATATCTCTCTTTGGGTTAATCCTGAGAAAATACTGGTTTTAGTTTCATTTCCCCATATATATTTCACTTCTAGAACTGGATTGTTAAGAATATCTTTTACTCTTTGTGATAAAGAATAAAGTTTTCTTTTCTGATACATAATATGGGCTTGGTGTTTCCTATATTCACCCATCTTACTTTGCTGCAAGGATATATGGGCTTGGTATTTATAGTATTTGATATCCTTGTATATTTCGGCAATCTGTGAAATTAAGGATGAGAAGGATCTTTTTTCCATTGTGGCCTTTTTATTTGGGATTGATATTCTAAAATCATTTCCTTAGCTTCTGATATTATGTTTTCTGTTAATTCCCTTTCTGAGGGATTTTTGCATACTTCTAGAAATGAAGTATAATCTTCTATCAGATTATTAAGTGCAATGATTTGTATATTCTTTCTTATCTCCTCTTTGGTTACCATAGGTTATGAAAATAAAAAAAGCCCATCACCTTTATGGGCAATGGGCTTTGGATAATTGATATAATGTATAATCTTTATGGAGTTTAGTCTTCGTTTTCTTCAGAAGTTTCTTCTTCATCTACTTCCTCGTCAGTGTCTTTTTCTTTCTTTGACTTCGGAGTAGTGATAATACCATGTCCTTTCTTTGACTTAATTGCCAATTCTCCGGGAACAAAAGCAACCGATGTGTTTACTGGAGCACCATCTACTACCAATACTGAAGTTACCAATACTCCCTGAGCACCTTTCTTTGTTTTGATTGCATAACCGAAGTTCTGAACTTCTGAGTTATCAGAAATCTTGATAACATCGATTTGTTTACCGTTCGGTCTCTGACCTGCAGGACGGTTTTTAATAGCTTCCATACGAGCTTTGCGTTTAGCTTCTTTTTCGGGATCTTTTTCCTTAGCACCCTTTTTCTTGGTGTCTTCTTTTTTCTTTGCCATAATCTTAATAAGTTTTTAAAAGTTGTGTTATAAATAAGTTGTGACTTCTACATAACCTAATAGTAGTTAATTTTTAGGGTAGGAGATGATTCCTACCCTTTATGCTAGGTAAATGGATTATTTTTTACCCTTTTTACCTTTACCCTTAGCTTCTTTTTTAGCGGGCAATTTGATACCTAATTCCTTGGAAATTGCTTTACGGAGTTTCTCAATGTCTTCTTCATCGAAGTCGTCTGGATCAGTATCAAGGTCTTTGTCATCGCAAACATCTTCCAATTCTTCGAAGTCCATTTCAGCAAGAGCTTCTCCAGTCAGTTCTTCCTCTTCTTCCTCCTCGTCTTCTTCATCTTCATCTTCGTCATCTTCCGATTCTTCTTCGTCCTCGTCTTCTTCATCTTCATCTTCGTCATCTTCCGATTCTTCTTCGTCCTCATCGTCATCAGATTCTTCCTCCTCTTCCGATTCTTCTTCGTCCTCATCGTCATCAGATTCTTCCTCCTCTTCGTCTTCTGAACCGAAGATTTCAGATGCCTGATCTGCAGTCAGCATAATGGGAGCCGGGATAATCTTTACCGAACCATCTTCGTAAGTAATGATGATGTTACCGTTGATTTCTACTCTAGATACTTCTTTAAGTTCAACTTTCTTAGTTTCTTTTTTCTTAGCCATAATTGTTTAATTTTAATGGTTTGTTAATGAATATAGTTAATCACTCAGTTATAAGCTTTTTATACTTCTTTAGGAATGGTCCCAAAGATTCATGTGCATTATTAAATTGTTTTATGTTTTCTAGAACGGTATTAAACTGTTCCTGTGAAGTTATTTCAACTACTTCAGAGTTTATAACTTGGTCCACTTGATTATAGGTCATAATCTTAAAGGATTTACCCTCAAATGGATTATATGGTCCATGTTGTTCTAATTTAGTGTTCATCGCTATATGATATTTTAGTTAAACCTGGAAAACCCAATTTACCCATCATTTCTGTGTATGATTGATATTTTCCTTTTTTCGAAGTTTCATAGTTATCAGAAAATCTTATTGGGTAGACCCAAATTTCTGAATCTAGTTTCCTATTGGTCATGAAGTAAGCATACTTATTCCTTATTTTATAATCAGATAGAGGTTTCCATAGTTCCCATTGTAATTCTCTTATGAGATATTTATCTGGGATAATAACCTGATTCTGAAATTTCAGAGAAGCTTCTCCAAAGTCATCTAAGAAATCGTAGGCCTTTTTGAATAAGATACGATTAAACTTAATATGATATACCTTGGTAAGGAACAGAGCTATTTGCCAAATCCTAGGAGGATGATTCAAGCAATCAAGGTTGAATTGGTTCTTTTCCCCTTGACTCAGCTTGTTGTATCTCCTGTAGGATAGCAGAATGGACCTGTAATCTCTTTTGCTTTCGATATTCAGGTGAGAATTCATCCCTATACCCGTATAATGCAATTTGGTATGCCCTGTTGAATGCCCTTCTTCCATGTTTCTTATAAATTTTATTCATTCTTACTACAAAATGCCTTCTCCTATGTTTATCCATTCTTGCTTCAGCAGGAAAGATAAATCTTCGTATTTTAGTTGGCTTACCCTTAAAGAATATCGATTGATGACCTTTCTTGGGTAAATCAGTTATGCCTTGTTTTATAAGATTCTTACCCTTGATAGTATGAATGTATAAATTGGCATCTACTCCTAATAAAAGAGTTATGGTTCTTCTAGCATGGTATCTTGAAAAGAATCCTAAACCACATATATGTTTTTTATATAACAACTTCTCGGTTCGGTATTTACTTTCTGTTGCATATTGATATTTGGTCCATCCCCAATATTCATCAGGCCTCCAAGTCCATACATATATTAAGTCTGGGTATATTTTCCGATTATCCCTTGCTAGTTTTACCATTTAATTTCCTTTTTGCAGCCCTGTACCAGAGTTGAATGGATTTCTCATTAGCATCAGGGAATTTCTTTTTCATTCTCCTTACTACTCTCTCTTGGTCAAATCCCTTTTCGGTTAATTCATAACAGTAGGATTTCTTAGTACCCTTGATTAGATTAAAAGAATCTCTTTCTCTTGGAGGTTTCTTTTCTTTGGGTTTCTTTATACCTGGTACTCTTTTTAATTTTCGAATACCATCTTCTCCCTCTTCTCCTAAGAATCCTAATCTTAATCTTGAATTACGGATTGGGTCAGTTTTATCATAACCAATTGCTTCCAATTGTTTATCTGCCCATTCATCATACTGGTCAATTAAGGATTTATCGGGTTTGTTAGTAGAGTTACTGATATACTTGATTAAATCAAATACTCCTGCAGCACAAGCATCAGGAAAAGGCATACCAAGGATTACTGCCTTTCTTTTAAGATCCTTGTACTTCATGTTTCTTCCTGCAGCACCTAGGAAATTCTGTTTTTCCCTAGAAGGAGCTGGTTTATCTTTTTTCTTCTTTGCCATAGTTTTAGAATCTTTGATTGTATATTGTAAAGATGGTTTACAATTCATGTAAAGTATTATTTACCAAAGCTGTTAAAATTTTCTGAGG
>ERZ772865.4091-NODE-4091-length-10262-cov-5.339179_pt1 | contig 10262 bp, 7 predicted proteins | sample MGYA00512133_ERZ772865 | MGnify/ENA primary metagenome ERZ772865 (study PRJEB29015, sample SAMEA2737722) | human gut metagenome | biome: human gut; feature: human-associated habitat; material: faeces | place: China | collected 2012 ...
GCCGGAGTCTTAACCGCTTGACCAACGAGCCATTAACAGATACTATAATACCACATTAATTTATATTTGTCAATAGAAAAATAGCGGATTTTGAAAAAATATCAAAATCCGCATAATAATCTTTTGGAGCTGTCGATATTTTTGTGACAGGCTCGATAGGTTTATCTGTAAAGTGGGTATTTATCGCAAAGAGCCTTAACTCTTGTCTTAACTTCTTCTTTATTATTTTCAAAGTCTTTGATTGTCATAGCGATAAGTTTACCGACTTCGACCATATCTTCTTCTTTAAAACCTCTTGAAGTTGAGGCAGGAGTACCGATTCTGATACCACTTGTAACGAACGGACTCTTTGTATCAAACGGAATTGCGTTTTTATTTACTGTAATACCGACTTCGTCAAGCATTTTTTCTGCTTCTTTACCTGTAACGCCTGTATCTGTAAGGTTTACAAGCATAAGGTGGTTATCAGTACCGCCGGAAACCACTTTGTAGCCGCGGTTCAGGAACACTTCCACCATCGCTTTAGCGTTTTTCGCAACCTGCTGCTGGTAAACTTTAAACTCTGGCTCCATCGCTTCTTTCAGCGCCACCGCTTTCGCCGCGATAACGTGCATCAGCGGGCCGCCCTGCGCGCTTGGGAATACCGCAGAGTTCAGTTTCTTATACAGCTCTTCGCTACCGCCTTTCGCCAGAATCAGGCCGCCGCGCGGACCCGCCAGGGTTTTGTGGGTGGTGGTGGTCACAACGTGAGCATGCGGAACCGGGTTCGGGTACACGCCAGCGGCAATCAGGCCTGCCACGTGCGCCATATCGACGAACAGGTAAGCGCCGATGCTGTCAGCGATTTCACGCATTTTCGCCCAGTCAACGATACCGGAGTAAGCGGAGAAACCACCGATGATCATCTTCGGTTTGTGTTCCTGAGCCTGCTTCGCCATGTCGTCGTAGTCAATTTTACCGGACTCATCGATACCGTAAGGGATGATGTTGTACAGTTTGCCGGAGAAGTTAACCGGGGAGCCGTGAGTCAGGTGGCCGCCCTGCGCCAGGTTCATCCCCAGCACGGTGTCGCCCGGCTGCAGCAGCGCGGTGTAGACGGCAAAGTTAGCCTGGGAGCCGGAGTGCGGCTGGACGTTAGCATAGTCAGCGCCGAACAGTTCTTTCGCGCGGTCGATTGCCAGCTGTTCAACCACGTCGACGTATTCACAGCCGCCGTAGTAACGCTTGCCCGGATACCCTTCAGCATATTTGTTGGTCAGCTGAGAGCCCTGCGCCTGCATAACGCGCGGACTGGTGTAGTTTTCGGAGGCGATCAGTTCGATGTGCTCTTCCTGACGTACTTTTTCCTGCTCCATAGCCTGCCACAGTTCGGCATCATAATCGGCAATGTTCATTTCACGCTTTAACATCCGCATCTCCTGACTCAGCTAACAATAAAATTTCGGCCTAAAAAGGCGGTCCGATTGGACAACGGCCCACAGTATAACCGAATCATTCTGTGATAACAGGTCTTGACAAAGGATTTTACGCAAACGATTGGCTCCGCATGACACAAGGCTTTGAGCAATAACGCCTCTCTCAGTATCAACGGATTTCTTTTCAGGTTTGTGATGCAAATTCTTCATGTTGTAACTGGATCGGGGGAATGTGTTAAAGAACCATTTACAACGCAGGGTTATTTCTTTAAGATGCATTTAAAATGCATCATTAAGATAACACATAAGGAAGCACGCTATGCTTGACGCTCAAACCATCGCCACGGTGAAAGCCACCATTCCCCTGCTGGTAGAGACCGGCCCGAAATTAACCGCCCATTTCTACGATCGTATGTTCGCGCATAATCCGGAGCTCAAAGAGATCTTCAACATGAGCAACCAGCGCAACGGCGATCAGCGTGAAGCGTTATTCAACGCTATTGCCGCCTACGCCAGCAATATCGATAACCTGCCTGCCCTGCTGCCGGCGGTGGAAAAGATCGCCCAGAAACACACCAGCTTCCAGATCAAACCGGAGCAGTACAATATTGTTGGCAGCCATCTGCTGGCGACCCTCGATGAAATGTTCAGTCCGGGCCAGGAAGTGCTCGATGCCTGGGGTAAAGCCTACGGCGTGCTGGCGAACGTCTTTATCGGCCGTGAAGCCGAGATCTATCAGCAAAACGCCAGTAAAACCGGCGGCTGGGAAGGGACCCGCGCGTTTCGCATCGTGAAGAAAACCCCGCGCAGCCAGCTTATCACCAGCTTTGAGCTCGAACCGGTTGATGGCCAGCCGGTCGCCGATTACCAGCCTGGCCAGTACCTGGCCATCTGGCTGAAACCGGAAGGCTTCGAATATCAGGAAATCCGCCAGTATTCCCTGACCCGCAAAGCGGACGGCAAAGGCTACCGCATTGCGGTTAAACGCGAGGAAGGCGGTCAGGTTTCCAGCTGGCTGCATAACCATGCCAGCGAAGGCGATGTGGTCTATCTGGCCGCCCCGGCGGGAGATTTCTTCCTTAACGTTAAGCCACAGACGCCGGTCACCCTGCTCTCTGGCGGCGTCGGGCAAACGCCGATGCTGGCGATGCTGGATGCGCTGGCGAAGAGCGGTCATCAGGGTCAGGTGAACTGGTTCCATGCGGCGGAAAATGGCGACGTTCACGCCTTTGCCGATGAAGTGAAGGCGCTCGGCGCGGCGCTGCCGGCGTTTACCTCTCACGTCTGGTATCGCACCCCGACTGAGGCCGACCGTCAGGCTGGACGTTTTGATAGCGAAGGTTTGATGGATTTAGCAGCAGTGGCGGACAATCTTCGCGACCCGCAGATGCAGTATTATCTCTGCGGCCCGGTAGCGTTTATGCAGTTTGCAGCGAAGCAGCTGGTCGAATTAGGGGTCAACAAAGACAACATTCATTACGAATGCTTCGGCCCGCATAAGGTGCTGTAAGCCCCGACGACGCGGGGATCTGTAGGCCGGGTAAGCGCAGCGCCACCCGGCAATACTGCAGCGAGCGGCGAGCGTTAAATCGCCGCGTCGTCTTCTTCGCCGGTACGAATACGAATGACCCGCGCCACGTCGAAGACAAAGATTTTACCGTCGCCGATTTTACCGGTCTGTGCGGTACGGATGATGGTATCCACACAGGTATCGACGATATCGTCGGTCACCACAATTTCAATTTTTACTTTCGGCAGAAAATCGACCATATACTCGGCACCACGGTACAGTTCGGTGTGCCCTTTCTGGCGGCCAAAGCCTTTCACTTCCGTTACCGTCATCCCGGTGATGCCGACTTCGGCCAGCGCTTCACGCACGTCATCCAGTTTGAAAGGTTTAATAATCGCATCAATCTTTTTCATGGGGTTCCTGTCTTAATCGCGTAACCGGTTGCTTACCGTATCATAACTTGCGCTATAGTGCGGAGCTACTCTTTAAAGTCGTTGGCGTCGAGCTCATGGCGCGACAGCAGCTTATAGAATTCGGTGCGGTTGCGCCCTGCCATCCGCGCGGCGTGAGTGACGTTGCCCTTGGTAATTTGCAGCAGCTTGCGCAGGTAGTTCAGCTCAAACTGATTGCGCGCCTCCACGAAGGTCGGCAGCGCCGTGTTCTCGCCCTCCAGCGCTTGCTCAACCAGCGCGTCGCCGATCACTGGCGACGAAGTCAGGGCCACGCACTGCTCGATCACGTTCACCAGCTGGCGCACGTTGCCCGGCCATTTGGCGGCCATCAGCCGCTTCATTGCATCGCTGGAAAATGCCCGCACGAACGGCTTATGGCGATCGGCGGACTGACGCAGCAGATGGTTGGCCAACAGCGGAATATCTTCCGTGCGTTCGGAGAGCGGCGGTATTTTCAGGTTCACTACGTTGAGGCGGTAGAACAGGTCTTCACGAAACTCGCCGCGGGCCATCGCCTTCGGCAGGTCGCGGTGGGTGGCGGAGATAATCCGCACGTTGATTTCGATATCGCGGTTGCTGCCCAGCGGGCGCACCTTGCGCTCCTGCAGGACGCGCAGCAGCTTCACCTGCAACGCAACCGGCATATCACCGATCTCGTCGAGAAACAGCGTACCACCCTCAGCGGCCTGGAATAATCCTTCACGGTTACTGACCGCGCCGGTAAAAGCGCCCCGCGCATGGCCAAACAGTTCGGATTCGAGCAGCTGTTCCGGCAGCGCGCCGCAGTTGATCGCCACGAACGGCTTATCATGACGCGGGCTGGCGTTGTGGATCGCCTGGGCGACGATCTCCTTCCCGGTCCCGCTCTGGCCATTAATCAGTACGCTGACATCCGATTGCGCCACCATTCCGGCCTGCTCAAGCAGGCGCAGCATCAGCGGGCTGCGGGTTACAATCGCCTGGCGCCAGGCTTCGTCGGTGGCCGGCGAGCGCTGCTCCAGCGCCTCATCAATGGCTTTATATAAGGCATCTTTATCGACCGGCTTGGTCAGGAAGCTGAACACCCCCTGCTGGGTAGCCGCCACGGCGTCGGGAATCGAACCGTGAGCGGTGAGAATGATCACCGGCATGCCGGGGTGGCCCTTCTGGATCTCGCTAAACAGCTGCAGGCCGTCCATTTCATCCATCCGCAGATCGCTAATCACCAGATCCACTTTCTCACGCCCCAGCACGCGCAGCGCTTCCGGCCCGCTCTCGGCGGTGACCACGCTGTAGCCTTCGCTGACCAGGCGCATGCCCAGTAGCTTCAACAGTCCCGGATCGTCATCCACCAGCAGTAAACGCGCCGGTTTACGGATCGTCATGGATCACCTCCGGCACTTTTTCGCTGCCGAAATTGCCGCCCGGCTTGCGGCTGGAGAGCTGGCGTTCGATATCCGTCAGGTTCTCCAGCTTGCGGGTGGTCAGCTCCAGCTGCTCGCGCAGCGCCAGCTCCTGCTGACGCAGTGTCTCCAGTTCGCTGTCGCTGGACTGCTGAAGCTTCGCGTAACGGGCACGCTCTTCCACCAGCTGCAGCTGACGGGTCTGGCCGTCGCGCCAGAGCTGATACAGCGGGCGGACCTGAACGGCGATTTGCGGGCTGAAGGTATCGAGACGCGCCACCAGGTCGCGGCGCTCCTCAGGGGTAATTTTAGCATCAGCAAGCAGGATGCCGCGACGAAACGCGTCCTGCCAGCTGTCGTCGGTATGGCGTTTCGCCTCCGCCCGCGCCTGCGCCGGCGCGAGGCGATCGGCACAGTCAATGCCCCGCAGCCAGTAGAGGGGATTTTTGTCGCTGGCATCGCTGCTGTGCGCCCAGATATCCGCGCAGTCTACCGCGACAAAATCGGCCACCTGATGCTGCGCCTGCCCGGGGGCGGCGGTACCTTCCGCGGTATGCGGTGAAAAGCCGGCGGAACACCCCGCCAGCGTCAGACAAGCAATGCCTGAAAGCAGCCATCCGCTGAGGGAACGGCGCCAGGCCAGGAATTGGGACATAGTTCCCCGATATCGATTCATAAGTTGGATTATTCCGGCGCTGAGGGAAGCGTAATGCGAAAACAGACCTGCCCGGCGGGCGCATCAACTAAGCTGAGCTCCCCTTGCATCTGCCGGACGCAGTCGCGGGCGATACTCAACCCCAGTCCACTGCCCTTAACGGCCCCTTTACGCTGGTGACTCCCCTGGTAAAAAGGCTCGAATATCATATTTTTTTCCGCGGCCGGGATCGGTTCGCCGCTGTTGGCGACATCAATACGCACCTGCTCTCCGTGCCGGTAGCTATGGATACGGATGTTACCGGATTCAGCGCCATAGTGCACCGCATTGGAGTAGAGATTATCCATTACGCTTATCAATAGCGCAGGCTCTGCCAGGCAACGCCGCGCCTGCAGCGTCAGTTCGGTATGCATCAGTTTAGCCCGCGCGGGCAGGCTGTGCGCCGCCACGACGTTTTCCACCAGGTCCACCAGGTCCACCGCTTCGCGAGCCACCGGGCCGTCGGCCTGTTTTCGGTTATAGTCCAGCAGCTGTTCAATCAGCTTTTGCAGGTTACGGCTACTGCTGTCGAGGATCTCGACGATCTCCTGCTGCTCAGGGGTCAGGGGCCCCGCGACCCGGTCGGCCAACAGCTCGGTACCTTCACGCATACTGGCCAACGGGGTTTTCAGCTCATGCGACAGATGGCGAAGAAATTGATGCCGCTGCGACTCCAGCCACGCCAGGCGCTCGCTGAGCCAGATGATGCGCTTGCCCACCGATCGCAGCTCCCGCGGGCCGGTAAACAATGCGGCGTCGTCCAGCGACTTCCCTGCCCCCAGCTGATTGATCATTTTTTCGATGCCTTTCACCGGGCCGATAATCATGCGGGTGAAGAGTAGCACCAGCGCCAGGCTCAGCAGAAACAGCACCAGCGCCTGCCAGCCGAAAAACTGGCCGCGTTCGGCTATCTCCTGCTGCAGCTGTTGGCCACGAGAATAGACGACCGCCCGGGTCGCCTGCACCATATCGCTGTTATTACTGGCGAAAACTTCCAGTCTGGCGGCTGCCTGGGCATCGGGTCCGCTATTTTTACACTGCAGCTGCGCCAGATCGCTGACATCCTGACGCAGCGCCTGCCAGAGCTTCTCGTCCGGCAGCACGCCGGCGTGGGCGTCCAGCATCTGGCTGTAGCGCTGCCGCTGGTTTTGATAGACGCGCGCCAGCGTCGGATCGTCCAGCACGCAGTACTGGCGATAGCTGCGCTCCATCTCCAGTGCGGCATTGATCATCGCCTCGCTGCGTCGGGCGTCGACCAGGGTGGTACGGTTAATATGCGCCGCCTGGGCGCTGAGGGCGTTCAGGCTCTGCCAGGCCTGCCAGGCCAGCACCAGCAATGGCAGCAGGATCAGCACAAAGGAGAGCGTCACCAGCTGACGCAGCGAACGGGGGAAAAGAGAGAGTCGCTTCAAGGATGTTGTCTCAATCATTAGCTCTGGTCAATGCTAACTGAGGAGCGCGCCTGAGAAAAGCGCTACCGCTGGTTACTGCGCCGCAGAAACAACAAAGCCAGGCGCAAGGCCTGGCTTTGTTCAGGAATGAGGCGGTGCCTTACTCGACGTTTCGCCCGATGTCTGATAAAGCCAGGCTGTTATCAGGAGTTGGACGGCAGGCACCTGTTTGTGCGTCATTCGAAGTTTATGTAGCGCGTCCCGAAGGGGCTGACATAAGAAGGTGAATGAGCCACTGGTTAATATTATGCATGAACTATGCCAGCTCTCAAAACATTTTATTAACATACTGATATATATGGCATTAACCGCAAGAACAGTCGAACTACCTCTGTTTATTTTTCACCCGCGTTGTCGCTATTTAGCGACACCAAATAGGCTACCGATTACTCATCATTTAAATCAATAACTTAAGTGTCGCCTATTGACGACACTGCAATATCGCAGTTGTCGGCAATTCCCGACACCCTGGCGTGCCGACCATCACAGATAAAAAAAAGCCCCCTGTCAGGCAGGGGGCTGATACGTTCGCGTGAAGCGCGGCGGGAAGATTAACCCAGCTGTTTACGCGCGTTACGGAAGATACGCATCCACGGGCTATCCTCGCCCCAGTTCTCCGGGTGCCAGGAGTTGCTTACGGTGCGGAAGACGCGTTCCGGGTGAGGCATCATGATGGTCGCGCGCCCGCTTTCGCTGGTCACCGCGGTGATACCGTTCGGGGAACCGTTCGGGTTCGCCGGATAGGTTTCGGTCACTTTGCCGAAGTTATCCACGAAGCGCAGCGCCACCAGACCTTTGCTCTCCAGCTGAGCCAGATGCGCGCTGTCGCGCACTTCCACCTGACCTTCGCCGTGGGAGACCGCAATCGGCATCCGTGAGCCAACCATGCCTTCCAGCAGCAGGGATGGGCTTTGCGTCACTTCCACCAGGCTAAAGCGCGCTTCAAAGCGGTCAGACTGGTTGCGCACAAAGCGCGGCCACAGGTCGCTGCCCGGGATCAGCTCGCGCAGGTTGGACATCATCTGACAGCCGTTGCACACGCCGAGCGCCAGCGTCTGCGGACGATGGAAGAAGGTCGCGAACTCATCGCGCACGCGCTCGTTGAACAGAATCGACTTCGCCCAGCCCTCGCCCGCGCCCAACACGTCGCCGTAGGAGAAGCCGCCGCAGGCTACCAGAGCATGGAAATCGCCCAGACCGGTCCGGCCGGCCAGCAGGTCGCTCATATGCACGTCGATGGCGTCAAAGCCGGCGCGATGGAAGGCGGCCGCCATTTCAACGTGGGAGTTCACCCCCTGCTCGCGCAGGACGGCCACTTTCGGCCGCGCGCCGGTGGCAATGTACGGGGCGGCGACGTCGTCGTTAATATCAAACGAGAGCTTCACATTGAGGCCCGGGTCGGCATCATTGGCTTTCGCCTCATGCTCCTGATCGGCGCAGGCCGGGTTGTCGCGCAGACGCTGCATCTGCCAGGTGGTTTCCGCCCACCACATGCGCAGCGTGGTGCGGCTTTCGCTGAACACCGTCTGACCGCCGGCGGTCAGCACGAAGCGATCGCCCTCAACCGCTTTACCGAGGTAATGCACGCAGTCCGCCAGGCCGTTAACCGCCAGAATGGCTTCCACCGCCTCACGGTCTGCGGCGCGGACCTGAATCACCGCCCCCAGCTCTTCGTTGAACAGCGCGGCCAGATGGTCGTCGCCCAGCGCGGCGATATCCGCTTCCACGCCGCAGTGGCCGGTAAAGGCCATTTCCGCCAGCGTGACAAGCAGACCGCCGTCGGAGCGGTCGTGGTAGGCCAGCAGTTTACGCTGCGCCACCAGGGCCTGCATCGCATTCCAGAAGCCTTTCAGTTGCGCGACATCGCGCACGTCAGCCGGCTTGTCGCCGAGCTGGCGATAGACCTGCGCCAGCGCCGTCGCGCCCAGCGCGTTGTGCCCTTTACCGAGGTCGATCAGCAGCAGGGCGTTATCTTCCGTCGAAAGCTGCGGCGTGACGGTATGACGGACATCTTCGACACGGGCGAAGGCAGAGATGACCAGCGACAGCGGAGAGGTCATCTCGCGCTGCTCGCTGCCTTCCTGCCAGCGGGTTTTCATCGACATCGAGTCTTTACCGACCGGAATGGTCAGGCCCAGCGCCGGGCACAGCTCTTCGCCTACCGCTTTCACCGCCTCATACAGGCCAGCGTCTTCACCCGGGTGGCCGGCGGCGGCCATCCAGTTAGCCGACAGCTTCACGCGGTTCAGCTCGCCAATCTGCGTGGCGGCGATGTTGGTCAGCGCTTCGCCGACCGCCAGACGGCCAGAGGCCGCGAAGTCCAGCAGGGCGACCGGGGCGCGCTCGCCCATCGCCATCGCTTCGCCATAGTAGCTGTCGAGGCTGGCGGTGGTCACCGCGCAGTTGGCCACCGGGATCTGCCACGGGCCAACCATCTGGTCGCGGGCGACCATACCGGTCACGGTGCGGTCGCCGATGGTGACGAGGAAGGTTTTCTCGGCCACCGTCGGCAGATGCAGAACGCGGTTAACCGCATCGGCAAGGGTAATCGGTTGGCGATCCAGCGCGCTACCCTGAGCTTTCAGAGTCTGCACGTCGCGGGTCATTTTCGGCGTTTTGCCGAGCAGGACGTCCAGCGGCAGGTCGATCGGCTGATCGTTAAAGTGGCTGTCGCTCAGGCTCAGATGCTGCTCAGCGGTGGCTTCGCCGATAACGGCATAAGGCGCGCGCTCGCGGCGGCACAGTTCGTCGAACAGCGGCAGCTGCTCCGGGGCGACCGCCAGAACATAACGTTCCTGCGATTCGTTACACCAGATCTCCAGCGGACTCATCCCTGGCTCATCGCTGAGAATATCGCGCAGCTGGAATTTACCGCCGCGGCCGCCGTCGCTCACCAGCTCCGGCATGGCGTTGGAGAGACCGCCGGCGCCAACGTCGTGGATAAAGAGGATCGGGTTGGCGTCGCCCAACTGCCAGCAGCGGTCGATCACTTCCTGACAGCGGCGCTCCATTTCCGGGTGGAGGTTGTGGGCGATCTCTTCCGAGAAGCTTTCGTAGGCGCAGTTCCGGCACTTCTTCCCATTGTAGGGAGCGCCGCAGCTGGGGCAGATATATTTGGCCATGGCATAGCCTCCTTCCTTTTTGACCATTATAGCAGGGAAAAGGGGCAGCGTCAATGTATTGACAGGCGAAAACATATGTTCTATAATATAGAAAAGAGCAAAATAGGAGGTGCCCTTATGCCAAGGCAGTATATCGCCATCGACTTAAAATCCTTCTATGCATCCGTGGAATGCGTGGAGCGGGTGTCCATGATGTTCCTCCTACTATTTAGTCCAGCACGGATATCAGATCCGCG
>ERZ772865.4093-NODE-4093-length-10260-cov-3.206173_pt1 | contig 10260 bp, 9 predicted proteins | sample MGYA00512133_ERZ772865 | MGnify/ENA primary metagenome ERZ772865 (study PRJEB29015, sample SAMEA2737722) | human gut metagenome | biome: human gut; feature: human-associated habitat; material: faeces | place: China | collected 2012 ...
GCTCTGTGAGCAGATCGTTCTCCCGGACTTCTGGTCCGCCATCGCGTTTTCTTTCGGACGGATCAGCATCGGATTCTTTCTGGCGTTTTTTCTGGGACTTTTCACCGGATCTCTGGCGTACCGTTTTCCCATCGTGGACGAATTCTTAGAACCGCCGGTGCAGCTTATGAAGACGGTTCCCGTCGCGTCCTTCGTGATCCTGGCGCTGATCTGGACCGGCTCTAAAAACCTCTCCGTCTTTATCTCGTTCCTCGTGGTCTATCCCATGATCCATGTGAACACGAAAGCCGGGCTGATATCTGCGGACCGGGAGCTTTTAGAGATGGCGGAAGTCTTCCACATCCCGTTTATCCGCCGGGCGCTCTATATCTACCGCACAGCACTCTACCCGTACTTAAAAAGCGCCTGCCGCACCGCCCTCGGCATGGGATTTAAGTCCGGGATCGCCGCCGAAGTCATCGGTGTGCCGGACGGTTCCATCGGCGAGGGGCTGTATCTCGCGAAGATCTATCTGAGCACCGCAGAACTCTTCGCGTGGACGGTCGTCATCATTCTTGTGAGCAGTCTGTTTGAGAAAGGTTTTCTGTGGATTCTGAAGAAATGTGCCGGAAAGGGGGCCTATGTGAATGAGTCCGATAAATAAAAAAAATGACACTGCTCTCGCGCTCCGCTCCGTCACCAAATCCTACGACGGACAGGCGGTTCTCTCCGATCTCTCCCTGGAATTTTCCGCCGGGACTTTCTACTGTCTGATGGCACCGTCCGGAAACGGGAAGACTACATTGTTCCGGCTGATCCTCGGGCTTGAAAAGCCGGATTCCGGTGTGATCCTATTCGGTACATCAGCAGGGGATACCGGCAATAACGACATAAAAGCTTCTTCCGGCACGGTATCAAAATCTGATCTCTGCAAGCTCCGGGGGATGCGTCCCCTGATCTCCGCTGTTTTTCAGGAAAACCGTCTTCTGGAAGGCTATACCGCCATTGAAAACCTCCGCTTCGCTCTTGGAAAGCGATATTCCAACGAAGCTCTGACCGCATACCTGCTCCGTCTTCTTCCGGAAGATGCCCTGAATAAGCCCGTCTGTGAATTCTCCGGCGGTATGAAGAGGCGTGTCGCGATCCTGCGCGCGATCCTCGCACCGTCTGAGATCATTCTCATGGATGAGCCGTTTACCGGACTGGACGCGGATACCAGGCAGCTCACGATCGATCTGGTCAAAGAGCTCTGCGCCGGAAAGCTCCTGATCATTGCTACCCATGCAGAGGACGACGCAGAGCTTCTGGGTGCGAAGATCATTCACTTATAAGTCAGGAAAACGCTTTTTTATTATTTACGAACGATGCAGACAGTAACAGTTTTTTCTCTCTATCTTGCCGCAAACAGCTTATCCATCTTCCTCATATGGAAGAAGTAGACCACGAACATTGAACATCCCGTAAACAGCCAGGACGCCACATACACATTCATCAACATATCATAAGTCGTGAACATGCGGAATATCGTTGTGAGCCAGATCAGACGGAATACGACCGTACCGAGGATCGTGATGACGGATGGCTCCAGGGACTTTCCAGTTCCTCGCAGGCAGGAACTTGCAACCTCATATGTCGCAGTTAAACCTTCCAAGGCACACACACGATCCATTCGTATGATCCCGTATGCCGCCACCGCTGCGCTCGTCGTATAGATGCTGACGAAAAAATCTTCCCACACGATAAAGATCACGCTGAGGATCTCCGTAAATCCGAATCCAAAGAGCAGGCAGAGCCAGAAGATCTTTCTGCATCTCTTCATGTTTCCCGCACCAAAGTTCTGACTTGTAAATGTAACCGCCGCTTGGGCAAAAGCACCTGCAATATCATATGTAAAATACTCAAAATTCAGCGCCAGGGATGAACCCGCGATGGCCGCCTCACCGAACATGTTGATCCCGCTCTGGATAAACACGTTGGAGACAGAAAAGATCGCACCCTGAATTCCTGCCGGGATACCGATCGCCAGCACCTTTTTCAGCTCATTTGTATCGATCCGCATCCTGTCAAACCGGAAACTGAACTCATCATTCCTGCGGTACAGATGGGAGATAATGAGGAATGTGCTGACCACGTTGGAGATCACCGTGGCGATGGCAACGCCCGCAACTCCCAGATGGAATCCGATCACAAGGAGCAGGTTTAAAATTACATTCAGCACGCCGGACACGATAAGGTAGTACATCGGTCTCCTCGTATCACCGTAGCTTCTGACAATGGCAGAACCAAAGTTGTACGCGACCATAAACGGGATTCCCACAAAGTAGATCCTGATATATAAGAGTGCCTGATCTAACACCGTCTCCGGCGTTCCGGATGCCACAAGGATCCGTCTTGCCACCAGCATTCCGATCACGAGAAGCGCAATTCCGAGAACCGCGCCGAAGGTCAGGATCGTATGGACCATGCTGTTGATCTTACCGCGGTTCTTCTGACCAATAAGGTTCGCCAGAGCTGCATTCGGTCCCACAGAAAGTCCGACGATCAGGTTCACGAAAATTCCAACCAGCGCCACACAGCTTCCCACTGCCGCCAGCGCCTGTTCCCCCGCGAATCTTCCCACAACGGCAACGTCCGCCGAATTAAATAGCTGCTGCAAAATACTGCTGAACGCTAACGGTATCGAAAACAGGATCAGTTTTCCTGCCAGTCCTCCGTTTAACATATCCATTTCCTTTGATCTTACTGATGTTTCCAATGGCTTTCTCCTCTTTAACATATCTGTATTCTATTATCTTCAGGTTTTCTTCTACGTCATAGCACAATAAATACTATCTTTACCTCTTCCGCTACCCTATTTGGACTCTGGCTATCAATATTTCTCCAGTCAAGCCCAAGTGAATGCTTAACGTCTAAAATCCCGCATGACACTTATTTTCATGTCATACGGGATATTTTAAGCTGCACGATTTAAAGCACTGACTTGATCAATAAATTCCTTCATATCCTCCACATAACGATATGGTGCATACTCTGAATAAATATCAGGATCATCCAATATTACAATCTGGACTCCATCCGCTCTTAATGCCTCCAGCGTTCCCGGCAGGCATCTGGCCTCATTTATCGTTTTGCAGCGATACGCTATGCAGCCCTGACGATCAAATACTTTTGCAATAATATATATTTTTCTATCACCCATATATTTCTCATACCTCCGTTTCATGCAGTGCAGATAAAAACTCATCTTTTGTCCTTATCTTTTTTGCCCTGTATTGTTCGTATAGTTTCGTTCCAATTTCTGGTGTACGATATTTATAAACATACTGATGACTCCATATATTAAAATAGTAATCTTCTCCGCACCACAGCTGCACCTCTATTGGATACGCCATACTGTCTCTTTGATAATATAAATGAATGGCACGGTATCCATCATCTATTTTCTTACCGTTTCTCAAATCTACTACTCGATAGTATTCCGGAAATTCCATTGGATATTGATCAAAATGAAGGCGAAAGCCCAGTACATCATTAAAACATTGCTTAAATCCGCCCCCTGTTCGGAGCGTTTTCTCATACTTTCGCATAATAGAATCATCACTTTTAAAACGAGAGCCAATCAAATTTTCCTGAACCAATACGTCAATATAATTAGATCGGTATTTTCCTATATCATTTAAAATAACAGGCAGTGGAGTTTTTCGTAATGATATCTGTTTCAAGCTTTGTCCCAAACCAGAATGATAAGATAATGCATCCAATACATCTTTCGGTATAAACTGATCCATTTATAGTTCCCCCTCTGCATATTTTTAGTATCCATAGTATATCATACTCCAATTTTAATGTCATGGTATTTTGCTAAAATACCTTTTCTCTTTTATCTGATTCCATCAGTGATTCATACCCCATGGCTGCAGACAAAAAGCAAAGATCTTCGCCAGATCATTGTACTATTTCCATTTTTACTGCTGCTCAAAATCATGTAAAATATTATGCTTTCATCATTGACAGGTAAAAAAACTATGGGTATAATAAAAATGTCTTTTAAATCAATTCGATTTCGCACGAGTGGCTCAGTGGTGGAGTATCGCCTTGCCAAGGCGAGGGTCGCGGGTTCGAATCCCGTCTCGTGCTCTCGTTATGTACCCCGGAATCTTATAACAGGTTCCGGGGTTTTTAGATATAAGAGAAGTAATCTTCCGATACGAAATGCTTATTTGTTCCTGCGAAGCTTCTCAACAAACTCTTTCAATCTCTTACATCCCTCAACGACATTCTCATAGCTATTCGCGAAGGACATCCGGACATAATGATCACCTTCCGTCCCGAATACATCGCCCGGAACAAGGGCAACTTTTGCGTTCTCAAGGAGCAGCGGTGCGAATTCCTGCCCGGTCATGCCGAGTTTTTCAATGTTGATGAAGATATAGAATGCACCTTTCGGACAGCGGCAGCTTAAGCCGTCGATCTCATTGATGGCTTTGACTGCGTAGTCGCGGCGTCTCTGATACTCTTTGACCATGTCGGTGACTTCGTTTTTCTCTTCTTTGAGGGCAACGACGCCTGCTTTCTGTACGAAGGAAGTTGCGCATGTGACCACATGCTGATGAAGCTTGTTGACGGTCTTAACAATCTCCTCATTGCATGCAGCATATCCGAGTCTCCATCCGGTCATGGAATACGCCTTTGAGAAGCCATTCAATGTGATGGTACGCTCTTTCATTCCCGGAAGGGAAGCGATGCTGATGTGCTTTGCATCATCATATAGCAGTCTCTCGTAAACCTCATCGGAGATGACCATGATGTCGTTCTTCACTGCGATTTCCGCCAGTTCCTTTAAGACATTCTCAGCGAGAACACCTCCGGTCGGGTTGCTCGGTGTGATGAGGACCATGGCTTTTGTTCTCGGAGTTACCTTTGCGCGGATCTCATCGAGATCGATCTGGTAATCATTCTCTTCCTTTAATGTATAGGTGATCGGTGTTGCGCCGAGAAGCTTCGGTACATTTAAGTAGTTTAACCAGCCTGGATTCGGAACGAGAATTTCATCGCCCTCATCGAGAATCGCTGTCATTACATCGAAGACAGCCTCGGAAAGACCAACGCTGACGATGATCTCGGACGGCTTGTAGTCGACATTATTCTGAGTCTTTAATTTCCAAGCGATCGCCTCGCGGAGCTCCATGGTACCGAAGTTGGAGGTGTAGAAAACGTCACCTTTCTCGATATCGGCGATGCAGGCTTTTTTGATATATTCCGGTGTGTCAAAATCCGGACGACCAAGTTCAAAGTGAATCACGGTCTCACCGGCACGCTCCATTGCAAGCGCTTTTTCGTTTACTTTTCTGATTCCGGACGGAGCGAGCTCGTCCATTCTTTTTGCAAATAGTTTATTCATCACTAAAGTTCCTTTCTGCTTTACGCTTCCCAGTCCAGAAGGAGCGACCTGATATTGGCTGTTTCAATCCGTATTGCCCCGCTGTTTTCACACGCAGCGGGACAATACATGTTTTCTGATTAATATGCGGTCGTCATAGCGCCGTCTAAGAGGATCGTCTGGCCAGATACATATGTGTTTGCCTCAGAGCAGAGCCATGTTGCGAGACGACCGTACTCGTCGATAGTGCCGTAGCGCGCCATCGGGAATTTCTTAAGGTCCTCTTTTTCATAGTCGGATACGCTGATTCCGGCTTTGTCCGCGCGCATCTTATTTAAGCTCTCGATTCTTGCTGTGCCGATACGACCAGGTCCGATGACATTGATCAGGATGTTGTCCTTGCCGACTTCTCTTGCAAGTGTCTTGCTCATGCCGACAACGCCCATTCTCATGGTGTTGGAAAGGATCAGGTTGTCGAGGCAGTCCTTAACAGAAGAGGATGTAGAGTTTACGATACGGCCACCGCCGAGACGTTTCATGGACGGGAGTACCGCACGGATGGTTCTTACATAGGAAAGGAGACACATATTGAAAGCGCCTGTCCATGCTGCGTCATCAAAGTTCTCGAACGGTCCCGGCTTCGGACCCGGGCACATATTTACTAAAGCGTAGATGTCGCCGAGAGTATCGACCGTATGTTTTACAAGTGCGTCAATGTCTTCCGGTTTATTCACATCGCAGAGGAATGTTTCCGGTCTATTTCCGGTCTCTTTCTCGATCTCAGCCTGCGCCTCGAGGAGCTGATCCTTAAACGGTTCAGCGGTGCAGATCATAACCTTTGCGCCCTCACGCGCCATCTCTGTTGCGATTCCTTTTCCAAGTCCTGCTGCAGATGCCATGCAAAGAACAACTTTATCTTTTAAACCTAAATCCATGATAGATACCTCCAATTTAAATGTTTTGAAACTGGTAACTGTTTATCTCTTCACAGCTATCCGGGATCAAATTATTGTTTTAATTATTTGAATTGTTTGATTAAAATACAGTAATTGAATAAGTTCTATTTCTCCGGATGCTTTTTCAAGTCAACGACCGGGTTCACAAGCGGTGCCATCTCAAATCCGTCCGGTCCCTGGATGCGGCATTCCGCTATGTCGCCGTCCTGAATGTGGAATGCTCTCGGTGTTCCGGTGGAAAGGATGTCTCCTGCGTACCAGCCCTGAATACTGCTGTGCAAGGATACAAGGCGTGCCGGGCGGTGTGTCATATTCGCAACTACGTTTTCCGCGTGAACCTCGCCATTGTGGATACTCTGTACATTTAATTTCAGCACATCCGGAACCTCATCCGGTGTTACGAGCTGCGGTCCAAAGGAGAAGAAGGTCGGGAAGTTCTTGACGATGCAGAGGTATCTCGGATTTCCTGTCACATAATCATTTCCCTTTAAGATGGACTCCTCTGTCATGTCGAGGATCGTTGTGTATCCGACGATGGCATCCTGCCAGTTCTCCTCGGAAACGTCTCTGCAATCCTTTCCCATGATGATTCCAAGCTCTGCCTCAGCGGTCGTCTTCTGCGCTTCTTTTAACTTCGGAAGCAGGATCTCGTCCCCAGGTCCGATCAGGGTATCTGCCATCTTGAAGAAGCTTCCCGGGAATCCCTTCGGCGCTGCGGATCCGATGTCTCCCGCATGATCCACATAGTTAAGACCGATTCCAAAGATACGTTTCGGGTTGCGGTAAAGCGGACCATATACAACATCTGCGTTCGGGACAAGACCTGCAATGTTCTCAAGCTCTTCCTTTCCGCCCTCGTTATACCATTTTGTTAAGCCCGGGATCTGCTGTTTCTGGATCAGGCTCATCATGTCTTCCGCCCATGCAGTTCCCTTTGCGGCGTTCAGCGCCTTGATCGGAAGAATACCGCGATTTAATACGATACCGGCTTTTTCTGTTCCGTTTACCTTGATAGTTGCTAATCTCATGCTGAATCCTCCTTATACTGTGACTTCTTTGTGGTTCCCGCTTCATGCGGAGCTTCTGTTCTGACGCATCCGACCTCTGTGCGGTAACTCTTTATGTACCTTGCTTGTTTCTGACATTACTGTAACATCTATGAGAAAAGATTTCCAACTCGCTTTCAGATATGGATGTATAAGCAAATGCTTATAGGGGATAAACGAAAAGCGCCCGGAACAGAATTCTGTTCCAGACGCTTTTCGCCTGATACTATATATTTTGACAGATACGCAGTCGGTATCCATCCACGTTATTTCTTCGCAAGCATTAGATATTTAATAAAGTCATCCACCGTCGGTCCAACGCCGGGATAGCGCTTCATTGTCAGCAGAATTGCCCTCTTCGCCAGAGGATCCCCGAGCTTATAATAACACAGCTTTTCGGTATTCTCCGTGTATTTTAAAAGCCCATCCCGGAAGAAAATAATACCGGTCTGTCCACTTCTCGCCACGTTATAGGCTGTCTGAAGCTGATCGAAGGACATCACGACGTTTGGCTCAAATCCCGAATGCGCACAGATATCCATACTCCTGCGATAGGCATCGTGATGTTTTTTGAGCATCAAAAACGGTTCCTTCGCGACGAGGGAAAGATCAACAGCCGGTACCGAATCATCCAGAAAACTTCTGTTTAAGATCGCCTCTCTCGAGATCTGATATTGTTTCATTCTGTCATTGACCTCAAAGGATGCCGGAACAGCCATTACCATATACTCATATCCCAGTGTCACACTCTCAAACATTTCCGGATCCAGCACCTCGACATCGATCGTGATATTGAACTGTCCGGAACGGAGACCTGCGTCCATGCCGGAGGCATCCGTCTCCGTCACATTGATCCTGCATTTCGGATTGAGCCGGTAGTAGCCACGGATGATATCCGGGAGAAGATAGGCGCAGAAATATCCGGAAGTTCCAATATTGATGATTCCCGTCCGGATTCCGGCAAGATCCGCAAAGTGATGTTCGATTTCATTCCTCAGCTCATAAATCTTTCTCGCCTGCTCAAGGTAATACTGCCCTGCCGGTGTCAATGCCACCGGCGTGACGGCACGGTCAAAAAGCGGGATCCCGTAAAGGTCCTTTTCCAGCTTTTTGATCGCACCGCTGAGTGCTGGCTGGGACACATAAAGCTTTTGGGCTGCCTTCGAAAAGCTGCCCTCTTTGGCGATCTCCATCACATATTCATATTCGCGCCTGCTGAACATGCCGCATTCACCCCTTGTTTCTATCTGGTGGTTTCCTGTATCTGCCAGTGCCATTGCCAATGCGCGCAAAGATTTCCCTAGTGCCCATCTCCCGGAAATCCTGCAATATTTCCAATGGCTTCCGTCGGCGCAGCCGCGGTTGTTTCCTCACCCGGGCCCTTTGGCGCGGCCGCCGTCGTTGCTTCTGTCGCCGGTGCAGCCGTCGTCGCTGCCTCAGTCGCTGCCGCTGTCGTCGATGCAGCCGTTGTCTCACTGTGTGTGCCCTTCGTCTCAGAGCCACCGGTGGATACCGCTGCCGCCGATGTGCCGGAAGAACCAGCTGCGGTTGTCGCGGCGGCGGAGCTCTCCGGTGCGACGCTCTCACCTGGAACGTATCCGTCCGGCATTCCGTCTACAGCTGCTGCCGACGTGGACTCAACGGCTGTCGTCTCATCCGGTGAAACCTTCACGGTTCCCGTATTTCTGCGGATCACAGCTGCATGTCCCTTGTAGGTTTTCGCGTGATCTTCTGTCTTCTCGATAACGGTTCCGTTCTTTGAAACGATCTTATAGGTAACCCAGCGGCTGCCGTTTGTCGCCGCCTTCTGTGTCACCTCAGTACCCGGATCCAGTGTCGGATCCTCCACATAAGTCGGCTCCGGCGGCGGAAGCTCATCCGTCTTCTCAGACTCCAGACTCCAGGTGATTCCATCTTCCAGAACCGGTACTCCGTAGAAGGAGACTGTCATCTTCCGGTTGCTGTAGTTCGCGCGGATACCGATCGCCGCCTTTGATGTATTGATAAACCGGAAATCCGGAATATCCCAGCTGATCGCCGCATCCTGTCCCGGAGTTACGTAGTTCGGCTCAAAGGTATGGGATCTTCGGAATGTGATCTGCATTCCGGACTGGAATGCGACCCGGTACATCGTCGAAGATACCTGGCATACACCACCGCCCGGTTCCTGTACGACCTCGCCTCCACTGTAAGCAGCCGCTTCCTGATATCCCTTTTCCGCCGTGCGCTGTCCTACAACCTTATTAAAGGAAAATTCCTCACCCGGCTGCACGATGGTCCCGTTAATAGCCCTGGCCGCGAGCTTTACGTTCGTATTTCTCTTCTCGTTGGCGGTAGTCTCCGTCGTAAACGTGGAAAGAGTCTTATACTGCTCCTTCGCGTTCGCTGCAGAAAGCTCCGGCTGGCTCTCATTGACCTCAGCCTGGATCACGGCGTCATAGTTTCCGCTTGTCGCAGCCTCCACGAGGTCCTTTATAAGCTTCTCCTGGTTCACCGCCTTGCCCGGAGCTCCGTCCGCAAACAGGAACTTATCCGTCGCAGCGTCATACTCTGAGATCGAGCCGTTCTTTGCCTTCACATCCCACTTCGCCGCCGCGTCCGCCGCTGCCTCTGCCGCAGCGGACTGCAGATCCTCGGAGTCTTCAACCGCGAAGGTGTACTCTCCCTCTGCCTTTCCCGTGCAGATTCCATCTAAAAACGCGTCAAGATCAGTGTCGATCAGGTTCTCCGCGTCGATACTCTCCCCGTTGTAGGTGATCGTCACCTTCCACGGATATTCTTTTTCAATAGCGGCCTTCGCCTCACTTCTCGTCATTCCCTTTAAGGAAATTCCGTTTACGCTGATATCGGATGCCTGGAATGTGGATTCCTCGATGGCACTGGCCTCCGTCTCTTTTCC
>ERZ772865.4095-NODE-4095-length-10254-cov-4.322875_pt1 | contig 10254 bp, 8 predicted proteins | sample MGYA00512133_ERZ772865 | MGnify/ENA primary metagenome ERZ772865 (study PRJEB29015, sample SAMEA2737722) | human gut metagenome | biome: human gut; feature: human-associated habitat; material: faeces | place: China | collected 2012 ...
GAAAGGTGACGGTCGTACTTACTCAAAAGTAATTAAGATGGTTAAGTCTCCGAAGACCGGTGCTTACATCTTCCAGGAAGAAATGATTCCTAACGAAGCTGTTAAAGATTATTTCGCTAAATAACGGAGCGTAATATCAAGATACGAAGAGAGGTCCTTTTCCATAGCGGGAAGGACCTCTTTTTTTGTCTTCATTCGGGTGGTTATATGGAATATTTTCATACTTTTGTGTGGGCGAATCTGCAGCTATCCGATTGGGAGCAGTCTGTGAATCGAACCTACAACACGTTGATAAATAATAAATAGAAACAAATTAATAATTAAGAACCATGAGATTTGATGTATCCAGCACAGCGTTGTTATCACGTTTGCAATCTATTAGCAAAGTTATTGCTTCTAAGAATTCATTACCGATCCTGGACAGTTTCCTTTTCAACCTGGAAGGTAATAAACTTACTATAACAGCTTCGGATGCTGAAACACGTCTGGTTACATCCGTTGACGTGATGAATGCACAAGGAAGCGGACTTTTCGCGGTTTCGGCAAAAATCTTGCTCGACCCGTTGAAGGAGTTGCCCGAACAGCCGCTGACTTTTGATATTAACGACGATAACCTGGAAATCTTTATCCATTTCCAGAATGGTAAATATAATTTTATCGGACAGAAGGGAGATACATATCCGCAGCAGAAACCTCTGAATGAGAATGCAATCTCTATCATGATGGACGCGCAGATGTTGTTGAACGGTATCAGCCGTTCGTTGTTTGCAACGGCTGACGACGAGCTTCGTCCGGTAATGAATGGTATCTATTTCGATATTCACACGGACGATTTGACATTCGTGGCTTCCGACGGTCATAAGCTGGTGCGTCTGCGCAATCTTTCGGTAAAATCACCGGAAAGAGCTTCTTTCATCTTGCCGAAGAAGCCCGCGAACCTGTTGAAAGGCCTTTTATCAAAGGAAGGAGAGATGGTCAGCATCAAGTTTGATGATAACAATGCTTATATCAACTGTGCTAATTTCGAAATGGTATGCCGCCTGATCGAAGGTCGTTATCCGAATTACAACAGTGTGATCCCGCAGGAAAATCCTTTCAAGGTGACAATCGACCGTATCTCTTTCCTGAATGCCTTGAAGCGTGTTTCCGTTTTCTCCAATCCGGCCAGCAGTCTTGTCAAGTTGCAGCTGAAGGAGAACGAAATGCTTGTTTCCGCACAGGACATCGATTTTTCTACTTCCGCAGAAGAGAAAATTGTTTGCAGTTTTGACGGAACCGAATTAAGCATCGGTTTCAAGGCAACTTATCTGATTGAAATACTGAGCAACATCAATTCGGAAGAGGTGATACTCGAATTGGCTGATCCTTCGCGTGCTGGTCTGATCGTTCCTTCTGAAAACGAAGAAAACGAGGATTTGCTGATGCTGCTGATGCCTATGATGTTGAATGATTAAAATATAAGAAATGCAGTTAAACCTGAAAAATCCGTTAGTCTTCTTCGACTTGGAGACGACGGGTATTAATATTGTCAAAGATCGTATCGTGGAAATCTCTTTTGTCAAGGTTTACCCGAATGGAAAAGAAGAATCTAAAACGAGACGGATCAATCCGGAAATGCCCATTCCACCAGAGTCGACCGCTATTCACGGCATCACCGACGAAGACGTAAAAGACTGTCCTACCTTTAAAGAAATAGCCAAATCGTTGGCAGCCCAGATAGAGGGGTGTGATTTGGCAGGATATAATTCCAATCGCTTTGATATCCCTTTGTTGGCAGAAGAATTTCTGCGTGCAGGTGTCGATATCGATTTGAACAAACGCAAGTTTGTAGACGTACAGACCATTTTTCATAAGATGGAACAGCGTACGCTTGCGGCCGCTTATAAGTTCTACTGTGACAAGAGTCTTGAAAACGCCCATACGGCGGAGGCCGATACGATGGCGACTTATGAAGTGTTGAAAGCGCAGTTGGACCGGTATCCGGAGTTGCAGAATGACATTAATTTCCTTTCCCAATATTCGAGCTATACGAATAATGTGGACTTTGCTGGACGTATGGTATATAACGACAAGGGGGAAGAAGTGATAAACTTCGGTAAATATAAAGGCCGTCTGGTAGAGGAAGTGCTGAAGAACGATCCCGGATATTATTCCTGGATAATGAATGGCGACTTCCCTCTGAACACCAAGAAAATACTGACTGAGATAAAATTGAGAGGTTTTAATTCGAAATAAGGACCATGAATAATTTTGAGTTTTGTAACCCTGTAAAGGTTGTTTTCGGCAAAGGTTCCATAGCCCGTTTGTCCGCTTTGATTCCGGAAGGAAGTAAAGTGCTGATGGTGTATGGCGGCGGTAGCATAAAGAAAAACGGCATCTACGGCCAGGTGACGAAGGCGTTGGAAGGATTTGAAGTGACCGAGTTTCCGGGAATCGAAGCAAATCCGCATTACGAAACCTGCATGAAGGCCGTGGAGGTCGTCAAAGAGAAGAAGATCGATTTTTTGTTGGCTGTAGGCGGAGGTTCGGTGATCGACGCTACGAAGTTCATCGCGGTGTCTGTCGGTTTCGAAGGCGATCCGTGGGATATTCTTTCGAAAGGTGGCGAGATAAAGAATGCCCTGCCTTTGGGTACGGTGCTTACATTGGCCGCGACCGGTTCGGAGATGAACGAACGTTCGGTCATCTCCCGTGTATCGACTTGTGAGAAACTGAATTTCGCCAGTCCGCTGGTATTCCCGAAGTTCTCCGTACTGGACCCGGAAGTGACCTATTCGCTCCCTGCGCGTCAGGTGGCAAACGGGGTGGTCGACTCTTTTATTCATGTAGTGGAGCAGTATTTGACTTATCCGGTCAATGCAAAAGTGCAGGATGCCTTCTCGGAAGGACTGATGCGTGTCATTCATGAAGAGGGGTTGAAGGTCTTGGACAATCCGAACGATTATGATATCCGTGCCAACCTGATGTGGGCGGCAACCAATGCGTTGAATGTCTGGATCGGGCAGGGGGTTCCGCAGGACTGGTCTTCCCACCGCATGGGGTACGCGCTAACGGCGCAGTTCGGCCTGGATCATGCACAAACATTGGCGATTCTCTTGCCGGGTGTCATGACCTATATGTTTAAGGAGAAGCAGGTCAAACTGGCTCGTATGGGGGAAGTTGTTTTTGGTATTACGGATGGAACGGAAGAGGAAAGGGCGCGTAAGGCAATCGTCGCCTGTGAGGATTTCTTCCGCCGGATGGGACTGAAAACGCGCCTCGGTGAATGTGGCATTGCAGAAAAGGATTTGGATGCCCTTGCCGCTCCTGTGGACAAACAGGGGTGGAAATTGGGTGAACATCACAATATAGATAGCCGTATGGCGCGTGAGATAATGGCGTTACGCTTGTAATAAAACATGGAACAAGGAACTTCTCTTTCAAAACATATATGTTTCGTTTTCAAAACACCTATGTTTTAAAATCAAAACACCTATGTTTTAAAAGAGGGGTACTACATATCGAATAAAATGCTGAAAGGTAAACATATCATATTGGGGATAACAGGGAGCATCGCTGCCTATAAAGCCGCCTATATTATCCGTGCCCTCGTGAAGAAAGGGGCGGAGGTGCAAGTTGTCATTACCCCTGCGGGAAAGGAATTCATTACGCCGCTTACATTATCCACGTTGAGCAGCCATCCGGTGATCAGCGAGTTTTTCTCGAATCGCGACGGCACGTGGAACAGCCATGTCGATCTTGGTCTCTGGGCTGATGCCATGCTGGTAGCACCGGCTACTGCTTCGACGATCGGAAAGATGGCGAATGGCATTGCTGACAATATGTTGGTCACGACATACTTGTCATGCAAAGCTCCGGTTTTTGTCGCTCCGGCGATGGATTTGGATATGTTCGCACATCCTTCCACAAGGCAGAACTTAGACCGGCTCCGTTTGTTCGGCAACCGTATTATCGAACCTGCCGAAGGGGAACTTGCCAGCCATCTGGTGGGTAAGGGGCGTATGGAAGAACCTGATAAGATCGTGGCGGTCCTGGAAAATTTCTTCGCTTCCCAAACCCGACTTGAAAAAAAAAAGATTGTAATAACAGCCGGTCCGACATATGAAAAGATAGATCCTGTGCGTTTTATAGGTAACTATTCTTCTGGAAAGATGGGGTTTGCATTGGCGGAAGCGTGTGCGGAGCAGGGAGCGGAAGTGACATTGATCGCAGGACCGGTGTCTTTGACGGTAGTTCATCCGAATATCAAACGGATCGATGTCGAGTCGGCCGAAGAGATGTATCAGGCGGCCATAACTGCTTTTCCGGAGGCGGATGCCGGTATTCTTTGTGCCGCTGTGGCGGATTATCGCCCGGATGAGCAGGCAAGCGAAAAGATCAAGAGGGAAACGAAAGGAGAAATGTCGCTCCGTCTGGTTCCGAATAAGGACATCGCAGCTTCGTTAGGGGCGATCAAGCGTGAAAACCAGATCTTGGTAGGTTTCGCATTGGAAACAAATAATGAAATGGCCCATGCGGAAGGAAAGATGAAGCGGAAAAACCTCGATTTTATCGTGTTGAATTCTTTAAAGGATGCAGGTGCCGGTTTCCGTTGCGACACGAATAAGATCACGATCATCGACAAGGAAGGCGGGACGATTGCTTATCCGTTGAAGAGCAAACAGGAGGTGGCCGTTGATATTGTAAATAAATTGGCAACATTATTAAAATGAGAATGATTAAGAAATTGTTATGCATATGCTTGTTGGGAGCTGCTCCCTTTATAGGTAAGGCGCAGGAGCTGAATGCCCGCATCACTATAAACAGTGATAAGGTACAGAGTACGAATAAACAGGTATTCAAAACCTTGCAGGATGCATTGAATGATTTCGTCAATAACAAAAAGTGGACGGATGCTACTTTTGCCATGAACGAACGTATCGACTGTTCCATGACTCTCATCATCAACGAAATGGTATCGGACAATAGTTTTAAAGGCGAGATACAAGTGCAGGCCCGCCGTCCGGTATATAATTCCAGCTATACGACTACGTTGCTGAATTATCGTGATACGGAACTCTCTTTCGACTATACCGAATTCGAACCGTTGGAATATACGGAAAATACATTGAACAGCAATCTGATTGCAACGGTTGTTTTTTATATCTATACGATCCTCGGACTGGATTTCGACAGTTTTTCTCCGAAAGGTGGCACTGCTTTCCTCGAACAGGCCATGCAGATTGTGAGCCTGGCACAGGCGCAACCTACATGGACAGGATGGAAAGCTTTTGAAAACGACCGTAACCGCCATGCTTTGGCAACGGCTCTGACGGACAATACTTCGGAACTGTTCCGGGACATGTGGTATAATTATCATCGTAAGGGGCTCGATGAAATGGCTGCAAATCCGGATCGTGGACGTACGACTATAATCGGTCTGCTCCCGGTTCTGGAACAGGTGAAAAGTGCCCGGCCGACATCTCCGTTGCTTCAGATGTTCGCTGATTCCAAACTGGATGAAGTCGTTTTGATCTATTCGAAAGCAACTACACAGGAAAAGCAGGAAGGTTATAAAATGTTGTCCAATCTGTATCCTGCTCTCACGACGCGTATGGAATCGCTTAAAAAGTAATCTGGAATAGCTATGCTGAAGTCTTTATTTATACGTAACTTTGTTCTGATAGACAGCTTGGACATTAAGTTTGATAAAGGTTTTTCTGTGATAACCGGCGAGACGGGTGCAGGAAAGTCTATTATATTGGGGGCCCTATCCCTGGTCTTGGGACAGCGTGCGGATGGAAAGAGTATTAAGAACGGTTCTGAAAAGTGTGTGATAGAAGCAGTCTTTGATGTCTCCCGATATAAATTGGAAGAATTTTTTCTTACGAATGACTTGGAGTATGATGCGGAGATTTGCATTCTTCGCCGGGAATTGTTTGCATCAGGTAAATCCCGTGCTTTCGTAAACGATTCGCCTGTCCCGCTTTCTGTAGTGAAGGAATTGGGAAGCCGGCTGATCGATATCCATTCGCAGCACCAGAATCTTTTGTTGGGAGATAACCGGTTTCAGCTGAAAGTAATCGATGTAATGGCCGAAAACGATATCCTGTTGATTCTTTACCGAAAGGAATACAGCCGATACCTGTCTCTGAAAAAGGAACTGAAAGAGTTGACCGAAAAGGCTCTCCAGACCAAGCAGGAGGAAGACTATGTACGTTTTCAGTTGGAGCAGTTGGCCGATGCCGGTTTGGTTGCTGGTGAACAGGAAGAACTGGAACAGGAGCTGGAAACCCTTTCTCATGCCGAAGAGATAAAAGGTTCTCTTTATAAGATAACCCGATTGCTGGACGGGGAGGAACAAGGAGCTGTCCAACTGATAAAAGAGGCCCTTTCCACCGCAGACAGTCTGGAACGTTATTATCCGAAAGCGAAAGAAATAGCCGAGCGTCTGCGTTCTGCCTATATCGATATGAACGACCTGGCTTCCGAAACGGAAGTCCTGAAGGAGGACATAGAATTTAATCCTGAGCGCTTGGATTGGGTGAACGAACGTCTTAATACGTTATACACCTTGGAACAGAAACACCGGGTTTCCAAAGTCGAAGAGCTGATGGAGTTGCTGGATAAATATAATAAGCAGCTGAAGGAGATCGATTCTTTTGATGAACAGATCGAATCGTTGAAAAAGCAGTTGGAAGTCTCTCACCAGGAACTGCTTCAACAGGCAGCCGTATTGAGCGAGCAGCGTAAGATCGCCTCGAAAGCCATCGCTTCCCAATTGGTAGAAATGGTTGTCCCGTTAGGCATGCCGAATATGCGATTTGCGATCGATTTCGTACCTAAACAGGAACCGGAAAGCGATGGAATGGATGAAATCCGGTTTATGTTTTCCGCCAATAAGAGTGCGGAACTGCAACCGGTGGCCCAGACGGCATCCGGAGGCGAAATCTCCCGCCTGATGTTATGTATCAAGGCGATGATTGCCGGATTTACGGCGTTGCCTGCCATTATCTTTGATGAAGTGGATACGGGGGTTTCCGGGGATATAGCCGATAAAATGGGGGATATCATGCAGGAACTAGGTACGAAGATGCAGGTTTTTGCCATTACCCATCTCCCCCAGATCGCAGCAAAAGGGAAAGACCATTATTTTGTTTATAAGGAGGATACGGATGAAAGGACCGTAACCCGTATCAGGAAAATGAATAAAGAAGAGCGTGTAAAAGAGATTGCGCGTATGCTGAGCGGTGCTTCGTTGACCAGTGCTTCTATTGCAAATGCGAAAGAGCTGTTGAAATCAAAGATTTAAACCTTTTCATCGCGATCCGGTCATAATAGCAACAGAGTGTAAGTGCTAATTTAAAATTGAGAGACATGAAGAAATTGAGTATTCTATTAATAGCGATCCTTTTTTGCAGCTTGCAGGGACATGCACAATTTTGGATCAGTTTCGGATGGAATGAACCCCATTGCCAGAACTGCCTCTGGATGGAACAGGCAATCCGCATGACGAACCGTCAAGCTGCCGAGTATCATAAGATCATTCATCGGTACGGAGAGAAGATCGAGCGTGAAGCACGCAAGCATTATCGCTATTGGGATCAGTCTGCCCGGAAGATATATAAGTTGCGTATGGAACGGGACCGGAAATTACAGCGTATCCTTTCGCCTTCGCAGTTTCGTTTGTATGTGCGTTTCGTCCGTGAGGCACCGACACGCATTCATGACTGGAGAGGTTGGTACAATAATCCGCATTATCCGCACTACCGTCCGTCCAATGCGTGCTATCGTTATGAAGATCATTATTGGCATTGCCAATGGGAATATACAAACAATAGATGGTTTGACCGTTTCGACGACGGCAAATGGTATCCCGGTAAATATGATCGTCCTCAACCACATCATAACAATGGCCGTCCACATCATGACAATGGGCAGTGGAAGCCCGGCAAATACGATCGTCCGAGCCATCAGGGAGGCCGTCCCGGTTCCGATCATCACAAGAATAAGCACGATAAGGACAAATTTGACAAGAAACGTCCGGATCGGGATAAAGACAGGCATTACGATAGGGACAAACGGTCTGACAAGGATCGCACGAATAGCCGCCAACGTACGAGTGACAGGCGGAGCATAGAGAAAAGTATCTGATAATGGAATTTAGAGTAAACCGACGCACCCTGCTTTTGATAGCCGGATGCGTTTGGATCATAGCTGGCATCAATATCTTAAGGATCGGCATCATCACGTGGTTGAACGATGCCCATTACTGGCTGTTTAAAGTTGGAGAGGCAATTGTTGTTTTCCTGCTTTTCTTCCAGTTTGTCTTTCGCCGTTTGTTTGTTAAACATTCCGAGCGGATTTCCCAGAAAGGGGAAAAGAACTGTCCTTTTTCATTTTTTGATGTGAAAGGCTGGATCGTGATGATCTTTATGATTACTTTCGGTGTTACGATCCGTCATTTCCAATTGCTTCCCAACTCTTTTATTTCGGTATTTTATACCGGACTTTCATCTGCTTTGATTATTACCGGTATTTTATTCTTGATCCGGGCTTATTCATCGTCACGGCATAAGCTGAAAAGCAATAGCTAATATATACGAGAGTATATAATAAAAGCGTAAATCTTTTGTATCTTTGTCCGCATAAAGCCGGGAAAAATCGAAATAGTCCGGTGATGAAAACGGAAAAGATATAGAATAATGAAAGAAAACGAAATGGTGTTCGGCATCCGTGCCGTGATCGAGGCAATCCAGGCCGATAAGGAGATTGATAAAATATTGGTGAAACGTGAACTGCAGGGAGACTTGTCTCGTGAATTGTTTGAAGTTCTGAAAGGACGTGATATACCTGTACAGCGTGTGCCTGCCGAACGTCTCGACCGTTTGACACGTAAGAATCATCAGGGAGTAATCGCTTTTATCCCGGCTATCACATACGAACGGCTGGAGAATATTATTCCGTTTGTGTATGAGCAGGGAAAGAATCCGTTTATCGTGTTGTTGGATGGGGTTACGGATGTCCGTAACTTCGGTGCGATTGCCCGTACTTGCGAATGTGCGGGTGTGGATGCGATCGTGATTCCTTCAAGGGGAAGCGTAACGGTGAATGCCGATGCGATTAAGACCTCGGCCGGTGCGCTCCATGTATTGTCTGTCTGCAAGGAAAAAAGCATTACGGAGGCCATCCGTTTCTTACAGGCGTCCGGAGTAAAAGTCTATGCAGCCAGTGAAAAAGCTTTTGAGAATTATACGGCTATTAAATATGACGGACCTGTGGCGATCGTGATGGGAGCCGAAGATACGGGAGTTTCGATGGATAATCTTCGTATCTGCGACAGCATGGTGAAGATTCCGCAGTTCGGTACGATCGGTTCGCTGAACGTATCGGTCGCCTCTTCCATCCTGATCTATGAAGTGGTTCGCCAGCGGATGAATGAACAAGGCACAATAACGTTATTAAAATAAAGAAACAATGAAGAAAGTTATCGCAACAAAAAACGCACCTGCCGCTATCGGTCCGTACAGTCAGGCAGTACAAGTAGGAAATATGCTGTTTGCTTCCGGCCAGTTGGGTCTTGACCCCGCAACAGGCAATTTCGCAGAAGGAGGAGTGAAAGAACAGACCGTACAGGCATTCAAGAATGTACATGCAATTCTGGAAGAAGCCGGCCTTAGCATCAACGATGTCGTAAAGACAACCGTATTCCTGGCCGATATGAGTGATTTCGCTGCTATGAACGAAGTATATGCTTCTCAGTTCGAAGGTACTTTCCCGGCCCGTTCTGCTGTCGCAGTCAAGACATTGCCGAAGAATGGCCTGGTGGAAATCGAAGTGATTGCCGTAAAGGAATAAAACAATTGTCTTTGATTACGAATATAACTGCTTTTGATTTCAAAGACAGTTATATTCGTAATCAAAGACAACTTTTGTTAAATGTATTTCGTGAACTTGTATCGGTCACGCAATTTTTTTGTTCCTCTTCGCTCAAAGAAGTGAAATTACTTTCCGAATAGCTTTCCGATCAAGTCTTTCTTTCCTATCTTCTGCAATGCTTGTGTGATTTGGCGGCGGAACTCCGGTTTATACCAGAAAAAGAACTGACGTTGTGCCAGTTTTTGTTCTTTCGTATGCGCCGTATATACCTTTTCCAATGTATAGGGATGATACCCTGTGTAGTACATCTCCGTTGCCAGTGTCATAGGGGTAGGTGTAAAATCCTGTACCTGTTCGAGTTGGAAATGCAGCTTCTTGGTCTGGATAGCCAAGTTT
>ERZ772865.4101-NODE-4101-length-10235-cov-8.083399_pt1 | contig 10235 bp, 9 predicted proteins | sample MGYA00512133_ERZ772865 | MGnify/ENA primary metagenome ERZ772865 (study PRJEB29015, sample SAMEA2737722) | human gut metagenome | biome: human gut; feature: human-associated habitat; material: faeces | place: China | collected 2012 ...
AATCGTCAGCTTTACATCTGTTCGCCCATCCACGCAAAACAGCGCTGTGCGGAACAGCTGTGTCTATACCCCATCTGGCACTATCAATCCTCGTGATCCGGAATCTTTCGACTCCATGCGCCGCAGTCTGGCAGGTCTCCTGGCTTACAGTTTTAACGCACATTGCTGCCTTCCCGATATCTCAGTGGCATAATAAGCAATGCACTCCTGTTTACAGTGACGAGATCGCGCAGGTCTCTCACCTGCTTCCCTATTCTCCGTTTTTTAACGGCACCAGCTGTTTCTTATTTGATTTCACATAACCTACACAAGCATTATAGCAGTCTTTCTGAAATAATCAACTGTTTTTCCGCTATTTTTTCTTCCTTTTTGCATTATTTCGCCCGTTTTTTCATAAATAACAGATAAGCGAGCAGCAATATGATTCCTACCGGCAGAGAAATCAGCGCAGACTGGGTAAATCCTGCCACAATATAGGTAATAAAGGAAATCACTGCTACACTGACCGCATAGGGAAGCTGGGTGGACACGTGGTTGACGTGGTCGCACTGGGCCCCGGCGGAGGCCATGATGGTGGTGTCGGAGATGGGGGAGCAGTGGTCGCCGCACACGGCACCGGACAGGCAGGCCGCGATGGAGATGACCAGCATTTCACCTTCCGGGAATGCGTGGCACACGATGGGGATCAGAATGGAGAAGGTTCCCCAGCTCGTGCCGGTGGCAAAGGCCAGGAACACCGCCACCAGGAAGATGATCACCGGCAGCAGATACTGCAGCGCCGCAGCGGAGCCGCCCAGCAGGTTGGCCACATAATACTTGGCACCCAGCAGGCCGGTCATGCCGGACAGGGTCCAGGCCAGCGTGAGGATGAGCATGGGGCTGACCATGGCCTTGAAGCCCTCCGGGATGCAGGCCGCAAAGTCCTGGAAGGTCATGACGCTGCGCACCCGGTAGAACACGAAGGTGAACAGCAGCGCAATGCTGCTGCCCATGACCAGGCCGGCAGAGGCGTTGCAGTCCGCAAAGGCGGTGACGAAGTCCACCCCGTCAAAGAAGCCGCCGGTGTAGATCATGCCGAAGATGCAGGCCGCGATCAGCACCAGCACCGGTGCGATCAGGTCCACAACATGGCCCTTCGTCTCGGTGCCGTCGTCCACGTCGTCGCCGTAGGGGCGGTCCTCGGTGGTGAACAGGTCGCCGTTTTTCGCGTTGTCCTCATTGAGCTTCATGGAGCCGAAGTCCGTGCCGGTGAAGATGAGGAACAGGCTCATGACGACGGTAAGCAGGGCATAGTAGTTGTAGGGGATGGTGCGCAGGAACATGGTGAAGCCGTTGATGCCAGACCCCTCCGGCACGCTGGAGGTGACCGCCGCCGCCCAGCTGGACACCGGCGCAATGATGCAGATGGGGGCCGCCGTGGCGTCGATGAGGTAGGCCAGCTTGGCGCGGGACACCTTCTGCCGGTCGGTGACCGGGCGCATGACCGAACCCACGGTCAGGCAGTTGAAATAGTCGTCCACAAAGATCATCACACCCAGCAGCAGGGTGGCAAACTGTGCGCCCGCCCGGGAGTGGATGTGCTTCGATGCCCAGCGGCCAAAGGCGGCCGAGCCGCCGGCCTTGTTCATCAGGGCCACCAGGATGCCCAGCATGACCAGGAACACCAGGATGCCCACATTGCTGCTGTCGGACAGTTTGGCGATCATGCCGCCCTCTTCGTTAAAGAAGAGGGTATTCAGGGCCAGTTCCAGGTTTCCGTTGGCATACAGCAGTGCGCCCGAGGCGATGCCCACCAGCAGGGAGGTGTACACCTCCTTGGTGTTCAGGGCCAGCACAATGGCAATGACCGGCGGCAGCAGCGAGAAGAAGGTGCTGTACACCGCACAGGTGTAGGTAGACGGGTCGGCGATCTTGCCGGGAGTGGCTGCCGTGCACCACAGCAGCAGGGCAAACACGAACAGTGCCGCTGCCCAGGACAGATTCTTGTTTTTCATAATGATTCCTTTTCGTTTCAGGCGATTCGTTCCGGCAGCGTATCAGGCCCCGTGCTGCGGGGCAGACTATCCCCACGGAATGCAAAAGGGGAGTGGGGCCGTGCCGGATTATAAAGCGATGTATTTTGAGCTGTTCCGCGCCAGCGTGCAGGCCGTACAGCTGCTGCAGGACGCACAGGCCCACGCCGAACAGCAGCTGCTGGCCGAGGACCCACCGCCGCTGCGGCTGGAGCCGGAAGAACTCCCTCCGTCAAAGAGGGAGCCTTAGCCTTCCCCCTTGGGGGAAGGCTTTTTCAGTTCTTCTTTGCCTCCGCCTTGGCCGCAAACTTGTCGTTGTGGATCACAAAGCGCTCGTGGGTGCCGCCGCCCACCGGGCCTTTTTCGTCGTGCAGGCTCACTTTGAAGGTGAGCTTGCGGCCTTCCACGGCCACCAGCTCGCTCTCGCAGGTCACGGTCATGCCCACGGGGGTGGGAGCGGTGTGCTCCAGCTCCAGCTTCGTACCCACGGTGCCGTCACCCTCGGTCAGAGCCGGGGCCACGCTCATCCAACAGGTCTTTTCGGCCAGGGCCACCAGGGCCGGGGTGGCAAACACGTCCAGCGTGCCGCTGCCCATGGTTTTTGCAGTGTTTGCAGCAGTGACAGACACGCTCTGCTCACCGCGGATGCCAGATTCCAGTGTCATAAAAAATTCCCTCCTGTGCGTTTTGCGCAGTTTGTTGTTTTATACTTTTATAAGATACCACAGCTTGGCAAAGAATGCACCCACTTTGGCGCATTTTGTAAAAAATACCGTTTCGGTTTCCGGCTGTCTGTGCTATGATAGGCTCTGAAAGAGAGGGGACCTCCATGTCTGACTTCTGGAAATCCTATGACATCACCGCCGCCGAATACGGTGCGGGCTATGAGTGCTACCCGCTGTTCGGCACTGTCCATCTCATAGAGCTGGCGCTGTCGGCGCTGTTCCTTCTGTGCATGGTGTGGTGGTACCGCCGCAGCACGCTGCGCACCCGGCGGCACATTCTGGTGGGGGTCACGGCGGCCCTGCTGGCCGACGAGGCCGCCCTGCTGCTGGGCATGGCCTGCACCGGCCAGTGGAACTGGAGCTATCTGCCGCTGCACCTGTGCAGCATCAACGTGTTCGTCTGCCTGTACAACACCCTCACCGACCGCAGCTGGTGCAAGGAGGAGCTGTACGCCCTGTGCATCCCCGGCGCGGCACTGGCTCTGCTGTGCCCCAGCTGGCGGGATGTGCCCGGGTGGTTCACCCTCATCAACCTGCACTCGGTCAGCATCCACGCCCTGCTGGTGCTCTACCCTGTGCTGCTGGTGGCGGGCGGATACCGCCCCAGCGTGCGCCGGGTGCCGCAGGTGCTGGCCTTTTTGTTCGGCTCGGCCCTGCCCATCTATTTTCTTAACAAACCCCTGCACACCAACTTTTACTTTTTGAATAACCCCTATGGCAACGTCATCACCAGCACCTTTACCGCGTGGTTCGGTGAAAAATTCTACATTCTGGGCTTTCTGCCCGCCATCGCGCTGGCCCTTGTGCTGATGTACGCCCCCTGGGCAGCAGCCGGGAAGAAGCGTTGAGCCGCTCCGCTACCCGTCCGCTCCCGGTCCGCTTTCCAGCGGGCCGGGTTTTCTTTTTTCAATTTGCATCTTTTTGGCGTTTTGCGGTGTTTTTTCATCAATGCAGCGGGAATGTCAAAATTCTTCTGCAAAGGGCTTGACAGGCAGGCACGTGCGTGATATCATGAACACATGAACAGACATTCATATGATTTCATCCCGAAAGGAGATGCTTCCATGGCACAGCAGAACGAACCCCTCGTGCAGCCGGAAGAGCTGGACATGCCGGATGACGAAGTGCTGTACGAGCTGGCCGACCTGTTCCGGGTGTTCGGCGACTCCACCCGCATCAAGATCCTGTACGCCCTGCACGACAATGAGCTGTGCGTGCAGGACATTGCCAACGCCGTGCAGCTGAGCCAGTCGGCCGTGAGCCACCAGCTGCGGGTGCTCAAGGATTCCAAGCTGGTACGCTTCCGGCGGGAGGGCAAGACCGTGTACTACGCACTGGACGACGACCATGTGCGCAGCATCCTCTCTCTGGGGATGGACCATATCGAAGAATGATTTTCCGGGCCGCGGCCCGCACAAAAACAGAAAGGCTGGTATCTACGATGAAAAAGACCTACAAGATCGAAGTGGACTGCGCAAACTGCGCCCAGAAGATGGAGGACGCTGCCAACACCGTTGCCGGTGTGGAAAAGGCGACTGTCAGCTTCATGACCCAGAAGATGAAGGTGGAGTTTGCCGAGGGTGCCGACCCCCATGCCACCATGGAGAATGTGCTGTCCGCCTGCAAGAAGGTGGAGGACGACTGCGAGATCTTTGACATCTGACCTCTTCCGGTCCGGTTCCCGGCATCGCTGCTGGGCGGCAGCTCTCCCCCTGTGGGAGAGCTTTTCTTTCCTCTACCGCCGGGCAGCGGAAAACTCCTCTTTTTCGTGGAAAAAACGGGCAGTTTTCAACACTTTCCACGCACTTTTCAACACTCTTCGCGGAAAACTCCAAAAAGAAACGTGGAAAAGAAAGTTTTCTGCGGGAAAACCCCGTGGAAAACACGGGGGAAAGGGTGGAAAATCCATTTTTGTGGGGAAAACCTGTTGAATTCCACTGCGTTTTCCCGTTTTTTCTCAGAACCGCCGCAATCCGACAAAAGGAGCGTTTTGTATGACCAAAAAGCAAAAAAAGAGCCTGCAGCAGATCCTGATCGCGCTGGCCCTTGTGATCCTGCTCAAACTGCTGCTCCGTGTGCTGCCGGCACTTCCCACCCCGGTGGAGCTGCTGCTCTACCTCATCCCGTACTTTGTGGTGGGCAAGGACGTGCTGCGCAAGGCCATCAAGGGCGTCAAGAACCGCCAGCCCTTTGACGAGTGCTTCCTGATGGCGGTGGCTACCGTGGGTGCCTTTGCCCTGGGCGACTATGTGGAAGGCTGCGCCGTTATCCTCTTTTACCAGATCGGCGAGCTGTTCCAGAGCGTGGCCGTGGGCAAGAGCCGCCAGAGCATTTCCAGCCTGATGGACATCCGCCCGGACTACGCCAACGTGGAGGACGAGGACGGCAAGCTGGAGCAGGTGGACCCCGATGACGTGGAGGTGGGCACCGTGATCGTGGTGCAGCCCGGCGAGCGGGTGCCCATTGACGGTGTGATCGTAGAGGGCACCTCCGCCCTGAACACCGCCGCCCTGACCGGTGAGAGCCTGCCCCGCGACGTCCAGACCGGAGACGAGGTCATCAGCGGCTGCGTGAACATGACCGGCCTGCTGAAAGTCAGGACTACCAAGGAATTCGGCGAGTCCACCGTCTCGAAAATTCTCGATCTGGTGGAAAATTCCAGCATGAAGAAGGCCCGTGCCGAAAACTTCATCACCCGCTTTGCCCGGGTATACACCCCGGCTGTCTGCTACGGTGCGCTGGCGCTGGCCTTCCTGCCGCCTATCGTGCTGCTGCTGATGGGCCAGCCCGCCCGCTTTGGGGACTGGATCTACCGCGCTTTGACCTTCCTGGTCATCAGCTGCCCCTGCGCACTGGTCATCAGCATTCCGCTGAGCTTCTTCGGCGGCATCGGCGGTGCTTCCGCCTGCGGCATCCTGGTCAAGGGCTCCACCTATCTGGAGGAGCTGGCCCGCACCGGCATCGTGGTGTTTGATAAGACCGGCACCCTGACCCAGGGCACCTTCAAGGTCACCGGCGTCCACCCGGCCAACGGCATCACCGACGAACAGCTGGTGGAGGCCGCCGCCCTGGCCGAGAGCTGGTCCAAGCACCCCATCTCCCTGAGCATCAAGGCCGCCTACGGCAAGGAGATCGACACCTCCCGCGTGACCGACGTGGAGGAGCTTGGCGGCCACGGCGTGACCGCCAAGGTGGACGGTAAGGCCGTTGCCGCCGGCAACGCCCGTCTGATGGAGCGGCTGGGCCTTTCTGCCCCCGCCGTGAGCGAGACCGGCACCGTCGTGCACGTTGCCATCGACGGCCGATACGCCGGTTGCCTGCTCATCGCCGACGTGGTCAAACCCCACAGTGCCGAGGCCATCCGGGCCCTGAAGGCCGCCGGAGTGCGCAAGACCGTCATGCTCACCGGCGACGCCGAGCCGGTGGCCAAGGCCGTTTCTGCCCAGCTGGGTCTGGACGAATACCACGCCGGTCTGCTGCCCGGCGACAAGGTGGACCAGATCGAAACACTCATCGCCGCCAAGAAGTCCAAGGAGAATCTGGCCTTTGTGGGCGACGGCATCAACGACGCCCCGGTGCTGTCCCGCGCCGATGTGGGCATCGCCATGGGTGCCCTGGGCTCCGACGCCGCCATTGAAGCCGCCGATGTGGTGCTGATGGACGATGACCCGGCCAAGATCGCACTGGCCATGCGCATCGCCCGCCGCACCCTGCGCATCGTGTACGAGAACATCGTGTTCGCGCTGGCGGTCAAGTTTGCCTGCCTGCTGCTGGGTGCCATCGGTATGGCCAGCATGTGGACAGCCATCTTTGCCGACGTGGGCGTCATGGTCATCGCCGTGCTCAACGCCACCCGCGCCCTGTACACCAAAGATCTTGTCAGGAAGAGCCACCCGTAACGCTGCTGCTTTCCATAAAAAATGCCTGACCGCCAACGACAGCGGTCAGGCATTTTTGTGTTTTCCGGGGTTCAGATGTCCCACAGCTCCGGGGCAGAGGTGGACACTGCCGAGGCACCGGCCCGCATGGCGGCCATGACGTCGGCCTTGTCCCGCAGCAGACCGCCCGCGATCACCGGCACCCGGGTGCGGGTACTGATCTCGGTAATGACCCGGGGCATGATGCCGGGCAGGATCTCCACAAAGTCCGGCTTGCCTTGTTCCAGCTGGCCGGAAAGGTTGTTCAGGGAAAGGGAGTCCAGGATGAACGCCCGCTGGATGGTCAGCAGGCCCTGATGGCGCGCCCGCCGGATCAGGGATGGGTGGGTGGAAATGATGCCGTCCGGGTGGCACAGCGCAATGAGGGAATTCACGGCAACTTCCCGCGCCGAAAGGCCGTCCACAAGGTCGATGTGCACGACGGCCAGCTTTCCGGCCGCGTGGATGCGCCGGACCAGCTCCCCCACATTGAGCAGGGTGCTCGCCAGCAGAAAGACCGTGCTGCAGGGCGAGGCCAGGGCGGCCGTCAGAGCGTCATCCGTCTTGACGGCTGCGATCACTGGCTCGTCCAGCAGAGTTTCAGCAAGTGGATGCATCGGGCAGGACTCCTTTTCTCTCAGATGGTTCTCATTATCGCACAAAGGGGCCGCACTGTAAAGTGCAGCCCCAGTCTGCGGTTGTGCTTATGCCTGGAAATAGATCGCGGTGTTGGCCACGGTCATCATGGTCATCAGGATGGTATTCAGGAAGGCCGCAACGTACACGCTGCCGGTCTTTTTGTACAGGTACTTGGCCAGGCAGGATGCAATGGCCAGCGAGGGCACCAGCGCAAACAGCAGGATGCCGCCAAGGGCCTGTCCCGGGTAGAAGGCAACGCCGGTACGGAACAGGGTGCCGTACTGCAGCACCAGCCAGAGGAGGATGCCGCCCATGTTGGTCAGAGCAGCCAGCAGGTAGCCCCAGCCGCCCTGCAGCTTTTCGCTGCTGGTGTTGGAGATGGCGGCGGCACCGCTGACAAAGTAGTACACAAAGAAGAACGGCATATACTTGACCGCCGCCGGGATGGCGCTGGCTTCAAAGGTCTTGAAGGCGAAGGTCCAGATACGGAAGTCGGTCTTGAAGATGGCATCCACGGCAAACAGGCAGGCGTAGGCGATCACGCTCACCAGCAGTGCCACGCAGAAGGCTGCGGCCACAGACACCGGCTTTGCGGCAATGCCGTACTGTTCCAGCGTGATGCCCTTCTGCTTGCGGCCGCCGAACAGGTAGACGCAGACCATGGTCACGATGGAGATGCAGGCGCAGATGAGAGCCCAGGTCACGATGCTGTTGACGGTGGGGCCCTGCCAGGTGGCATTGGTCTCGAAGATGTTCTTGGTCACCAGCACACGCAGGACGATGGAAGCGATCAGGACGCACACCGAGCCGGACAGCCAGGTCTTGCGGTCGTCCTCGGTGCTGCGGGCTGCCAGAACGATGCCCACCACCGACAGGAGCAGGGCAATGTCACTGGCGTAGCGCATCCAGCGGATGGGCTCTGCGGTGAGACTGCCGTCGTACACGGCGGGGAAGATGATGGCCGGGATCAGCATACCGACCACGAACAGGCTGATCGTGCCAAGCTTGCCGGACAGGGTGCCGACGGCCGGGGTGGGTGCTGCGACGGCCTGCTTTGCATTGGACAGGAAGGGCAGCTTCATCAGCAGCAGGGCAAGAGGTGCCAGCATGAGCAGGAAGCCCACCAGAGCGACCAGCTCAAAGACTTCTTTCCAGTACCAGATCTGGCTGGTGGAAGCAATGTTCTGCACCAGACCGGACTGGTCGGCAAATGCAGTGGCGTAGAACTCGATGGCATCCTTGGTGGAAGCGGTGGAGAAGTGGTTCCAGGGGTGGATCTCACGCGGCTGGTAAATGATGCGCTGGCCGCCGTCCGAGCCGGTGTACCAGGTGTCAGCCTGCGGAGCTTCCTGCTCCAGCAGGGTCTTGCCAGCGGTGGTGGCAACATAGTCCTTGTGGTAGACGGTGCCGCTCTTCGTGGGAGGCTCGTCGGCCGCAAAGAAGAACTCGTCGTACTGGCCGCAGATCTTGCCGATGGTGCGTCCGCCGAAGGTGGCAACTGCAGCCTCTTCGTCCAGGCTCAGGTAGGAGGTCCAGGAGTAATCGGCACCCATGCTCAAACCGGCCTTGATGATGCGGTAACCGGCGGCAGCGTAGTTCTGCTCATCCAGATAGATGGCCATCTCGGAGGAGAAGCCGCCCATGGAGTGGCCGCTGACCGCGATCTGACCGTTGCCCTGTGCATCCTTGGCAACGTAGTCCTGGCTGTACATGTACTGTGCGGCATCCCACAGCGAAGTGGGCCAGAAGTTGAAGAAGCCGCCGGTATTGTCGGCGTTCCCGTGGGAATGGCCGTGGTCATACATATCCAGTGCCAGCACGACATAGCCGCGGCGGGACATCTCGATGGCGGTCTCGTCCTGCATCTCGGCACTGTTCAGGTAGCCGTGGGTGGTCACGATGGTGGGGTGCGGGTTGGAGGCGTCCACGCCCTTGGGCAGGTACAACAGGCCCGAAAGGGTGCCGGAGTCGGTATCAAAGGAAATGCGGGAGACCTTGACCTTGTAGAATGAGGTGTTGAACATCTGGGCAAAAATGCTGCCCAGCAGCATCAACGCCACAGCGATCGCCAGCACAACGACCGTGCGCGAACGCTTTTCGGTGGCCTTTGCGGTGCTTTTCATGGGGATCCTCCTTCTTTTTTCAGAGACATGCCCGGCGGCTGCACTTCCAGAACCAGCCCCCGGAACAGATGTGAACGGGCGGACAAGGGGTGCGATGGGAACAAAAAATGGGGACGCACTGCGGTCGTGTGGCACAGTGCATCCCCATCTCAATTCTCTTGGGATGCTTTCAGTATACCATTTCTCAACGGTTTGTCAACAGACAATTCACAAATTCGTGATTTTTTGTTGGAAGTAGTCAAAGTCCAGACAAATTCTTTTAATGCTCTGCCCAGTCACTGCTGCGGCCCACGGCCTTGTGCCAGCCGGACAGCAGCCGTGCGCGCTCGGCCTCCGGCATAGCGGGGGTAAAGGTCATGTTGCAGTGCCACAGGCTGCGGATCTCGTCCCGGTCCTTCCACACACCGGTGGCAAGGCCGGCCAGATAGGCAGCGCCCAGGGCCGTGGTCTCCCGGATGGCCGGGCGCAGGACGTCCTTGTTCAGGATGTCGGCCTGGAACTGCATCAGGAACTGGTCGCGGGAAGCACCGCCGTCCACCTTCAGGGAGGTGATGGGCACACCGGTGTCCTTTTCCATGGCGGCCACAAGGTCGGCGCTCTGGTAGGCGATGGACTCCTCCGCCGCCCGGATGATGTGGTTCTGGGTGGTGCCGCGGGTGATGCCCACAATGGCACCGCGGGCGTACATATCCCAGTACGGTGCACCCAGACCAGTAAAGGCCGGCACAATGTAAATGCCGCCGTTATCCGGTACCTTCTGGGCATAGTATTCCGCATCGCGGCTCTCCTGGATCATGCGCAGGCCGTCGCGCACCCACT
>ERZ772865.4117-NODE-4117-length-10200-cov-24.437950_pt1 | contig 10200 bp, 7 predicted proteins | sample MGYA00512133_ERZ772865 | MGnify/ENA primary metagenome ERZ772865 (study PRJEB29015, sample SAMEA2737722) | human gut metagenome | biome: human gut; feature: human-associated habitat; material: faeces | place: China | collected 2012 ...
AAAAGATCAAAAAGCTGACCGGTCTGGATCTGCGTGAGTTCGACGACGCTATCGTCTTTAAGGTAGCGCTGATGGTAAAGAAGTACCTGTCCAACAACCCGGCCAAATATTGATATTTTGCTGTGCGGGTTTTGCCCCGCCGGCGTCGAACCGGCCGCTCGAAACCGATGCTGGCCGGTTCTTTTTGCAGTACGGGCTGCGGACGGGCTGTCTTGACCGTCAAAAATCTTGATGTCAGGAGCTAATACGATTCCATGATCGATTTTGAACACGTTTCCAAAGAATATAAAAAGGGTGGCCGCCTTGCGCTGGAGGATATCAACTTCCATGTGGATGAAGGCGAGTTCGTCTTTCTGCTGGGTCACTCAGGCGCAGGCAAATCCACCCTGCTCAAGCTCATTCTGCGAGAGGCACTGCCTACCTCCGGCAAGGTGACTGTACTGGGCAAGGACGTAGCCAAACTGCGCCGCCACAAGATCCCTTACCTGCGCCGTCAGATGGGCATCATCTTTCAGGACTTCCGGCTGATCCCCAGTATGACCGTGTACGAGAATGTGGCCTTTGCCATGCATGTGCTCAACGTGCCCCGCAAGGAGATACGTCCCCGCGTGGAGTACATTCTGGAGCTGGTGCATCTGGAGGATAAGGCCAAGTGCTACCCGGATACCCTTTCCGGCGGCGAGCAGCAGCGTGTGGCTGTGGCGCGTGCGCTGGTGCATAACCCCAAGCTGGTCATTGCAGACGAGCCTACCGGCAACATTGACCCGGAGCTGAGCCTGGAAATGATGCAGCTGCTGGAGCGGGTGAGCAAAATGGGCATCACGGTGCTGGTGGTCACCCACGAGCACGAGCTGGTGCACCGCTTCCATCAGCGTGTGGTTACCCTGAGCCATGGCCGCATCGTCTCGGACGTGCCCGCAGACCCCGTGGCCGCCGCCGAGGACGATCTTTCGCTGGATGTTGCCGCCTTTGATGCGGACGATGCGTCCGCTGCCAAAAAGGAGGTGGCTGCCGTATGATGCGACCCTCTACTTTCTTTTTCCTTACCCGGCGCGGTGTGCGCAACTTGGGCAAGCACTGGGCTATGACCATTGCCTGCATCGCTTCTTTGAGTGTTTGTATGACCCTGAACATCTTTGCCAGTCTGGCCGAGGTGAACGTGGGCAGCATGGTGGCCTATCTGGGCAGCCAGAACGAGACGGTGGTCTATCTGGACCCCGAATGTGATGATGCCACCGCTGCACAGGTAGGCGAGACCCTTTCGGCCATGCCGGGGGTCAGCGGGGTGCAGTACGTTTCCAAGCAGGACGTGCTCGACACCTACCGTGGCTATATGCAGGATTATTCCTCCCTGTGGGATGAATTTGAGACCGACAACCCCTTTAAGGCCAACTACCGGGTCACCCTGAGCGACCTGACCCAGATGGAGCGCATGAGCGTGAAGATGCAGGCCATCCCGGGCGTTGTCAGCGTTACTGCTCCGGTGGAGATGACCAATATCTTTGTGGAGATCCAGAAAGCAGTCACCAAGGGCGGACGCATGATCGTGCTGGTGCTGATGGTGGTCAGCATCATCACGGTGGGCAGCACCATCCGTCTGAGCGTTTTTGCCCGCCGCCGCGAGATCGAAATCATGAAGTATGTGGGTGCCACCAATCGCATGGTCACCCTGCCTTTCTTCGTGGAGGGCCTGACCATGGGCCTGATCTCCGGCATCTTGACCGCAGCGGTCAGCCTTGGCTGTTACAGTTATGTGGTCAACGCCGCTGGCGGCTTGGGCGGCATCTGGCAGATGCTCATGGGCCGCGCACTGGTGCCGGTGGCAAACGTGCTGCCGACCATCGTGGTAACAAGCCTGCTCAGCGGTGCCATTGTTGGCGGCGTGGGCAGTATGTTCTCCATCCGCAAGCATCTGAATGTGTGACCGAAAGGAGCCGCGTTTTATGAGTAAAGCAATGCACGCAAAGCCCTTCCGGCTCACAGGCCCTTATACTGGTCGACACGCCCGGCCGGAAAGCCCCCGCAGCAAGCTGATCCGTGCGGTCAGCCTTGGGCTGGCCTGTGTCTGCCTGCTGCTGACAGCCACGGTGTACCCGGCTTCGGCGGCTACCAGCAATACCAGCATGGCCAGTTTGCAGAGCAAGCTGGATAAGCTTTCCCAGTCTATCAACCAGCACAAAAAGGAGCTGTCGGATGCCAAAAAGAAGGAGTCCGCCGCCAAGGCGCTGGAAAGCGAGCTGAAGGAACGGGTCACCGTCCTGCAGGATCAGATCAGCGTGCTGGGCGGTCAGATCGCCGCAGTGCAGAACAGCATCGGCGAGAAGGAACAGCAGATCGGCGTGATGCAGACCCAGATCACGGACAAGCAGACCCAGATCGAGCAAAAGCAGAACGAGATCGATGACCAGTGGGATGCTTTTAAAAAGCACATGGCTGCCATGCAGGAACTGCGGGACGGCGGCAGCGTGGCCATGCTCAGTGCGGTGAACGACCTGTACGAGCTGCTTACCTTCAATGAGGTGATGCAGGATATCTCTATCAAGGACACCGAGATCATGAACAACATGAAGTCCGCCAAGCAGGGGCTGGAGGACGATAAGGCCGCACTGGAAGAGCAGAAGGCTGGTCTGGAAGCCGAAAAGGCAGAGCTGCAGAGCCAGAAGAGCGAACTGGACAGCCAGAACGCCCAGATGAAGGGCAAGCAGAGCGAACTGAACAACAGCATCTCTGCGGCAAAACTTTCCGCTGCCGAGGCACAGGCAGCGCAGCAGAAGGCGCAGGCGGCCATCGAATCCGACGAGTTGAACTACGAGGCCGTGAAAAAGGAGATCCAGAAGCTGATCGCAGCGGCCTCTGCCAGCAAGCCGCAGCTGAGCTTTAGCGGTTTTGCCTGCCCGCTGAAGAGTTACAGCCGCATCTCCAGCGAGTACGGCTGGCGTAAGAACCCGGTCTCCGGCGTGAACAAGCTCCATGCCGGTATCGACTTTGCGGCAGCCGGCGGCACGCCTATCTACGCAGCCGCCAGCGGCTATGTGCAGGTGGCAGGCTGGTCTACCGGCGGCTACGGCAACTACGTTATCATCTACCACGGCAAAATGTCCGATGGCAATACCTATACCACCCTGTACGCGCACATGCGCTCGGTGGCTACCAGTGCAGGCAAGTATGTGAAGCAGGGCGAACTGATCGGTTATGTGGGCACCACCGGCAATTCCACAGGCAACCACCTGCATCTGGAGGTCTGGAAGGGCGGTTCCAAGGCCAACGCTGTGAACCCCCGGAGCTGCATCCCCATTCCCCACAACTAATAAGCAAGGCAAGGAGTCTGGTTGATCTATGAACGAACAAAAACGCAAGCGCGCGCTGCGCATCGGCTGTCTGGTTCTGGCAGGGGTGTTTGTACTCTCGCTGCTGGGCAGCATCTTTATGATGTTGCCGCTCTGACCGGGAGGAAAAAACCATGAACCGTAAAATTTCTTTGGGTATGGCAGTCACCATCGTGATCCTTGCCATGACCGTGACCTTTTCCATCACGATGCTCATCGCCATGCGTCTGTTCGACAGCACGGTCAACAGCGTAAAAGAAAAGGAAAGTATGTACAACAAGATCGCTGAGGTGGACCGCTACGTCCGCAGCAACGATTACTATACCATCGACGAAACTACCCTGTACGACCGCCTGACCGCCGGTTATCTGCTGGGCACGGGCGACAAGTACGCCCGCTACTACACTGCCAACGCCTACACCGAGCTGATGAACATCCAGAGCGGCAAGATCCTGGGCATCGGCGTGGAACTTGGCATCGACCAGACCGGTTACGCCAAGGTGACCCGTGTTTACGATGGCTCTCCCGCACAGGAAGCAGGCATCGCCGTAGGGGACTACATCACCACCGTGGGCGATACCGATGTCAAGAGCCTGTCCGGTGCAGACGCGGTGTACAAAGTCTTGCAGGGCGAGGCGGGCACTACCGTTACCGTGACATGGCTGGACAGCTCTGCCGCCAGCAAAACGGCTGAGCTGACCCACTCCGGCTACACCAGCACCACCGTGGACTACCAGCTGCTGGACAATGTGGGCTATATCCGCATTCGTCAGTTCGACGGCACCACTCCCAGCGAGCTGGACTATGCCCTGCGCACCCTGACCGCAAACGGCGCAGCCAGTCTGGTGTTTGACCTGCGGGACAACGGCGGCGGCATTCTGGAAGATGCGGTCAACTGCATTGACCTGATCGCTCCGGAGGGCACGGTGGCCTACGCCGAGGATAAAAACGGCAACCGCACCGTCATCGGCAGCAGCGATTCCGAAAGCTCCGTCGGTCTGCCGATGGTCTGCCTGGTCAACGGCAACACCGCCAGCGCAGCCGAGCTGTTCGCAGCCACCCTGCGCACCATGAACGGTGCCCGTCTGGTGGGTACCACCACCATGGGCAAGGGCACCATCCAGAGCAGCCCGCAGCGCCTGTCGGACGGCAGTGCCGTGGTCATCACGGTGGCAAGGCTGGTCTGCGGTGACGGCAGCTGCTTTGATGGTACCGGCCTGACCGTGGATGTGGAGCGTGCCCTGAGCGCAGAGGAAGCAACGAACTTCTACGACTACACCCCCCAGACCGATCCGCAGGTGCAGCGCGCTGTCAGCGCTGCCCAGCAGCTGAGCGGCACTACTACGCTGGCAGGCGCAAGCTCTGCCGCCGCAGCGGACAGCACCGCCGCCTCTGCCGCAGCAGACGATACCGCCCCCGCAGAGACTGCGGAGGGAGAACCCGCCGAGGGTGAGACTGCCGCGTCTGAGCCGGAAACGGCTGCGAGCGCAGCGGAGTGAACCCCACGATCCTGAACCATAAACACCAAAAAGGCTGCTGCGTTCTGCAACAGCCTTTTTCTGAGAAAGGAATTGACCCTATGCCGGAACTGACCGACCTTTCTGTGATCCGTGCCCTGTGCGAAAAATACGATTTTGCACTTTCTAAGGGCTTTGGGCAGAACTTTATCATCAACCCGGGCATCCCCACAAAAATCGTGGATGCCAGCGGGGTAGACAAGCGCTACGGTGTCATCGAGATCGGCCCCGGCATCGGCGTGCTGACCAAGGAACTGGCCAAGCGCGCCGCCAAGGTGGTGTCCATTGAGGTGGACGAGCGCCTGCCGCCCCTGCTGGCCGAGACCATGGCCGGTGTGGACAACTTCAAGCTGGTGCTGCAGGATGTGCTGAAGGTGGACCTGAAAGCCCTCATTGCCGAGGAGTTCCCGGGGATGCCGGTGGCAGTGTGCGCAAACCTGCCCTACTACATCACCAGCCCCATCGTGATGAAGCTGCTGGGCGACCGCCTGCCCATTGAGAGCCTGACCGTTATGGTGCAGAAGGAGGCCGCCGACCGTCTGGCCGCTGTGCCCGGAACCCGCGCCTCCAGCGCCATCAGCTGCGCGGTGAACTACTACGCTACCTCCAAGCTGATGTTCACCGCCGCACCGGGCAGCTTTTACCCTGCCCCCAAGGTAACCAGCGCTGTGGTGCGCATGGACATCCGTCCCACCCCCGCCGTGCAGGTGGAGGACGAGGCGGGCTGCTTTGCACTGGTGCGCGCCGCCTTTGGCCAGCGCCGCAAGACTGCCGCCAATGCCATTGCAGGCGGGCTAAACCTGCCCAAGGAGAAGGTCATTGCTGCCATTGAAGCCGCAGGCTTTGATGCCCGCATCCGCCCGGAAGCACTGACGCTGGAGGACTTTGCAAAGATCCAGCGGGCACTGGGCTGAGCAAAAAAGCAGTATAGTCGGTGGGCGATGGCTCACTGAAAAAAGATTGAAAAAAACCCGGAACCTTTTTAGAGCCACAAGGGCTCACAAAAAGGTTCCGGGTTTCTGTTTTTTAATGGTTATGCGGCAGCTTTTGCCTTACTCAGAAGGGGAAGATGGTGCCGTCCTCCTTCACGGTGCAGGCGTTCAGGGTGACCTTACCGTGAATGTCTGCACCGTCTGCAAGGGTATTAACGTTTGCTGCGGAGGAGGTGCCGAAGGCCTTGAATTGCCAGCCGTTTGCAGAGGCGCTGTCCTCTGCTGCCCAAACTGCGGCAGACAACGACGGACTGACTGCGGCATTGCCAAGAAGGGGATTATTTTGTGAAATGCTGGGACGAATGCGCAGGCGTACCGGACTTTTTTGCGCCCTCGCGCGCCGGGCGAAAAAAGAAATTTCTTTTCATAGTTCTGCGGTGGGTAGGACGAAACTTTGTCAAATACGTGGAATATTACAGAAAAATTTGTGAAAAGCAACTAATGGATATCCCCTAAACGTGTTGATATTGAGAAAAAAGACGGAAGGTTGTTTACAAAAGAATGACAGGCTGGTATACTTTATAGCGGTAGATCCCTATGAGATCCGCAAAGAAACAAGAAAGGAAATACCGAACCGTGAATACCGCCGCACCGCACGCCCTGAAAAAACGATTGCTGACCCTGGCACTGAGCCTTGCTTTCCTGCTTACCTGCCTGCCCGCTGCACTGGCAGTGGACCTGAATGTGGACGCAGGCTTCTACTTCAAGCAGAGCCGGGGCGGCACCTGTACGCTGGCCTCCGCAGCCATGATGCTGCGCCGCCGCGCCTACTTTGATGGGCTGAGTGACTGGACGAACGTGACTGAGAACAGTGTGCGCTCCACAGCATGGGCCAACGGCCTTGCGCACAGTTTTACATATAAGGAGATGCAGGTGGGCTACGCCACCCTGCCTTCCGGGCTGCAAAGCAAAACGGCGGTGCTGATCTCCCTGCTGGAGCAGCACCCGGAGGGCATCGTCCTCTACGACCGCACCCAGCCCCATGCGGTGCTGCTGACTGACTACACCAACGGTATTTTCTATTGCTCCGACCCGGCGGGGAACATCGGCTACGGCCGCATCCCCATTACCAGCTCCAGCGTGTCCATTGCAAGAGCGTCCTGTTACTGGTACGTCACTGCAGATCACAACAGCGTGGCGGCACAGGCCGATGGTCTGCGGCTGGAGGGCGTGCGCTACCCGGTGAATATCCGCACCGGCAGCGGCATGACGCTGACCGGTACGGCTAACAGCGCTACTGGCACTACTTTGACCAGTGTACAGGTGGCCATTCTGGATGCGGCAGATCAGACCGTGCAGAGTGCGGCGGCGCAGGCAAACGCCGCCGCTTTCTCTCTGAACACGCTGGACAGTCAGATCCGCTTCGGGGAGCTGCCGGAGGGCAGCTACAGCTATATGGTGCTGGTGACCGACTCTACGGGCGAGAGCCTGTGCTTTGCCTCGGACTTCACGGTGTCCGGCAGCGCAAGCAACACCCAGACCTACTGGTCGGTCAAGGATGCCGAGGGCACCAAGCTGCAGCAGACGGTCCAGCAGATGGAGACCACGGTAGAAACTGCTGCTGAGACCACCGTAAGCTGGTTTGCAAAGCTGTTCGACTGATAAAAAGAAATAATTCAGGGCTGCTGCACATTGCTTTGTGCAGCAGCCCTGTTTGCATCACAATAACAGCTGCTTTTCGTTACGACCCCTTTCCGTGAAAAAGTGGTTCAGAACCGCCCGCAGGCCATTCAAAATCGTCTTTGTTCCGCGGCTATTACCCCCGCAGTTCTGTGCCGGGGTAATAGTGCGCCAGAATGGCGCGGTAGTCTGCGCCCTGCTCTGCCAGTGCCTTTGCACCCCACTGGCTCATGCCTACGCCGTGGCCGTAGCCCCTTGTGGTAAAGGAGAAGGTGCCGCTCTGGCAGACCACCGTAAAGCAGGCGCTGCGCAGCCCCAGCGCTTTGCGCAGGGCGGTACCCTGCACCGTCTGCCCGCAGACCGGCAGGCTGTCCACATAGCCGGAGGGAGTGAGCACCGGCGTGCCAAACCACTGCGCCTGCTGCGAAAGGTCGGCGGCAATGCCCAGACGCTCAGCTAGCAGCTGCTGTAATTGGGCGGCAGAAAGGTTCAGGGTGTATTCGTAGTTGTCGGCGGCGGTGTCGGTGCTGCTGTCCACCGGCACAAGATAGGGCAGGGCGGTGCCCCACACCTTCTCGCTGGCTTCGGTGCGGCCGTTGGACATGGCAAAGTAGCTTGTCCCGGCGGGGGCATCCTCGTAATATAGCACCTGCGTCTGTACTGCATCCACCAGTGCGGAAAGCCGGGCGTAGTTGGCCGCGTATGCGGTGCCCCAGTAACTGTGCAATACTGCATCGGTCAGGCAACCTTGCCGCCGGACAGGGTCTGCGGTGAACCATGCGCCGTTTTCCTCGGTGCTGTGATCCCGGCGGTAGAGGGCATAGCTGTGCGCTGCCACTGCCTGCGCCTTCAGTGCTTCGTCCGGCCAGCTGACCGGCATCTCGGCGGCAACTGCCCCAATCAGGTATTCCCGCAGCGGCAGCGTTATCGTCTGCCCGGTGCTCTGATCCATAAAGCAAACGGTATCGGCTGTGTCAGCAGGGGAGGAAGCCACTCTGCTGCTTTCTTCTGAGGTGACAGAGGCCGCCTCTGCTGCGGACGGCGCAGTGCCCTGCACAACAAGTGCCATACAGGCAAGACGGTAGGCAGCACACGGCAACGCGCAGCCCAGCACCAGCAGAACGGTGCACAGCAGCAAAAAGGAACGTTTCATACTAGACCTCCTCCCGGAACGCAAGCTTTGGGTACATCATACGCCCGGCAGCGTGCAAACCGGCAGGAAATACGCAGGGAAACCCCGGTATTTTTGCGCTTTGCGGTGAGAAGTGTACACTTAGCGCTTGAATTTACTTCATAAAAGCGATATTATAAAAGTATGTCCATCAGAGCGTAGGATGGACTGGATCGGAAAGTATAAGAAGTAAGAGACGGAAAGGAGCACTCCTATGAACTTTGCACACGCAGAAGTGGCAACGCTGGACCCGACGACCATGCGTACCCTGTGCGAGGAGTACATCGCAAACAACTACATCGACCCGGAGACCAGCGAGCGGCTGGGGGTCAAGCGCGGCCTGCGCAACCCGGATGGCACCGGCGTGCTGGCTGGTCTGACCAACGTCTGTGACGTTGTGGGCTACAAAAAGGATCAGGAGGGTCATGTGATCCCCACCCCTGGCAAGCTGATCTACCGGGGCGTCAACATCAACGAGATCGTGGACGAGGCTTACCGCAACGACCGCTTCGTGTTTGAGGAAGTGATCTGGCTGCTTTTGTTCGGCAGCCTGCCCACCCGGGAGCAGCTGGACGATTTCTGCGAGATTCTGGCAGAATCCCGCGCCCTGCCGGACGGCTTCATGGACACTATGAACGCCCCCTCGCCCAATATCATGAACAAGTTGCAGCGCTGTGTGCTGGGCTTGTATTCCTACGACGACCGCGCCGAGGATCTGAGCCTTGAGAACATCCTGAACCAGAGCATCAACCTGATCGCCAGTATGCCCACCATGATGGTGAACGCTTACCAGATGAAGCGCCGCTACTACGATAAACAGAGTATGTTCTTCCACCTGCCCAAGCCCGGCCAGAGCACGGCAGAACACATCCTCAGCACCTACCGCCCGGATCAGAAGTTTACCCACGAGGAGGCAAAGCTGCTAGATATGTGCCTGCTGGTGCACGCAGATCACGGCGGCGGCAACTGCTCCACCTTTACCACCCGCGTACTGTCCTCCTCCGGCACGGACACCTACTCGGCTATCTCTGCGGCCATCGGTGCCCTGAAGGGCCCCAAGCACGGCGGCGCGAACCTGATGGTCAACCGCCAGCTGCAGGATATCCTCAAGCACGTTGAGAACCCGGAGGATGACGACGAGGTGCGCGAGTATCTGCGCCGCATCCTGCGCAAGCAGGCGGGCGACGGCTCCGGCCTGATCTATGGCATGGGTCATGCGGTGTACACCATCAGCGACCCCCGTGAGGTCATCCTGAAGCAGCGCGCAAAGCATCTGGCCTACGAAAAGGGCTTTGAGGAAGAGTACAATATGCTGTGCAGCATCGAGCGGCTGGCACCCGGCATCTTTGCCGAGGAAAAAGGCAGCTCCAAGCCGGTGTGCGCCAACGTGGACCTGTTCAGCGGCCTGATCTACAATATGCTGGGCATCTCGGAGGATCTGTACACCCCGCTGTTTGCCATCGCCCGTGTGCCGGGCTGGTGCGCACACCGGGTGGAAGAGGTGATCTTCGCCAACCGTATCATCCGCCCGGCCTACAAGTATCTGGGCGTGCGCCAGAAATACAAGCCGATCG
>ERZ772865.4120-NODE-4120-length-10188-cov-2.326557_pt1 | contig 10188 bp, 7 predicted proteins | sample MGYA00512133_ERZ772865 | MGnify/ENA primary metagenome ERZ772865 (study PRJEB29015, sample SAMEA2737722) | human gut metagenome | biome: human gut; feature: human-associated habitat; material: faeces | place: China | collected 2012 ...
TTTTTCCAATATTACACACGATCATCTGGATTATCATAAAACATTCAAGGCTTATATCGAAGCGAAGAAAGCTTTTTTCGACCGTTTACCGGCCCATGCTTTTGCTTTGACCAATGCTGATGATAAAAATGGCCTGGTGATGTTGCAGAATACCAGAGCACACCGATATACCTATTCTTGCCGGACGATGGCTGATTTTACAGCTAAAGTGCTCGAGAAACATTTGGACGGAACCTTGCTCCGACTTGACGGGGAAGAAGTGTGGACCAAGTTTACCGGTGATTTCAACGCTTACAATCTGTTAGCAGTATATGCTGCTGCCCGTTTGTTGGGGTTCCCGAAAGAGAACGTGTTGGAATATGTGAGTTTGCTGGTGCCGGTGTCCGGACGTTTCGAAACTTTGATTTCGACCGAAGGAGTGATGGCGGTGGTCGATTATGCCCATACTCCGGATGCTGTAGAGAATGTATTGTCGACGATTTGCGGATTGAAGGGCAGAGATAATCAGGTGATTACCGTTGTGGGAGCCGGAGGCGACCGCGATAAGACCAAACGTCCGGAGATGGCTGATGCAGCTTGCCGTTATAGTGATCATGTCATCCTCACTTCCGATAATCCGCGGAGTGAAGATCCCGAACAGATCATCCGTGATATGCTGACCGGAGTGAAAGAAGGATTTCAGTACCGGGTAGAAGCCATTACCGACCGGAAAGAGGCTATCCGGAAAGCGATTGGTATGGCTTCAAAAGGAGACATCATATTGGTTGCCGGTAAAGGACATGAAAATTATCAGGAAGTGAAAGGAGTAAAACACCACTTCGACGATAAGGAAGTTATCCGGGAGATTTTTGATCTCTCTAATCGCTAATTCCTAACTTTTAAACGTAATGTTGTATCATTTATTTCAATATTTAGAGAGTTTTGATTTTCCGGGAGCCGGGGTGTTTCAATACATCACTTTTCGCTCGGCCTGTGCTATTATTTTGTCCTTGATCATTGCCACCGTGGTGGGGAAAAGAGTGATCCGGATGCTGCAGAGACAGCAGATCGGGGAGGAAATCCGTGATTTGGGTTTGCAGGGCCAGATGGAGAAGAAAGGAACGCCGACGATGGGGGGGATCATTATTTTACTGGCTATCCTGATTCCGGTACTTTTGTTCGCCCGTTTGGATAATGTCTATATCCAACTGATGATTATTTCGACAATATGGTTGGGATTGATCGGTTTCGCCGATGACTATATCAAAGTATTCCGGAAGCATAAGGAAGGGTTGAAAGGCCGTTTCAAAGTGATCGGACAAGTAGGGCTCGGATTGATTGTCGGACTGACCCTCTATATGAATGATGAGGTCGTCATCCGGGAGAGGGCTGCGGTGAGTGAAATCGGTGTGGTGACCAGTACGGTGGATGAAGGATTTTCTGCCGAGGGTACCCAGCAGGTCCGTACGAAAGATATCAAATCGACAAAAACAACTATTCCTTTTTTTAAAGATAACGAGTTCGATTATGCCTGGTTTACTTCTTTTGCGGGAAAATATGCCGACGAGCTGGGGTGGCTGTTGTTTGTTTTGGTTACTATTTTTATCATTACAGCTGTGTCGAATGGGGCGAATCTGACCGATGGTCTGGATGGTCTGGCTACCGGAACGTCGGCGATTATCGGAGCGACGCTGGGAATCCTGGCCTATGTGTCGGGGAATATGGTCTATGCCGATTATCTGAATATCATGTACATTCCGCATTCCGGAGAATTGGTGGTATTCGGTTCTGCCTTTATCGGAGCGACGATCGGGTTTTTGTGGTATAACTCTTATCCGGCCCAGGTGTTTATGGGCGACGTGGGCGCTTTAGCGCTCGGCGGTGCCTTAGGCACCATGGCGATCATTACACGTCAGGAGCTTGTTCTCTTTATCATGGGCGGCGTTTTCGTGATGGAGACACTCTCCGTGATTCTTCAGGTTTCGTACTTCAAGATGACGCACGGAAAGCGCATTTTCCTTATGACGCCGATCCATCATCACTTTGAGATGAAGGGATGGAAGGAAACCCAGGTCGTCGTTCGTTTTTGGATCATCACCATTGTTTTGGTGCTGATCGGTCTGTCTACTCTGAAAATCAGGTAATCCATCATGTCGGTCAGTCAAAAAGTATTGGTTCTCGGTTTAGGAGCTTCGGGTCGCACCGCTGCTCGCTTTTACGCATCCCGCGGTTTTGAGGTGCTTGCCGCCGATACAAGACCGCAGCCTCCGAAGCTCGAAGAGCTTCAGCAAGAGATTGCAAATCTGCGATTCCTTGGCGCACAGGTTACTCCTGAGACTGCTGCCGAAGTGTCCGAAGTCATGATTTCTCCGGGACTTTCTCCCGAATACTCGGTTTTTACGCCGGTTGTCAAAGAAGCTCGTCAGCACGGTATTCCCGTGGTCGGTGAGATCGAGCTTTTTGCCCGCGAGCTCAAAAAATTGAAAGCCGAGTCAGGTTACGCTCCGAAGATTATCGGCATTACCGGCACCAATGGCAAAACCACGACAACGATGCTTTCAACGGCCATCATTGCAGAGGCCGGAAGGTCGGTGGTTGCGGCCGGCAATGTCGGCCCGAATGCCTTGGGCGAGCTGGAAAAACATCGTTTGGCCGGAACACTGCCGGATTTTTGGGTACTTGAACTGTCGAGTTTCCAGCTGGAGACCACGGAAAGTCTGCACTGCGACAGTGCCGCGCTCTTGAACATCACCGAAGACCATATCGACTGGCACGGTTCGATGGAGAAGTACGCCGCGGCAAAGAGAAAGATTTTTTCTGCCGATACGGTTCGCGTGCTCAACCGCGAAGATCCGGGCTCGATGCTTTCAGCCGAAGGCGTTCCGTCCGATTTAGTACATACCTTCGGATCCGATGCGCCCAAGAAAATCGGAGATTTCGGAATCTCGGACGTCGGCGCACTGGTATGGCTCTCCGGCTGCATTGCTTCAGCTTCGCCTGAGTTACTCCGATGAACGCTCTGCGGATTCGCGGACTGCACAACGCCATGAATGCGCTGGCAGCTACTGCTTTGACACTGGCCGTCGGAATCCCGCTGGATTCCATTCTGCGTACGCTGCGCGAGTATAAAGGCGAACCGCATCGTGTTCAGCTTATTCTCAGAGCCTCCGACATTGATTATGTCGATGACTCCAAAGGCACCAATGTCGGCGCCGTTGCAGCCGCTTTAGCGGGCTTCGGTCCGAAGAAGGTCGTTCTGATCTTAGGCGGCGACGGAAAGGGACAAGATTTTGCGCCGCTTAAGGCTCCGATCGAAGCACACGCCAAGGGAGCCGTCTTCATCGGTCGCGACGCGCCTCTGATTGAAAAGGAAGTCAACTATCCGGGGCTCTTGAAGGCTCATGCCAAGACGATGGCTGAAGCCGTGCGCGAAGCTCGTGCGATGGCTAAGCCCGGCGACACGATTCTGCTTTCTCCGGCTTGCGCAAGCTGGGACATGTTTAAGGACTACGCCGATCGTTCTGCGCAGTTCGTCGCTGCGGCTAAAGAGATCGCCGAAGAGGAAGGACAGCTGTGCTGATCAGACGACGTAAGAAAGAAGACGCTGACGATATCGTCACGCGCGTCGGCGACTACAACAATGCTGCCGCACTGAATTACGAGCCGCGGGATATCGGTCCGGTGCCCCCGGATTACGGTGTTTTGTTCGTCGTTTTCTCTTTGATGCTTCTCGGCTGCCTGATGGTGTTCTCGGCTTCTATTTCGTTAGGAGACTCTCCGAAGTATCACATCAGTGAGCGCTACTTTTTTATCCGTCATGTGATTTCGCTGGTGGTAGCGCTGTTCGGCGCCTACATTGTTTGGCATATTCCGATGAAAGCCTGGAAGAAGATGGCGTTCCCATTCTTCCTGTTCGGACTCTTCCTGCTCGGTGCGGTATTCATTCCTGGTATCGGAAAATCGACAAACGGTGCCTGCCGCTGGATTCCGCTCGGCTTGTTTAATCTTCAGGTGACGGAAGTCATGAAGATTGCCGTGCTGATTTATGCAGCGGACTTTACTGTGCGGAAGCAGAACTACATGCACAGCGTGAAAAAAGGGCTTTTACCGATGCTGCTTGTGATGGGGCTCGTAGGCTTCCTGGTTTTGAAGGAGCCCGACCTCGGCGCTTACGTCATGATGCTGGCCATTTCCATGGGCATCCTGTTCTTAGGCGGCATTAACCTGACGGTTTTCATCATGGTGCTGGTTGGGGTTCTCGGATTGCTGGTCTTTATGATTTTTGCGGCTAGCTGGCGAGCGGCCCGTTTCTTTGCCTACTTGGATCCTTGGGAAATTTCAAATGCTCAGGGCAAGGCCTATCAGCTCTCGCACTCTTTAATTGCGTTCGGCCGAGGTGAAACCTGGGGTGTAGGTTTAGGCGACGCGATTGAAAAGCAGCACTACCTGCCGGAAGCGCATACCGACTTCATCCTTGCGATTGTCGGTGAGGAATTGGGCTTTGCCGGTGTGATGCTGATCTTGGTTCTTCTATTCTGGCTGGTCAAACGAGCCATCGAAATCGGAAGAACAGCCATTCATTTGGAACATATTTTCTCCGGACTGGTCGCCGAGGGTATCGGTATCTGGATCGGAGTTCAGACATTTATTAACGTCGGCGTGGCGAGCGGTTTGCTCCCGACAAAAGGTCTGACCCTTCCGTTTATCAGTTTCGGAGGCTCGGCGATCATGGCTGTCACGGCGGCGGTGGCTATTCTTCTCAGAGTCGACTATGAGAATAAGGTCACCATGAAGGGAGGAAAAGTATGAGTAAGCATTTAGTGATAGCGGCTGCTGGCACAGGCGGCCACGTCATGCCCGGCGTGGCGGTTGCAAAAATTTTGATCTCGCGCGGATGGACGGTTTCCTGGATCGGAACCGAGCAGGGGATGGAGCGCCGCATTGTCGAGCGGCAGAAGATCCCTTTTACGGCCCTGGACTTTCAGGGGCTGAGAGGCAAGGGTCTGAAAACGATGCTGTTCGGCGGCTTTAAGCTTCTGAAGTGCATTGCGCAGAGCCGAACGATTTTGGCCCAAAAACACGCGGATGCCGTGTTTTCAACCGGCGGGTACATTGCCGTACCGGTTTGTTTGGCCGCGGGCCTTAAAGGTATCCCGTATGTCTTGATGAACAGTGACGCGGATCCCCTGCTCTCGATCAAGATGGTGCAAGGAAATGCCGCGGGCGTCATGTGCGGATTTGACGGCAAAGCCGCCAAACTTGCCGGAGACAAAGGTGTTGTGACCGGAAATCCTGTCCGTAAAGAGATTTTGGCGATCCCCGCACCCGAGGAGCGTTATCAGGGCAGAGAAGGTCGATTAAAACTATTGATTTTCGGCGGCTCCTTAGGCGCTCAGGTGTTTAATCAGAATGTTCCGTCCTCGATTGCGGCACTTCCGCCGGAAAAGCGTCCCGAGATTATTCATCAGTGCGGTATGAAGGCTGTCGAAGAGGTTAAGGCAAGCTATGCCGCATTGGGCATCGAGGCCCAAGTGATTCCGTTTATCGAAGACATGGCGGCCGCCTATGTTTGGGCCGATGTCGTTCTGGCTCGAGCGGGGGCTATTTCCGTGAGCGAGCTGACCGCTGCCGGAGTGCCGTCCATTCTGGTTCCGCTGGTTACAAAGACAACCTCTCATCAGGTTGGAAATGCTAAATATATGCAGGAGGCCGGCGCGGCGATCTATCTGCCCCAAAGTGAGCTGACTACAGGTAAACTCACTGCGCTTTTAGAAGGCCTCAACCGAAAAGAACTGCTGGAGATGGCAAAAAAGGCAAAGGCGCTGGGTAAGCCGGATGCCGCCGCCACGGTTGCGGACTTTATTGAATACGTATCGAACAAGGAATAAGAGTGAAATTCGCAATTAAGAAAATACATTTTGTGGGCATCGGAGGCACCGGTATGAACGGTATCGCCGAAGTGCTGATTAACCTCGGCTACTACGTTTCCGGTTCGGACTTAAAAGAAAACGCTGCGGTAGAACACTTGCGTTCGATCGGAGCAGAAATTTTTATCGGCCATGATGCGTCCAATGTCGGAGACGCAGGCGTGGTTGTGACCTCAACGGCTGTCCATGCAGACAACCCGGAAGTGGTTGAGGCAAAAAGCAGAAATATTCCCGTGGTGCCGCGCGCCATTATGCTTGCAGAGCTCATGCGTCTGCGCCAGGGTATCGCAGTTGCCGGAACCCACGGTAAAACGACGACAACGTCTCTCATTACCAGCATTCTGGAGCGAGGCGGCTTAGATCCGACGTTTGTGATCGGCGGCCGCTTAAATGCAGCGGGCTCCAACGCCAAACTCGGACAAGGTCTTTACATTGTGGCTGAAGCCGACGAGTCGGACGCTTCCTTCCTGAATCTGTCTCCGGTCATCTCGGTCGTCACCAACATCGATGAAGACCACATGGATACCTATGGACATGACCTCAGAAATCTGAGAAAGGCGTTCACGGACTTTATCCAGAGGCTGCCGTTCTACGGACGCGCCGTCATGTGCATCGAAAGTGAAAACGTTCGTGCCATTCTGCCTAAGATCACCAAACCGATTTTGACTTACGGTTTTAGAGAAGATGCACAAATCCGTGCGGAAAACATCCGTGCCGACGGAACGCAGATGCACTTTACGCTGATCCGCGAAGGCGCTTCTCCGGAAGAGATCACGGTTAACCTGCCGGGGGTTCATAATGTTTTGAATTCACTGGCCGCCATCGGCGTAGCTCTCACGCTGGATGTCCCGATGGAGGCGATTAAGGAAGCGCTCTCAACGTTCAAGGGCGTGGGACGCAGATTCTCCGTTTGGGGAGAAACGAAGAGCCTTAAAGGCGAAAAATTCCTGGTGGTTGATGACTACGGCCACCATCCGACCGAAATGGCTGCGACGATTGCCGCCGCGCGCGGAGCGTATCCTGATAGAAGACTGCTCGTCGCCTTCCAGCCGCACCGCTATACCCGTACCCGCGACTGCTTTGAAGATTTGGTCCGCGTGCTCTCGAATGCGGACGCACTGGTGCTTGAAGCCGTTTACCCGGCCGGCGAAGAAAAAATCTTCGGCGCTGACAGCCGCAGTCTTTGCCGCTCGATCCGTTTAACCGGAAAAGTCGAACCGCTGTTTGCGGGCAATACGGATGAAGTTATGGAACTCGTTAATAACAACGTCAAAGAAGGCGACGTTGTTCTCGTCATGGGTGCAGGAAACATCGGAGAGGTTCCGGGCAAACTCATGAAACAAGGAAAGTAAAGAATGAAAAGCGTAGATGTAAAGGATCTTGGAAAAATCGCCGTCGTCATGGGCGGATCTTCCGGAGAACGTGAAGTTTCTTTGATGAGCGGAAGCGGTGTGCTCAAGGCACTGCAAAGCGTTGGTGCCGATGTGGTTAAGTTCGATCCGGCAGAGCAGCCTTTATCCGATTTGGCCGGTATCGACCGCGCTTTTCTGATTTTGCACGGAAAAGGCGGCGAAGACGGCGTTATTCAGGGCGTGATGGAATTTTTGAAGATTCCGTATACCGGAAGCGGCGTTCAGGCAAGCGCCATCGGAATTGATAAAGAAATGACCAAGGCTGTATGGGAAGCCCAAGGCATTCCGGTCCCGCGCGGCATGGTGCTGAGAGACGAGGCTGACTGCGAAGAGGCCCACCGCCGTTTTAACGGAAATCTCGTGATCAAGCCGAGCAAGGAGGGCTCAAGCCTCGGTCTCTATAAACTTAAGAATGCGACTCCGGAAGAGGTCAAAGAGGCCTTTGCAAAGTCTCAGGAAGCCGGCATGACCGTGCTTGCCGAAGAATCCGTGTTCGGCCGCGAACTCACGGTTGCTGTTTTAGATATGGGCGAAGGTCTCAAAGCTTTCCCGATCATTGAAATTAAGGCTCCGGACGGAGACTATGACTTTGAACACAAGTACTACTCTGACGAGACCGTCTATGTTTGCCCGGCCGAAGTGTCTGAGGATGTGACGGAGAAGATTAAGGCCGTTGTCGAGAAGGCCGCTTTGGCAGTGGGCGCCGACGCATGGAGCCGTATTGACGTGATGCTGCGCGATGACGGCAGCTTCGTGCTGCTTGAAATCAATACAGCACCCGGCATGACGCCGCACTCTTTGGTTCCGCTTGCTGCGAGAACCAGCGGTATTTCTTATGAAGAACTCGTTAAACAAGTCGCTGCGCGCGCTTCTTTGAAGGGTTAATCAATGAGACGTTGGAGCGCGTCAACTTTTTCGCTTTTTGCCGATGTTTTCGGAGTGCTGTTTACTCTCCTGATTCTGACATCGGCGGTTTACTGGTTTGTTCAGCGGCCGGTATTTTTGCTGAAAGGGGTTGACGTTCAGGTCGAAGGCAATAAAGACGCGATAAACGTCAAGGATGTTGCGCAGGTGCTCGACGGCCATATTCACGGGAACTATTTCACCGCGGATTTGTCCGAGATCGCCGATCAGCTCAAGCGCATTCCTTGGGTAAGAGACGTTTCGATCGGCCGCGTATGGCCGAATCAGCTTCAAGCAACGCTTTACCTCCACCGTCCGATCGCCGTTTGGGGCGACGAAAAGCTGCTCGCCGAGGACGGCACGCTGTTTGTCGCAAACCAGGAAATTGCGGAGAGCAAAGGGGCGCTTCCGAAGATTTTCGGCCCCGTTGACCGCCGCATGGAAATCTACAAGCAGTACCAGGCTTTTGAAGATACATGCAAAAAGCTTGGATATGATGTAACTTCATTAACTTATTCCGAATATTCCGGATGGACGCTGCATTTCAAGCGCCCGGAGGGCAAGGTGATCAAACTGGTTCTCAAGAAGGGCGAAAATTCCGCCCAAATGGAAGAGCGTTTGATCAAAATCATCCAATCGCTGCCGGCGATTTCCGCGCAAATCGGCGTGGAACCGACAGAATTAGATGCGCGTTATGAGAAAGGGATTGCAGTGTTGAAGCCGGCACCGGAAGAAGAGTCCGTTTCTCCTGAAGATAGTGTTCAGGATACCGGGGATAAAAAGAATGGCAGATAAATCAAACGATTTGTTGGTGGGCTTGGACATCGGGTCATCAAAGGTTGTGTGTATGATCGCGTCTCCGGTCAGTTCGAGCACTTTTAAGATCGAGGGGCTCGGAGAGTGCAAGAGCGAAGGTATTGAGCAGGGCGGTGTCGTCGATATCAATCAGGCCGTCGACTGTGTCCGCGCGGCCGTGGAAGAAGCTGAAAAAACCGCCAATACAACCGTCAAAACCGTTGCGGCCGGTATTTCCGGACCGCATATCCGTACGGATAACTGTATCCAGCAGACGATTGTGGGTTCCGGCGAAATCGAACAGAAGGACATTGACGACCTTCTGAACACGGCGATGTCCGTGACTTTGCCGCCGTCGATGCGCTATCTCGACGTGATTCCTCAGGAATACTCCGTCGACTACGCACGCCGTATTCGCACGCCGATCGGCATGGAAGGCAAGAAGCTCGAAGGCAGTCTGCACGTGGTGACCGCGCAGAGCGCTCAGTGTTTGTTCCTTAATAAAGTGATTCGCAGAACCGGCTTGGAACTTATTGACAGCCAGCTGATTTTTAATCCGCTGGCGGCCGCTTCTGCCGTGCTTCGTCCGGAAGAGATTGACCTAGGCGTGGCGTTGATCGATATCGGTTCCGACTTGAGCGATGTGGCCGTGTTCTTTGATAAGGCCGTGCAGTACTCGGCCGTCCACCCGATGGGCGGACAGCAAATTACCGATGAGATTTCGATAAAGACTCATTTGTCTCAAGATGCCGCTGAAAAGCTCAAGCTGCAGATGGGACAGGTTAGATACGACGCCAGAAAAGATAAGGACAGTTTTATTCGCCTGCCGACGGCGCCGGGATACAGCGATGACGGCGGAAGAATCCTGAGCAAACAGGCGCTCTCCGCAATTATCGACGTCAAAGTTCAGGACATCTTAGAAAAAATTTACTACCGCATCCGCGATAAGAGCCTGCACACCCAATTGGGCTACGGCGTGGTGCTGACCGGCGGAGGTGCAACACTCCCCGGCATTCAGCGCATGGCCAAAGAAGTGTTCAGCTCTCATATGGCAGGACGCGAAATCAATGTTCGTCTCGGACGTCCTTTGGTGAACTATGAAACCTCGGAATTTGTGCCGCCGGAGCTCTATAACACAGAGAGTTTCCCTAAACAGTTTGCCGGGTATTCCA
>ERZ772865.4123-NODE-4123-length-10184-cov-4.749432_pt1 | contig 10184 bp, 7 predicted proteins | sample MGYA00512133_ERZ772865 | MGnify/ENA primary metagenome ERZ772865 (study PRJEB29015, sample SAMEA2737722) | human gut metagenome | biome: human gut; feature: human-associated habitat; material: faeces | place: China | collected 2012 ...
CCGATGTGCCCGTTGTGATACTCACCCCTCTGCACAGATTGAATGAAGACAGCCCCAAAGGCGACAATAAGCCCGAGCCTGTCGGCACGCTTAAGGAATATGTTAATATCATCCGCGAGGTTGCGGAGTATTACTCCTTCCCGGTGCTTGACCTGTATAAGGAAAGCGGCCTGCAGCCCAAGGTGCCGGTAATTCAGCAAAAATATATACCGGACGGTCTTCACCCGAACGATGACGGCAATGCGATTTTAGCGCATAAAATCGCACGCTTTCTTGAAACGCTTTAATCCTGTAATATTAAAAATATGCTCCCCGAAGCACAGTAATCAGCGCTTCGTGGAGCATTTATTGCATTAAAATCAAGAGATCGAAAGCCTTCCGTCCGATGAGACGGTGACCTTCCAGGCTTCCCCCGCTGCCGAGGCGGGCTTTGCCTGAATCGCTTCGGCAATCACATCTACCGCCTGATAGACTGTTTCGCCGTTTTCATCCTTTGTTGTATGAAGAATTATCGGCTCGCAAAGACCGACAGTAAGCTTACCCGGATCAACAGGCAGAGCGTAATAATATGCGCCGTCCGATGAACGGAGCCAATTTTCGTGAAGCTCGATATCCGGTGATGATGACGGAAGCCCGACCGGCTTGTTATCCGCATTTACCCAGTAGGAAATCAAACGAACGCGGATATATGCCGGGTAATTCCCCGTATTTTCAACCCGGATATCATGCTTTTCAAAGCCGTGGCGGGTACCGGAGGTATACTCCGCCCCGTCCAGCTTTTCGTGTATTGTGCAGGAAACCTCCGCCGGGAGGAACAAATTATTAGCGGAGGTTTTCCTGAACATAAAGGCAACGGTAATGCCGACGACTGCTATGGTAAGAAAAACCGCGAAGAGGGCTATAACTGTTTTCTTTTTCAAGATAAGGTTACCCCCTGCCTTCGGTTTTGCACGGGAGCGCTGTTTCCGTTAAGACGGTACTGCTCCGCGGCTGCTTTGCTGAATGTTACTGTATTGTCAACGCCTTTTTTGACCGATACCGTTTGTGAAGAATCCTTGTATCTCCATGACCAGCTTCCCACCTGCTCGACCGTGTAGTCGCGGCAGGGGAGATCTCTTACGGTCACGCTGCCGCTGCCGTTTTCATCGGCGGTGAGCGTAATGTAAACCGTAAGCTCGGAATCGGTGACTGCGGTTATTTTATAAACGAACACCTGACTGCCGTTACCCTCATCTTTGGCGTTTTGACGCTTGATTGTGAGCGATGAAAAGGCAGGGATAAACCTTGCATAGAAGATATTGGTTTCCGGCTCGGGCTTCAGCTTATCCCTTGATGGTGTTAAGCGGTTGGTTGAAGCGTCAACCAACTCGGAATCCGCCTCGACAGTGCCCGCAGGGTCAAGATACCAACCGACAAATTCATACCCTTCGGCAGCAGCAGGCACAGAGCCCTTAAAGCTGCCCGCATCGGAAATGACCTCCTGCGTTACATCAAATGTTCCGCCGCCGTATTCCCACGCCTTGTACTGAACGCTGTAGCTCAACGGCGTATAGAAGAATATGATTATATTCTGCTTATCATTCTGCCGCAGAACAATGCTCTGCGTTTTCGGCGATATGCATGTCATTCCCGGTATATTCGGTGCCGTTTCGGTAACGGCAGTACCGTATGCGGCAGTGCCCGATATAACCTTAAGAACACCGTTTTTATGGTCGTGGTCGTTCTCATCAAACACAAGCTTGTCGGGATTATCGGTGTTTGTGCCGTCAAGCAGATAGAAAACCTTATAATTCTGCTGCTTGCGGGTATAGAAGATATAAAGCTCGGTTCCGCTTTCCGAAATCGTAATATTGAAAGCGTCTCCCGACATTTTTATATCGCTCGGTCCGTTCCCAGAATCTATAAGTCCTGCGCCCGAGCCATTCTTATTATATACTCCGAATCCCGTAAATTCAAGAGGTTTCACGAAAATTTCGCTGCCGACAGCACCTATTCCCTCGGTGTGCGAGGTGCTTTCGGTGTAATACTTATAATTATCACCGTCTTTTGCGGTAATATCGTCTCCCTCGGCGCCGAGCTTCTGCAGCATGTAGTGAACGGCATAATAAGCGTTCGCCGTGTTTTTGGTGTAATAAAATGTTATTACATTATCCTTTGAGCCGACATACTCGCCGTCCTCATTTCTTTCCACTGCAAGGATAAGGCGCTTGTAAAACGCGTCGGGGATATAGTCCTTAACAACGGCAAAGCGCTCGGTCACGACCGCAAGCGTGGTGGTTTTTAGGACAGAGCCGTTCTTGCCCTCTTCGGGGACATTCGGAACAAGCTCGCCGTTTTCAAGATATCTGTATTCCACCGTGTAGGATATCTCCTTTAAGCTCACATAGGTAAAGGTGAAAACATTTTCCTCCGGCTCGTTTTTATTGTCCTCATATTTAATTGTTACGGAATGGCTTGCAAGGGTGGGGTAGTAGCCGTTGTTATACTCGTCGTAAAGCTGATAAAACGGATTGCCGGTCTTCGGATAAAAGGTTCGTGTGTTGCCGAGATAGGCGTATCCCCTTGAAGAATCGGCTATCTCGCGGTGGAAGCCCGCAGGCTCGCCGTCGCGCGCTTCCAAATAAACATACGAGCGCTCCTCATCCCCGAGCTTCACCTTATAGGAAAAATCCGTTTGATACTGCGCGCCTTCATCGGCATACAAAAGCTCAAGCCACGCTTTATCCTTTTCGGTCTCAAGCACCGCGTAGTGAATGCGGTATGGCTGTGCGGACTGCGACCCCCAATCGGCAAAAACATTTAGATTCCGCGTTACGGGAATATCCAGCGGCGTGTATGCCGTCTTTTTGCCGAGGCGCATATAAAACCAGCCGCCGAAGGTGTAATTATAACCCGAAAAATCGTCTGCGGGATTATTAACGCTGCCTGTCACCGCGCCGTGCTCTACCGTGCGGCTCTCAAGCGGCTTTACAGAGGAATCTCCGCTTTCGTATTTGAGCATATCATCATAATTTTTAAAGAAATTGACGGTGTAGGTGCGCGGCGCCCATTTGGCATAAAGCGCCAAATTGCTTGCGGGCATTTTTGCACCCTTTACATACTCTGTGCCGTCAAGGCATTCGGGGCTTGTGTACCACCCCGCAAAGGTGTATGCGCCCTTTTCGAGAGTCGCGGGGTATTCGGGTTCCTTAACGGTGCCGTCGGAATTGTAAACATAGCCGTCCAGCGCGCTGTCAAACTCAACGCCCGACTCGGCAAAATAGGTCTCGCCGTGGCTGTGCATTGCAAGAGAAAACGTATCGCGCGTGTAAAAGAATCTCGCGGTGAAGGAACGCCTTCTGTCGGTAAGTGTACCGTTATCTATAAGCTCGTAACGCGTAGAATCGGCTTCCTGTTTAAAGCCCTCAAGAGCCGTCTGTGTCTGACCGGAATCACTGCCGTCCGATTTGATAATATTATCGTCGTTTGTGGTAACGGTGTTATATAAACGGTATATACTGCCGTTGCGGTAATAATAGGTTTGACCGTTTAATTCGGTCGGAGCCTTTGCGGCAGTGATTTGCCTTACTTCTGCTTCGGAAAACTCCTTCAGCTCACTTTGAAAGACAGGCACATACGATTCGTATATCCACCGTCTCGGAACGCTCCAACTGACATTGGCGCCGTTATCAAAGAAATTAAGGAAGTAACAAACATTTGAACTGACCCTTTTACCGCCTACGGTGGTTTCGGTTTCGATTTTGCGGGTCATTTTACCGCTGTCTTCATATTCGTATTGAGTGGTGTTCCATTTGCCGAGCAGCACCGTATCGTCCAGCTTTTGGTAAAGCCCCTTAACCGTGGCATTTGCATTGGAAATGGAATACTGCACCTTATACTCGCCGTTCCAACCGGACGGATAAGCATAATTACCCCAGCCCTCGCCCGCCGTTCCGTTAATATCCGTAAGGGCGCTGCTGCCGCCGTTCGAATTATGTGTTTCGGGTTTATAAATCTTAAGCTTGCCGAACACATCAACCGGCCACAGCTTTGTCAAATCCGCTCCGTACCGAGCGGTCAGCTCAAAATAATGGTAGCGGTCGCCGTATTTATCGTAATTTCCGCTTGAGGTCGAATCCTTATAGCCCTTGCCCTCGGCAGGGTATACGCCTGTTTTATAGTGTGCGCCGGCAATATCGGGATCGGTTATTTTCGGCAAATCGCCATCTATGATTCCCCATTTATCTCCCGATGTATACGCTGTGAGCTGGGAAAACAGATCATCAAGCGAATAATCCTGATTTTTACTGAACCACGCGCTGTTTTTCGGCACATTGCCGAAGCCGTAGGTGCTGTTGCCCACAACGCTGTAGCGAGTACCGGTAAATGTATTGTTCGGGTCTTTGTTTGGATTGCGATCCTCCGAGCCGTTATATTCCTTCGCGTAAAAAAACCGCAGGGTGTAATATTTGCGTGTGTAATAAATATTAAGCACGGAAGATCCGTCGCCTTTGATTACAAGCTCGCGGTTTACCTCATTTGTTTTTTCGCCGTCATATACATAATGCTTAAAGTTTTTAGGGTAGCAGTCCTCGGTGTGATCGGTAGATTTTATATGGGTATCATCTGCGCAAATCGGGGTTGTTGCGGTCAAATCGTCCTTAGGGTAAACGGTCTCACCCGAATTTTCATATTTTTCCACCGCGCCTATATAGCTGTAATCATCGTCATCGGCATTCTGCAGCCAGTACGCCACGGTGTACTGCGTGTTCACCGTTTTCCAAAGCGCGCGGTAATTGCGGCTTTCGGCGGGAACGGTTGCCGGCAGAGTGGCATGCTTCTGCACAATCTCGCCGTTATCATCGAGCAGTGCCCAGCCGTCAAACACATAGCCGTGGCGGGTAGGGTTGTTCACCAAAAACGGCGTACCGTAGCGCGCGTAAACCGGGTCTGTGCCGTAGCCGCCCGCATTGTCGAATTTAAGCATACTGTAATTGCGGTCATAATAGCTTTCAAAAACGGTTGAGCCGTCCGCCGCGACCGCCTGCGGGTAGTGGTAAAGCTTTGTAAAGCCGTAAGCCTCGTCTTCGCCTAAATCTATATCGGCATCATCTACAATCGTGCCGGTTTCGGCAGCTCCCCGGCGGTAAAGCGCGGAGTTTTCGGTATAGAAATCATCATTTATATTCTGGAAAAAATATTTGATTGCATAGGAAACCGTATCCGCCTTGTAATAAACATTGACGGTATAGGTGCTGTTCGCATAATCTGCCGGAACATCAACATAAACCGAGGCACCGTGCACCTTACATTCGGCAGGGTTTGTTTCTGCCAAATTATCGGGATTGTACCACGGCTTATAGCCGAGGTAGGTGGGCGATACAACCGTGTTTTTATACTCTCTGCCGCGGTCGATTCGGGCGGTGAAGCCTGTGTATATCGGCAGGGAGGATACCGCGTCAAGATAATTCACGGTAACGGTTATTATATTCTCATCACTCTGTGGCGCGGCGGCTGCACGGCGGGCGGCTTTTACAATTTTTTTAACCGATATATTATCGGTTTTCGGCGCCGCGGCGGTCTCCGCCTCAAGCGAGACCGTAACGCAAAGGGGGGCGGAACAGCCGATTGTCAGCCCATCGGATACCGCGCAGCGGACATATGCGCTTGACACCCCGTCCAAAACGGGGAGCAGCAGCGGGTAGGAAAGGCTCAATGTATCGCTTTCCGCGCCCTGAATATCCGTCCATTCCTCCTCATTTGTATCGGTCAGCACCTGCCAATTATAGGTGACTCCGTTTGTGCCGCAAACCGCCTTTATCTCCTTTTTTTCATACTGTGAGAAAAAAACATTCTCCGCAATTTTTCCGTCGCTGTAAAGCGTGACCTCGGGAGCGGAGGCGGAATAGGTCGTCAGTGTGAACGACTGCAGTACGCCGGTTATTACGCAAAGGCTCAAAAGCAGCGAGACTGCCTTTGTAAGCAAATTCTTTTTTGTTTTCATGCTTTTGGTTCTCACCGCGTTTGAACTTCCTTTTCTTTTTTATTTATTTAATGCCTGCTGAACAATTCAAAAGTACCTTAACCCGAGCATGTTGGTGTAAACTTTTGAATTGTTCAGGTGCAAGGTTTTTGCGCAATTTTGCGAAAAAACCTTGCACTTTAAAAAGAATCACATTTTGATTCTTTTTAAAATCAGGCGACAATCAATGGATACTGACGGTCAAAACAAAGGTTTTGACCCATAAAATCGAGATTTTAACTCGATTTTATATAATTGCATTTGCTAATGCAATTATTCAGTAGACATTATTTACGGCTCTGTAAGCCGCTTCGGGGCTCTCAAACCCGCCGTACTGAACGGCGCACGCCTTAATATTTATCGAAAGGTTATCGGGCATATTTTTAAGCTCGGAGGCTGTGATTTCGGGGCTTATGGTAATCAGTCCGCCGTTTGCCATGACCGATTCGTCAATGCTTTCGTTTGCGCCGGCAATCTTGTAATAAACATCTTTTCCGTCAACCGTGATGTGTTCCCATTCGCTCTCCTTAAAGCTCCAGGAAAGCCACACCCTTCCCGAGGAATCCTTATAGCAATAGGTACCGTCCGCCTGCCGCTCAAAGCCGGTAACCTCGGTCTCGAAAAACACATAGCAGGCAAGCTCGCTGCCCGAAAAGCTTATGACCGCGTTTTTGGTTATATCGGCTCCGGGAGCTACACGCCATATAACATCCGAATTATACGGCTCGCCGTTTTCGGTTACGGTGACGCTTCCTATTTTCGCAACCCGCGCGGAATCGCCGCCGTAGGTTGAGGTTACATATTTTGAAAAGGTTACGCCCGTCAGCGCAAAGCAGATAAGCAGCAAATACATAATGTACGCGCGAAGCGGCAAATGCAGCCCTTTGAGTTTTCCTTTTCCCGCCAACAGACTCGCCTCCCTTTAATTCTTTTTCATACGCCCGATAATTTCACGGGCGGCTGCCGCGGCAAGTATCACCGCGATTATACACAAAAGTCCCTGTGGTGTCCTCAAAAACCTGATAAATACGCCGATATGCGGCAGTATAAGCACCACCCTGCCTATTATCATTTTAGGTCTCACGGTTTCCGCGTCGGGTGTGTTGTTTGCGTCGCCCCGGGTTGTAAAGCCGTCCTCCGTTTCGGCGGTTATACGGTGGGTAACCGGCGTGCCGCCCGCGGAATAGGTGATTATATCCCCTACGGAATAGCTTTTCTGCCGCCGCGTTACAATTAAATCGTTCGGCTCTATCGTGCCGGACATACTGCCCGTGAGCACCACGGCGGTTTTAAACCCAAACACGGTTGCATTTTGCTTTTTAAAAATATTCTCCGCCGCCAAAACATAAATTTCTGCGGCAAGCAGCAGCGCCAGAATCACGGTAATAAGAATTTCAAGCGCCCGCAAAGCCCTGCGGAAAATTTTAACGGTCATCTTTTCTTTTCCTCCCCGCAAAGAAGAGTACCAAAAGGGAAGAGGCGCTGCAGCACATCAGAATGATGTATGCCGCAAGACGGGAGGTATCGCCCGTTTTAGGAACATCGGGCAGCACCGTGCCGTTTTCATCCTCAATCACAATATAAACACCGGCGCTTAAGGTATCGGCATTGCCGTCGGCGGCTTTATTGCCGAAGCTTGTATCCGATTCATCCCGCTCGGCGGTTTTTTCGCCGTCCTCAAATTTCCAAAGCCAGCTTACATCAAGCTCCTGCAGCCCTTTTGCCGCAAGCTCGCCCGTGACCGACCGCACGACCGACATATCCCGCAGCTCCTTCGGCAGTGCCGTGTTTTCGGAATCCCGAAAGCCCTCGCCCGAAAGGGTGAGAGACGCGGGCAGCGCTTCATCGCTCTTTTTATAAAAAAGCACCGCGCGGTAGCTTATTTTGCCCGAGCTTTCATTCAGCAGGCGGATCACGCTTTCGCGCTGCGTTCCGGGAGCAATCGTTTTTTCTCCGTTATCCGCCGAAGCGTTTTCATAAGCCGAATCGAAAAGGGAAAGCCTTGCCGCGCCCAAAGAATCGGTTTCGGTGTTTTCATCCCACGAAAGCTTGCCCGGCGTGTAGGTTATAATATGCTCGGGTTTAACGCTTTTGGTGGCATAGGTCGCGCCTATAACCGCGGGAAGCAGCAGCACCTGCATAATAAAAAGCAGCAGGAGGGCAACAAACAGCCGTCTGCATATTGTTTTTTGTTTAGGCATAAGCCGCCTGCTCCTTTCGTGAAATTCAGTGCTTTCGGGCTTTTACAGGGGTCGTAAGCCGCCTTTTCGGGCATATTTTACGGCGCTTATAAAAGCCTGAAAGCCCTCTGTCCGCCACCGACAGAGGGACTCCAAACTAAAAAATGTACAGATTAATCAATCTGGGTTACGGTGGTTACAACCTCAAGAGCGATTGTAGCGGCGTTGCCTTTGGCAGCCTGATCGCCGAGGTATGTGTCTTTTACATCGCTTTGTTCCTTTTTATGTTGACCGGCATTTTCAAAAGTCCATGCCCAACTGACAGAGGGAGCTTTAGCAGTCTTTAAATCGGTGTTAGGCTCATAATTTGCACTGCTATTTTTTATAGCAGTCTCTACTGCAGATTTGAAAAGATCAGCATTATCATAATCCAAACCGCAGTAGCTTTCTTTGCCGACCTTAATTGTTATCGGGCAATAAAACTCTTCATCCGCATTCTCGCCTGTCTTATAAACCCAATTATTACTCAAAGTAACGTTTGCTGTATACCTTACATTTACGGCAACCTCCGGTTTGCCTGCAAGGGTCATGCTTACCATGTTACCGCTTGTTCCCGGAGCCACAAGATTTTTATCGTCCGTTTTGTCCGAAACAACGGATTTGGCAATAGTTCCTTTAACATTTTCTGTATCGGTATCATATTCCTTTGCAAACATTGTTCCGTTAGCGGTAACCGTAACTCCGAACCTTGCGACGCGTGCAGAGTCAGAGCCTGTGCCCTCCGTAACATACTTTGCGAATGTTCCGCCGACAAAGCAGGATGTAACAAGTACAAGCGCCAATAAAATGCCGGCAAGCTTTAATGTGTGATTTTTTCTTGATGCCATTTTAATTATTCCTCCGTCTTTTTGTGTTTTTTCGGCGGTGTCTCCGCCGCGTACAGGCAAACACCTGTATATATATCAACAATTTCCGTGTGGCAGTCGGGAAATTGATGACGTCCGCTTTATTGCTTTTCTCCGTCCTCGGTGCTTTCGCCCGCAGCGGCACGAAGCCTTTCAAGCTCTGCCTTGAGCTGCTCGTTTTCTTCCGTTTCCCTGCTGCGGCTGCGGCTGCGGCGAATAATATCTATAATAATAAAGGCGCATACCGGAACACCTATAAACACCGCCATTCCGAGCGGCTGCTGCAGAAACAAAGCAAAATCTCCGAGCTTCGGTATCCTTGCTTTGTAAAGACCTATTATATCATCGGTGCTTATCGGAGGATCCTCCGCATTGTTGGCATCGCCTTTTGTGATTACCTTTTTTGTCCCGTCGGAATCGGTATAAAGCTTCACGATCCTGTGGGTGACGACCGTCTTGCCGTCCATAAAGGAGACAATATCGCCCTCCTTAAGAGAAACAATATCGGGCTTTACATCAAAAATAAGGTCGCCCACCTCAATGTGATCCTCGGCGTTTCCGCTCATTGAGCCGGAAAGCACCACCATAGGTGTTACTCCGAACACAGTCGGCGGCTTTTCGGGATTTACCGTTCCTTTAATAATAATTGTGAGATTACATATAAGCAGGAACGCGAAAACCGCGCAAAGCAAAGCCCCTATTGCCGCGCCTACGGTTTTAACGGCATTTTGTTTCATTTTGTTCCTCCGTTATTCAATTTTTTGTGAATTTTGCAAACAAAAAGACCGGTTGCAACAAACACTTAAAAAGTGAAAATTGCAACCGGTCTGCCATGCATTAAAACAATGTTTAGACACCTAGCTTTGCGTCACAACCTTTCGGTTGTTTTGCTGAAATATGAAATTGTTTTTGTGCGGCATTTTTTCAAAAAACATTATATCACCCGTTTTACAAATGTCAACCTTTTTTTGCGGGAAAAGAAAAAGTTTTTGCACCGCTTTTCCCCGCCGCCAAAAGATGGGCTTATACCTGCGCGAGCGTCTCGCCGACCGCGCCCGTGATGACCAGATCCGCGCGGGGCTTATCGCCCAGCGGCGT
>ERZ772865.4124-NODE-4124-length-10183-cov-3.330371_pt1 | contig 10183 bp, 5 predicted proteins | sample MGYA00512133_ERZ772865 | MGnify/ENA primary metagenome ERZ772865 (study PRJEB29015, sample SAMEA2737722) | human gut metagenome | biome: human gut; feature: human-associated habitat; material: faeces | place: China | collected 2012 ...
AAAATTACAAAATTATGGAAAACTGTAAATTTACTACAAGCAGGAGTGTTAAAAGATACAAATTCCTGTTTGTACTGGCAATTTTTTTATCATCTTTCTTATCTGTCTATGCAGAAGACGTCTCTAACTATGTAGAGGAAAAAACATTCACATTCAGTTTCGAGAATGTACCTCTAAAACAAGTACTGAGCCATATTGAGAAAAATAGCGAATTTATCTTCGTCTATTACGGAGAAACCATTAATCCCAACCGCAAGGTATCTATTAAAGTAACGAACCAACCAATTCGTCCGGTACTCGACAAACTATTTAAAGGTATGTCGGTAGAATATACAATAGACAACAGGCAGATTACACTCAAAAAAGTAGCTCAAAAGAAAGTTCAACCGCAAAGTTCTAAAAGAAAAACAATACAAGGATTTGTATTGGATAAGGACGAACAACCGATCACCGGGGCAACTATTAAAATTAAAGACAGCACGACAGGTGCTCTGACGGACATTGAAGGTTTCTACAAGCTTGAACTTGAGGAAGAAAATCCGGTCCTGATAGTCTCATTTATGGGATATATCACCCAAGAAGTGAAAGTCGGGAAGAAGAGTATACTCAACATCCAACTGGAAGAAGACACTAAGGCATTGGATGAGGTTGTAGTCACAGCCTTTGGTATCGGGCAGAAAAAGGAAAGTCTTGTCGGAGCTATCCAACAGATACGCCCGGAACAGCTAAGAGTACCTTCCTCACGTTTATCTTCTTCTTTTGCGGGACGTTTATCAGGAGTTATCGCCGTACAACGAAGTGGCGAACCGGGAGCAGACGGCGCTAGTTTCTGGATTCGTGGTGCTTCTACATTCAGTGGCGCAACTGATCCTCTCATCATCCTGGACGGTGTGGAAATTGACGCAACCCAACTGAACAATCTCGATCCTGAAGTAATTGAAAGCTTCTCAATACTAAAAGATGCAACGGCAACAGCACTCTATGGAACAAGAGGAGCTAACGGAGTGATGGTAGTCACGACAAAGAATGGGGAAAATCTGAAAAAGCCGATCATTAACTTTAGAGTGGAAGGGGCTATATCACAGTTGACAAATGTTCCTAAAATGGTAGACGGTATCACTTATATGAGATTATACAATGAGGCACAGACACGTACTCCCGAGACTACCGATATCTATTCGGACGAAAAGATTAATGCTACAATAGACGGTGTCAATCCTTATATGTATCCCAACATCGATTGGTACAACGAGATGTTCAAGAAAAACACTTTTGCCGAACGGTTCAACTTTAATATCCGTGGCGGAAGTAGCCGGGTAGATTATTTTATGAGTGCAAGTGTCAAGCACAGTGACGGTAATCTTAAATCACTCAGTAAAGACTTCTACTCCTTCAACAACAATATCAATGTCTACAACTATGATTTTGTCAATAATCTGAATATCAAGGCAACCAATACAACTAAAATATCGCTAGGACTAAATGTGTCGGTACGAGACTGGAGCGGGCCTTATAGTAGCGCCGGAAGCGTATTCTCAAGTGCACTCAATGCAAATCCGGTAGACTTTCCGATCCGTTTCCCCGGCCAGGAAGATGACACTCACATCCGTTGGGGAGGAAGATCTGGTGCTCCGAACGGAAGTTATGTCAATCCTGTCGCCGATTTTGTATCCGGTTATAGTTCCACGTACTCTACAAGTGTAACAGCCAACCTGCGTTTTAATCAGGACTTGAAGATGATTATGAAAGGACTGAAACTGAATGCTATTGTTTCATATTACAACTATTCATATTCTAAAGTGTATCGTTATTGCAACGTCAACCAATATGAGACTTCCATGTATAATCCACAAGAAGATACATACGACTTAAACATCATCGGCAACGAACAAAGTACCGAGCTTAAAACCGGAGGTTCCAATAGCGGTAACCGTAGATTATATCTACAAGCCAGCCTGGATTATAACAGAACATTCAATGACGTGCACAAAGTCAATGTCATGTTCCTATATAATCAAGAACAGAATGACGTTAACAACCCTTCGGACTTGCTGACATCCTTACCTAGAAGGAAACAAGGTATAGCAGGACGTTTATCTTACGGATTTGCCGGCAGGTACTTAGCCGAACTCAACTTTGGCTACAATGGTTCTGAAAACTTCCCGAAGAATAAAAAGTTCGGTTTCTTTCCTTCAGTAGCAATCGGATACAATCTGTCTGAAGAGAAATTCTGGGAACCGCTCAGAAACATCATCCCGCAATTTAAAATAAGAGCATCGTGGGGGCTTGTCGGTAATGACCAGACAGGAGCCGGACGTTTTACGTTCCTTGAGAACCTTACTAACTCCGGAGCCGGATTCACAACCGGGACCGGTAACCAGACACACACCAACTCCGGTCCTGTATGGAAAAGATATGCCAATCCGAACCTGACATGGGAGGTTGGTGAGAAATGGAATGCTGGTATTGATGTGAGAATATTGAAAGGATTCAGTTTCTCTGCCGACATTTTCAAAGAAGTGAGAAAGGAAATCTTTATGGATCGTGGAACAATTCCGACACTCATGGGACTTGGTAATGTTACAGTTCAAGGAAATCTCGGAAAGATGCGTAACTGGGGAATAGATACCAGTGTAGACTACAACAACCAGATTAACAAAGACTTGTTTGTCTCTTTCAAGGGAACGTTCACCTTTGCTCATAATAAAATACTTGAAATGGATGAGCCGGAATTCAGTTTATATCCTAACCGTCTGAAAGTCGGCCATTCACTCAATACAATCTTCGGATATGTAGCGGACGGATTATTTACCGACGAAAATATGATTAACAATAGTTTGCCGCAACAATTTGCCAATCTGCCGTTAATGCCCGGTGATATTAAGTACAAAGATATTCCGAATGCATTAGGAGGTACGGACAATGCAATCAATGAATATGACAAAGTTGCCTTAGGTTATCCCAGTGTACCGGAAATTGTATATGGTTTCGGCCCTTCCATTAAATACAAAAATCTGGACTTCTCTTTATTCTTTCAGGGAACCGGACGCGTATCATTAATGATGAGCGGATTCCATCCTTTCACCAACGATAACAATACCGCCAAAAGAGGTATATTAGATTACGTAGCAGATGGATGCTGGACAACAGATAATCCTAATCCCAATGCATCATACCCCAGACTCACGACGGCATATAACACAAATAATAACCAGAATTCAACATTCTGGCTGAGAAACGCCGCTTTTTTAAAGCTCAAGAATGCGGAAATAGGATATAGTTTCAAGAATATGAGAATTTATGTCAGCGGCAACAACCTGCTAACATTCTCTAAATTCAAATTATGGGATCCAGAAATGGGAGGTGGCTCCGGTATGTCCTATCCTACTCAAAGAACATTTAATGTTGGTTTTCAGATGACTATTAACTGATAAATATATAATAAAATATGAAACTGAGATATATTTACATCATTGTATTATGCATCTTAACAAGCGGATGCAATTATCTGGATATAATGCCGGATGAACGTGCCAAACTGGAAGTCGTCTGGTGGTTGCCAATACTTTTAACACTCCGTCCAAAACCGAAGGATTTCTCTATTCGTGTTATACTTATATGCCGATGAACCGTACTTCTCAAGATTCACAGCCGTACCAAAGCTGGTATCCGACAGCATTACTGACCGGAGGAGAAGTAACTACTTATTATAAAGCCAACGAACCGGAACAGTTGTTCACAATGGGGCTTTATAACCCGACTAACAATTCAATCGTTTCCCACCGTTGGTGGCCGACATGGAAAGGGGTCCGCCAATGCTATGAATTTCTGGATATTCTGGATAAAGCCCAAGTTTATACTGAAGCCGATAGGGAAATATATAGAGCAGAAGCTAAGTTTCTAATTGCTTATTATCACTTCTGTTCTTTACAGGCATTCGGTCCCACTCTCATCATCAGGAAAAAATATGATTTGGACGCCAAATTATCCGAATTACCGGCACGAAGTTCTTACGATGAAGTAGTAGCTTTTATTGATGAAATGCTGGACGAAGCAATGCCCGGACTGGTCGAGGCACACAATCCTATGTATTTCGGACGAGCTACCAAACATGTTGCACGCGCTCTCCGCTCCCGTGTACACTTATACGCTGCCTCACCTTTATTCAACGGAAACAGTGAGTTTTACAGTAATTTCGTTGACGAAAATGGGAAACATCTAATTTCACAGACATACGACGTCAAGAAATGGGAGAAGTGTGCGGAAGTGACATTGGATGCTATTCAGAACGCGGAAAAAGCAGGCTACAAACTATACGGAGATGTTGAAGCCGGAGCTCCAACCCAAGAGAAACCGGGATTCACAGACCAGACCGAAAGCGGAAAAGCTCAGCGCAGAGTCAGATATTGTACGATTGACAACCAGAACCTATGTGAAATCATCTGGGGAGATAATCGAGGCGAATCAACATACGGTGTACAAATTCGTTCGTCGGTGAGACAGACGAAACAGATCCCGTACACGCAAACCAACTCCACTGCACCGACCCTGCAAATGGTTGAACTCTTTTATACAGAGCATGGATTACCTATCGATAAAGACAAGACCTATGACTATGCTAACCGTTATCAAATAGCTTATCTGCCTGCAAACTTTGACGGGAATAATTATGAAGACAGGCCGAATGATCGCTCTATCAAACTACATTTTAATCGTGAACCACGCTTTTATTCATGGATAGGATTCCATAACGGCAACTACGAAATAGCACGATATAATGCAGCAGCACTTCCTTTAAACAAATCTTATGTACCCGGCGGATTAAGAATGTTGTTCAACGGAGCACATGGTTTCAAAAAAGATATGACGGTGCATTATTCGGTAACAGGATATCTTAACAAGAAGTTCACACATCCCGGATTCACTAATACCATTATCAAATATCCATTCCCCACATTCCGGCTGGCGGAACTGTACTTGAATTATGCCGAAGCCTTGATCGAGATTGGGGGAAGCAATAATCTCAAGATCGCTAAAAAATATATGGATAAAGTAAGGAAACGCGCAGGCATCCCAGGAGTAGATGAGTCTATTCAGAAATATGCAAATGATGAATGGAAAGGAAAAGAAAATGAACAGGAAACTTTACGCCAATTTGTCCGCCAGGAACGACAAATAGAATTCTATCTGGAAGGACAACGTTTTTGGGATTTGAGACGTTGGAAAATAGCGGAAAAACTGGATGAACCTTTCTTGTGCTGGAATATTGAAGGAGCCAGTGTAGAGGAATTCTTTAAAGCTCCACAACCCAACATGACATTAACGAATCATTTCTATAAATCACAATATCTGTTGCCAATCAGTGCCAGTGAACTGGAAAAGACTCCGCAAATCATTCAAAATCCATTCTATTAATATTCACCATGAAGAACAATCAACTTATGATTGGACTTGCTCTATTAGCTCCACTCTCTTCCTTTGCGGAAGAGAATGGAGCTAATAAGAAAAAGCCCAATATTATCTATATTCTTGCAGATGATCTGGGTATATCGGAATTAGGTTGTTATGGCCAGCAGTTAATTGAAACTCCTAATATCGACCGGTTATCACAAGAAGGAATGACATTCAGCAACCATTACTCCGGGACAGCAGTGTCAGCTCCATCGCGCTGTGTCCTCTTTACCGGATTACATACCGGGCACGCCTATATACGGGGGAATGACGAAATGGCTTCACGTGGAGATGTTTGGAATCATAAAGCTGTATTAGCTGATTCGACCCTGGAAGGCCAACGCCCCGTTCCGGCAGAAACGGTAATGATTCCGGCAGTCATGAAGCAAGCCGGCTACACAACGGCCTGTATCGGAAAATGGGGATTGGGGTATCCCGGTTCTGCCAGTACCCCAAACAAAATGGGATTTGACTTTTTCTACGGATATAATTGCCAAAGAGAAGCTCATACCTACTACCCTCCATTTTTATATAGAAACGAACATCGGGAATATCTGAATAATCCATTGGTAGTCCCCCACACCAAACTGGATAAAGCTGCAGACCCATACGAAGAAAAAAGCTATGCGAAATATACTCTCAATGAGTATGCACCGGACCTGATGTACAAAGAAATACTCAACTTTATCGACCTTACTAAAGATAACCCTTTCGTCTTATTCTGGACGACGCCCCTTCCCCATGTTCCCTTACAAGCACCGGAAAAATGGGTAAAGCATTATGTGAACAAGTTTGGAGATGAAAAACCATACACAGGCAATAAAGATTATTTTCCCTGCCGTTATCCTCGCGCAACCTATGCTGCCATGATCAGCTACTGGGATGAACAGATCGGGGGACTTATTAATAAACTTAAAGAACTGGGAATCTATGACAATACCATCATCATTTTTACCAGTGACAACGGGCCGACTTTCAATGGCGGAAGCGATTCTTTCTTTTTCGATAGTGCTAAACCATTCAAAAGTGAATGGGGCTGGGGCAAAGCATCGCTCCGCGAAGGAGGCATTCGTGTTCCGATGATTGCCAGTTGGCCTAAAAAGATAAAAGCCGGTAGTAAAAGTGATCTCATCTGTGCCTTTTGGGACATTATGCCTACTTTCTGTGAGATTGCAAAAGTAGAATGCCCGACTACGGACGGAATCAGCTTTTTGCCGGAATTACTAGACAAAAAACAGAATAAACATGATTTCTTATATTGGGAATTTCCCGATAGCGGAGGCCAAAAAGCTGTCCGAATGGGCAAATGGAAGGGTATTGTATTGAATATTTTTAAAGGAAACAGGAAAATTCAATTATATGATCTGGATTCTGATCCCAGAGAACAGACAGATGTTGCCAGATACCACCCGGAAATCGTGAAAAGAATGGAGGATATTATGAAGCAGGAACATATCGAACCGGAACTAGCTTCATTCAAAATGCCTCATTAGAGCCTTAAATAAATCATTATTCATTCTGCTTATTCGGAATGAATAATGATTTATAATTTCAATGCCACCTATCTCAGTCATCCTCAATCTTTACGGCTGTACCGTTAGCAGTCACCATTAGCATACTGCCACTACCTCCTACTGTCTCGTAATCCAAATCAACACCTATCACGGCATTTGCTCCTAACTGAGCAGCTTGTGCCTGCATTTCCTGCAAAGCGGTATCTTTAGCTTTGCGCAATACTTCTTCGTACGCTCCGGAACGCCCTCCTACAATATCGCGGATACTTGCAAACAAGTCACGAAACACATTGGCACCTATGATTGTTTCTCCGGAAACGATTCCATAATATTTCACTATTCGTTTTCCCTCAATAATGGGAGTTGTTGTTATTAACATTGTCTTTTTCTCTTTAAGTTATTTGCAATTCTATATATTAGACGTAAACCGTCCTAAAAAAGTTGCAGCTATACCGTAATTTATTTACGATATAGCTGCCATTAATGTTAAAGAGAGAGAATTTATAATATAAGCATGGTCTCACGACCCTCCAGATATTCCATGAATATTTGTTTCTTTACTCATTAGACGCAAGAAAACTCAAATCACTGCACTTTGGGTATTCTTTTTTTAGTTAAAGAATAAAAAAATCGCTATTCCACAGAAATAGCGATTCATATCTTTAAAACATCTTGCTGACACGTTCAATCCCGGCCACCAATATATCAATTTCCGATTTCGTATTGTACATGGCAAACGAAGCCCGCACTGTCCCCTCTATGCCAAGGCGTTGCATCAAAGGTTGGGCACAATGATGTCCTGTACGGACGGCAATACCTAAGCGGTCGAGTAAAGTTCCGAGATCGAAATGATGAATGTCGCCGACAAGGAAGGATATCACCGCTCCACGGTCAGCAGCTTCACCGAATATACGCATAGTAGGAATTTCTTTCAGACGTTGCAGAGCATAAGTTGTCAGTTCATGCTCATGGGCGGCTATTTGCTCCAGACCGATACCATTCACATAATCGAGTGCTCTCGCCAGTCCGGTAGTTCCGATATAGTCAGGTGTACCGGCTTCAAACTTGAAAGGAAGTTCATTGAAAGTCGTTTTTTCAAAAGAGACATGCTGAATCATCTCTCCTCCTCCCTGGTAAGGCGGAAGGCGGTCCAGCCATTCTTCCTTTCCATAAAGTACGCCGACACCTGTCGGACCATATATTTTATGAGCGGAGAACACGAGAAAATCGGCATCCAAATCCTGTACGTCCACTTTCATGTGAGGGATAGACTGAGCTGCATCAATCAGACAGGGTACACCGTGAGCATGTGCTGTTGCAATCATTTCCTTCACCGGATTCACCGTACCCAATACGTTCGACACATGCACCACACTGACAATCTTCGTGCGTTCGGAGAATAATTTTTCGTATTCGTCCAACAACAGTTCGCCTTTGTCGTTCATCGGAATCACTTTGATTGCAATACCTTTACGAGCAGCCAGAAGTTGCCAGGGGACAATATTACTATGATGTTCCATTACAGAAAGGATCACCTCATCCCCTTCTTGCATAAACTCGTCACCAAAACTGGAAACAAGCAAGTTTATGCTTTCCGTTGTTCCCCGTGTGAACACCACTTCACTCGTGCTGCGGGCATTGATAAACTGACGTACCGTTTCACGAGAGGCTTCGTGCAGTTCCGTAGCCTGCTGTGAAAGATAATGCACTCCGCGATGCACATTTGCATTGACGGAATAATACTCATCTACCAATGCATCAACCACCAGACGGGGTTTCTGAGTCGTCGCACCATTATCGAAATAAACCAATGGCTTACCGTAAACCGTACGGCTCAATATCGGGAAATCCTCACGTATCTTTTGAATATCCATGTTTATTCGCTATTACTCATTTACAAATCGCACAACCCTGACATCTGTTCAACTCACCACGGAAACGTTTCTCAACCAACAGATGCAAGCGATCTTTCAGCGCATCCAGACGAATGGTATCAATCACTTCGTTGACAAACGCAAACATCAGAAGCAGACGAGCTTCTTTCTCGTTGATTCCACGGGAACGCATATAAAACAATGCATTCTCATCAAGCTGTCCCACCGTTGCTCCATGCGAACATTTCACATCGTCCGCATAAATCTCCAACTGCGGCTGCGTGTACATTCTAGCATCACGTGTAGCGCAAAGATTACGGTTTGTCTGTTGAGAATTTGTATGTTGGGCGTCAGGACGTACCAGCACTAATCCGGCAAATGCACCTATCGACTGATCATCGAGTACATATTTGAATAATTCATTACTTGTACAATTCGGAACCGCGTGATCAATACTTGTATTATTATCTATATGCTGGTTCTTATCAGCAATCGCCATTCCGCAAAGATTAATTTCAGCACCTTCTCCTGCCAGCAATACCTCCGTAGTATTACGGGTAGTGCCATTATGCAAAGTCATACCATTCAGCAAAACGTTACTGTTTGCTTCCTGCTTTACATATAAATTACTAATACGGACAGTACTTGTATGTGTTTCTTCCAACTCATACAAATCAAACACCGTATTCTCTCCCGCAAAGACTTCTATTACCTGTGTTGCAAGGAAGTTCACATTATCCATAGCATGATCACAAATCAGCAGACGGGCTTGTGCACCATCTTCCAGAATAATCAACACACGGCGGTTCACCATGAAATTGACATCTGCACGAAGAATATTCACCAACTGGATAGGTTTTTCCACTACTACATTCTTCGGCACATAGAAAATTACGCCATCTTGCGCAAAAGTCGTATTAAAGGCGGTCACACCATCTTTTGAAGTATCCGCCAGTTTGCCGTAATACTTCTTCACCAATTCGGGATGTTGCCTGGCCACCTCTTTCAAGCTGCCAAATATCACGCCTTCCGGCAAACGACTTTTGGGAAGGGCCTTGTCATAGAAAGCATCATTCACCACAAAATACAGGGCAGTGCTCATATTCGGCACATCGCACTTGAACACTTCATACGGATTGACCGGAATAGCCAAGCGATTCAGGTTCAAACCAAAGTCTGGTTCAAAATACTTGCTTACATCCGTATATTTGTACTTCTCCATTTTGCGGGTCGGGAATCCGATTCGCTCAAAATCGGCAAAGGCAGCAGCACGAGGCGCATTCAGCACTTCAGCGCTATGTTTGCAGATCATGGCTTCCGTTTGTGAGAAGAGATCTATGTATT
>ERZ772865.4127-NODE-4127-length-10178-cov-4.343179_pt1 | contig 10178 bp, 6 predicted proteins | sample MGYA00512133_ERZ772865 | MGnify/ENA primary metagenome ERZ772865 (study PRJEB29015, sample SAMEA2737722) | human gut metagenome | biome: human gut; feature: human-associated habitat; material: faeces | place: China | collected 2012 ...
GCCACTGTGAGTTCATCAGCGCCACGGTCAAAAAGGCCCTGCTGGACGCAGGCAAGACCATGGACGACGTGGACGCCGTGGCCGTCACCTTTGCGCCGGGCCTCATCGGCGCGGTGCTGGTGGGCGTGAACTTTGCCAAGGGGCTGGCCTACTCGGCGGGCAAGCCTCTGGTGCCGGTGCACCACCTGCGTGGCCACATCGCCGCGCTCTACCTGACCCACCCGGAGCTGAAACCGCCGTTCCTCTGCTTGGTGGCCTCCGGTGGGCACAGCCACATCGTGGAGGTGCAGGACTACACCCACTACCATATTCTGGGCCACACGGTGGACGATGCCGCCGGAGAAGCCTTTGACAAGGTGGCCCGCACCCTGGGTCTGCCCTACCCCGGCGGGCCGAGTGTGGCCAACGCCGCCAAGACCGGCGACCCCAAGGCCTACCGCCTGCCGGTGCCCCATGTGGAGGGCAAGTACAACGTGAGCTTCTCCGGCCTGAAAACCGCCGTGCTCAACGAGGTGAACAAGGCCCAGATGAAGGGCGAAGCGGTCAACGTGCCGGACCTTGCCGCCAGCTTTCAGGAGCGCATTGCGGGCATCCTGGCCGAAAAACTGCTGCTGGCTGCCGCCGACACCGGTGCAAAGCAGGTGTGTCTGGCGGGCGGTGTGGCCGCAAACGGCCGTCTGCGCCAGCTGGTGAACGACGGTGCCCAGAAGCTGGGGGCCAAGGTCTACCTGCCGGAGCTGAAGTTCTGCGGCGACAACGGTGCCATGATCGCCGCACAGGGCTACTACCAGTACATCGCGGGCCACACCGCCGGGCTGGAGCTCAACGGCCTGCCCACCCTGCCCATTGATTACGAATAAAAACTAAAAAAGACCCCCCTCAGGCGCTGTACGCCAAACTCCTTCCGCCTCACTTCGTTCGGCACCTCCCTCTCAGAGGGAGGCTTTCGCGCGGCGATGAACCTTGCTGTAACACGATAAAGTTTCCCTTCCTGTCAAAGGCCCCCTCCTTGAGGGAGCTGGCACGGCGTGAGCCGTGACTGAGGGAGTTTTAGGAGGTACTCACCATGCCCGAAACCAATCCCATCCTGCAAAGCCTGTATGCCCGCAAGTCTGTGCGGGTGTTTGAAGAAAAAGCCATCCCGGCCGGAATGAAGCAGGCCATTCTGGAAGCTGCCGCGCAGGCCCCCTCTGCGGGCTGCCAGCAGCTGTACACCATTCTGGACATCACCGACCCGGCCCTGAAGGCCGCGCTGGCCGACAGCTGCGACCATCAGCCTTTCATTGCCAAGGCCCCGCTGGTGCTGGTGTTCTGCGCCGACTGCCGCAAGTGGTACGACGCCTACAAGGAAGCGGGCTGCACGCCCCGCACGCCGGGCGTGGGCGACCTGATGCTGGCTGTCACCGACACCGCCATTGCCGCCCAGAACGCCGTGGTGGCCGCCGAAAGCTTTGGCATCGGCTCGTGCTACATCGGGGACATCATGGAAAACTGCGACACCCAGCGCAGTCTGCTGCATCTGCCGGACTATGTGTTCCCGGCGGTGATGCTGGTGTTCGGCTGGCCCACCCAGCAGCAGAAGGACCGCGTAAAGCCCCAGCGCTGCGCCATGGAGCATATCGTGCACGAAAACGGCTACCGCACCATGGACGGTGCCGAGCTGCGCGATGCCTTCGGCTACAAGGCCAGCACCTCCGGTTTTGATGCGTGGTGCACGGCCTTCCACAACCGCAAGTACGACTCCGGCTTTGCCCGCGAGATGAGCCGCTCGGTGGCGGAGTACTTAGAGCAGTACAAGTAACGCATAAAAAGCAGGGAGCTTGTCCAGCCGGACAGGCTCCCTGTTCTTTTACTTGAAATATTCCTGTGCGCGCTGCGCGGCGTTGTTGATGCAGTCCCGCAGCTCGTCCAGCGTATCGAACTTCTTGCTGGGGCTCAGGTAGGCGTGGAACTCCACCACCGGGTCGGTGCCGTACAGGTCACCGGAAAAGCCGGGGATGAAGGTCTCGCAGGTCACCTTGGAGGCGTGTTTGTCCGATGTCAGCACCAGACGCTCCGCTTTTCCTTCCACCGGCCACGTGGGAGGCTCTACGCCCCGGTACACTTTGCGGTACCAATACCATGCACGTTTGGGAATACGGAAATAATCCACGATACCCATCTTGCCCATGACACTTCCGGCAATACTGCCGTGGTCGAAACCACACCATACAGCTTGCCCGCTCCTCCACGGCAATCCCTTATAAGCCTCGTTTTTCTGCAAATCGCCCCACCCCGGTGCATACTTTCCCGGACGGTCGGCCGTCACGCTGCCGTATTCGGACACCATGGAGGGAATACCCGGCTGCTGAAAATCGGGAATGATGCCACCGTCTCCATTGTATCCGGCAATATCGCCCAACAGGTCTATCCGGTCCTTGCCCAAGGGACGCTGTGCGCCGCCGATGGCTGCCGGACGCGTAGGGTCGAGCTGCCGGGACAGAGCCACGCATTCCTTCAGTAACGCGCGAACACCGTCCATCGCGGCGGGCGCAGAGAAGAACGCTTCGTTACACATGCTCCACGCAATAATAGAAGGATGGTTGCGATGGATTCGTATCATCTCGGCCAACTGCGTTTTCACACTGCGGTCGAATCCGGCACGACCTTCTGCTTCCACCGGATAAGCACTGGCATTCCAGTACCCGTCCGCCCGGAAACCGCCGATACCCCAAAAGGCATTTTCCGACCAGAAGAGCATGCCCTCGCGGTCGCAAGCCTCGACAAAAGCCGGGGAATGCGGATAATGGGAGCCACGAATGAAGTTGAATCCGGCTTCTTTCATCATACGCACGTCACGCCACATGCCGGCTTCGGTCACGGCATCGCCCCATCCGGCATGATCCTGATGTACATTAGCCCCTCGCAAATAGAGGTGCTTGCCATTCAGGAAGAAGCCTTTGTCTGCCGTCCACTCCATCCATCGGAATCCCCAAACCGTCTCTGTACGGTCGAGCACCCGGCCTTTCCGCGACAGCGTGCTGACCACCTTATATAAATAAGGCTGTTCGGGCGACCAACATATAGGCTGCTCCACAGTGGGTGTCGTCTGGTCGGCCTGCACGGATGCACCCGACGCTATTTTATAATCATCAGTCACTGAGGCTACCGTGCGCCCTTCGGCATCTACCACGTCGGTCTGCAACCGGAACGTGGCCTCACTTCCGGTCGCGTTGCAAAGGTCGGTCACGACGCGCACGGTAGAACTCCGCCCGTCGTTCTGCGCCAAATCCGGTGTGGTGACACTGGTTCCGTACCAATCGATATAAGCCGGTGATTTCAATACCAACCGGACGTTCCGGTAGATACCGCCGCTGAACACATGCTCACCGGCTCGCGGAGCACGGTCGGGATGCCACAGGTTGTTCACCCTTACGGCTATCACATTCCGGCCTTTCCGGGCTTGGAGGGTGATATCAATGGAGAAGCCCGTATAACCGCCTACGTGGCTTCCGGCACGGACACCGTTGACAAAGACTTCTGCCTCCTGGAATACCCCGTCGAACTCCAAGAAGATTTTCTTTTTCAACTGCTTCGCGGTCAAATCCACCTCCCTGCGATACCAACCATAGCCTACATAAAAATCCTTACTCATAAAATAAGGAATGCTGAAGGAATGGGGCAACCCGACACGCTCCCAAGCGGAATCATCGTATGCAGGCCGCGCTGCCCCGGCATCATCCCCCCTCGAATATTTCCAAGACGGATTGAGGTTCAATACTTCCCGTGAGGTATTCCCGGCATACAAAGCCGGAACCATCGCCCACAGCCACACGACATTAAGCCATTTCAACCATGTCCTCATGGTACTCTATTCCTCCTAATAATTCAATTTGTTCCGCCCGGTCTCTTTCCCGTCGGTATAGAAAGTGACCGTCAAGTCTGACAATTCTTTTTCCGTCGGCACGAAATCCGAATCCAGACGCAGGGCCGCCGTGGCGTAAGGGGCGAGAGGCGCGATTTGCCCCTCGGCCAACTTTCTCCCCCCGGCCTCAACCACAATTTGCGACGGAGCGGACGACGACAAACCGTAATTCTTCACTTCCAATGTCAGCGCCTTCCCTTCTTTGTCATACATCGGATAAGCAGCCGAAAGCATGGCCGGATGGTAATCCACGTAAGGCAAGGAAGCATAGCCGTACAGTAACCGCCCCTTTTTATCGCGTCCCAACAACTTGGGCGCAAACTCGTCCGGCTGCATACCGTTCCCGGCCCCGTCGAACTCTACAATCAAATCCTTCCCGACCTTATGCGACCGGATGGCCTTGCATCCCCGTCCGAAATTCACCTCCGAAAACGCGCCGAAACGCAAAGATTTTACGTCAACGTCCTTTTGCGGGTCGAAGTCCTTTTCCGCCCTGATTCTCACTTCTATGGTTTTCGTGTCCGCCGTAATTGTATCGCGGTTCAACACTTCCAGCAACACTCCTTTATTCAGAGGAATACAAATATTCTTGGAACTATGGTTATCATTCGGCTGATCTTCCCACTTGATGGTGTCGATCACGGCAAAGTTCGCCTGGACCGCACGCCCCAGGCTGTCCTGAAACACCTTCAGACGTTCGTACTTGAACCAATGCTCCACCTGTCCGTCCGGATGGACAGACACTCCGGGCATGTAGGCCTCTCCCTGTTCCGTCACCCAATGCAAACCGTCTTTCGAACGTTGGTAGTAGGCAATGCGCCCCAACCAATCGTTGACAATCAGATGGTATTGCAGATGGTCGCGCCACACTACCGGGTCTTCAAACCGGCCTTCTACCGGAGGATATACGCTACGGTCGGTCAACTGCTCGTACGGAGAAAACCCGTCACGACTGACCCAAACACCTCCGCCACGACACACCATCAGATAGGAACCGTCCTCCCTGCGGGCGAACGTCAGGTTGGACAGCCCTTCGACAATCCTCCGGCTGCGTGCGTCGAAATGAAAACGGCCGTAACGCCAAGGACCGTTCTCCGAGGGAGCGATATAATATCCGTCGATGACATATACCACCACACGTCCGTCCTGCAAACGGAAAGCCTCGGGGTTATGCCCCCTGCCTATCGTATCGCTGATAGCGTACGGGCCTTCCAGTTTGTCACCGACCGCATGGAACACCGTAGAGTTACGCCAAAACATGTGCCCTTCGGGCGAATTCTCCGGCCAACCGCACACAAACAGATGGTACTTACCGTCTGAAGTTTGCAGAATATTCCCTCCCCAAAAAGAAGTCTCCGGCAATTCAATGCCGTTATCTACCAGACGCGGACGCACGCTGTCCGCTCCCCATACATCGGAAGACAGTATTTCGCCTTTCATCGGCTGGAGGCGGTCCATAAAACGTGCTCCTTCCACCAAGTTTTTCCACTCTGCCGGCCGTTCGCGTTCCGTCACTTGAGCTTGCAGATTCCAGCCGAACCCGACGGCCAAAGAAAGTATTAAAAATCTTTTCATTCGCATATTATGTTTTATTTAATGCAAAGATACGGTCTTTATTCTTCACAACGATAGGACAATCCTCAACGAATATAGGACAAAAAAAGCATATCCTGAAAACAACCTTCCGCCTTAGACAAACCTAATACCCAGAAACCACATTAACCTAATTTCAATATTAACTAACTGCTTTCATTATCTTATACGTTTGAGAACGGCAAACTACTTAACCGCATTCCCACTTTTTTTAGAAATTGCGGCAGAAACTTTATCGGCAATCACCGGACTGCCGTAAAAAGAGGAAAAACCGTCGGGTTTGCTACTGCTGCCCGTCACATGGGCAATGAAGAAACCATAGACACCCTCGCGCAAGTTAATCCAAGGGTAAGCTCCGGCCCATCCCGGCGAACTGATACGATAGGCCTCTCCGGTCTTCTCGTCCACCATTTCACGCCATTCGCCCAATCCGTAAACGCCCTGATGATGCCGTCCGAGCGCACGCTCCACATATTCTCCTTCGGCTACTTTGGCACGTCCCACCTGGTCTGCCTGCATTTCTTTCACGGTAGCCTCCCGAAGAATCCGTTGTCCCTCGAAAACGCCACCATGTATAATCATGTCTAAAAAGTTCATATAATCATTCAGCGTCGTACACAGCCCGCCGCCCAACATGGGTGCGTGGCCTCCGTCCGTATTGACAGGAGTGAAATGGGAACGGGTCATGTGTAAGGGCCCGGCCAGAAGCTCCTGAAACAAAGTTTCAAACTCCTTCCCCGCAGCCACCTCGGCCATGCGTCCGGCCACCTGCATGGCCAGACCGCCATACTCGAACCGCGTTCCGGGCGTGAATACGGTGTCCAAAGGCAAGATTTCCGCCACGGCCGAATCCAAATGGTTGTAATTGTCCACCCGGGGGGCGGGCAAATAAGGCCGGATGCCCGACGTGTGAGACAACAACCGGCGTAAAGGAATCACGCCTTTCGGGTCGCCCTTGAACTCCGGCAGCCATTTCTCCACCGGGTCGTCCCACGACAGTTCCGTCCGGTCCACCACGGCGGCCACCACCGCAGCGGCCACCCACTTTCCGGCAGAAGCCACATAAACCGGAGTATCCGGCGACACGGCACCGTATGACTTGCGGAACAAAACCGCCGTATCCTGTTTCACACAAATGGCCGCACCGGGATAATATCCCTTATCCACCCAACCTTGAATCAACGAGTCAAGCCCCGTAAAGTCCGGCTCCTCCCCGTGCGCTCCGTTTCTGCCGCCGCAAGCGGCCACCATGCCCCCTAACAGGCATCCCCATATCCAAACTCCGATTTTCTTCATACCTTTCATGTTTATTTATTCCACCTTACTGATAAACTCCCTTAAAGCCTTGTTGAACTCCTCCGGACGCTCCATGTTCATCATGTGTCCGCAATCCTCCAGCACCAACATCCTGCCATTGGGCAAGTAATCCAAGATTTCCGGATGTTCCGGAAACTTATTCCCCGGAGATTTTCCCTCCACAATCAAGACCGGCACATCGGGCTTACGGGTTTTCAACTGCCGAAAAGCATCCTTCCCCGCCACGACACGGACTTCCTTGTGTAAAGGTTGCCAGGCATCTCAATCCTGAATCATCTGCCAAAGCGGCTTGCGCATCCGTTCACGCCGACTTCCTCCGGATTTCATCAGCCCCTCGAACCATTCCCGTTTCATCACGTCTACGCCTTTCCGCTTCAATTCCGCAATTTCACGATCGCGCCGGGCTGCCTCCTCCGCGTCCATCGGTTCGCTGGGACCCGGAGACATGCGCACATTTCCGCTGGCTAAGAAAGCCGACAACATCCGTTCCGGAAACCACCCCAACATGTCGGCACCGATATAGCCTCCTAACGACAAGCCCACGACGTGCGCCTTTTCGATATGCAACGAATCCATCAACGCCACTAAATCTTCTACATGGGTGAACTGGAAATCCTCCGTTTGCGGAGATGAAAGTCCGTAGCCTCGCAAATCATAACGGATAACACGGTAATCCCGTGCCAAATCTGCAAATTGTCCGTCCCACATACGATGGTCTAACGAATGACCGTGTACCAGAATGACCGGTTGACCTTCACCGCATTCTTCATAGTACAACGTGCCGTGGTCTACTCCGACATAAGCCGACCGGATCTCACCGGGCCGCCGGGCTTGCATGCACCCGACGATCAAGCAAAAGCAGCCCCAAAGCCATACCTTTCTACTATTCATGCCTTTTATTTCAAACGAATCAGATAACTGTAACTGTATTTCTTGTCCCACAAACGGTACGGATTGTAGGGAAACATCCCCCAACTGTTATCGCCTCCAAGCCCACGTTGTTTCAGATCCACATGCAAAAATACATCTTTTTGCGGTATCGCATCAATCGTATGCTGCATCTTCCGCGTCAGGCCGGGGTCTAAATCTTCCGGGGCATAGTGCAAGGCCGAAAACGCAATGGGTTGCGACACACCCGTGATTTCCACTTCCGTCCCCTCGCCGTCCGACAAGGAAAGCCAACGCACGTCCGTCTTGTTCCCCGTCTCTTGCGGACGGGCATACGGGTAATACTGGTTTTCCACTTTGTCTTCATACCGACCGACGAACGCAGACGACCAACGGTCGATATAATTCTCCTGCGGTCCACGCCCGTAATAACAAAGGTTTTCATACCGGCCTGCCAACTCCATGCGCATGCCGAACCGAGGCAGTTCCGGCAATTTCTTCCCGGTCATGTCCATCGTGCCGCTCACCTGCAACGAGCCGTCATTACGTACCAGAAATTCCATGGTGTAGGGGACTTGTATATCGGTCAATATCCATTCCACCTTCACGGGAAGCCCCTCCGGAGTCCGTTCGCCCACGGTGACGTTTTTCACGTAACGGTTGACATGGGCCGTACGCCATACCCCGCACGTCCACGGCATCTTGTTCCCGAAATCATTGTCCACCGGAGCACGCCAGAAGGCCGGTTCCGGATACTTCTTGAACGGGCGCACGCCCCGGATGGCGTAATCGGACAAGACACCTTTCTTCAAATCTATTTTCCCGGACACGTCGCCCGATGCAAAAACCAATACGCCATCTTCCACACGGTACTCCAAATTTCCGGAAGCCCCGGGCATACGGGTAAAGAAATCTCCCTCACCCAACTTCAACTGCTCTTTCGCCACTTCATAGCCCGCAGGCAATAAGCCGGACGCTGCCTTCGTATAAGCATACAGGTTCAGGAAATATTCATTTCCGTCATCCGGAATTTCCGGCAAGTCCAAACGGATGTCTTTCTGCCCGTGGGGAAGCAAATCCACAGAGAAAGTGCCCGACGCGGTCTTCTCCCCGTTCCTGCATATTTCCCAAGCGAAAGCATAGTCTTTCAGGTTGGTAAAGTCGTGGCGGTTCCGCACGGTAATCCACCCGTACGCGGCATCCTTTTCTTCAAATTGGATATACTGGTACACTTTTTTCACTTCCCAAGCCTGCGGCTTCGGCGTACCGTCGGCAGAAAGGATGCCGTCCGTACCCGTATTCCACTCGCTCGGCTTGTCTTCGAGCCATTTGTAGCTTCCCATTTTCCCGTTGTACATCCAAAAGACGCGGCCATCCTGAGGGTCTGTCTCCATTCTGAAACCTTGGTCCTTAAAGTCCCAGATGAAACCGCCCTGAAGGTTGGGACTGTCGTAAATGACATCCCATATATCCTTGAAATTTCCGTTGCTATTGCCTTGCGCATGAGCGTATTCGCACATGATGAAAGGACGCTGTTTGCCGGACTTCCGGTAGTCCTTGATTCTTCCCATATTGGGATACATCAGACAGACCACATCCGTATTCCAATCCTCCCACGCCTGTTCAAACTGCACAAAGCGTGAAGGGTCGTAGGCTTTCAACCGTTTGTACTCATCATGGAACACCTTTCCGTTACCGCACTCATTGCCCAACGACCAACCGATGACACAAGGATGGTTCTTGTCTCTCTTCACCATACGGTCGATACGGTCTACGTGCGCCGCATACCAGTCTTCCCGATAAGCGGGATGGTTGACGGTATCCTTAAAATAAGGCACGGAACCCATGCCGTGGTTCTCTATATTAGCTTCGTCCACCACGTAGAAACCGTAGCGGTCGCATAAGTCATAAAAGTCCGGATGGTTCGGATAGTGGCAAGTCCGGATAGCGTTGATGTTCAAGCGTTTCATTTGTTTCAGGTCGTCCAATATCAAGTCACGCGTCTGCACATGGCCTAAGGTGTCGCTATGCTCGTGGCGGTTGACTCCTTTTATATATACGGGCATCCCGTTTACCATCAACTTGGCATTCTTTATTTCTATCTTCCGGAATCCGGTCTTGCAAGCCGTCACCGACGTATTCCCCTCCTCGTCCCGCAAGGTCAGGATGCAGTCGTAAAGTTCGGGAGTCTCGGCTGTCCATTTGGCCACATTCTTGATTCGCCCCGAAAAGGAAAGCGTTTCCGCCTCCCCCTTCATCTCGAACTTCCGCTTTTGTGCCCATACGGTCTTACCGGTCTTATCCACCAGTTTCATCTCTACTTGGCCTTTTCCGGGCTCGCTGTCTGCAAATGCACGCAAATCCACCGTGGCATTGAAAATGCCGTCCCTGTAACGGCTGTCCAAACCGGCATGCAAGAAAAAGTCCCACACCGTCGACTTGGGATAAGCTTGCAGGTACACGTCGCGCTCGATGC
>ERZ772865.4132-NODE-4132-length-10169-cov-3.500099_pt1 | contig 10169 bp, 10 predicted proteins | sample MGYA00512133_ERZ772865 | MGnify/ENA primary metagenome ERZ772865 (study PRJEB29015, sample SAMEA2737722) | human gut metagenome | biome: human gut; feature: human-associated habitat; material: faeces | place: China | collected 2012 ...
GGAAAATGCAGCACACACTTTAACTCGCGAGAGTGTAATACTCTTTGCCGGGTGGCTACGTCTATATGCGTGACTATAATGTTTTTCATAAAATCCATAAATGGGAAAGGACGTGCTGCTATTGTTGGTAGTTTTGCAATTAATGAAGAAATCTGGTGTTATTCCGGTCGTCGTATTAGATGATACAGCGCAAGCTTTGCCAACTGCAAATGCGCTGTTGGCTGGTGGTGTGAGCGTGATGGAAATCACGTTCCGCACCGCAGCAGCGGCGAGCTCCATCAAGGCAGTCAGTGAAAGCTGCCCGGAAATGCTGGTCGGCGCTGGAACCGTCGTGACGCTCGAACAGTGCAAACAGGCGCTGGAATGCGGCGCAAAATTCATTGTCTCGCCGGGGTTTGACCCGGAGGTGGTCAGCTGGTGCGTGGAGCGGAACATTCCCATCACGCCCGGCTGCGTGACCCCGACAGAAATTATGACCGCGATGAAGCTCGGTCTGAATGTGGTCAAATTCTTCCCGGCGGGCGTTTACGGCGGTCTCAAGGCGATGAAAGCGTTGGCAGCGCCGTTCGGCGGCGTGAAATTTATTCCGACCGGCGGCGTGGACGCAAAGAATCTGAAAGAATATCTGGAAGCGCCGTTCGTCCACGCCGTCGGCGGAAGCTGGCTGTGCCCGAAGAAGGAAATTGCCGCAGGAAATTTTGACGCGGTGACAGCACTCTGCCGCGAGGCAAGCGAGATCGTGAAAGAGGTGCGCAGATGAAGGTCTTGACATTCGGCGAGATCATGCTCCGCCTGAAAGCACCGGAACACGAACGCTTTTTCCAGTCTCCGATGCTGGAGGCGACGTTCGGCGGAGGCGAAGCAAATGTCGCTGTCAGCCTTGCAAACTACGGCATGGACGCGGAATTCCTGACCGTTCTGCCGGAAAACGACATTGCCGACGCCTGCATCCGTGAACTGCGCTATTTCGGCGTGGACACGAAAAAAATCGTCCGCGGGGACGGACGAATGGGGATCTACTATCTCGAAGCGGGCGCGAATCAGCTCCCAAGCAAGGTCGTCTACGACCGCGCGTATTCGTCGATTGCGCTGGCAAAACCCGATGATATCGACTGGAGCAGGGCATTTGACGGCGTAGGATGGTTCCACATCACGGGCATTACGCCTGCAATCAGCGAATCCGCGATGGAACTGAGTCTGGAATCCGTCAAGGAAGCAAAGAAGCGGAACATCACCGTCTCCTGCGACTTGAATTACCGCAAAAACCTCTGGAAATACGGCAAAAAGGCCAGTGAGGTCATGCGGGAGCTTGCCAAGTACGTCGATGTTGCGATTGCCAACGAGGAAGACGTGCAGAAATCGCTTGAAATCACAGCTGATGTGAACGTCGAATCCGGTGAGCTCGACCGCGAGAAGTACCGTGCGCTTGGCAATAAGGTTTTGGAAGCCTATCCAAACATGAAGTGCATCGCCATCACGCTCCGCGAGAGCCACAGCGCCGACTGGAATGGCTGGGCGGCGTGCCTGAACGACGGCAAGGATTTCTACGTCTCAAAGAAATACGAAATCCGAGATATTATCGACCGTGTGGGCGGCGGCGACAGCTTCGCCGGCGGTCTGATCTATGGCCTGAATCATTACGAGGACAAGCAGTCCGCACTGGAATTCGCGGTTGCGGCAAGCTGCCTGAAGCATAGCATCATCGGCGATTTCAACCGCGTGAACGTCTCTGATGTAGAAAAACTCATGGGCGGCGACGGTACGGGACGCGTGCAGAGATAAAAGCCGCTGTATTCTGCGTTATAAAACATCAGCGCCCGGCTCATTTCCAGAGCCGGGCGCCAGTATTCAGACTAGAAGCACCAGATGGTACACTGCAAACGCAGCCAGCCATGCGATGCAGCACTGGGAAAGCGCAATGAGCGCTGCGCGCAGCGCAGAGCCCGTCTCGCGCCGGATGGCGGCAATAGCCGCCACACACGGGGTATACAAGAGCGTGAAGACCAGAAAACTCAGCGCGGCTTTTGCAGTAAAGAGCGTCGAGATGGCGGCGGTACCCAGCAGAATCTGAAGTGTGCTGACGACGGATTCCTTCGCAATAAAGCCGGTGATCAGCGCTGTCGCACAGCGCCAGTCTGCGAAGCCCAGCGGCGCGAAGACAGGCGCGAGCCAGCGGCCGACCATGGCGAGCAGGCTCTGCTCACTGCTGTCTACAACATTCAGCCGCGCGTCGAAGCTTTGCAGGAACCAGATGACGATGGTTGCAAGGAAAATGACTGTGAAGGCACGCTCGATAAAATCCTTTGCCTTGTCCCAGAGCAGAAGTGCAACGCTCTTGAGGCTTGGCAGCCGGTAATTCGGCAGTTCCATTACAAATGGAACCGGCCGGCCGCGGAAGGCAGACTTGAGCACCAGCGCGGAGAGAATGCCGAACAGGATGCCGAGCACATACAGCCCGATCATTATAAGCGCGGCATACTTCGGAAAGAACGCTGCCGAGAAAAACGCGTAGATCGGAATTTTTGCCGAGCAGCTCATAAAGGGCGTGAGCAGGATGGTCATGGTGCGGTCGCGCTCCGACGGGAGCGTCCGTGCCGCCATGACTGCAGGGACCGTGCAGCCGAAACCGATAAGCATTGGCACGATAGATTTGCCGGACAGGCCGATGCGCCGCAGAAGCTTGTCCATGACGAACGCCACACGCGCCATATAGCCGGTGTCTTCCAGAATAGACAGGAAGAAAAAGAGCGTCACGATGATCGGCAGAAAGCTCAGAACCGCGCCGACGCCCTGAAAAATGCCGTCGATCACAAGGCTCTGCACGACGGGGTTCAGGTGATAGGCCGTCAGCGCCCGATCGACCACGACGGTTAGCGCATCAATGCCGGAAGCCAGCAGATCGCTCAGTCCCTGGCCGATCACATGAAATGTCAGATAGAAAATCAGCAGCATCACGCCGATAAAAATCGGGATCGCGGTATATTTTCCGGTCAGAATTTTGTCGGCACTGACCGAACGCAGACGCTCCTTGCTCTCATGCGGCTTGACGACGCAGGATTTGACAAGCGCTTCAATGAACGTATAGCGCATATCCGCGATGGCTGCGTTGCGGTCAAGGCCGCGTTCGAGTTCCATTTGGACGATGGAATGCTCGATCAGTTCCTTTTCGTTCTGGTCAAGGTGCAGCTGATTCAGAACAGCCTCGTCGCCGTCAATGACCCACGTCGCCGCGAAGCGGACGGAAAGCCCCGCACGCTGCGCGTGATCTTCAATCTGGTGGCAGACGGCGTGAATGCAGCGGTGGACAGGGCCGGGCGCGCAGAAATCGACGACGGCGGGCAGGCGCTTGTCCTCCGCCGTGCGCACAGCCGCCTCGATCAGCGCCTCGACCCCGTCGCCGGAGGCCGCGCAGATGGGCACGACGGGAACGCCCAGCTGCTGCGAGAGCTTATCCGTGTCGATGCTGCCGCCGTTGCCGGTCAGCTCGTCCATCATGTTGAGCGCCAGCACCGTCGGCACGCGCAGCGTCAATAATTGGAGCGTCAGATAGAGATTGCGCTCTAAATTGGTCGCGTCAACGATGTTGATGATGCCGTCCGGCTTGTTTTTCAGAATAAAATCGCGTGTGACGATCTCCTCCGCCGTGTACGGGCGGAGCGAGTAGATGCCCGGCAGATCAACGACGGTGCAGTCCTTCTGCCCGCGCACCGGGCCGGATTTCTGGTCGACTGTCACGCCGGGGAAATTGCCGACATGCTGGTTTGAACCGGTCAGTTGGTTAAAAAGCGTCGTTTTTCCGCAGTTCTGGTTGCCAGCCAGTGCGAAGATCATCTTGCGTCCTCCTCAATGGTGATGCTGTGCGCGTCCTCCTTGCGCAGCGTGAGCGTATAGCCGCGCAGAAACAGCTCCATGGGGTCGCCCATGGGCGCAATTTTGCTGACGTGTACGCGCGTGTGCGGGATGAGACCCATGTCAAGCAGCCGGCACCGAAGGATCCCCTCACCGCCGACCGCAGTAATGACGCCGGAATGTCCGACGGAAAGTTCGTCAAGCGTCATAAATCGCATTCCTTTCTCCATTACATTCTGAATGTTAGGATAATCTAACTTTCAAGAAAATGCAAGAAAAACCGTTCGGATGCGACAAAAATTTTTCTGTCCGCGCAGTTTACAAAATCGTCACGCCCTCGGCCGCCCGGTATGCTATGATATACTACAGATATAAGGAGGCCGACGCATGAATATTCTCTTTTTCCTGACGCCGAAGGCGATGTGCGCCTATATAGAGTCCGACGACACGCTGCGGCAGGCGATGGAACGGATGGAGCATTCCGGCTATGCGGCACTGCCCGTACTGGACAAGAGCGGGAAATACTGCGGCGTTGTTACAGAGGGCGACCTGCTCTGGACGCTCAAGCGCCTGTGCGTGATGGACCTGCGCCAGACCGAGGAGCATTCTATCTCTGAGATCGAGCACCGCCGCACCGTGCAGCCCGTGCGGGTAGACACGCGCGTGGAGGATCTTCTCTCCGTCGCCGCTGAGCAGAACTTTGTCCCCGTGATCGACGACAAAGGTGATTTTATCGGCATCGTCACCCGCAGCCGCATTCTCCGGTATTACTTACAGACGAATTTCCTGCACGAATAATTTTCCTTCGCTGGTTTAATCCTCCGGTTTTTGGCACATACTTAGCCTCGGAGGTGCAAAATCATGCAAACAAACGAAAATCATCCGAACCGGAAGCGGATCCGGAATTTTTTCCGTGAAAAGGGCTACTACATTGTTCTGGCGCTGTGCGTATGCGCGGTAGGCGTTTCGGGCTGGCTGTTCGTGTCTGGTGCCATCGCCGAAAAGAAAGCGCTGCGGCAGGAGACGATGTCCATTGCCACCAGCGCGGAGGATCCGGCCAAAAATCCGTCCGCCGAGCAGAAGCCGGCCCCGACCGCCACTGCGGACGAGGAAACGGCTCCGGCTGCTGCCATGACAGACGAATCTGTGCGTGAGGCGGCAAAAAACGTGCGCGTCTGGCCAGTCTCCGGCGGCACACAGGCCGCTTACAGTGTCGATGCGCTGCAGTATAACGCCACGACGCAGGACTGGCGGACACACGCGGGCGTCGATCTGGCCGCGTCGGTCGGAACGCCGGTCAAGGCCGCGGGTTCCGGCGTCGTGACGGCGGTTTATGACGATGAATTCCTCGGCACGACCGTCGTCATCAACCACCCGGACGGCCACGTCTCGCAGTATTCCAATCTCGCCGTCATGCCGTCCGTCTCGGCGGGCGACAGCGTAGAGGCCGGGCAGACCATCGGCGCCGTTGGCGAAACGGCTCTGCTCGAAATTGCGGACGAACCGCATCTGCACTTTGCCGTCTATGCCAACGGCGACACCATCGACCCGGCAGAATTCATCCGATAAACGCAGACAAGCGCCGCAGCAGCCGCTGCGGCGTATTTCTTTGCAACAGATTCTGGTTTTCTGCGACTATATAGGTGAGACGTCTCAAAGGAACAAAACGACAGGAGGGATGGATACGGATGACAAGACCATTCTGCGGCGGCTGAAGCGGGGTGACGCGGCAGCACTGGAGGCTGCCGTGCGGCAGTACAGCGGATATGTAACAGCTGTGATCGGCAATCAGCTTGGCCCGTGCGCTGCCGCAGAAGACATTGAGGAACTGGCCTCCGATGTGTTTGTCGCGCTGTGGCGCGCACCGCAGCCGCTTCGGACGGAGCATCTGCGCGGCTGGCTGGGCAAGGTCGCGCGCAATCAGGCAATCAGCTTTTTGCGCAGGCAGCACCTGCAGCTCGTCCGGGACGAGGACTGCATCCTCGTCGACGACCGCGACGCGCAGAAGCTGCTGGAGGCGAAGGAGCGCAGCGCGCTTTTAAACGCGGCGCTGGCCGCGCTCACGTCGGAGGACCGGGAAATTTTCCTGCGCCGGTATTACTACAACCAGACAGCCGGGCAGATCGCGGAGGCGCTGCATATGAACCCCAGCACGGTTCGCAGCCGCCTTTTGCGCGGACGGCAGGCGCTGAGGACGGAATTACAGAAAGGAGACGTGCAGATTGAAGATCTCTGTGCAGAGCCTGTTTGAGGACTATGAGGAAAACACCGTTCCGCTGAGCCGGGACGCGGACGCGGAGCGGATTCTGGAAAAAACGCGGGCCAAGCTGCCGGGGGTGAAAAAGCGGCGGCCGGTCGGCCTTGTGCTGATCGCAGCGGCGGCCGTCGCCGTTTTGTGCGGCGCGGCGGCGATCGTACATTACGCGTCGGTCCGGGACGGTGCGGGAAGCTACATCATGCCGGACACGCTCCGCTATGACGAGGAAAACAAGAAGACGATTCTGGTGGATACGCCGTTTGAATGGAACAACCCCATCAGCTTCGATACCGAGGGCCGGACAAAGGGAAAGGTCTGCGGTATGCGGCTCGGTTGGCTGCCGGAGGGCTGGGGCACGGGCTACACCCAAACGGCCTATGACGTGATCGCCCAGCGGGACGCCGAACAGGCGCAGAGTCTGCCGCAGGACGAGCGGGAGCTGGTGGTCTATACCTACGACCTCTTTGCCGTGCAGGACGAGCGGAAGGACTACAGCGTGCAGTGTATGTCTGCCAACACGGTCGCCGGGTGCGACTTTCTCTGCGGCGGTTCGCGGACGGAGATCACAAAGCAGGGGACGATCGGCCCCTACGACGCGTCGTGGGTCGAGACACACTGGCAGCGTTCAAGTCCGGGCTCCGACGCGCCGGAGGAGTGGACCACGCAGATGCTTCTGCTGTACGACCGGGAGAAGCTCTGCGTCGTCATCATCAGTGCCGACTGGGACGACGCGGAACGGATCGCAGAGAATCTGGAAATCGTGGAGACGTCTGTCGACGCCCCGCAGCCCGATCTGACGAACGGCAGAGGGTTCCGCTGGATCGGCGGCGTCGGATAGTCGGAAACGGCCTTGCCGGAACGAGGCCCCGCTGTTCGCGGAGCCTCTTATCCTCTAAGGCCGTTTCCTCCTTTTTTCCCGTCGAACCGCTGATGCTGGGTTCGCCGGGAAGCCATGGCCTTGCCGGAACGAGGCCTGCGATAAGCCAAAAGCCTCCTCTTACCGCGCGGGACGCGGCAAGAGGAGGCTTTGAGGGGACTGCGGCGAATCTGTACTGCCTTGCAAATTTCAAACGCAAAGCGTTTTCACCGCAGATATTGAATCGCAGCTGCTTGCAAGTTCAGTGTACCGTAACAGGCGGCGCGTACCATAGCGCCCGTAGGGTGAGTATGTGTGCTCGCAGCGACTATAAAGCGGGTGCTTGCATGAACTGCACCCGCAGGATGCACCAAACGTAATCCAGCGCCCCTTTTCTTCCCCATCTTTTCCGGCAAGGCGGAAAAGATGGGGCCGCCGGAGGCATTGGCGCTCACGGGCCGTGATGCACGGAAGCTTGACAAATCTCTCGTTTGCAGGTAAAATATAGACCCTTCCATACGGACAAATGCCGCAGGAAGGCGCTTTATCACAAACAAGGAGATACTGTTATGAAAAAGAATCAACTTTTTGCCCTGCTGCTGGCGGCGGTGATGCTGCTGGCCGTGCTGACCGGCTGCGCCGCGAAGACGGAGCCTGCACAGGAAGAACCCATCCAGACCGAGACGGCTCCGGAAACGGAAACATCTGCCCCCGCAGAAGAAGAACCGGCTCCCGCAGAGGAACCGGAAGCAGAGGACACCGCCTCCGCCGTTACCCTGACCGACATGACCGGCCGCGAGATCACGCTGGACGCGCCCGCAGAGCGCGTCGTCGCGCTGACTGCCGCTGACTGCGAAATTCTCTACGCGCTGGGCGCGGGCGATCTGCTGGTCGGCCGCGGCGAATACTGCGACTATCCGGCGGAGGTTCTGGATGTTCCGTCTGTTCAGTCCGGCTATGAGACGAATATTGAGCAGATCATCGCGCTTGAGCCGCAGGTGCTTCTCATGAGCACCATGGCCCAGACTGAAGAGCAGGTGCAGCAGCTGGAGGCTGCCGGCATCCACGTTGTCGTGAGCGATGCACAGGACATCGAGGGCACCTATACCGCCATTAACATGATCGGCACGCTGACCGGCAAGCAGGCCGAAGCCGCCTCCATCGTCGAGAGCATGCAGAAAACTTTTGACGAGATCAAGGCAAATGCCGGAGACGGCACGAAGACCGTTTATTTTGAGGTTTCCCCGCTGCAGTATGGTCTCTGGACGGCAGGCTCCGGCACGTTCATGGACGAGATCGCCAATATGCTGGGTCTGACGAACTGCTTTGCCGACGTGACCGGCTGGGGCGAGATCTCCGAGGAGCAGGTGCTTGAGCGCAATCCGGATTATATCGTGACCATTTCCATGTACTATGGCGAAGGCCCGACGCCGGAGGAGGAGATCCTCTCCCGCACCGGTTGGGAAAACGTCACCGCTGTCAAAAACGGCAAGATCCTCAATCTGCCGAACAACGAGCTGTCCCGCCCGGCCCCGCGTCTGGCCGACGGCGCGAAGGCTCTGTATGACTTTGTCTACGGCGAATAAGTTAGACTCACAAACAGGAGGCACAGTATGCGCCGGTATCACGAAACGTTCAGACTCTGGGAATACCTGCTCTTTACGCTCGTGACGCTGGCCGTGCTGTGCCTCTGCGTCTGTGTAGGAAGCGTCCGCATTCCCCTCTCGGATACACTTTCCTATTTTGCGGCAAAACTCACGGGCGATGCGTTGCCCGCAGGCCTCGTTTCTTCCATCCTGCCCATCCGCCTGCCGCGCGTTTTATGCGTGGCGCTGACGGGAACGGCTTTGTCTCTGGCCGGTGCGGCGATGCAGGGACTTCTCAAGAATCCGCTGGCCGACGGCTCGACGCTCGGTGTCTCATCCGGCGCGTCGCTCGGTGCGGTCATCGCCATTGCTTTCGGCGTGACGCTGCCGAGTCTGCCCTTTGCAGGGACAATGGGCACGGCGATCATCTTTGCATTCGCCTCGCTCCTTGTCATTCTCGGCCTTTCCTATAAGCTTGACCGTTCACTCTCAACGAACACGATCATCCTGATCGGCGTGATCTTCTCCATGTTCGTCTCCAGCATTATGAGCGTCATTATCACGTTTGCCGCCGATAAGGTGCAGCGCATCACGTTCTGGACAATGGGCTCCCTGCGCGGCAGCACCTATCAGAATGCCGCTGTTCTGGCGCTCGCGCTTTTGTTCTGCGGCACGGTCATCCTGCTGCATGCACAGATTCTGAACGCCTTTGCCGTCGGCGAGGACAACGCCCGGCAGATCGGCGTAGATGTGAAGCGGGCCAAGCTTATGCTGCTCATCATGGTTTCGGTCCTCATCGGCGTGTGCGTGTCCGTCGGGGGAACGATCGGCTTTGTCGGCCTTGTCACGCCGCACATGGCGCGCATGCTGGTTGGCCCGAACCACAAGCGGCTGCTCCCGGCGTCGATGTTCGGCGGAGCCGTCTTTCTGATGCTGGCCGATCTTATCGCGCGCATCCTGCTGAATCCGCTGGAACTGCCCATCGGCGTCGTTACAAGCTTCGTGGGCGCGATTGTATTCGTTGTCATCTTCTATCAGTCGAGAAAGGAGCATTGACATGCCGATGCTGGAGACCAACCGCCTTTCCGTGCGGTATGGAACCAAAACGATCGTCGATTCGCTCTCCTTCTCCGTTTCTGAGGGACAGTGGCTCATGATCGTCGGCCCGAACGGGGCCGGAAAATCCACTGCGCTCTCCGCCATTACGCAGGGCGCACCATATACCGGCAGCGTCCTGTTTGAAGGGCGGCCAATTGCAAGCTATTCCTACCAAGCACTGTCCAAAAAAATCGCCGTCATTCTCACCGAACGCATTCGGGTGGAGCTGACCACCTGCCGGGACATTGTGGCAACCGGGCGCTATCCCTACACCGGGCGCTTTGGCATTCTGCGGAAGGAGGACGAGCAGAAGGTGGACGAGGCGCTGGAAGCTGTCCACGCCACCGACCTTGCCGACCGGGACTTTACCGCCATCAGTGACGGGCAGCGGCAGCGGGTGCTGCTTGCTCGTGCCATTGCTCAGGAGCCGGAGCTGATTCTGCTGGACGAGCCAACCTCCTTTTTGGATGTGCGGCACAAGCTGGAGCTATTGTCCATCCTCACGGAAATGGCGCGGAAGAAG
>ERZ772865.4159-NODE-4159-length-10097-cov-4.190799_pt1 | contig 10097 bp, 7 predicted proteins | sample MGYA00512133_ERZ772865 | MGnify/ENA primary metagenome ERZ772865 (study PRJEB29015, sample SAMEA2737722) | human gut metagenome | biome: human gut; feature: human-associated habitat; material: faeces | place: China | collected 2012 ...
AGATACAAAAAATCTCAGAAATCGAACCTCGTTTAGGTTTTACCGAGTTCGATATACTAAAAAAATATCGTCAAAGTTTTGCAACGAGTGAATTAGGTCGGCTCCATTCTCTGTTTCCTTTCTCGGCACTGGCCGCCAAATGCATTTGAAGTCTTCCGCTTTGGGGCGTAAAAGTTATTTTTCTCCTGAAGGTAAAATAGCCTTGATGGTCTTGAAGTCCTATACCAACTTCTCCGATTCACAACTGATCGAACATTTAAACGGTAATATTCATTACCAGATATTCTGTGGTGTTCAGATTGATCCTCTTCATCCACTGACCAATTCAAAAATCGTCAGTGCAATCCGTCAGGAACTGGCGGCCCATCTTGATATTGAGTCCCTCCAGCTTATTCTGGCTGAGCACTGGAAACCTTACCTTGAAAACCTTCATGTCTGTATGACCGATGCCACCTGTTATGAAAGTCATCTGCGCTTTCCTACCGATGTCAAACTTTTATGGGATATTGTATGGCTTCACCGTCATCTGTGCAAACATTGCCGTACATTGCACATACAACGTCCCCGTAACAAGTATCTTGATGTAAGCCGCGCCTACCTTGCTTATAGCAAACTTCGTAAACGCAGGAAATCACAGACCCGTATGATTAAACGCAGGTTACTTCAGTTGTTGGAAAAGTTACTTGAGCAGCTGAAGCTGCTTCATTCCTCCTACAGGGACAGGCTTACACTATCCTCTGATTACCAAAGACGTTTCTCGGTCATACAGACGGTCCTTGAGCAAGGGAAGAATTTATTTGCAGGCAAAAAAGTGTCCAACCGTATCGTGAGTATCGACCGGCATTACCTTCGCCCCATTATCAGAGGCAAGGAAACCAAATCCGTTGAATTCGGAGCCAAAGTCAACAATATACAGATAGACGGAATCTCCTTTATAGAACATATCTCCTTTAAGGCTTTTAACGAAGGAGTACGTTTGAAAGACTGTATTCATCTGCAACAACAACTGACCGGGGTTAGGGTTAAGGCGCTTGCGGCGGATTCAATCTATGCCAATAATGCCAACCGGAAATTTTGTACAAAATATCATATAAGTACTTCCTTTAAGCGTAAGGGCAGAGCTGCCAAAGATGAGCCGCTTCGGAAAATCTTACGGTCGGAACTCAGCCGTGAAAGAGCTACCCGCCTGGAAGGAAGTTTTGGAACGCAGAAACAACATTACTCACTGGCCAGGATAAAAGCTAGAAACAGGAAAACGGAAGTACTTTGGATTTTCTTTGGGATACATACAGCCAATGCGGTATGTATGATAGAAAAGGTCAAAAGAAAAAAAAGAACAGCTGCATAATCAGACTAAAATAACAAGAAAAGAGGAGAGGTTTTAACTTCCCCTAAAAAAGACATGTACATAATGCATGGGTGGAAAGGAAAAAATAATAATATGTAAATAATATTTCATGAAAGACAGAAAACTGGGGAGGTTGAACGAAAAAAATCAAAAGAAAAGCTCACGTAAAGTAAAACTTTTCTCTTGATTTATTAGAAAGAGGAACATTTACGGAATATCCCTAAGTAACTTTACAAATACATTTGCAATATTTTCTCAACTATTGCTGCCTATTGTCTCTTTGAAAAGAAACCTGCCATTGATGCGAAGTTTATCAATGACAGGCAACTTATACTATTTTGAATTATATAGAATTCATGCTATTTTATTACATATGTAGCTACTACCGGGTAATGGTCCGATTCTTCATTCGCCCAATAACAAACATTATATGCTTTCACAATAAAAGCGTCGTTGGGTGCATAAATCAACCAGTCGCAAGCATAAGTCGGACGTGGAGCAGGTGCCGTCCACGGTGCACCGTCACTTAAACAATTTACAGTGAAATATTTTTGGAAAGTAGCCATCGTAGCTGAACCGCGACGGGAATTCAAGTCTCCCGCTAAGATAATAGGCAACTCCAACGGTTCCACACAAGCAAGAATCTCGTCGACCTGTTTCAAACGGAGGGCATCTTCATATTTATGATCCAAGTGCGCCGTGGCAAAATAAAATTCCTTTCCTTCTTTCGTCACTTTTACATACCCGAACGAGCGAACATAATCATCTTTCCTCAATATATTCAGTTTAATACTTTTTTCCTCAGAAATTGGATATTTGGAAAGAATCACATTCCCATAATCTCCCCCCGAACGGATATCAAGCGCATGGGCAAAATAATAATATCGCATTCCGGTAAGTTCGGAAAGTTTTTTAGGAGTATCCCATGGATTAATTTTCGTATTTCGCTCTATCTCCTGAAGCGAAACGATATCCGGGTTTTCTTTTTTAATGACCTCTGCAATTTTATCAATCCCCATTTTACGACCACTATAAGTGTTGTAAGTCATTGCTTTTATTGTTATTTCTTTCGGTTGAGCCACAGTGCTTTGCGCAACCACCGGACAGGAATATAAGTAACCTGCCAAAAATAAAGAAATACATAATCCCAATTTCATATTCCGCATAATTTATAAATATTACAGTTAGACATAATCAATATTCTTCTATCATTTCAAATGAAGGTGGAACAGAGGTTTCTGAACTCGCCCATTTTTTGTTCGGGAACTTTCCCATAACAAACTCCAGCTCACCTCCATTGACCAAACATTCATGAGTAAACCATGATTTATTCCAATCCACACCATTTAATTTAGCAGATTGAATATACTTGTTCTCAGGCGAGTAGTTATTGCAAGCAATCCGAAACACCTTTCCGTTTCCCAAATTTAGGTGCATTCTTTCGAATACAGGACTACCTATCGCATACATCGGTAATCCAGGAGTGACGGGATAAAAACCAAGCATTGAGAAAACGACAAATGCAGAAAGCCCACCACCGTCTTCATCTCCTGGAACTCCCATAACATCATTTCTGAACCACTGTTTCAACAATGCCCGGATACGTTTCTGTGTTCGCCAAGGCTGTCCTGCATAGTTATACAAATAAGGTATATGCAAAGAAGGCTCATTGGCCATGGAAAACTGTCCCACATTTCCTGTATGGTCTGGCAATTGTGCATAGAACCGGAATTTCGATTCGCCAAGCGGCGTATTATACATACGTTCCAATTCGTCAACAAAACTTTCCTTTCCGCCCATCAAGCCAATCAACCCTTGTATATCATGAGGAACATCCCACCTGTAAATCCAACCATTGTTTTCACCATAAGCTTCACGGGCTCCCTGCCCACCCCCTCTTGTGTAATCGAACGGTTCTACAAAAACGCCATTGCTATCTTTGGGATGGAAGAACTTAGTAGTACTGTTATAAATAGTTTTATAATTAAGACTCCTCTCCAAAAAATATTTGTGGTCTTCTTCTTTACCCAGTTGCTTAGCAATCTGGGAAAGACACCATTCGTCATAGACAGTACCCAAGGTGACTGCTACGGGTTGCCTCTTTTCCTTGTCATTTACCTCTTTTACCGTTTCTCTTTCATTGTTCCCTAATGCCGGGAAATAACCGTGATTCTTATAGAATCTATCCAATACTCCCACAGGTTGTGCCGACCATGGCGCAAGTGTTTTTTCTGTGATTGCTTTATAACAAGCAGTATAGGCTTTGTCCAAATCAAACCCTTTCAACCCTTTGTTATAGGCATCTATTACGGTAGCAACCCCATGATTGGAATTCATGCGTCTCGTATCACCCGTTATTTCCGGGAAAGTAGGCATCCAGAACTGTTCCATCTGTTCCGCCATACGAATGAATGATGAAATCATATCGGTTTCCATCTTAGGTTCTATAATAACTCGCAATGGATGAACCGCTCTGTACGTATCCCATATCCAATCGTCTGTATAGAATGGGATACCATAATCATTATGGACTTTTCCATCGAAGGCACTATAGTATTTCCCGTCTTCAGATATGCATATCATTCGTTCATACGTACGATACAAGGAAGTGTAAAAAACCGTCTTGTCTTGTTCACTACCTCCTGTCACGCTGATTTTGCCAAGTTTCTCATTCCAAATGCGTCGTCCTGCTTCCGACAGAACTTTCAGGTCATAGTTGTTTATTTCCCTTTCAAGATTCCTTTTTGCCTGTTCCACACTTATCAATGAGACTCCGTAGCGAAGATTCAAAGAGGGAGTGTCAAGGACATATTCAAGCACGATGGTAGAGGCACCGCTTATACCCCTGTCTGATGATGTGTATTGACCATTGGCAAGTACACCGCATTTCAAAGCAAGTTGTTCTGTTTCGAGATACAAATACACCTTTGTGTCTGACCCGGCAATACATTGATACCCATATACAGCCTGACCATTGGTGGCTAATTCTCCGTCCTCTGCATTTACAATGAGATACGACGGCGTATCATGAGAAAAAATGAACGAATATATTGCCGATTGGTGCGACGGTGCATATTCTACTTGAATATCATAATCATCCAAATATACACTATAGTAATATGGCTTAATGACCTCATGGTCGTAACTAAATGGAATGATCGGCTGTAGTTTACTTGTATCACCTTGAAATAGCGATAAATTAAAAGCCGATTTTTCCCTATGGTTGGTAACAAGAATTGGCAACCCTTTCATTTGATTACCTGTATAATCCTTTCTTTCCGGATACACCCTGAGCATACTGTTGGGTAAATGAATGGTTGGGAATGTAGGTACCAATAAATGGCTGATATTGCCAATATACGGATTTACATAATCAACGGGAGTCTTTTCACCCTGTTTAGCCCAAGCATGGTGTACGGGAATACCCAACAGTAGCACAACAAATAATAGTACAACACCCCATCTATGATTCATAACAATATCTATTTATGATTTCAACTGTTTGATCTTTTATCCTGAAAACAATCTTTCTTACCTATTCTTTACTTATTCACATTCAATTTTACGTATCGCATGATTCCAATACTCTGCGACATATAGTACCCCATCCGGACCGAACTGGATACCTGCCGGATGATTGAATTGCGCTTGTTCCAATGTACCATCGGCTGTTCCCGAAGTGCCCGTACCTGCATATCTGGTCATATATCCATCAGGAGTAATCTTTGCAATGCGATGTGCTTTGAATACCGCAACATATAGATTCCCATCTTGATCCAAATCCATTTGATATGGTTCATTCAGTTTGGCAGCAGAGCCTTTTCCTTCTGCCCAACCAGCCTCGCCATATTTTCCTACCCATATCTGGAAATCGGAGAAAGTCTGCGTGTCAAGGTCATATTTCCCCTTGAATATTACATGCTTTCTTTGCGAACTAACATATACTGTGGTACCATCTTTGCTGAACAACATACAATGCGATTCAATTTTTTTGTCTGAGCCTTCTGGATATGGCAGAATAACATTGGTAGTCAGCATTTTCTTCTGCTCCTCATCGTATACATAAATTTCTCCCGGATTGTGCTTGACTGAATAAATCTTACCATTTTTGGGATGTACAGCCACGTTTGTCATACCGGCATCAATATTTGAATTATCTTTATCCACCAAAGCAGTCATACTCTCTGCATTATAACCCGTACTCTCCCATGGGATAGATGCAATGTGAGATTTTCCTTTCCCATTATAGTCGTTAGCGATATAAAACTTGTCATAATTCAAGGAAAAAGACAAATCGCGCATTCTGTTCACCAAGCCTCCATCTGTCGATGAGCCTTTTAAAAATAGACTGACTTGGCCGTTTTTTACCATGGCGACATCCGGATCTTCATCTTGTATGATATATAAGGAACCTTCGTTATCGAACTTGATAGCCATCGGTTTCCATAAACGTGCTTCTTGCAGATTGCCATATTTCTTACCAGACTTGTCATCAATCTTGAAGCCAAAATAAGTACTTACGATAGGAGAAGTGGAATATTCGAACAAAGTACCATAAGTCATCTCTACTTCCTCTTCCCCTTTCTTCACATATACTTTGACTGCTCCAGAACCTGAATTCCTCGCCACTTCTGCCGTGGCAATGTTGCCAAACGCTCCGGTTACTTCTGCATCCACCCCATTCACCGTCACACGAACATTATTAAGATCCGTTCCGAAATGGGTTCCATATAAAGTCAGAATTGTGCCCTTTCCTCCGGTTGTCGGTGTGTACATCGTAACCCGAGGAACTGCATCGTTCGCACTGATTTCAGGTGTCACATCTTGTATGTTTTCTTCGCTGCATCCTACCATACACGACATCAGTAATGTAGTCGCAAGCACAAAGAATAGTTTGGGATATTGTATTATTTTTCTCATGATTTACAATTTTTATCATTACTAATATAATTCACTATTCTGTCTCTATCTTGCGTATTGTATGGTTCCAATATTCTGCCACATACAACACTCCGTCTGGGCCAAACTGGATACCTGCCGGATGATTGAATTGCGCTTCGTTGAGAGGACCGTCCTTGAGTTCCGAAGTTCCATTTCCTGCATAGCAGGTCATTGTACCATCGGGAGTAATCTTCGCAATCCGGTTCGCATCGAATACAGCCACATACAGATTCCCTTCTTCATCCATATCCATCTGATATGGCCTGTTAAGTTTGGCTGCCGTACCTTGGCCTTCTTCCCAACCATGCTGATTATATTGTCCGACCCATATATGGATATTCGAGAATGTCCCGTTCGCTATGTCATAGTCTCCTTTATATATGACACTGCAATTCTGGGAACTGAAATATACAGTGGTTCCTGCCTTGTCGAATAACATGCAACGGGTTTTCACTCCGTTTACGGGATTTCCTTCCAGATTAGGAAGAATTGATCCTGTATCAACCATTTTACTTTCTATTGGATCATATTTGAATATTTTTGAGTTTTTCCCATAAATGGCGAACAGTTCACCGGTTATAGGATGTACAGCAACAGTAGTTACATAATATGTAATATTGCTTCTGTCCCAGAAAATGCTCAATTTATCCACATCATATTTAGTTGCGGATTCATTCCAAGGGATAGACACAATGTTTGAATTTCCGCTGGCATTGCCATCATTGGATATGTACATATAACCATTATCCTTTGAGAATGCGATGTTGAACATTTGTTGACATTTATCTGTCTTGTCCGCATCCAAGAATTGACTGACTGTTCCATCTTTCACCATGGCGATGTCCCTGTCCTCATCTTGGACTATATACAGCGAATTGTCCTTGTCGAAAGCAATTGATACCGGTTTCCATAAACGCGCCTCATGTAGATCTCCATATTTCATGCCAGATTTGTTATCAATCTTAGCCCCGAAATAAGTACTTACAGTTGTTCCAAAATTATAAGTAAATTGTGTTTCATACACCAATTCTTCTTCTCCGATACGAACTTTCACCTGCCCAGTTCCGGATTTTTTTGCCACTTTCGCTTTTATGTAGTATCCGTCCACTTCAGTCACTTCGGCCTCCGTTCCGTTCACCGTCACCTTAACATTATTCACATCTTTACCAAATCCGGTCCCGTACAGGTTCAGTACAGTCCCTTTATTTCCTGATGTAGGATTATAGTTTCCGAGTGAGAAAGGAATACCTTCTTCAACTTCGTCATCACCGTCTTTGTCCGCCGGATTTTCGATTTCATCCTGCGGTTCTTCTATATCTTCTTCACAGCCTGCAAAACATAGAGGTACAAGCAATGAAATACATATCAAGATTAACTTACTATAATATTCTATTGTCTTCATAACATTTTTTTTTAATCGTGAATAACAAATGATGCTACAACTGGGAAATGATCCGACTGGTAATAAGCATCGTAATATACATCATACGCCACTGGCAATAGCCCCTTGTCAGGGGTATAAAGGATGAAATCTATCGCTTTGGTGGGCACAGGCGGCTCTACGGTCAGACCGTAATTGTCATTCAGACATGCAATCTCAAACTTTTCACGTAAAATGTTCAAAGGTTCAGAGTCGGCATATGCGTTAAAATCCCCCGTCAATATGACAGGACCATTAATATTAGCTATCTTTTCAAGTATCGTGGACACTTGTTTGACACGGCTTTCTTCAATAAGAGACAAGTGGGTAACAGCAAAATGAAATTCCTTTTCGTTTTTCTTAACCTTTACTATTCCTATGGATCGTGGATATTTATCGTCTCCTATTTCATTAATTCTTGGCAAATCGTAACAAGCGCCTTCGCTTATTTCATATTTCGATAAAATGAGATTACCATAATCACCGCCTCCAGGATTATAACCAGTCTTTGCAAAATAAGCATAGCGCATTCCTGTTCTTTCCCTCAACAGGGATATGGCATCCGCCTTACCCAACTTGTCGCTACCAGTTTCGAACTCCTGTATACCTATGATGTCCGGATTTACCTTTTTGATAACTGCGGCAATCGTATCCAGCCCCTTAGTTCCTGAATAGGCTTTTTGCCCACTATATATATTATATGTCATAACTTTCAGCGATACGCCTTTAGGGGTAGTGGTGCCTCCTACATTATTACTCGGGTCATCTGAGTCGCAAGCGTAAAACATGCAGCTCCCCACAATTAGAGCTAATAATAAATAAAGTTTACGTTTCATACAGTATTTCTTTCTATTTAAATAACTATTGATTATTACCTAATATATCATTTACTTTCACTTCCACTACCGGACTATAGTTAACGTAGGACTTGCCATTTACTGTTACTGTAGAAGCAATCCGCACATACACCCGATTCTTATTAGCCAATATTTTGTAATGATTTTCTATGAACTGAGTATCATTCATTAAATCCCAGATATAGGTACCGCTTTCCACCGACCCCAATGAAGATATGCCGGCAAGATTAGTGCTGTTTACATCTACTCCGGGTGAATAATTCCAAATGGCAGATACATCAGTTAATGTCAACGTCTCATTGGAAACCTTGACATCATAAACGAGTGACAGTTTATTGTCATCCAAGACAGAAACATCCAAACTTGCACGCGAAAAAGGTATGGTATATAAATCCACTTGTGTTTGTCCGTTAACTGTGACATAACCTTCACATACCCCTACGAAAGGACCATCTTTCGCTTGAATACGATAATCGCCATTGAAGACTTTGGTATGTTCAAATGTTCCATCCTGACGAGCACGGAAATCGACAGAAGCTGTAGCACCCGTATTTTGTTCATACAAACTAATCATCACACCGCTGCTTCCCGCTACTGGCATCGGGATTGGTTCATGGGTCTCTTTATCATAGATGCTACCATACACCCCTCCATTAGGTGCTTCATAATTATCTATCTCATTTTCGCATGCCGTTACGAGTCCAAAAAGTAATGCGATCAATCCTGTGTTCAATATTCTATTCATATCAGTTCTTTTGTATAAAGAGTTATTTTTTCATCAATTCTCATGCCCAGGATTTTGTACCATTAACGGATTGGTACTCAAATCTTCCGGACGGAATCCTGTATAATAGTTCTTTTCTGTGAACAGCCGTATCCGTTTGGCTGGTATACCTGTTTCAAAAGTATATTTTCCACTCTTTATGTTATAATAAGGACAAAGAGCTGTCCCTCGGAAATTCGTCAATCCTCCCTGTGAGACATCCAAATGTGACTTACGCCAACGTTTCAAGTCCCAATAACGATGACGTTCGAAGGCCAGTTCCACTTTCCGTTCGCGGCGCACCTTCTCCAAAGTCAACTCGGACGCAGTCAACAATTTAATGCCTGCCCGACCTCTAATCTCATTGATATCATTCAATGCTTCGTTCAAATGTTGGTTCAATTCCACACATGCTTCTGCACGATTTAGATAGATTTCTCCCAATCGAAAAACAACCCAAGGAGTCGAAGAACGTTTTGCATCGATGTTCGTATAATTTTCCATCGTCTCATCCAAAAACTTTCGTTGATAGAATCCGGTTTTGCTGGCATCTCCAACAGCCAAGCAGCCGCCATCTTTACCAGATGTGTTATAAACCGTCCCATTTATCGTAACCTTATTTTCCTTATCTGGTTGGGCAGTAGCTTCATATTTGGTTCCGATTCCATCTTCACCATCAATGACTCCTCTTATCCATTCTATGTTTCCTCCTCCTGTACCTTTATAAGGGGCACCAGGTAAATAAATAGAACCAAACAACCGAGGATC
>ERZ772865.4161-NODE-4161-length-10094-cov-5.031079_pt1 | contig 10094 bp, 8 predicted proteins | sample MGYA00512133_ERZ772865 | MGnify/ENA primary metagenome ERZ772865 (study PRJEB29015, sample SAMEA2737722) | human gut metagenome | biome: human gut; feature: human-associated habitat; material: faeces | place: China | collected 2012 ...
TCCAGCGCGACCATCAGCACAATTTCCCCCAGCCCAAACACTGCCTTGCCGAAGAACAAACTGCGGCGGCTTTGCAGGGTGTAAAGCAGTTTGGCTGTATAGCCTTTGACCTCCACATCCCACAACCGGCTGGCCAGTACGGCCATCAGCACCGGCAGCAAAATGGTATTGATGATGGGCACGCCGAAAAACAGGGCGCTGTAGGCGTTGGCCAGTTCATCCTGCCCGGTGGGCGCGGTGCTGCCCAGCCAGAGATAGAGGATGACCGCAAAGGTAAGGCACAGCACAAGATCGTGGCGTCGGCGGGCTTTCTGCCATTCGGCATGCAGGGCTTGCAGCATCTCAGCCCTCCTCCTTCGGCGCGGTCAGCGTCAGGAAAATTTCCTCCAGCGTCCTGGTGTGCTGGGTCAGGCCCACCACCCCGGCGCCGCTGTCCGCTAAGGCCTGCACCAGGCCCGCCAGCAGGTCGTCCCGCAGGGGCGGCAGGGCGATGGTGTTGTCCGCGCCCACTGCGGCGGTGGGCAGCCCGTTGGCCTGCAGCACCGGCAAAGCCTTGGCAGGGTGCAGCAGCCGCAGGGTCAGCGCACCCTTGCTGTGGCGCTGCAGTTCAGTCAGCGAGCCTTCAAACAGCATCCGCCCATGGTCGATGATGCCCACATGCTCCACCATCTGCTCCATCTCGCCCAACAGATGGCTGGAGATCAGCACAGTGGCTCCGGTGGCGGCGGGCATGGTGCGGATGAGTTCCCGCATCTCCTGGATACCGGCGGGGTCTAGGCCGTTGGTGGGTTCGTCCAGCACCAGCAGCTTGGGGCTGCCCAGCAGGGCCATGGCGATGCCCAGCCGCTGCTTCATGCCCAGCGAATACTGCCCCACCTTCCGGTTGGCATCGGCAGTCAGGTGGACGATCTCCAGCACCCGGTCAATGTCCTTGTGGGCAACGCCTTTCAGGTCGGCCACGATGGCCAGATTTTCCCGGGCCGTCAGATGCAGATAGCCGGAGGGGGATTCGATCAGGCTTCCGGTCTGCCGCAGCAGGGGGATGCGGTTTGTTTCGTTCATGGGATGGCCCAGCAGTTCTACGCTGCCGCCGGTGGGGTGCACCAGACCCAGCAGCATCTTCATGCTGGTGGATTTGCCCGCACCGTTCGGGCCTAAAAAGCCGTAGACGCACCCTTGCGGGACGGTCAGGTTCAGATGATCGACCACGGTGCGGCCGTTGTAGCTTTTGCACAGGTCGTGTGTTTCAATGACAGGTTTCATAGAGGATGCTCCTTTCTCGTTCGCTTGGAACACCCACAGTTTACCTCGGCGGGCTTAAGCTCCGCCGAAGCCTGTCTTAATCTGCGCTTAAATTTTCGCAAAATCCGGACATTTCCGGCCAGAACGTGTTATAGTGGGAACAGAAAATGACCGGAGGAACACCGCGATGAACACGATCCAACAGGCACACATTTTACTTGTAGATGACAACACCGATCTGCTGCGGCTGCTCGAAGAGCAGCTGCGTGGGGCAGGCTATCAGAACATCCGCACCGTGCAGAACTGTGCCGCCGCACAGACCGCCTTTGCAGCCGAGATGCCGGAACTGATGATCCTGGACATCAACCTTCCGGACGGGGACGGGTTTTCGCTGTTTCGTACCCTGCGGGCAAAAGCCGATGTGCCGACCCTGTTCCTCTCAGCACGGGACGCCGATGCCGACCGCTTGTTCGGGCTGGGACTGGGCGCAGACGATTACCTGACCAAGCCATTTCTGATGCAGGAACTGCTTTTGCGGGTGCAGCACCTTTTGCAGCGTGCTTACCGGACCGAGCTTTCCCGGACAAAAGCAGCAATCTTGCAGCTGGGCGACCGGAGCGTGGACCTGCACGATGCCCTTGTGACCCTGCCGGACGGAACCACCCTTGCCCTGACAGCGACCGAGCGGACGCTTTTGCGCAAGCTGGCCGAAAACCGCGGGCATATCGTGACCTACGATGCGCTGTGCGAAGCGGTGTGGGGCGCGGATTATTATGGGTATGAAAACAGTCTGGGGGTTCATATCCGGCATCTGCGGGAAAAGCTGGAACCGGAGCCGGGCAGGCCGCGCTTTCTGCAGACGGTGAGGGGCATCGGGTACAAGCTGGCAAAGGAGGATGCACGATGAAAACCTTTGTGCGGCTCATCCGGCGGTATGTTCTGGCGGCGGTGGGCATCGTTCTGCTGCTGGTGTTTCTGGGCCTTGGGCTGCTGGTGTTTCTGGGCTGGCAGGAAACGACCCATCTGCCGCAGAGGACCTATGCGTCCAGCGAAATTGCGGATGCCATGGTGGAAACTCCGGCGGGGCTTGCCCTTGGCGCAGCGCACACCCCGGAAGAATGGATGGACGGCTATGCATGGGCCATGGTGCTGGACGATACCGGAAATATCCGGTGGAACTATGCCCTGCCGGACGCGCTGAACCATGCCTATACCACCGGAGAAGTGGCAGGGTTTGCCCGCTGGTATCTGGACGATTATCCGGTGTTCTGCTGGGCAGAGGACTATGGCCTGTTTGTCATCGGGCTTGCCAGAGGGAGTTTGTGGAAATACAGCATTTACACCTCGCCGGAGTACATCCTGAGCCTTGCCAAAACCATTCCGCTGGGGTTTGGGCTGCTGTTGCTGCTGGCAGCGATCTGCTGTTTTCTGCTCAGCTGGCAGGGGGCCAAGCGGCTGGAAACGGTGGCTTCCGGGCTGGATGCGCTGGCCGAGGGGCAGACCGTACAGCTGCCTGCGGAGGGCTTTGCCGGAGAGCTGGCCGAAAAGCTGAACCGGACCAGTGCGCAGCTGCAAACGCGGAACGAACTTCTGGCCCGGCGGGACGATGCCCGCACCCAGTGGATCGCCGGGGTCAGCCACGATGTGCGCACCCCGCTGGCGCTGATCCTGGGCTGGGCGGAGCAGCTGGAGCGGGACGTCGTCCTGCCGGAAACTGCCCGGCAAAAGGCCGGCGGCATCCGCACCCAGAGCGAAAAACTCCGCACCCTGATCGAGGATCTGAACCTGACCAGCAAGCTGGAATATGGGACACAGCCCCTGCGCAAGCAGGAATTTGCGGCGGGGCCGCTGTTCCGGGAGCTGGTGGCGCAGTTCTGCGAAAGTCCGCAGGCGGAGACCTGCGAGGTGTCGCTGCAGCAGACCGCTGCCGCAGAGCAGGCGAAACTCTGCGTGGACCGCGCCCTGCTGGAACGATTGCTGGAAAACCTGCTGGGCAACAGCATCCGGCATAATGCGGCACCCGTAGAGATCGAGGTGCAGACGGATGTTGCCGGAAATCGCTTCTGCCTGACCGTCGCGGACAACGGCACAGGCTATCCGCCTGCCGTTCTGGCGGCACTGCAAGGCACGCCGCAGAACGAGCAGACCCCGCACATTCTGGGGCTTCATGTGGTGGAGCAGATCGCCGCCGCGCATGGCGGCAGGGTGGCGTTCGGGCAGAATGTGCCAAACGGTGCAAAGGCAACGGTGTGGCTGCCCTGCGCTGAAAAAAGGCCCCGGCAATGCTCCTGATGCGCGAGCGTTTCGTCAGCAGGTCGGCTGTCAGGGGAACGGAATAATGCCGGGACAAACGGCAGAGTACTTCATACCATGAGGTGCTCTGCCGTTTCTTTTTGGGGAACGGGGGACGGAAATCTTTTGGATTGGAATGAAAATAACGTAAATGCACTGTATTTTGTTCGGTTGGAGAAAGTGATACTTCACGATGCCGAGGTCCAGCTTGGTGTAGAACCCCTTGCCGCAGGCGGCAAAATCCCTCGAAAGCTGCTCCATCTGTTGTGCTGCTGCATCGTGTTCCATGGGCACCTCTCCTTTGTTGATCGGTTTAAACCATAATACCATAGATTTCAGCTCATAACACATCGGGAAAGAAAATCGAGACGGAAGAAGCGACGGCAACAGAAAAGGCAGCCGTCTGCTGCAGACCGCTGCCTTTTAAAAAGAAGAAAGAGAAAGAACTGGAAACTTAGCCCTGCTCGGCGATGAACTTACCGGTCAGGTAACCATAGGTACAGGCAATGGAGTGGCTTGCACCGGCAATGGTGGTGGGGTAGTCGCCCACAAAGCGGCCGCCCTGGGTGTTGCCGATGGCGTACAGGCCGGGGATGACCTGGAAGCTGTTGTCCAGCACCTGTGCATTGGCATTGGTGCGCAGACCGCCCAGCGTGACCAGGAACCGCAGGGAGCCTTCGTCCTTGATGGCATAGAACGGGGCCTTGCGCAAAGCGAACATGCGGAGGGGCGACTTGCCGAAGTCCTCGTCCACGCCCTTGTCGCACAGCTCGTTGTAGCGCTCCACCGAGGCCACAAAGTTGGCCTTGGCATCTGCGTCCAGCCCCAGCGCGTCGGCGAGCTCTTCGATGGTATCGCCCTTCCCGGCGGTCCACTCGTCAATGCTCTCCTTCAGCGTGTCGCTGGCGCTGCGCACGCAGCCCAGGCCGCCCTGCATGGCGGGAAGCTGCTCGGCCCAGTCGGAATCAATGACCATGTAGATGGGGCCGGGCTGGCGCACGAACTGTGCGCCGTAGTGGTCGTTGGTCTGGTCCTCGTTGTGGAAGCGGATGCCCTGTGCGTTCAGCTGCAGGAAGGCGTCCGGGCCCAGCTTGCCGAAGTCGCCGTGGGCCATGCTGCCCAGAGGGCCGGGCTCCATCTGCGCACCAATCCACATGCCCATCTGCTGGCCGTCACCGGTGTTGGCGTAGTTGGCCTTGATGTCCGTGTGGCCGTAGGTGACGTCATAGCGATCAATGATGTCATGGATCCAAGGCAGGTAGTAGGCCATCATGGCGTCGTTGTGGCCAAAGCCGCCGGTGGCCAGGATCACGCCCTTGGAGGCGTTGACCTGCGTATAGCTGTCATCGGTCAGGCTCTGGAAGATCACGCCGGTCACGCGGCCGTCCTCGCCGCGGATCAGCTGACGGGCGGGAGAATCAAAGTAGGCTTCCAGACCGTTCTCGGCCACGGCCTTGTCAAAGTTGGCCTGCAGCACGGGGGTGTGTCCCTTGGGGCGGAAGTTCAGGGTGCCGGAGAAGATGCGCTCGTGGTCCACAGTGGGGTCATACTCCGGGAAAGCACCCATGGGGATGGTGTAGACCTGATTTTCGTCGGCGGGCTTTTCGCCGCCGATGGGGACCCACTGGATGCCGTCGTAGCCCTCGGCGTACCAGGTGATGGCTTCGCCGCAGTTGTCGGCCCACTTTTTCAGGATGGAGGGGTCGGCGCGATGGGACATCTGGGTCATCAGTTCGTTGACCAGCGCATTGGTGTCGATGTCCTCAATGCCGGATTCCCGGGCCTTGTCACAGTTGAAGAAGGAGAACTGCGAGGAGCGGCCGCAGACGCCGCTGGTCTTTTCAACGGCGATGACCTTCAGGCCGGACTCGGCAGCCGAACGGGCGGCGCAGACACCGGCAACGCCAAGACCCACGACGCACACGTCGCAGTCCAGCGTCTGGCTGATCTTGTTGGCAGGAATGGCTTCGGGTGCGTCCATAAAGCTCAGGTCCAGCACATGGCCGGCAGCGGCCTTGTCGGTCACCTGTACGGTCTCGCCCTTGGCCTGTGCAATGCAGGCCTCGGCAGCCACCTTGACGGCGGTGGTGGTGACGGTGGCACCGGCCACATTGTCGATCTCCGGGGACTGCTTGCTCAGCAGCTGCTCGGTGAGGGTGTCCTTGGCGGCCTGACCGATGTTCTCGGTCTCACCGGACAGGTCCAGCTCCACGTTGGTGATGCTTTCGGCGTCAAAGGTCATGGTGACCGTGACCGTGCTCATGCCGTTTGCGGTGGCAGAGTAGGTGCCGGGAATGTAGGTGCCGCGTGCAGCCTCCGAAGAGCTGGCGGGTGCCTGCGAAGCGGCGCTGCAGCCTGCAGCCATACCGGCTACGGTGGCAGCGGCAGCGGTGCCGACGGCTTTGCGCAGGAAACCACGGCGCGAGATCATGTTGTTCTTCATGAGAAATCCTCCTGTGTTTTTGTGGGCCCGGCGGTGTGAGGCCGGATGCCTGTTTCTGCCACACAGTGTAGAAAACGGCAGAGGGATTGTCAATTCGTTCACAATAACTGGGCGCTTTTTGCCGATAACTGGCAGGCACCGGTGGAGAAAAAAGATTTCGCCTTCCGGCGGGCAGTGTGCTATAATGGAAAAGAAATGTCTGCCCGCCGGGCAGGAAGAGAGGAGAGGGGCTGGTTTGTTTCAGATTGGGATCTGCGATGATGAAGCGGGCAGCAGAGCGTTGCTGGCCGGGTATGCCCGGACGCTGATCCAGCATCAGGGGCTGAATTTCCGGCTGCAGGAATACGCTTCGGCAGAGGCACTGCTGTCTGCACAGGACAAACCGGAAATCCTGCTGCTGGATGTACAGATGGGCGGGATGGACGGCGTGATGGCTGCCAAGACCCTGCGGGAACAGGGCTGCGGGTCGATCATCATCCTTGTCACGAATTATATCCAGTACGCCATCGACGGCTATGAGTTCAATGCGTTCCACTTTTTGAAAAAGCCGGTGGAATACGAGCGCTTCTGCCGGGTGGTGGGGCAGGCGATGCGGCTGGTCTACCGCAATGCCCATGCCACGCTTGCGGTAAAATGCGAGGAGGGCCTGCGCCAGCTGACGGTGCGCACGATCTCGTACTGTGAAACAGACCGCGGCGGGGTGCTGCTGCATCTGCCCGGGGAAACAGTGCGCTGCCGCCGGGGCATCGCCCAGCTGGAGCAGCAGCTGCAGACCGAGGATTTTTTCCGCTGTCATACGGCCTATCTGGTCAATCTGGCAGAAATCGAGCGCATTGGTGCGGCAGATCTGACCCTGAAGGATGGGACGGTGCTGCCGGTGAGCAAGCACCGGAAGAAGGCGTTCCGGGAGGCGGTGGCCGCTTTCTGGGGAAAGGATTACGCATGATACAGATGCTTTTGCAGCCGGTCTCCTTCAGCGACCTGCTCAGCTGTCTGGGATATGCGGCTGCCTATGAAACGTTTTTCCGCCGGATGCGGACAGAACTGACCTGGAAGCGGCGATTGTTCATGCTGCTGGCGGATCTGACAGGGTATCTGATCCTGATGCGGCTGCTGCCCCGAACCGAATATCTGCGGGTCCTGCTGCTGCATCTGATCCTGGCAGCGGCGTCCACGCTCCAGCTGCGGCTGGAATGCAGGCTGGACTGGAGCTATGCCGTGTTCCTGGGAACCTCCTTTGTGCTGTACCGCGGTGTATGGAATGCACAGCTCTCGGCGCTGCTGCTGCCATGGCTGGAAGAGAATGCGCTGCTGCGCAATGCGGTCAACCAGATCGTTTCACTGCTGCTGCTGTATGCACTGCAGAAGTGGGTGGTGCGCATGGACCGTACCCGCACGGTGAATCGGTATGAGCTGTTCGTGAGCCTGTTCCCGGCCTGCGTCATGTTTACGGTTCGCATTGCAATCTATCACTACTGTTTTTATCTGGAAGCTGTGCTGGCCGCCCGTGGCGTGCAGGTATTTGTCCTGCTGGGCGGATTGCTGGGCATTTCGACCCTGGTGACGCTGGGCGCCAGTGAGATGTATTTTTCCTACATCCACACACAGGAGGAACTGCAGCTGGCCGAACAGCAGCTGCAGCAGCAGTACCGGCTGTTTCAGGAGCAGCGCACAAGGGATGAACAGCTGAAAGGCGTGTACCACGACATGGCAAACCACCTCGGCGTCCTGCGCGGTATGACCCGGAGCGCAGATGCGGAAGAGTACATCGCAGCCCTGACCCGCGAGACCGAAACCGCGCTGCAGGGCGTTTCCACCGGAAACTCCACGCTGGACCTGATCCTGCGGCAGAAAGCGGAGCAGTGCACGGCCCGGGGACTGCATCTGGAAGCCGCCGTGCATATGCCGGAAGGGCACGGCCTTACCTCCATGGAACTCTGTGTACTGTTTGCAAACTGTCTGGACAACGCCATGGAGTCGGCGGCAGACCCGGCAGTGACGGACAAGGTCATCCGGGTGAACGGCGGTGAACACCATGGCTGTCTGGTGGTCCGGTTTGAAAATGCCTGTGCCAGGTCCCTGCAGCTGAAGGACGGCCAGCTGCCCACCAGCAAAAAAAGCGGTGTCCATGGATATGGGCTCAAGAATATCCGCACGGTGCTGGAACGTCACGACGGAACACTGAGCCTACAGCCGCAGCGCGGCCGCTTTGTGCTGACCTGGCTGCTGCCCCTTGACCAAAAGGCCCCTGTTGCTTTTGGTCAGAATGTGATAAAATAAAACCATCAAGTTACATAGGAGGCGCTTTCATGCTCAAACGTCTGCGCGCAGATCACCCCATTTTGTATTGCATCCTTGCCGAGGTGCTGTTCCTCGGCTCCCTGTTTTTGTCCAGTCTGGTGCTGACCGTCGCGCTGGTGGCGGCCGGGGCGGATTTTTCCGGTCTGGATGAATACCTTCTCAGCCTTATACAGGAGCTGGTGGGGGCAGGGGCGGCCTGGCTGCTGCTGCGCCGCACCGGGCGGCAGAGACTGCTGGGCCGCCGCGGCAGCGGCTTTTGGAACGGTCTGCTGGTGGGGATGTACCCGCTGGCATTCATCTGCTACAGCATATACAGCGCACTGATCTTTGAGCGGCCGGACACGCCGCTGCTCCCGGCGGGGCGCATCCTGAGCTTTCTGGCCTGCATGGCAATGGTGGGCGTGGCGGAGGAATTCCTGTTCCGGGGCGTCATTGCCGAAACGCTGCTGGAACACTTCGGCACCAGCCGGGCCGGTGTCTGGAAAGCCTGCCTGCTGTCCGGCGTGCTGTTCGGCGCGGCTCACCTGACCAACCTGTCCAGCTCGGCACCCTTCGGCGTGCTGATGCAGTGCGCGTTCTCGGCGTCGCTGGGAGCGCTGTTTGCGGCCATCTATTTCCGCACCGGCACCACCGCTGTCCCCACAGAGCTTATCATCGCTCTGCCCTATATTCTCACCATCGTGCTCACCATCTTCCGCAGCAATTTCCGTGTACCCGCTAAGCTGGGTGTCCCCTACCGGAAGGAAGGCTGAGTCTGTCCCGGCTATACGCAGTCCTGCAATATGAGAAAAAGCACCCCCAGGGGTGCTTTTTCTGCTGGCGCAGGTGTTTCCTCCCCCCGCAAATGCCGTTGTGCAAAATGCTATTTATATCCTAAATCGTTCCACTGGAAAAACAAATTGCGGAACAAAAAGTTGTATCAGGAATATTCCGTTACTTTTCCCGGAATTCTTTTTATTTCCACTTCAAAAAGTTATCTAAAAAAATTTTTTTGATTGCAGTTTTCGCAAAATACCTGCGCAAAAATATGTACCACATATATGGTACATTTCTGTGTTCAGGTGAAAATGAAAAAATAGCCATAGAAAAATGTAACTTTTTGCCCAAAAAAGTTATGGGCAAAATAACGAGCGAATGTCTACATTTTTTTAGTCCCTCCCAAAAAAAAAGAGAAAATTTGACGGATTCCGTCAATCCTTCTTATAATGAGTCGTCTCGTGAGGCGAGAAAATTCGGCAAGTGCCGAGATGAAAAGAGGAAGACTAAATGGAAAAATATCTTGTTTTAGCAACCTTTGTCGGGTCAATCATAGCGCTGCTGTTTGCCCTCATCACCGGCAAGCGGGTTCTGAGCTACGAGGAGGGCACTCCTCTGATGAGCAAAATCTCCCGCTCCATCCGTGAGGGTGCCAACGCCTATCTGCGCCGGCAGTATACCGTGGTGGGCATTTTCTTTGCCTGCATGGTCGTGGTGCTGTGCGTCATGGCAGGGTGCAGGCTGCTGACCTGGTTCGTACCCTTTGCATTCCTGACCGGCGGCTTTTTCTCCGGTCTCAGCGGCTTTGTGGGCATGCGCATTGCCACAAAGGCCAACTGCCGCACCGCCAATGCCTGCCGCGATGGGCTGAATAAAGGCCTGCGTGTGGCGTTCTCCGCCGGCAGCGTTATGGGCTTTACCGTGGTAGGTCTGGGCCTGCTGGACATCTCCGTGTGGTTCCTGCTGCTGCGCTTTGTCTTCAAGCTGGAGGCGGCGGACATCACCAGTGCCATGCTGACCTTCGGCATGGGCGCCAGCTCCATGGCCCTGTTTGCTCGTG
>ERZ772865.4164-NODE-4164-length-10083-cov-8.668628_pt1 | contig 10083 bp, 7 predicted proteins | sample MGYA00512133_ERZ772865 | MGnify/ENA primary metagenome ERZ772865 (study PRJEB29015, sample SAMEA2737722) | human gut metagenome | biome: human gut; feature: human-associated habitat; material: faeces | place: China | collected 2012 ...
TGGTGGAAGCCCCGCTGAAAACGAAAAACGCCTACCGCACACTGCCCCTGTCGGCAGACGCAATAGACGTACTGAAAATGCAAAAATGTAAGATCGGGAATAGCGAATGGGTGTTCCCATCGCCCGCCGGAGGCCCCATGTCGCCGGACAGCGTGCTGCACATGCTCCAGCGGGTGCTGAAACGAGCGGGGCTACCCCGCATCCGCTTCCACGACCTGCGCCACCCGTATGTCAAGCACACGACAAAAAAATATTTCCTGCAAAAGCAGAAATCCCAAACCACCAACAAGTGGTAATCTGGGATTTCTGTTTTTACTATGGTTCGATTAATCAAATATCTGAGTCAGGCTTACTAAACTTATATGCTGGAATAGACTTATCAGAGAAATGAATATCGGTTGCTTTGAATACCCCGTTTTCGCAGGGGTTCTCCATAGCAAAAACAACACTATGCTTCGCTCGCGTACATGCAACATAAAATTTAGCTCGCGTTTGATTGGACGTGATTTTCACCTGTCTTTCTATAAATGGTAACGTTGTACTGACAGGTATGATTACTACTCTTTCATATGTTGCGCCTTTGGACCCACCGTAGTTGAAGACATCGCAGTCATGTTGAAAACCAACCTTCGCCTTTTTGTCATATCGCAATATTATTGGATGGTAGTATTCGCAGTATTCACGCAGACTATCCACGTTCATCATGTAGACTCCGCTATTTTCTACTGGCATTTCTTGCTGATTATTTGGATCGGGTTCAACCATCGAATCCGCATCTCCGTGGATCGTATTGATAAAATCACATATTTCCTGATTGAATCGTCTTGTGGTATTCGCATATGAAGTAACGCATAAACCCTGTGCTTCAAGCATGAGAAAATAGGCTCGAACTTTCTCGTCTCTATACTGTTTATTCTTCAGTGAATTATTTGTCCTATATGTTGCCTGCTTGTAGTCGCCTACACATGTTATAGGTATTTTGGACTTGAATAGCAAAGTTATGACTTCCAAATCCCAACCAGCATAGTCTTGGAGTTCATCAATAAATATGTGGGAGTATATTTCTTGGATTCGCCTAATCACTTTTCCGCTAGAATGCTCATTGCATAGCCAAGCTAAATGGCTTGTCCTGTCAGGAACAACATCGCCACGCTTATTCACGTAATATTGTACGTGGGTCTGGTTATACCATTTAGGCGGTGCTTCTGTATCATAAAATGCAATGGAATTTACAAAATTTTCTGGAAATGTAACTGGAAACTCTTGCTTATAGCGCTTTTCTTTTAGTTTAAGTGAGCACTGGTATGGTTTTATAAATTCAGAGAGAAGAGTACTGTACCATGATTTGAATATGACTCTGTCATCCAATACACCGCCGTTTTGCTTCCGGTACTCATTCTCTAAAGAACGAACTCCCTCGTTTGTATATGAAATAAGCAGCACATATTTATTGGTATTATCTATGGCGGTTTTGGCTTGTGAACACAGTGAATATGTTTTTCCATGCCCCGCTGCCGCAAATACTACTTGATTATTCATCTCTATCACCCACATTTTCACTATCTATCCCGATGGCTTTTAAAATATATGATGGGTAGTTTATCTTCTTCTCACTGGTAAAGACACGCATACTCCAGTCAGTTTTGTTTCCTATCATAAAGCTCTTAATGCTGTCTGGATCTCTGCTTTCTATGTCCTTTCCTAAGTAGATGATGGATTTGAACGATTCAAAGGTATCAAGATTTGCTGCAAGGACAGAGGGTTCAAGCGTGTTTAGGGTATTATCAGATTCCACACAAAGAGTAACAAGGCCTGTGTATTTTTCGTAGCGCTTACGAACAGCTTCAGCGTTACCGTCATTATCTGTAACTACAGTCAGCGGTTTACTAATTAGAGAAGCAAGCTCACAATATCGTTGGAACGCCAAGCTATCGACAGCGACTACGTCAATTCCGTCTTCTATCGGTTGTTTTCCATAGTTATCAATATATGCTCTTTGCAGTATCAATTCGTCAGCCGGTCCTTCAACCAATATTGCCTTATTCGCCAAAAGAATTCGTAGCGTGTTATAGCCCGGTAATTTTAGAAAGTAGTTGTAAGTATCACTGCTTAATGATTTGAATGGTGTTGTCCTTGCATTTGCAACAAGATGAAGGCACTGCAGGCCCAGTTTATTTGCGACAAAGCTGCTATGGGTTGAAATAAACAACTGCTTTCCGTTGCTATCAGACAGTTTAGAGATGAGAATAGACATGTTTGAGTAGGAAAGGTTATTTTCGGGTTCCTCAATTATTAAAATATCAACATCCGTATTTTGAAGCAGGAAAATTTCCGACTTAAACATATTTTGAGTGCCGAAACCCGAATTTTCAAGAGGAATGCCATCTAATGAAATAGACATATCTCCCTTCCATTCATCAATTCCACTTTCTCTTAAGTTTAGTCCTATCGTTTTGCCATCAAAGCTGTGACCCTCTTGTAGTTTTTGATTAAGCCGTATTACTGCTTGATTTTCAGTAAATTCATGTCGATTTGCTCTATAAGCATGACGCAACTCGGTCATATCTTCTTCCGAGAGATATTCGTTTATGCTGGTAGAAACAAAGCGACTCAGCACCGGACCATAGTCTTTCTTTGTAGTATCAATACATGCCACTTTTCTTGCCGTTGTCTGGACATAGTATTCTGGATTTGCAAAAGACCTGAAATTGACCCTGTAGTATTCAACAGGGATGTCTCTGACTTTTCCTTCAACCAGGAGTTGCTTGTATGCTGGTGCATACTGGGTGTCAAATATTATTTCCAGTTTGACACCCTCAGCATCCTCATGAAGTGAATTATTTGTGCCTCTATACTTTTTTATTGCAATTTCATCTTCATCGGGAGAAGCAAAGTATACCTCAATTTCAATGGTGGGCAAGTCAGGCGTATTACCAGCCTCAATAGATTCCTTGAATTTTTGTCGGACTTGAGCATTAAACCAATCCAAATTAAGCCGATTTGCGACACTGCTACCGTTAATTTTACCGGTCAGAACCATTGATAGGGCCTCTAAGATGGTGCTTTTTCCCGAATCATTCTCTCCAACAAAGATATTTATATTCTCGTTCATTTCAATGGTAACATTCTGAAAAAGCTTGTAGTTGACAATTTTTAGCCTGTTGATTTTCATATTATTCATCAAACTCCATCTGAATAGTCGGGGTATAAATGCTGCAGTTATCTTACTCAACACCCCTGCCAGTAGTATACGATGGGCTATCGCCGCTACTTTTTTCAAAATCGACTTCTGTTATGGAACCACATTTCTCGCAGCGTAAGTAGCATTTTTGAACCATTCCATTCTCGTCTGAGTCATCACCATCAATGCTGACCTTTTTGCTCTTGCATATTGAACAATGATACTGTGCAAGATGGTCAAATACTTTTTGAAGAATATTTTCGTAAGTGCCAACAAGAGCGATGCAAAGAGTGACACAAGTTGATTCAACGCAACAGACATCGTCTGTTGAATTGGATCAATAATAGTGCTTAAAGTCCTCGCAAAACTGCTCAATATGTTTTGAGTATTTTTCTATATCCGTTTTGATCTTGTGAGTAAATACATTGATTTTTTCATTCTGCGGAGCAGTTCGAACTTTTTCATCATAAAAATTACAAAATTGGGTAGCAGAATACTCTCTAAAATTTTCGGCAGAAATGCCAAAGTCCTCTGACAAGACCATTGCAGAATGCTGTAAGTTCTTCAACGTTTCTTGCTCCCATGTTGTTAGTAGATTCTCATATGCAGCCAACACTTTATCACAAGCGGCCCGAACTTCATATACATTATGTACGTAAGCACAAAACAAGTCCGCGGGTTCGTCTATAGGAGGGTAATCTACCAGTTGAGAATGCTGCATTTTAACGGATAGCAAAAGCTCATATAAGGCATATTTCTTGATTTGGGAAACATCTTCTCTCTGCTTTTTTGCAAAACCAATTGCAAAGAAAAACAATGTTGCACTGAAAACAATCATTGTAGAGAAAATATTTGTCAAAATTTCCTTGATTCTTGGTATATCAAATACAAAATTCAACGTAACAAGGTCTTTTAAGGACACATCCGAATTAGCACCTATGAGTCCAATAAAACTCAGAATCAATCCGGCTATACAAGCTAATACATAATAACGCGAGCGTTTCATGTAGTTTTCTCCTATCTGTAAGTCCAATCGTCTTGCCAGTTTTTTAAGATTTATCTGTAGGTCATTTGAAGTTCGACAACAAACAATTGTATTTGGTAGGCTCTTTCTGATAGCCGATACTTTTGAAAGGTTTATTCCAGAAAAGCGAATTACTTGCCATTTCATTTTCTTTTGTTCTGATTTGGAACCTTTTATTCTGATGAAGATTTGTTCGTAAGTATTGTATAATGCCAATCCATATACAACCGGAAGATTGAACACTAACAGTACCAGCGGGAGCAATAGTGATTTTAAGGTGTCAAAACTTAAAAATTGATTTGGAGCATGGATAAGGCTGTAAATTGCATTAATCAACAGTATTATTCCCCACAGTACCAGCAAACCATCAAAGAAGCGTTTCGCAGATCGGTGCTTTTTATCTTGTCCAGCCAATACTTGTAGGACTGAAATCAAAACTGTTAAAGGGATAAGGATAATTTCCGTTATTAAACTGAAAGTCCAAAATCCTACAAAAAACTCAATTGCAACTACAATAGCAACATTTTCCCGAATTAGCTTTGAAAAGAATCGTCCACCGTCTGCTTTCTCAATCGCCTTGGCAAAAAGAGGAAATTCAACAAACAATACCCAAAAGACAGTGTCTTTTAACAAAGTGAGATCCCAAAGTCCTGCCCAATTTAATGCGAACAACACCAAACCCAAAAAGCTGAGAAATACAATGTAAAATATCACAAATTTCTTGCAAAACAAAATTGGAATAGCAGTTTTTATAAATTGTCTTGCAGGTTTAGTAGGGAGAATGACAGCAAGACCAATAATAACCCAAATCCCGATAGCTATCTCTCGATTATTAAAGAATTCTTGGATTACTCCCATTTCGTTCACCTTTATAATCTGGCGTCGTGATTAATCAGTGTAGAATTACCGGTACCAGCAGAGCCATAAATCATATCGACGTGAGAATTGGCAAACATCTGCCGAAGGGTTTCTTTCTTTCCATCATATTACGCTGTTTGTATCGGGAATTGCTTTATCAATTCTGAGTATCTGACCGCGCGCCTTCTTCTTTACTCAGTCCATTTTACCATAATCTTTCGATCAACATCAACCACGATCCGTTCAATACAATCAATAATCTCGCTCAACGGGACTTCCTTTCTGCTAGCTTTCAGCAGTTTGCAAAACACCTGATACTGTTTTTCATAGGCTTCTTTGTCTGCAATCGCCCTGTTCAGTTCCGCTTCGGCCTGCTCCTTTGCAGGCCGTGCAGCCGCAATGGCTTCTTTAGAACCTTCACCCATGACATACTTTTCATATTGCTTCATGCTGAAATCAGTAGCTTCCTCATATTTGAGAGAAGCTGCTTCAATGATGGAATCCATGCCTTGTATTTCCTGCTTATATTGATCTTTGGTAATAAAGTGATGATCGATGTACTGTTTTAGCTGGTAGTACACAGCACTGAGTACATCTTCCCCTCTGGCATACATTCCTGTACATTTATCCGCACCTAACCGATTTTTTGAAATGCAGGTGAAGAAATACCAATCCGCATGGTTCGTTCCGCGCTTTCGCTGCATCTTTCCTCCGCAGCAGGCACAAATAACTTTGCCTTTGAAAACATTCTCGCTCGCCTCCGGTGTGGGACTGATATTAAATGAACGGGCTTTGAATTCACTTTGGATTCTGTCAAAGGTTTCAACGTCTACCAGCGGTTCATGGGTGCCCTTTACAACTCGCTTTTCCTTGCCTTGTATGAGCATCCCAGTATAGGTTCGGTTAGTCAAAATGTATTTCACAGATCGACTGTTCCAATCGTCCGTTCCATCCGCAAAACTCCCGGTCAGTCCATTGGAACGGGCGTATTGGATCGGAGTGGGTAATCCTTTTTCATTCAAATAGCGGACGATACCTGTTACGCCAGTTCCGTTTGCCGCCAGCTCAAAAATCTTCCGCACTGTGATGGACGCAATCGGGTCAGGGACTAACTGATCGTGGTTTGCTTCGGACTTTTGGTATCCAAAGGGGGCTCTCGGCCCAACAAATGTTCCTCGGTCTATTTTCATTTGCAAAGTCGCCTCAACTTTCTGTTTGATTTCTACTGCAACCTGTTCGTTAAATGCGTTCTTTATTGGAATGCGAATTCTAGCTCCATGTGGGTGGGATTGATCGGTCAAGCCGTTTACTGTGTCGAAATCGTCATTAATTGAAACAAAACGAACACAATTCATAGGGAAGAAGCCCTCCAGATAATATCCAACTGCGATGTGATCTCTGCCTAGGCGGGAGAGATCCTTGACTACAACACAGTCAACCTCGCCCCGTTCAATGTCTGCTATCAGCTCCCGAAACATCGGTCGATAGAATGTTCTGCCGCTCCATCCTGCATCAATGTACCATCGCGATATGGGATGCTGGTTTTCTCGCGCCCATGCCTCAATAACTTTCTTTTGGTTTTCTATGGAATCATCGCCGCCCTTTCCTGTGACAGACAAACGGATGTACCCGGCAGTCTCTGAATGCAGATGTGGCAGCGTTACAGTCTGACGCTTCCGGCTTTTTCGTGCCATGCGCAGTCCTCTCCTTCTAATGCAAAACAGGCTACGGCAAAACCATAGCCTGTCTGCATTATAGCATATTCTGCTTTCCGCTACCACGAGTAATGCCCTGTTTTCCGCTTCCACGAGCTTAGGCACACCTTCGCGACCATGGCCCTGCAAAACGGCGTGGACATCAAGACCGTCAGCAGTATGCTTGGTCACTACTCGGCGGGGTTCACGCTGGACACCTACGCCCATGTGACCACTGACGCTCAGCTCAAGGCGGCGCAAACAATGGGCAATATCCTCTCCCGTGCCGTCTGATGGTTCCCGCTATCCGCTCCCGTTGGGGTCGGCGTTTGGGTCAGAAAAAAGCAGTACCAAAAAACGGAACTTATGAAAAGCAAAAATCCTCGAAATCAGATGATTTCGAGGATTTTTGGTACGCCGTGAGGGATTCGAACCCCCGGCCTTCTGGTCCGTAGGTTGTCTCACGCACAAATCGGAGTCGTTTCGGCTCCGATTTGTGCTTTTTGCCGCCGTTCGCTCGGCGGATTTTCCATTGTTTCCGTCCAGACCTGCCCGCTTTTTTCGCGTTCTGGGTCAAAAGTGGGTCAGAGGCTGTAATATCCGTAGAGGACTGGCGAGCTGCAACCTTGCGCCACAGTCCACACTATCTATCCTCATACCACAAATGGCGTAAAAGACAGCGTTTCGTGGGTATATTTTTCCCGCACCGCGTTCGCCTCGTCCTCGCTGACAGGGCGGAAGCCCTTGCCGCCAACATAGTGGTCGGTCGTATCGGAGTAGAGCCAGCCGTCTAAAGAAATCACAGTTTCCAAATGCCGCAGCACGCCGTTTTCATAGCGGTAGTAAGAGTAGGTCCCCTCGCTCGCACCGTCGCTGCCCTCGTGGGCGAGACTGCCGTCGGTGCAGAGGTACCAGCGGCTGCGGCTCCAGCCGTCCACGACGCGAACGGCTTTTGCGCCGTCGAGGCAGTAAATATTGAAGATCACGGTATGGCCGTCGCCCCAGTCCGCGCCGAGCAGCAGCTCAGGAATCCCATCACCGTCAAGATCGCGCAGCAGCCAGCCGGGCGTCTGGTAGTAGTCGTTCACGGACAGAAGATCGTGGCTGAAGTCGGTCTCTATATCACGTGCGCCAGCGGATCGGAGATTGCAGATATTCGTCATCAACTCATCATACGCAGCAGGGTATCCGGTCACAGAATCTTGCTGAGCAATCTCGTAGTAAATATCGACTGTTCCGCCATTAGTACCAGGCACTACTTTGAAATTATATGATTTGTCCGCACCGAACAGTCCCTGAGTCACTTCTACATAAATATGGCCGCTTTCACCATTCTTGAAGATTCTCTCGCTCTGACCATCGATGGTTGCTACAACGGGATTACTCCCTTTGTTTTCAATATACAAACTAACGTATTTCCCGTTGCCCTTATTCAGCTTTTTAGATGTATCCAGTCCAGTCTTATTATTGATATTGCCGCTATCAATAAACACAAGCGACATGATCCAGCCCTCTTCAGGATCAGTCGGAGGTACAGCGGAGTCACTGCTTCCGTTTTCAGGACGGAAACTTTCAGTATAGACGCGATCGGCATCCTCTGCCGCACCGCCGCGCGCAGGGGGCGAAAACACGGAGGAGGCAGGGCACATGTCATTTATGTGGATTCCGTTGTCCTTCAAAAATCGCGTGAGTACGCCTTGTGAGTCGCTTTGCAGTGCCTCGTATTGGCGCTGGCTGACAGGATCGTTTTCCAGGAACTGCACATCGGACGGCAACACCAGCAGATACACATACTCATCATCGGCTCCGAGGACATACTCGGCGATGCCGAGAATCTCGGGGACAGGCAGTGCGTCATAGCCCCTCCATTCCTTGAAATTATCCCAGCTCATAGCGACCAGCCACCATACGTTGCCCATTCCCCCGTCGGGATACGCCGCAAGTGCGTTCTTTTCCGACAGATGGAACAGCATGATCCCATATCCCAGATATGCAGTCCCCTTGTCGTAGGCGGAGAGCTCTGCAATATCCTCCCATGCAGCGGGAACGGTGAGCGTCAGCGACAGCGTCGGCTCGGTCAGGCTTTTCATCTCCTGACCGTCGGTCTCCATCAATCCCGGATCGTTCAGACCGTCGCCATCCTCAGCGTGTTCTCTCCCACTGCAGGCGCACAGCGCCAGTAGCAGCAGGAGCATCGTCAGCAGCAGGCCAACCGTCCGCCGCCACGCAAAGCCTCTGACGCAAAGTCTTTTTTGTGTTGCTCCTGTCATTTCTCTCATCTCCTTTGTCATCGTATACACGCGTCGGAGAAAGCGGGCATATCACGCTTGCTCCAGAAATTCCTTAATCCTTGCCACGCCTGCGTAGATAATGGGAGGATTGGCCTGTACGACCAAGGATGGGGCGTGCGTCAGGCCAAGTGCGGTCGCTTCCTGAAGATACTGCTCTGCGTCCCGCTCCACAAAGGGAATCCCCGCTTTTTCCAGAATGGGCTTGATGATATGGCAGTTCGGGCAGGTTGCGGTGGTGTAGAGATAATATCCCCCGGCCGGCTTTCCGGCCGCCTTGTCCTCCCGCCGCTTCGGGCAATCTTCCTGCGCACCGCCCACCTGATAGGTCTTCCTGTCCAGAAATTCCTGACTCTTGCCGTCGTTCCAGTTCTGCACCGGGCGGTAGTAGCCGGTGATGCGGCTGTAGACCTCCGTGGTCTTCCCACAGATCGGGCAGGTCTTTTGTTCGCCCTTCAGGTAGCCGTGCTCCGTGCAGATGGAATAGGTCGGTGACAGCGTGTAATAGGGCAGCTCATAGTTCTCCGCGATCTTGCGCACCAGCGCGGCGGCAGACTGCCAGCTGGGCAGCTTTTCACCAAGGAAGGTATGGAACACCGTGCCGCTGGTATAGAGGGTCTGAAGCTTATCCTGCACATCCAGCGCCGCAAACACATCCTCGGTGTAGCCAACGGGCAGATGGCTGGAATTGGTGTAGTAAGGCGTCCCTCCCTCGTGTGCGGTGATGATATCGGGATAGCGCGCCTTGTCGTGCTTGGCCAGGCGGTAGGCGGTGGATTCCGCCGGGGTCGCCTCCAAGTTATAGAGGTCGCCGTACAGTTCCTGATAGTCGCTCAGCCGCTCACGCATTTGCTTGAGCACCCTCACGGCAAAATTCTGCGTTTCCTCGTGGGTCAGATCCTTGCGGAGCCAGTTGGCGTTCAGCCCCGCTTCATTCATGCCCACAATGCTCATGTACGGTAGAGAAGCACAAAGCAAAACAAGGATAGCCAGCCCTGCCACTATTCCGAAGTCAGGGGAACGCAATAGAAAAATTCA
>ERZ772865.4168-NODE-4168-length-10076-cov-3.270931_pt1 | contig 10076 bp, 12 predicted proteins | sample MGYA00512133_ERZ772865 | MGnify/ENA primary metagenome ERZ772865 (study PRJEB29015, sample SAMEA2737722) | human gut metagenome | biome: human gut; feature: human-associated habitat; material: faeces | place: China | collected 2012 ...
CCCATAGATTCACAATAGTCCCTGACATCACGCACCGGCGCAGGCGCGCGGGCGGCTGTGTTTGCAGACGGCAGAATTCTTCTCGTTCACGAAAACGACGGGACCTGGGCTCTGCCCGGCGGCTGGTGCGATGTCGACCAGTCCATCGCGTCGAACACGGAAAAGGAAGTGCGGGAGGAAGCCGGATTCGAGGTAACGGCGGAACGGCTCATTGCCGTGCAGGCATGGCGGACTGTCAACGGGGCTGCGGCGAAACAGCCCCGTTTCTTGCTTCGAATGCGCTGCTTTACACAAACTTGATCGTCAGCGCGATAAAGATCTGCGCCATATAGTACAGCACGTGCAGAACCGCGTTGCGGTAGGGGCTGTCGTTTTTGCCGAAGGAGAGCACGACCAGCATATTATCGCTCGTCGAGAAGCAGATGCCGCCGACAAAGAACAGGAACAGCGCCCGGTTGGACTCGATAAACGCGCCCGTCGCCGCGCAGGCCGTCATGAACAAAACGCCGCCGATATAAAGCACGCCGAGCGGCGTAATTTTGCCCGCGCGCACCTCCTTGGCGTATGCGTAGAAGCAGGCCGCGCCCAGCGCCACCACCGCGATGGGGATCGCGTACAGCCACGCCGCCGGGCAGAGCGCCAGGATCGCGAGAATATACACGATGTGGCCCAGAAAAAACGACACGGAGCCAGCAGCGAAGAACAGCCGGTGCAGCTTTTCCGACAAAAACCGCAGCGCCAGAAGCAGATCGCCCAGCATCCCGAGCGTCAGTCCCGCCACGACATACCATCCGTACAAACTCGGCCCCATCCGCCGCAGCTCCAGCAGCCCCAGCAGCACGAACACCACCGACGCCATGGTCTTGAGCACGACAGACGACGCATCGCGCCGCTTATAAGAGCGCATGATGAACAGCGTCTCCAATACCGCGCCCGCACTGATGAGCAGGATCTCCAGCATCCGCCTCTCCCCCCTTCCGCGTTTTCTTTCTTCTCGCTTACTTTACCATGTCCGCCGCACCGCTGTCAACGCTGCGCATCTGATCATATTCGTACAGCAGCTTTGCCACGGCTTCGCGCGTGACCGGCTGCTGCCAGCCAAAGTTGCCCGCGCTGTCGCCGGTAAAAACACCGGTCTGCTTGGCCCACTGTGTCGCTTCCCGCGCCCAGTCGGACGGATAGTCGCCCGTGTCCTTCAGAGAAAGCAACTCCTCCTTCGTCATCTCCATCACCTCCATGACCTGCCGTTTGAACGCGAACCACGCGTTCTCATCGTCCACCCACATCGCGGGGCACCGCTTGCTGACCACGTCATAATGCCGCAGCACGTTTTCGATCGGAATGCCGTACTTGCGCATCAGTCTTCTTGTCAGCAGCGCCGCGTTCGCCACGACCGCGTCCTCCAGCCAGTAGCGCCCCGCGTCATACCGGCAGCACATCTCGATGGAGATCGAGTTGCCGTTGCGGCAGCGCGGGTGCTTCTGCGTATAAACGCCCGCCGTGCCGACCGACCATGCCGTATCCTCGTCGCTGACCGACTGCAGCCAGCCGTTCCGGTCGACAAAATAGTGGGCCGAGGCCCCGCGCGGTGACTCAAAATATTTGAGTCCCGCCGCAGCGGAGTCGTTGCGCCCGGCCGTGTAGTGCAGCACAAGAAACTCGATGGGTGCGCTGCGGCCCTTCGTGTAATTACTCGGATGCGCCGTCGTCATGCCGTACATCCGCGCCGCTCTGCAGCTTTTGCGCCTGCGTTCCAAAGTAAAACGCGATGACCGTCGTATAGATCATCATAAAGTCCTGGCTGACCTCGCCCCTGACCGCCTGACAGGCGAACACCGCCGTCAGCGCCAGCGTCACGATCGACTTGACCGTCAGCAGATTTTCGATGCGCTTCAAAAACTGTTCCATATCTTCAAATACTCCTTTCATGCAACCGATGATCAAATTGCCTGCGGTTGCTCATGTCACGATCTCCCATTCGGCGACCTCACGGGCAATGCGCTCGATGAACGAATTGCCGCGCAGCGCTTTGTAAGCCTTATATTCATAGAGGAAATTCTCATATTCATACTGCCGGATGGTTTTTTCTTCCCTATGCTTATAATATGCCGCCAGCATATCCGCGCGCAGCATACAGCGCTGCCCTTCCCGGATCGCGCTGAGGCCGAACAGCCGCTCGCGCACCGGCTTTGCCAGAAGCAGCAGCAGACTCAAAATGGAGCCGAGTCCGCTGCACACACTCACAAGCACGAAAAACGCACCTGCCTGCTCTGCATTCATCGCATCGCTCCTTCCGCTGCCGCAAGCAGCGCAGCTAACTCCGGCAGAAGCGTCCCGATGGTTCTTTTTGCCGCCGCACCGAGCGCTTCATAACTTTGCGCGAAGCGCGCAAGCACCGGCATAAGCGCCGCGAGTTTTTCAGCCGCAGCGGGATCCAGCCCAGCCAGCCGCTCTTTGATCCGCGCGAGCATTTCCCGCTCCAGTCTCGTCATGTCAGTGCTTCCTCCAGTTCCTGCAGCGCTTTCTCCAGCTGTGTATATTGGCCCATTTTAACTGTGAGCGTCCCATCCCGGTTGTCTGTAATCGGCCCTGCAACACAGTAGTCGGAGCAGTCCTGCTCCTGTGCTGTTCCATGCGCGTCATCCCCGCGCCGCACAATGGCCCAGTTCAGTCCGTCCACAAACAGCTGCGCAGCCTGCGCATACGCCATGGTGAGCGTCACCGTTCTGGACGCGCGGCCGTCCCAGTCGCGGTCGATCTGCTTTCCGCAGACCTGTGCGGGAATCTCTGTTCCGTTTGCTTTCAGATATTCCATGCGTCTCCTCCTTAAAAGCAGAATGCGAAACTCACGCCGTACAGATTTGTAATATCGCCGCCGTTTGTGCCGCCCTGCTGTCCGACAAAGCCGAAGCCGCCTGCGCCTGCAAAGTTCTGCGACCGCTGCCACCACAGCGCGGCAGCGCTGTTCATCGCCTTCTTTGTGCTTCCGCCGGACGTATAATAGCTGTACTGCGTTCCTTCGCCCGCAGCGGAAATCGTCCGGCTGCCGAAAATCTCAATTTCCGAGAGCAGAAACAGTTTATCCGCCGAAGTTACAATAGAAGATGATGTTGCTGCGCTCTTTTTACTGACCTCCCGGACACCGTTTTTAACGCTCTGGGGCATAAGCGCCAGAATGGACGGCAGATACTCTGTCCGCATTTTGCTGCTCTTCCAGCCACCTACGACCGTTTCTGTTTCATTCATGCCGTACCCCGTACCGTAGCAGTCATGTAACTGGAACGTCAGCGGAGCCTTGCCGGAGCCGTCTGCATAATCATCATGGCTCTTGCCGATGATATCAACTTGATAGTCTGTACCACCGATCGTCATGGGCATGCTGTCGCCTACGACCCATGTGGAGGGCACGGTTCCTCTGCGGCAAGCCGTTACAACTCCTGCCCAGGAGTTTTTTGCAAAAACCGGATCGACCGAAAACAGCGACATGCTCTGCGTTCCGATCACGATGCTCTGCGTGTCGCTCAGTCCGTTTGCTGTTGACGTTACGCTCCATTCTCCCGCCTCCGGGATTTCCAGCGTGCATGTTCCATCTGTGTCGGCAGTTCCGCTGACTGTTTTTGAGCCTTTCATCGCTGTGACAGCCGCCCCCGCAGAGGTGGTCACGACCAACTTCGGCGTGACGCCGGTCTGAATTGCCTGAATCGCGGAAACGAACCCTGCCGGATAGACCAGCTGCGCGGACGTGCCGCCTTTGGTGCGGATCGCGTCGGCAACTGCAGTCAGATTATCCGTGTCCGTCATACATCGTGACATCAGTAAGACCCTCCTTCCGCATCCGGCACCGTGACGGCGCTCCACGCCCCGTTCGCAACGCACATAAACTTCCCATTATCGGCCGCTGTGACGCTCGGCAGGAATTTCTCGCTGCCGGATAGCGTATACCGTGTACCCCAGTAGCCTTCTGCATTGCCATCCGAGTCAATATGGACGTAACAAATCATCAATTCTTCCGGTGCGTCGCCCTGTACCATCTTTGTTAGAGCGAAATCGACATACCCAAACGCTTCATCCACTTCCGCAAGCGGAAGAAGTAGGAGGTTCGTATTGTATTCCCCAAAGAGTTTCACTCTTGCATAACACGCTTTTCCAGCCTTATAAGCTGCAACGATTTCGTCATATGTCTTGGTGTGCGTGACACTTTGATCATAAGTATCCTCGGCATGAATACCGCAGCCGACATAGAACAACTCCGAACCCGGTCCCGCTTCCCCTGCAGGCCCCTTGATATTCACACTGGCCGGATTTTCCTTCCCGCCGTCATTCGTCCAGCTGAGAATGCCGTCTGCGGATATAGATGGTGTAAAGGTCGTGCCGTCCTGCCCCGGTTCGCCGTCTGCGCCGGGCGCACCGGCGGAGCCGTCTTTCCCAGGTGCTCCTGCCGGGCCTTTGACATTCACGCTTGCCGGATTTTCCTTTCCACCGTCGTTCGTCCAGCTGAGAACGCCGTCTGTGGATACGGAGGGCGTAAAGGTCGCGCCGTTCTGCCCCGGTTCGCCATTCTGACCGTCTGTACCATCCGCACCGTCCCGTCCCGGAGTCCCGGCCTCGCCGGGCTCTCCCTTGTCGCCTTTTTCACCTCGCGCGCCCTGAAGCGGCCCGTTGTTGATCCAGCTTTCTGTTACGCCGTCAAAAATATAAATGTCATACGGCTCCGATGCCCCGACGCCGTAGGCATCGCCTGCCATTGGATTCTGCACGGACGCCTCCAGCACGGAGGCCGTCGCGTAATATCCCTTCACCAGAAAGCCCGCGCCCGTATCGCCCTTTGGGCCTTGTGCGCCCGTCTCACCTTTCGGGCCGCGTTCGCCGGTTTCGCCCTTCGGGCCCTGTGCACCTGTCTCGCCCTTCGGCCCCTCTGCGCCTGTCTCGCCTCTCGGACCCTGCGGCCCCACGACGCTGCCAAGGTCAACAGTGCTGCCATCCGTCAGCGTGAAGACGAGCCGTCCCCCGTCCGTGACCTCAACCGCCTTCACGCCTCTGGAGATCAGTCCGCCAATGGTCACTGTGATCGTATTCGGAATCTCTACCCGCATATCCGCACCTCACTCTGCCGCCGCGCGGTTGTCCCGCGCAAGCGTTGTTTTGTCGCCGTGCGTATATAAAATGTCATAAAAATACGCACCCCTTGGAAATTTTGCACTGACCGTATCGTCGAACGTCAGCGTTGCCTGCCCTCCCGTCACACGGTCAAACTGAAACGTATGCACCGGCGTGTGCGACGCATCAAAGAAGCTGACCGTGAGACTGTCGGACGCGCCGGCAGAAACCGTCTCGCCGTCCTGATCGCGCAGTTCCAGCGCCAGCGTCACGGAAAACGTGTCGCCCGCGTACCAGCGCAGCACGCCGCCCGCAATGCGTGGGCTTGGCTTTGCACCCGGAAGCTTTGTCATCTGCTCTCCTCCCCCTGGCTTTTTCAGTTGATCTCGTCGCGGCGCGCCGTGCCGGGCGCTGTTCTGCTGCGCTTTTCGCCTCTGCCTCTGGCAAGGGAGGATGAACGTTTTGTCTGCTTGTCCTTCGTCTTGCCCGTCTGCGCCGCCTTCTGCCGAGCCTGCGCCGCCTTTTCCGCCGCCGCAGCCTGCTTGTCCGCGTAGGCGAGCTGCTTCCAGTACTGCGCGTTCGCCGCGTCCTCCCGGTCGGAGCGATAGTTCAGCTCATTCCAGTAATTGTCGTTCGCCAGCTTCGCGTACTGCAGCGCCAGATTCTCGCTGCGCTGCGCCTCGCTCTGATACGCGCCGCGCGCGTCGGACAGTGCCGCGTAATAATCCGACACCTGGTCGCGGTAGCGGTCATAGTCGCTCTTTTCACGGCTGCTGATGCGCGCATAGCGCTCGGAAAGCGCCGACCCCTCGCGGTCATACTGACTGCGCGCCTGCGCGTAGAGCTCCGGCACGACCTCGTTGAGCTTCTGCAGATACGCGTTGTACGACTGCTGCCCCGCCTGCTGGCTGTAGCTTGAGCCGTAGCCGCCCGTGAGAGACGCCGCCGCGCCCATCGTGTTTTCCATCGCCAGCCGTCCCGCGCTCTGGTACTGCTCCCGGTACTGCCGGTACATCGGGTCTGCCCCCAGATCGTAGGAAAACGCCTTCCGGTTCGCGATCTGGTCATAAAGCGCGTCCAGCTCGCTGTCCCATCGGGACGTATAGCTGCCGGGCTTCTCCGACAGCACCCGGTCCAGCGCCGCCTTCGCCTCGCTTGCCGCGCCGGACGGCGTATAACTGGGCGTTCTGACCTGCGCTGTGTCCGTCTGACCGGCCGGAGCCGTTCCGTAACTGCCGCGATAGTTATAGATCGTTTGATATTTGTTGCTGAGCGAGCTGCGGTAGCTGCCGTCTGCGTTTACGCCGAGAATGCGGTACGTGCCGCCGCCCGTCACGACCTCGTCGCCCGCCTGCAGCCCTGCCGGAGCCTTTCCGTTACCCTGCACTCTGTAAAGCGCCATTGTCTTCCTCCTTTTTCTCCTCTGCTTCCGCGTCCTCCTGCGCTTCGAGCAGCCGCACCTGCGTGCGCACCTGATCGAGCACCATCCCGACGACGCACGGCGGAAGCCCGGAGGCGTTGACCGCCTCCACAAGCCCAGCACGCAGCGCGCCAATCGCATTTGAAAGCTTACTCATGCCGTTTCCTCCAATTTCCTCACCCTTGTCTGCAGCCTCTGGATCTGCCGGATGCACAGGGTGATCAACTCCTCATAGCGCAGGCCGTAATCTGCACTGCCGTCCTTTCGCGGCGTTTTCACAAAGGCCGCAAAGTCCTGCCCCGTCAGACCGCTGTCCCGGAGCGCCTGCTCCACATCCTGCGCAACAAGACCTGTGTGCGTCCTGCCGGACGCACCGTTTTTCAGCCGGTAGCTTGCCGGACGCAGCTTCTCAAACAGCGCATCATAGCGTTCCAACTCATACGAAATTTCCGTTTTCTTCTCCCGATCAGATGTGGTGATCGTGCCCGTCTGCGCATACACGACCGACCACCGGTAATCAGAAAACCCGAGTGATCCCGCGCCGTCATACGCCGGAGCCGCGCTGCCGCTTACGACCAGATCGCCGCCCACCGCCGTTCGGCAGTTCGTCTGCGCGCCGCCCTCCGTGACGGAGAGCGTATTGCCGCCGTAGCAGAGCTTCGCGCCGCTTGCCGTCGCCACGACCTCGCCAAGCCCACTTTGCATATGGATCCCCGCGCCGCCGTAAGCGCCCGTCGTATAGCCGAGCCACCCGCCGACGGTACCGCTGTTCAGCGCATCGTATACCGCCATATCGCCGCCCAGCTTGATATAGTCCGCTGATAAAAGCCCCGTTGTAATGTCGTTTGCCGACAGGTGATCGACCGAAAAATTGTTGAAATCCAGAATGCCGCCGTTGATGCGCGACGCGGACAGATTGCCCGTCACACTCGCCGCATCGACCGTAAGCCCCGTGATGCTTGCGCCCGTCACATTCAGGCTCGTCGCCCTGATCGCGCCGAAGATCGTCGCGCCGGAGCACGTCAGATATCCGTTCGCGTCCACCTGAAACCGGTCTGATACGGAGAGGCCGCCCGTCCCGAAATACATACCCGCGCTGCTGCCGAACGCGTTTTCCACGCGGTAGATGCTCCCGTCCGAGATCGTCCACGGCCCAAAGGCCGAGCCTGCCGCCGCCGTGATCGTCCCGGTCAGCTTCGCGTTGTACGCCTCCAGTGTTCCGGACGGGAAATGCAGCTTCTTCTCCGACAGATACGCAACCTCCATCCCCTCCTGCCAGAAGGAAATGCGTTTCGGCGTCACGGTCAGCAGTTCGTTTTTCGTTCGGTCCACAATCTTTCCGCCGCTGTCCGTCACGGTCGTTTCAATATTGCCCACGCCCACGCCATACACCGGCGTCACGTCGTTGTAGTAGAGCAGCCCCGTCTTGATGTACTGCTGCGCATTCACGGAAAACGCATTGTTCACGCCTGCCGTGTAATCATACAGCTGTTTAATTCCGACGGAGTTTCCCTCGATCGTCAGCTGCGTCTTCTCAAGATACTTTCCAAAATCCGAGATTGCCACATAGCTGCCGGACAGCTTTGCTGACCACGTTTCCGAATTCGCCGCCGCGAAATCCGCCGTCTTGATGATGAGGGACTTTAAAGCCGCATAGCCGGAAAGCGTGGTCTTCTTTTCCTCCTCCGGAAGCCCGTCCGCGTCAATGACCTGTGCGATCTCCGTCAGCGCCGCCCGTGCCGACCAGTCGGCAAGATTCAGCTGCTCCGCCATCCCGCACAGATACCGCCGCATACTCTCCAGCTGCTCCTGCGCCGTCTTCCCCGCGATCGACGGGTATGCAAGTGTCAGACTACCCATGTTGCACCTCCCGTCTTACGCATCGCTTCCTGCCTCTAGGACTCGCGCCAGACTAAACAGCTTCATCTCGCCCTTCCCTGTCAGCCGGAACTTCAGATGGTCGCACCGTGCGGGCCGGACCGGCAGCAGGAAGGTACGCAGTCCCCGGCCCTCGATGTGCCCGCAGTGCCGCCACACGCCGTCCGAATCATACTGCACCCAGAAATCGACGCTCGACCCCTTCGGCAGCTGCATCCGCAGATTGATGCGCGAGACGTATTTCTTTCCGACAAGGCCATACGTCATGATCCCCGTCTCCGCCATCCACTCGACCGCTCCTTCCAGCGTTCCGACGCTGCCGTACACAGTTTTGAGCGTTCCGTTTTCGAGGAAATAAAGTTCATCGTCCACCCGCGCGAAGTCCTCCGCGTGGGCGCTGTCTTCCTTGTGCCACAGCCCCTTTCGCGTGTCGTAGACGAACAATGTCCAGTGATGTGCCTCATCCTCCATGCTGATGAAGTACTTCCCACGCACGCCGCCCGCGACGGCGTTGTAGTAAAGCCCCGTGCCGAAGCAGCTTCCGATCTCCTGCGGCAGACTTCCATCATACACGCACACGCCCATGCGCGACTTGTAATACAGCCGGTCGTCCACTACAACGAGGCTCTTGCTCGACCCATTCTGCACACCCGCGCATTTCTGCACGACCACCTGATGCGCCCCCGTCGCCGACGGATACACCCGGTGGAAGCAGTCCTCCTTAAAAAACACCGGACTGTCGGCCAGCGTCGCCGCGCCCGTCCACTTTCCGTCCGTGCCGCAGCTCGCGCGCCATGAATCCGTCGACACGCCCTGGTAGCACTCCCAGTTCTTAAAATCGCCCAGCTTGCAGCAGTAGATCTCATTGACGGTCTCGCCGTCCGCCACGCCGTACTTGCAGCCCCAGAGCCGGTTGCCGCATTCGGTGATAAAGTCCATATCCGGCACGCGCCGGGCCGTCTTCACCGTCCCGCTCGTGACCTTCGCCGTCTCATCAACAAGCCCCACGATCACGATATAACTTTCGTCCACAGCGTAAAGGATCTGACTGCCGTTCAGCTTCTCGATCTGTTCGTTTCCAGCAAGACCCGACAGCTGGATACCGTCATACTGCTTGAATCCCCTGCCGATGCCGTTCGCGGAAAGCTTCAGATACACCGTCGGCACGGATACCCACTGGCTTGTTGCCTCTGCCCACTGCTTGAGCGTGTGGATCTTGCCGGACGTGTCGAGCCAGTACTGCCCGTTCGACGGACTCTCCGGCTGGCTGGCCTGCGTGTAGCTGACCGTCAGCGCCGTCCCGTCGACGAGGCAAAGAGAAATTTCCACGTTCGTGTTCGATGCGTCGACCACATTCTCCTGCCCCATGTACCCGTTGTCGGAGTATTTTTCGGTGTTGAAGTAGATCCCGTCCGGGAAGATGCACAGATACGCGCCCATGGAAACGAGCTGCTTTTCTCCCGCCTTGATGCTGACAGACGGCATGTAGCTCTCCATGGAAGCGCCATTGATGTAAAGCACCTGATTCTGCACCCAGCACAGCGCATCCCGCGCGCAGATTGCCTGCACTCCGGAAAGCGCCTGCGTCGTCCCCCGCCGCGCCCGCGGCGCAAGCAGCGGATAGCTGTCCGACGTCAGATTCTCCATGTCATAAAATTCCCCGTCCGAAAGCTTCAGATTG
>ERZ772865.4172-NODE-4172-length-10061-cov-6.727963_pt1 | contig 10061 bp, 8 predicted proteins | sample MGYA00512133_ERZ772865 | MGnify/ENA primary metagenome ERZ772865 (study PRJEB29015, sample SAMEA2737722) | human gut metagenome | biome: human gut; feature: human-associated habitat; material: faeces | place: China | collected 2012 ...
CTGCGGGCACCGCCGTCCTTTCTGGTTCTCTTTTGGCGCGCAAAAGAGAACGTATCCGGCGGCAATGCATTTTATAAAAGCCATACAAACCCGCCCCACACGAATGCCCCCTGCACAAGAAGCAGCTTATCTTCGTGAAAAAGCAAAACAGCCAGACCCGCGGAACTTGTCGGGGCAAGGCCCCTCCATCTTGCTCCCGCAAGAACGTTCTGCCGCTTGAAAGCCCCACTGGGGCTTTCATTGCTGCGCAACCGCGGTCTGGCTGTTTTGCAATCATGATAATTTTTCCGCTGAATATGCCCAGAGCGAAGCGGAGGGCATTTCAAACCATCAGCCCTTATACAGCCCGAACAGCTTCAGCAGTTTCTGCCAGAAAGTCAGCGCCACGGGGGCGGCCTCCGGCTCTGCCGCCGGGGCCGGGGCCTCGATGGCCACCGTCTGCAGGGCGAACTGCACGGCGGAAACATCGGTGTTCTCGGCAGAGGTAAAGCTCTCCACCTCGCTGCTGCCGTTCAGACCGGCCAGCAGGCTGTCCAGCTGGTCGCCCATGTCGATCCCGGAAACATTGCTGCGCAGCTCTCCGGTGCCGGCGGTCAGCTGGGCGGCACCGTCGGTCAGCTGCTGCACTCCGGCTTTCAGCTGGGCCACGCCGTTGGTGTAGGCGTTCAGGCCGCTGTCCAGCTGGCCGTACTGGCTGGCCAGCTGGTTCACGCCGTCGGTCAACACCGAAAGGTTGCCCAGCATCCCGGTCAGGGCATTGGCCAGCTGACGCACCCCGGCATCGAACTGCCCGTACTGGCTGTTCAGGGTGCTGCTGCCCGCGTGCAGCTGGGCCACACCGTCGTGCACCGTGTTCAGGTAGGTCTCCATCGCGTCGATGTTGGCGCTGGAGCCCTTCAGCAGCAGGATGACGTCCTTGAGCTGGGGCATCACCCTAGCCAGCTGTTCCAGCTGCTCCATAGCTTTCGCGTTGCCGTCCTTCAGCTGGTCCAGGTCCAGCCCGTTTTCCTTCAGGATGGCCTTGTAAGCGTCGTAACTCACCTGCTCATCCAGCTGGGCGGCACCGGCGTCCAGCTGGGCAATGCCATTCTGGATCTGGGTGGAGGCGTCCAGCAGGGTGGTGAGCTGGTCGGTGGAGGCCGACACGCCGTTCAGGGCGGTCTGCATCTGGGTCAGGGCCGCCTTGACCTTGGCGGACCCGCCGGTCAGCGCGCCAGACTTGCCGTTCAGGGTGTCAAGGCCCGCCTGCACCTGGGCAATGCCGTCTGCCAGCGCGTTGGCACCGTCGTCCAGCTGTACCGAACCGCTCTGCAGCCGGTCCAACATGCCGGTCAGGTCGGCCCCGTCCAGGCCGAGGTTCAGCCGGAGCTTCACGCCGTTCAGCGAGATGGCGTTCATGGCAAAGTCGGTCACATCGGCGGTCACGGTCACGTCGCTGTCCGAACCTGGCAGCAGGATGTAGGAGAGCTGCTTGTTGCTGCCCACATTGGCCATGGTGGCCCCATCAGCCACGATGTTCTGTGCCCGGTCGGTGTCCAGCGTCATGGTCACCTGCAGGGCATACTGGTCAAAGAAATCTCCGGTGCAATCCGGGTTGCGGCTCACCTGCAGGCGGATGGCCAGCGCACCGCTTTTGCCGCCCAGCTCTTCCGGGGCGATCTCGGCCCCGTCCAGCGTGTAGGTCAGCTTCACGAGCCACGGCAGCGCGGTGGCGGTGTCCATGGTGCCCTCATAGTAGAGCTTGCCGTCCTCGGCAACTGCAGCGGTGACAGTGTCGCCGCTGTGCTCCAGCGGGTCGGTGGTGGTCATGTTGCGCACGGCGGTGTAGCTGCCGTGGTCGGTGACGGTGTCCCCCGCCTGCACGGCAAAGCTGTTCACAGCGTACACGCCGGTCACGGTGCCGGACGCATCCAGATTGGCATAGATGACCTCTTCCTTGGCGGAGGCCGCAAGGGCCGGCAGGGCCGCCCCGGCCAGCAGACAGCCTGCCAGCACCAGCGCCGATGCCCGGCGCACAATCTTCTGTTTCATCTCGTCAAGCCTCCTTCGGCTGTTTTTTCGGTTTGATGATGAGCGGGTCGGCCAGATACAGATAGCCCGGCAGAGCCAGCAGCACGATGGCCAGCGACACCAGACCGCCCACACCCAGGAAGTTGCCCAGCTGGCCCAGCAGCTGGTTGGTGGAGATGGCCCCCATCAGGAAGCCCACCACCGCCAGCGCACTGCCCGTGGTGATCACCGAGGTGGTCACGGTGGACACGGTAGCGGCAATGGCCTGTTTTTTGTCCAGCGTCTCGCGGAACTCCTGATACCGGTCCGAGAACAGGATGGCGTAGTCCACGGTGGCACCCAGCTGGATGGTGCTGATGATGAGGTAGGCAATGTAGAACACATGGCGGCCCCGGAAATACGGGATGGCCAGATTGATCCAGATGGCCGTCTCGATGCTCAGCACCAGAATGACCGGCAGCAGCAGCTGACGCTTCATGAGCAGCAGGATCAGGAACACCGCGCCGATGGCCAGCAGATTCACCTTGACCATGTCGGCGGTGATGGTGTCCATCAGGTCGTAGGTGCTCACGCCCTGCCCGGCCAGATCATACGCATCCGGGTAATACTGCTGCACCGTGGCACGCACTTTTTCCACCAGTGCAAAGGCCGCGTCGCCCTCGGTGTCGGCGTTCACGGTGAGCACCATGCGGGTGTAGCCGCCGGACACCAGCAGTTTCAGGGTGTCCGAGGGCACGAACTCCGGCGGGATGGACGCGCCCGCATTGTCCACATAGGACAGGATGCCCGTCACCTCCGGGATGGCGTGCAGCGCATCCGAAAGCTCGGCCTGGGTGGCGGTGTCGCCCTCCGGCACCAGCACCACCCAGGTATCGCTCTTGCCGAACGTCTCTTCGATGGCGGCGGTATCGGCACCCAGACGGGTGTTGGTGCCGAACATATGGGCGGCACCGTAGTAGTATTCGTTGTTGTTGGAGGCCAGATAGCTGGGCACCATGATGACGGCCAGCGCCAGCGCCGCCGGCAGCATGATGCGGGACACAAACCGCCCGAACTTGTCAAAGCCGGGCAGCAGAGGCTTGTGGTGGGTCTTGTCCATCCACGGGTAACACACCAGCGTCAGCGCCGGCATGAAGGTGAACACGGTGACAAGGCTCAGCACCACGCCCTTGGCCAGCGCAAGGCCCAGGTCCGGGCCGATCTGGAACTGCATGAGCACCAGCGCCAGAAAGCCGATGACCGTGGTCAGGCCGCTGGACAGGATGGACCCGGTGGATTTGCACAGAGCCTCCACCATGCAGTCCTCCGCGCTGGCGTCCGGGCGCGCGGCCCGGCACTCGGCAAAGCGGTGGATGAGGAACACCGAGTAATCCAGTGACACGGCCAGCTGCAGGATGCTGCCGGCGGCGTTGGTCACAAAGGAAATGGTGCCGAACATCAGGTTGGTGCCGTTGTTGATGAGGATGGCCGCGCCAAGGCCCGTCAGCACCAGCAGCGGCTCCACCCAGGAATCGGTGGTCAGGATCAGGATGAACAGCACATACACCACCGCAATGGCTGCGATCTTGGCCACCTCGGTGACGGTGGAGTTGGTAGCCACAGCGGTGGACACCGCGGTCCCGGCCAGGGCATTGTCCTCCCCGATCAGGTCCTGAATGGCCGCCACAGCCTCCAGACGTTTCGCATCCTCCACCGTCACGGTGAACAGCGCGCAGTTGTCCTTATAATAGGTCTCCACCGTGGCGGTGTCCTGCATCTGCAGCGGCACGGTCACGTCCAGGCTGTCGTCCAGCCAGGTCACGGCCTCCACGCCGTCGATGGCGGCAAGTTTTTCTTTGTAGTCCAGTGCCTCGGGCACCGTGACGTCCCGCACCATGACCCGCATGTTGGGGATGCCGCCGGTAAAGGCGCTGTTCATCTGCTCCAGTGCAAGGGTGGAGGGCGAGTCCGGCGGCAGATAGTCGTTGATGTCGTAGTCCACCTGCACCGCCCGGGAAGCAAACACGCTCAGCACGGCGGCCAGCACGAACGCGGCCAGCACCGCTCTGCGCCGGTGCACGACGGCAGTATAGAATCGTTTCAGCAAAACAGGAAAGCTCCTTCCTTCAAATTTGAACATTTATCATTTTATCAGGTTTGATGCATTTAGAAAATAGACAAATCTTAAACTTTGGCCCAATAACTTTATTTTTTGCCGCAGATCAGCCTTGACAAAGTCCAATTTTGGATTTATACTGTCCCAGCTGTCAAAATCCAATCTTGGACTATAGGAAGGAGTGAGGGAATGGACTCTGAAGTAAAGGCGCAGAATATCGCGCTGAATCAGTTCTGCAAGCGCATGAACGAGCAATACCACGCCTATGCTGTGCACTGCGGTCTGTCCGACCCGGCGCTGTGGGTACTCTACTCCCTGTGGGAGGCCGACACCATTCTCACGCAGAACGATATCTGCTCGCTGTGGATGTACCCCAAGCAGACCATCAATTTTACCATCTCCGGTCTTGTGAAAAAGGGCCTTGTGCAGCTGGAGCAGCGGCCCGGAGCCCGCAGCGGCAAAGCTGTGCGGCTGACGGCAGCGGGCGAGGCCTTCTGCCACAAGGCGATCAACCCCGCTGCTGATGGCAGAGGAGCGCAGCCTTTTGCAGCTGGCCGATTCCGACCGCAGGACGCTGGTTGCTCTGAGCGAAAAACAGTGCATCTTTTTTGAACGGGAGCTGCAAGGCCTTTTGCAGTGCCCCGAAGAATGACCAAAGTTTTATTGAAAGGACTTTTCATGGCAAAGCAAAGGATCCAATTATCTGACCATTTCACCTACTCCCGCCTGCTGCGGTTCGTGCTGCCCTGCATCGGCACCATGCTGTTCACCTCCATCTACGGCATCGTGGACGGCCTGTGCGTCTCGAACTTTGTGGGCAAAACGGCTTTTGCCGCCGTCAACCTTATCATGCCGGTGCCCATGCTGGTCGGCTCGGTGGGCTTCATGCTTGGCACCGGCGGCAGCGCCATCGTGGGCATCACGCTGGGCGAGGGCGACCGGGAAAAGGCCGACCGCTATTTCAGCCTCTTCGTCTGGACGGGCCTGATTTTGGGCATCGTCCTCTCCGCTGTCGGCGTTCTCATCGTCCGCCCGGCGGCGGCGCTGCTGGGCGCAGAGGGCGAGATGCTGGACTATGCCGTCCGTTATGGCCGCCTCCTGATGATCTGCCTGCCCTTCTTCATTTTGCAGAATATGTTCCAGAGCTTCTTCGTCACCGCCGAAAGGCCCCATCTGGGCTTCGCCTTCACGGTAGCGGCGGGCGTCACCAACATGGTATTGGACGTTGTTCTTGTGGGTATGCTCCACGGCGGCGTCGAGGGCGCAGCCATCGCCACTTTCATCAGCCAGGCCGTGGGCGGCGTGCTGCCGGTGTTCTACTTCCTCAATAAGCGCTCTACCAGCTCTATCCATCTGGGCCGCGCCCAGTGGAACGGCGGCGTCATCCGCAGCGCCTGCATCAACGGCTCCTCGGAGCTGATGACCAACCTTTCCATGTCGCTGGTCAATATTCTTTACAATTACCAGCTCCTCCGCTTTGCCGGTGAAAACGGTGTCGCGGCTTATGGCGTCATCATGTATGCGGCGTTCCTGTTTGTGGCCGTCTTCGTGGGCTATGCCGTCGGCAGTGCCCCCATCGTCAGCTACCACTACGGCGCACGCAACCACGCCGAGCTGAACAACCTCTACTCCAAGAGTCTCCGCCTCATCGGCGTCATCGCCGTCGTTATGACGGCCCTCTCCATGCTGGTCATCCCCTATGTAGCCCGCATCTTTGTGGGCTACGACGCCGAGCTGCTGGCACTGACCAGCCACGCCTTCCGCGTCTACGCCCTGAACTTCTTCCTCATGGGCTTCAATGTCTACGGCTCCTCCTTCTTCACTGCTCTGGGCGACGGCGTGACCAGTGCGCTCATCTCCTTCCTGCGCACTTTGCTGTTCCAGCTGCTGGCCCTCATCCTCCTGCCCCTCGTGCTGGGCATCGAGGGCGTCTGGCTGGCCGTCACGGCAGCCGAAGCCGGTGCGCTCTGCGTCACGGTACTGATGTTCCTCCGGAAAGATAAAGTTTTCCACTACCGCAAGGCATAATGTTGAAAAGAAAGGCCGTCGGGAAGTCCCCGACGGCCTTTCTGCTGCTTATTCGAACCGGTATTCCACCAACTCACAGTTTTTGATGCCGGCGGCGGAATACTCCTCGTTGGTCATGTCGTGGAAATAGGACTCCACTACCCGGGCGATGCCGTTGTGGGCCACGAGAAGATAGGTCTTGTTCTCATCCTGCCGCAGCTCGTCCAGCAGATTATAAATGCGCTGGGCCAGCTGCATCATGCTCTCGCCGCCGTCGTAGCGGTCGGCAAAATGGGTCTTGGAGATGCGAAACTCTGCGCCGTCCCGGGGCGTGCCTTCGTATTTGCCAAAGCACTGCTCCCGCAGGCGGGGCTCACAGTGGGCGGGCAGGCCGGTGGCCTCGGCCACGGCCTTTGCGGTGTCGGCGGCGCGGCTCAGGGGCGAGTACAATATCTCGTCGATGTGGACGCCGCTTTCCTTGACCTTCTGTCCCAGCTCCCGGGCCTGCTGACGGCCTTTTTCGGTGAGGGGGCTGTCGGTCATGCCGCAGATCTTATTCTCCACGTTCCAGACCGTCTCGCCGTGGCGGGCAAAATAAATGCTGTGCATGGTGTCTCCTTATTTATTATAATTGGCCTCGATCTCCCGGATCTTCTCATAGAAGAAATCGTTGGCCGGAGTGGGCATCCCGTGCTTTTGGGCCAGACGGCGGACGACACCTGCAAACTGCTCTACCTCGGTGGGGCGCTTGGCGAGGACGTCCTGCCGCATACTGGGCATTCCGTCGGGATTGAAGGTGGGGGCCATGGATTCGAGGAAGGCTTTGTGGTTGTCGGCAGGCAGATCGACGCCCTCCAGCACCGACAGATCAATGACTTCCTGCATCGCTTCAATCATCTTATCATAGGCCGGGCCGGGCTTGGTCAGGCCGCCGTAGGGCAGGTCAAAAGCAGCGGCCGCCTGATTGAGGCCGTCGTTGACCATCAGCTTGCTCCACTGCTTGAAGAGGATGTCATTGCAGGGCTCGCTGGCGATGCCGCAGGCGGTGAGGTACTCATCCACTGCTTTTACGCGGTCGGTCATCTCGCCGCTCTTCTCGCCGAACTGGATGCGGCCTTCGGCACCGAACGTCAGGCTGCGGCCCACCCGGGTAGCGTCCATCCCGATGGCGACGCTCCACAGGCAGTGGCCGGGATAGACAGCCTCGATGTCATTCTCACTGGTGATGCCGTTGAGCACGCTGATGATGATGGTGTCGGGGCCGACGAACTTTTTGATGTCCTTGATGGCCTGCTCCAGCACCGTGGCCTTGACGGCCACGAGGACCAGGTCGACCGGCTGGCCCTGCTCCGGTGTGACGTAGTCGAAATGGCACTCTTTGCCGTTGCAGACCACCGGCTGGGCCGAGTAGCGGGCAACGCGCTCCGCGTCCGCAATGACCTTCACGCCGGGCATCTTCCGGCCAAAGAGGATGCCCAGCGCACCCAGGCCGATGAGGGCGGAAGTCTCGATTTTTTTCATGATGTTCCTCTCCTTTTCCAGCTCTTTTCCAAATTCAGGCTTTGCGCAGGGCTGTGCCGTCCCAGAGCACGGTATCTCCCTCGTCGATGCCCTGCCGTGTCAGCTCGGCGTCGGGGCAGGACAGGGTCTTCCGGATGCCGTCCGCTGCCTCTACCGTCACGTCGCAGCAGACCTCGGCCCCTTCGGGCAGCTCTTCGCAGCCGTACATCTGCTCTTCGATGCGCACAACGCGGTAACGCTCCATAGCTTCCACCTCCCGGGGCGTTTTTCTTTATTATAAGCCCCGCTCTTCGAGGCGTCAACCGCGGCTTGACACGCCTGCCGCCGGGCTGATAAAATAAAGGAGAATCTGCATTGACCGGGGGAGAAGAGCTTTGAACATCACAGAACTGCGTTATCTCGTTGCCATTAAGAAATGGGGCTCGGTGAGCGCTGCGGCAAAGCAGCTCTACGCCGCCCAGCCCAACGTCAGCAAGGCGCTGAAGAATCTGGAAGAGGAATACGGCCTGCGCATCTTTGAGCGCTCGTCCACCGGCATGATCCCCACCGAGCAGGGGCGGCGGTTCATCGAGCAGGCCGCGCGGGTGCTGGAAGAGGTAGACCGCCTGACCGAAGATGCCCACCACGCCCGGGAGCGCTGCGCCGAGCTGCGGGTGATGATCCCCCATGCCACCTACGCCTCCTATGCGGCGGTGGATTTCCTGAAAGAAGCCGCCGGGGCCGACCAGCTCCGCATCCACATCCGGGAGGGCGGCTCCATGGAGGCGCTGGACTTCGTGCTGCGCCGGGGCTATCACCTGGCGCTGCTGCGGTATGCCGCCGAGGACGACGACCACTACATCCACTACTGCGCCCGCCGGGGCCTGAAAATGGAGCCGGTGATGGAGTTCGAGTACCGGCTTCTCACCAACCGGGACGGCCCGCTGGCAAAGCATGAGGTGAAAGACCTCGCCGAGCTGAACCATTATATGGAGATCCTGCACGACGACTTCCAGCTCCCCGGCGAAGACGGCGGCGACGGTGTGCGCTGGCACGTCAACGACAGCCGCCGCATCCATGTCTACGAGCGGTGCAGCCAGTTTTCTATCTTGCAGCAGCTGCCCTCAGCTTATATGTGGGCCTCCCCCATGCCCCAGCGGGCGCTGGACCAGTTCCATCTGGTGCTCAAAAAATGCCCCGCCCAGCGTCAGGTCATGCGGGACGTGCTGGTCTACCCCGACCACGGCGCGCTCCGGTCCGAAGAACAGGCATTCATCGACCTGCTCCACCGGGAAGCCGCCCTCACGGTAAAATGAGGACGTTTTTCAGCTCTCGCCATTTTATGCGAAAAAGCTACGTAAAAAGGCAAAAAAGCGCCTTGTCTCGGCACTCTGCACAAAAACGCGCAAGAATTTTCAGCAAACTGCCTTCTGGGCATTCCCGGAATCGTTTCAAAGAGAAACAGTGTCAAAATTCAATCGTGCCTTCGTTAAAATATGGCTCGACATCCCACAAACGGGGTGCCGGGCCATATATTTTTTGATATATGACCCATACCAGAAGCATATTATTCATTTTATGAAGAATGTGTTAACATAAGGCCAAGGATGATTTTGGCAGTCGGCAGAATGGGGCCGGCTGTAGAAATCAAAAAGGAGGTTTCTGGTATGATTAGTTTCTTACTCTGTTTAGCGATCCTGATCGGCGGTTACTTCGTCTACGGCAAGATCGTTGACAACACGTTCGGACCCGATGACCGTGAAACTCCTGCTGTCCGCATCAACGACGGTGTTGACTACGTCGTGATGCCTCAGTGGAAGCTGTTTCTGGTCCAGCTGCTGAACATCGCGGGCCTCGGCCCCATCTTCGGCGCACTGCAGGGTGCTCTGTGGGGCCCTGTGGTGTTCCTGTGGATCACCTTCGGCACCATCTTTGCAGGTGGTGTCCACGACTACTTCTCCGGCATGATGAGCGAGCGTAATGACGGCGGCTCTATCGCAGAGATCACCGGCAAATACCTCGGCCCTGTGATGCAGAACGTCATGCGTGTGTTCTCCGTCGTGCTGCTGATCATGGTCGGTACCGTGTTCGCAGTCGGCCCTGCCGGCCTGATCGTCACCCTGTGCAAGAACAGCGGTATGTCCGGTGTTCTGACCACTACCCTGTTCTGGCTGGTCATCATCCTGGTCTACTACTTCATCGCGACCTTCATCTCCATCGACGCCGTCATCGGTAAGATCTACCCCATCTTCGGCATCTGCCTGATCATCATGGCCGTCGGCGTTATCTTTGGCATCTTCACCAACCCCGCCTACACCATCCCCGAGATCTGGGAGCACTTCGGCAGCATGCATCCCTCCGGAACTCCGATCTGGAGCTTCATGTTCATCACCGTCGCCTGCGGCGCTATCTCCGGTTTCCACTCCACTCAGTCGCCTCTGATGGCTCG
>ERZ772865.4177-NODE-4177-length-10051-cov-3.511505_pt1 | contig 10051 bp, 7 predicted proteins | sample MGYA00512133_ERZ772865 | MGnify/ENA primary metagenome ERZ772865 (study PRJEB29015, sample SAMEA2737722) | human gut metagenome | biome: human gut; feature: human-associated habitat; material: faeces | place: China | collected 2012 ...
GTCTACCGCAAGACCGCCGTTATTGTGCTGCGCACAAAGCGCGATCTCCAGCGGCTGCGTTTCCAGATCAACGCCATGCTCACGGTAAAACTCCACTGCGGGCGCGTTCATGTGCCGCAGCCGTTCGATCGGCGTGCCGAAGCATGCGCCTGCGCGCGTCAGATACTCCCGTGCCTCCACGTCGAGCTGTGAAAAATCAATTTCATCTCCGCAGGGATTGCGGCGGAAATCCAGCCAGACGCGCCGGCCCTTGCAGCGCTCCAGATAGACCAGAATGTCAATGATTGAGCTTCCGCCTTCGATCTTTTTTACATCAAACGGCCATTGATAGCCCTTCAGGAACAGCTTGCTGAGCATCTCTGCGGGCGTTTTGAAAAAGTCCATCAGAAATTCACGCTCGTCCGTTTGATCGGGCGTTGTGGAGATCATGCGCGGAAGCACTTGCATATATGTGCCCGACACGTTCCAGCGCGGGTGCAGCGAGGCGAGGCCATACTGCCATTCGGTCAGATTTTGGCCGATTGCGCCAGCCTCCAGCGCAATGCCGGTCGAGCCGTGGTGCCCGACCGGATAGACGCTGTCCGCGTAAATTCCGGCAGGCCCGCCGGTTGCCCAGATGACGTTCCGGCAGTGGATCAGCGCATAGCGTGTTTGTTCCGAACGCGCTGCGCGGTTCAGGCACAAAAGGCCGAGCACCCGCTCGCCGTCCGTCAGAATACGGATAACCTGCATACCGTCCAGCATCGGAACGCCCTCCGCGCATACGGCAGCTTCCAGCATCTGCGTCATTCGTTTGCTGGTATAGGGGCCGGCGCTAGTCGCGCGGCGGCGCGGATCATGGTCGGTTTTGTAGCCGACGTACTCTCCGTAGCGGCTGCGCGGAAATTCCACGCCGAGCTCCGCCAGCCTCAAAAAGCACGGCGCGGAGAGCGCCGCCTCGCACAGCGCGGTATCGCCGTCAACGCACTGACCGTCAAAAAGCGTCTGCGCCATTTCGCGCACACTGTCCCCATCGCCGCCGGAGAGCGTCAGCTTGTAATAGGTCTGCTTGTCGCTGCCGGTATTGCGGCTGGTGCCGCAGAGCCGGTTCTCGGTCAGCAGCAGAATGTCGTGCTGACCGGCACGCCAGAGGCAGTCTGCCGCGTTATAGCCCGCTGCGCCGCTGCCGACAATGGCAGTATTGCAGCGGTAGAGCTGCGCGCAAAGGCCATCTGTGCGAAAAACTTCCTGTTCCATGCGCGTATCCTCTCAGCCTCGGAAATTCGCGGGCTGTGTTTTCTTGATTTCCAGAAACTCTTTATAAAACGGGCGGAAGGTTTCCGCATCGCGCACCACGCAGCCGGTCGGCTTGTGCGCGCGGATGAGATCGCCGCACATCCCGCACGTCAGGCAGATATGCTTCGGGTCGATACGTCCCTGTTTTATGATTTCATTTGCGAAATCCGGATCGGCAAACGCCATGCGGCCAAAGAGCATGCCGTCGCAGAGGCCCGCTTCCACAGCTCCTGCTGTGTAGAGATCGGAAAACTGCCGCAGATACGTCGGGGCAGAGGCCCAGACGGTCATTTCCGGCACAGCCTGCTTGACTGCTCCGATTCCGTGGATCATTCGTGCAAGGCCGGTAAATGGGTGCTCGTCCGGCTGATATTTTCCGGCGTCAAACGGGCGCGTGACGTGCGTTGTGGCATAGGGATTGCCCATGGTCAGATCGACCATGGAAAGGCCAAGCTCATCGTGCAGTTCACGCACCAGCCGTACCGGTTCTGCCAGATCGGGCGTCAGTCCGGAGCCCTCGCTCACGCCGAAGCCATACGGCCATGCGTAGCCGTCGTAAATACCAAGGCGCGATGTGACCATAAAATCGTCTGTTTCATAGACCTTTGCCGCGCGGATCGCATTTTTGAGCAGGCGCGTCCGGTTCTCATAGCCGCCGCCGTATGCACCCGGCCTCGTAAAGGCAGACGTCAGTTCTGCCAGCAGATACCCGTGACAGGACTTGATATCCACAGCGTCAAATCCGGCCTCGCGCGCGAGAAGCGCGGCCTCGCCGAATTTTTCCTCCAGCGCCTTGAGGTAGTCGTCCGTCACGATGCAGCTGTTGTCCGCCGCGCGGTACTGCTCCAGTTTCGGATGGCGGTAGGCAATGATAGGAGCAGGCTTGTTGTCAGGGTTGGAATACCGGCCGCTGTGGTTGGCCTGCATGACCAGATACGGTGCGAAGCCGTTCACCTGAAGGCCCGCTTCCTTGACGGCCTGCGTCAGACGCTTGTAGCTGTCAAGATTCTCGCGGCACAGATAAAGCTGCGTCGCGGAGGAACGCCCCTCCGGGACAACGGAGATTGCCTCAAACCAGATGATCGCACTGCCGCCTTTCGCTTCACGCAGGTAGCGGCGCGCAGTAAAATCCGACGGCGAGCCGTCCGGCAGGGAGTCCGCGCCCTCCATCGGCGCGATACCGAGCCGGTTCGGGAAAACATGCTTGCCTACGCGCAGCGACTCGGCCAGAGCATGCGTATCCGCCGCAAACGGCAGCGATACGCCGAGCGCAGCAGCGGTCTGCTTTACCTCGTCCAGTGTTTTGTAGTGAAATTTCTCGTGCATAACCAGCCTCACAGTCTTTTGATGTGGAACCCGCCGTCAACGTCGAGGTGGCTGCCGGTCGTATACAGAAAATCGTCGCCCGCGAACACGGAAACTGCGTTTGCAATATCCTCAGGCGTACCCCAGCGTGCGATGGGAAACGCACCGTCCGCGATGAGCTTATCGTATTTCCCGGTAACCGTGCTGGTCATGTCCGTGGCGATGACACCCGGACGGATCTCATTGACCAGTATGCCTTCTCCGGCCAGCCGGTCGGCAAACAGCGTCGTCAGCATGGAGACGCCTGCCTTGGACACACAGTATTCACCCCGGCTGACGCTGGATACCTCCGCCGAACAGGAGGAGATATTGATGATCGTGCCGCGCTTTTTGCCGATTGGCTCCTGCCGGAGCATCTGCTTTGCCGCTGCCTGCGTCAGAAACAGGTTGCCCTTTGTGTTTGTACCGACCACGCGGTCGAAGCTCTCCTCCGTCATCTCCAGCAGATCAGCGCGCACCTTCGGCGCGACGCCCGCGTTATTGACAAGCACGTCGATACGGCCAAACTGTCGGACCGTTTCTTCGATCAGATGCAGTCGGCTGTCATGGTCTGCGATATCGCAGCGGATATAGCGCCATTCGGTACCGTCCGCAGTCAGCCCTGCCAGCACCTGTTCATATTTTTCCTGCGGCCCGGTCGCCGAAACAACGACGCGGAACCCATCCCTGCCCAGCCGCCGCACAATGGCGTAGCCGATGCCGCGGCTGGAGCCGGTGACGATCGCAACTTTCTTCATGATGTTGTCCTCCAAAGGCAGAGCGGAGAGAAGCGGCCGCTGCCGTTTCCCTCCGCCTGTCATTGCTTGTTATTCAGGTCTTGTTAAGCTATCGGTTAGCCCTTCCATGCAGCGTATGCGGTGTTCATGATCTCGCACCAGCGGGCTGCGCCGTACTCGTTCAGGCATTCGTCTTGGAACTTGGCGTATTCTTCCTCGGTCAGAGGACGGGTACCCTCAATAAAGTCCTGAATCTGAGCGTTGCAATATTCACTCAAAGCAGTCATAATGTCGGACTTCTCTGCTTCTTCCTCAGTGGTGAAGTAGCTGGCGGGGATCACGGGATCCAGATCCATCAGCCATTCGTTCTCGCTGTACAGCTTGTAGCCGGGGTAGCTGTACGGACCGTAGTAAGTCAGAGCGTACAGATCGGTATCGGTGACGACATTGAAGATGCCGAGCCATGCAGCCTTATACTCGTCGATATCGATGGGGTCGCCCGGGGTCTGGTAGTTGTTGAGAACGGTCGGGATATTCTCGTTGAGAACAGGCTCGCCGTCAACGTAGTCGAAGGTCACGCCCTCTTCGCCATAGTTGGCGTCGATGATGGACTCGTCGGAATAGATGTAGTTGAGAATCTGCATGCAGATCTCCGGATACTTGGTATCGGCGTTGATGCCAAGCTGGTAGTTGACGTCGATGGAACTGAAGGCGTAGGTCTTGGGCTTGAAGCCGTCAGCGGTAACAGGCATGGCGATGGGACCGAGCTCATAAGCGGCGTTTGCATCCTCGCTGCGGACAGCGTTGGTGAAGTCCTCACTGCGAGTCAGATAATCGAAGGTAACAGTAGCCTTGCCGGTGGACATCTTTTCTTCCCACATTTCCGTGCTGTTCAGCGCGTATTCGGGATCCATCAGCCCTTCAGTATAAAGCTGATTGAGCCAGACAAGCTCATTGTACAGATGCTCATCGTTGCCTTCAAACGTATACTTACCTTCGTTTGCGTTCCAGCCCACAACACCGCCCATAGAGGCGCCGAAGATGGAAGCAAAGTTGGTCACAAGGGAGCCGACGCCGTTACGGACGGAGAAAACGTAGCTTCCGGTCTTTTCCTTCATGGCGCGCATCAGGTCGGTCAGGCTTTCGATGGTGCCGTCGTATTCAAAGCCAAGGTCATTGATGATGTCCTTGCGGGCCAGCAGGCCGAACCAGTAAACCGGAGTGGAATACTGACGGACGGTGGTGTAGATCTTGCCGTTGTCGGAATAAGTAATGGCTTCACGAACCTTCTCGGTATCGATGTACTTGGCGATATTGGGATAATCCTGCCAGTAATCTTCGATGCAGAGCAGCAGATCATAATTGACATAGCGCTTGGCTTCGTCCGCGCCGTGGATCATGAAGAGATCGGGAGCAGTGCCGGAGGCCATAGCCAGATTCAGCTTCTCCTTATAGGTGGCTTCTTCGCCGCCCCAGTTGAGCCAGTTGATCTTGATGCCGAGCGTTTCTTCCAGCTTCTTGCAGGCCGCAAACGTATCGGTATCAACGGGATGCGTGGATTCCTCGTAAGCGATGCTGATTTCGATCGGTTCCGCGTCGGAGGAGGGAGCAGGGGTATCGGTAGTGCTGCTGGAGTCGGACGTATCCGCCGGGTCTTCGGTGGCGGGTGCGGGGGTCTCGGCGGTCTTGGCGCAGCCGGCAAGCATACCGGCAAGCATCAGGACGGCCAGAAGAAGTGCGATCAGTTTCTTTGCCATTTTCGTTCTCCTTTTTCAAGTTTCAGATTGTTCTATAATAAACACATTTTGTGCCTATTACAATGTCAGGTGCTTCCACGTTTAACCCTTTACCGCGCCAAGCATAATACCCTTTACCAGATATTTTTGGATCAGTGGGTAGAGAATCAGCATCGGGATCATCGCCAGAATGACGACCGCATACTTGAGTGACTGACCGAGCACCACTTCGCCAGCCTGCAGCGCGCCTTCCGACTCACCCGTCAGAACGATGGAGCGAATGACCAGCTGCAGCGGGTATAGCTTCTTGTCTGTCAGATAGATAAACTCATTGAACCAGGAATTCCAGCGGTTGACCGCGAAAAGCAGCACCACCGTGCTGATGATTGGCTTGGAAAGCGGAATCGTGATTTTTGTAAAGACATGAAAGTCGTTTGCACCGTCAATGAATGCCGATTCCTCCATGGACGTGGGGATCTGCTCAAAAAAGGTGCGCATTAAAATGATGGTATAGGGGCTGCACGCCGCGGGAAACAGGACGGCCCAGATCGTGCCGTTGAGTCCCATTTTCGTCATGTTGATATAGCTGGCGATCAGGCCGCCGCTGAACAGCATGGTGAAGACGAAAAAGACGTTGAAAAATTTTCTTCCGCGCAGATAGGACTTGGACAGCGGATAGGCCGTCAGCATGGTGATTGCCAGCGAAAGCACCGTATCCATGAAAGTATAACGGATCGTGTTCCAATAGGAGCGGAGGAACCCGTCATACGCAAACGCGCGCTTATACGATTCAAGATTAAAGCCAACCGGCCAGAGCCATACCCTACCCTGCGAGACGGACAGACGCGAACTGAGCGAGATCGCCAGGACATTGAGAAACGGGAAAATAATCATCAGGCAGAAAAGCGTCAGTACGATGGCGCAGAACACCTTGTCGCCCGCAATCTTTTTATGGATTCTGTGTGTTTTTCTCATGGTACTTTCCTCAAATCAGACTGGTTTCCGTCAGCTTTTTGGAAATCTTATTCGTGACCAGCACAAGAATAAGCCCGATCAGTGACTGGAACAGACCGACCGCAACGGAATAGCTGTAATCTGTGTTCAAAAGACCCACGCGGTAGATATAGGTGCCGATGATGTCCGCTGTGGGGTAGAGTTTTTCGTTGTACAGCAGCATGACGCGGTCCGTGCCGCCGGAAAGCAGATAGCCAAGGTTCATGATGAACTGGATCGAGATCGTCGATGCAATTCCGGGCAGCGAAACATGCCAGATCTGCTGGAGCTTATTCGCACCGTCCATTCTGGCTGCCTCATAGAGCGAGGAGTCGATACCGGCCAATGCAGCGACATAGATAACGGAGCCCCAGCCCGTTTCCTGCCAGATACAGATAAAGTTGTAGATCGTGCGGAAGTATTTCGGGTCACTCAGGAATTTCAGCGGCGTTCCGCCGAGCTTTTCAATGATCTGATTGATGGTGCCGCTCGGCATCAGGAACTGATTAAAGATTGAAATGACGACGACGCCGGATAAGAAGTGCGGCAGATACGCGATCGTAGTTGCACTCTTGCGGAACACGCCCTTTTCGCGGAATTCGTTGATCATCAGCGCGAAGATAATATTGATTGGCGTCGTCCAGAGCATATTGAATACATTCAGCAAAAGCGTATTGCGGATGAGCCGCCAGCAGTTTTTATAGCGGAAGAAGCGCTTGAAGTTTGCAAGGCCGACCCACTCGCTGCCGAAAATGCCCTTTTTGAAATTGTATTTTTCAAATGCCATAAGCAAGCCGACCATGGGCTTGTACATAAACAGGAAGAACATGATAATTCCTGGTATGAGCATGACGTACAGGATCCAGTGCTGCCGCACATAGCTCCATGTGCTGCCTCGACGGGCGGGAAGCCGCTCAGCAGTATTCTGTTTCTTTGTGGTCACTTGCAAAACCGTATCTCCCTCTTGTGTCCGAAATCATTTGCTCCCGATCCGGCCCTCCGGCCTGACCGCGTTTTGAGCATAGCATGGGATACGCCGACTTGTAAATTCTCCATTTTCTACGGCAATATTCATTTTTCCACCGCCTTGCAGCATCTGTCCCATTCTTTCTGCGATCCAGTGGAAAATGGTTGCCCCCGGTAGAAATATGAGAGTTGCGGCAGATGGCGGCAGCGGTTATACTTAAAATAGATTTTTTAGATACTGCTGAGGTTTTTCTATGAAACGCTTTTGGAGCCGCATCTGCGGCTTTGTTTCCGAACACGATCTATTTTTCCGGCTGTTTCTGATTCTGTTCGGCTGCATCATTCTGCCGGTTTCTATCGCGTGCATTGCATTCAACTGGCAGGCAGAGAATCTGGTGCGCACGCAGACCGAGCGAACGAACAGCGCATATCTCACAAGCCTTTCCACGCAGCTTGAATCCGCTCTGAACGCACAGCGGATGCAGATGCTGGATTACTCCGTGAAGGAAACGCTGACCGGCAGCTTCCGGTCAAACAAGTTTACAAAGGACGCAACAACGCTTCTGACCAATGCACTGTCATCCAATGAAAACCTTGAAGCGGTTTTTGTCCTCGATCCCGGCACCAATCGCATTGCCTCAAACATCGGCTGCTTTGACGCGGAGATCTATTTTTCAAAGTATTGCAGATTCCCCGGCTACTCCTTTGAAGAACTTTACGGTACGCTGTGCGAAAACCGCGCATTTTCATTCATCGGCGCACTGGATTATACACGATACAGCCTTGTGAAAAATCGGCAGGACAGCCGCGCGCTCCTGCTGCTGTACACCTACTTTCCCGAGCAATCATACGGCACGAACCGCGTCATGGGCTTTGTTCTGTCGCCGTCACTGGCAGAAGCACTGCTGGACGACCGCTTTCTGGAACGCCAGGGCGACATCTGCATTTTTGATGCCGCAGGCGCACCAGTTTGCTCGACTTTTGCGCAGACTGACAGCCTGCCCCTGTTTGACGACAGCGAGGTTCACAACTGCCGTATCGGAGACACCGATTATCAGGTGCAGTCCCTCTCTGGTGCCTACGGTCTGCGGTATATAAGTGTCATCCCGACAAGCGAATATTATTCCGGCCTGCAGCCGATCCGCAGCTTTACTCTGCTGCTGATTTTGATCCTGCTGGTGCTGATCGTGCTGGCCTTGGCACTGGGCGGCAAGCTGCCCCGTGAAATGCCGCTGACGGTGATATTGGTGCTGGTGCTGGCTGTGCTGGGTCTGCTGCTCTGGCTGGTGTATATGGGGACTCCCTTTGTGGGCAAGGGCGCGGGCAAGAAGGAAGTCACCGATTGGAGCTTCCTCAGATCCACCCGCTTCTGGCTGCTGACCGGCCTGCTCTTCTGCCAGAACGCCGCTGAGCAGAGCGTCACCGGCTGGATGGTCACCTACTTCAAGGGCAGCGGCATCATCGCAGGCGCACTGGCGGCCTATACCGTCACCGTCATGTGGGGCGCGACCCTCGTGGCACGTCTGCTCATCGCCTTCGTGTTCCCCTTCAAGCAGCCCCGCAAGGCCATGGTGGTCATGGGCGTGAGCTGCACTATCTTCTACATCCTGCTGGTGCAGGCCCGCAGTCAGGGCGCGGCCATCGTGCTGCTGTTCGCCTTTGCCTTTGCGATGGCGGGCATGAACCCCACCGCCGTGGCCAGCGCAGGCCGTATGACCAGCGTGACCAGCATGGGCATCATGCTGCCGGTGGCGGCCAGCGGCGCGATCCTGATGCCCTGGGTCATCGGCGTCGTGGCCGAAAGCGCCGGTCTTGCCGCCGGTATGATGACCAACATCGTTCCCTGCGTGGGTCTGGTCATCTTTGCAATTCTGGTTGCACGTTTGCCGGAAGAATAAAAATAAGAAGTGCAGCTGTATCAGCTCTCTACGGAGGGAGGTTATCTGATACAGTTGCACTTTTTTGACGATGATAAGTTGAAAATCGAACTGTATCAGCTGATACAGAGCCTCCGGCCTGATACAGTGAGTCAGTGTATCAGCGAGTGTCAGTGTATCAAACTGATACAGAGACAAAATAAGACGTAGATAAGATATATATTTGTCAGTGTATCACTTATTCTCCCGCAGTAGTGCCGATGCCTCTGGCCTTTGCGCTGAACTCACAGCCGCAGTAGTCCTGCCGGTAGAGGCCGTATTCCTCTGAGAGCTGCAACGAGCGCAGATAGCCGTTCTGCTTTTTGAAGTCGGAGGGCAGGTGCCGAACGCCATACTCCTGCTCCAGCTCCTGCCCGATGGCATTGATGCGCTTGGCGTCCTTGTGGGGGCTGATGGAGAGGGTGGTGGTGAACCAGTCGAAGCCGTGCTCGGCGGCATACTGAGCCGCACGGCGCATCCGCAGCCGATAGCAGACCGTACAGCGACCGCCGCGCTCCGGCTCGTTCTCGAGGCCCGCGACAGCGGAGTAGAACTCCTGCGGGTCGTACCGGTCTTCCACCACCGTCACCCCCAGCGGGTGGGCGGCGGCGACGAAGCGTTCCAGCTCTTCGCCCCGGCGGTGGTATTCTTCGGCGGGCCATGTGTTGGGGTTGTAGTAGAGCACGGTGATGTCGAAATACCGGCACAGCCGCTCCAGCACGGCGCTGGAACAGGGGCCGCAGCAGGCATGGAGCAACAGCCGGGGGCGGGTGCTGCCCAGAGTTTTCAACACTTCGTCCATCTGCTGTGAAAAATTGAGTTGGTTTGACATAAGAATAGTCCTTTGCTATACTGAGATGTAGCGATTGGATAGAGCGTTAAGCCTCTCCCTTTGGGAGAGGTGTCACCGCAGGTGACGGAGAGGGCAAGCCAGAAAAGACAGAGCTGCAGTACAGCGATAAGCAGGTTCTTTGTCAGGGCGAGGCTATCGCAAGATGCATTCGTCTACGTCAGCATCCTTGCCCTCTCAGGCGCTTACGCGCCAGCTCTCCCAAAGGGAGAGCCTTTCGGGGGACGGGGCTTC
>ERZ772865.4181-NODE-4181-length-10040-cov-4.268002_pt1 | contig 10040 bp, 8 predicted proteins | sample MGYA00512133_ERZ772865 | MGnify/ENA primary metagenome ERZ772865 (study PRJEB29015, sample SAMEA2737722) | human gut metagenome | biome: human gut; feature: human-associated habitat; material: faeces | place: China | collected 2012 ...
GTGCGGACGGAGCAGGGGAAACAGGACGGTGTTCCGGAACAACGGGGGCAGAGGGTGAGGCTGCTGCCATAGGAGCTTCCCGGTTCCTGTCCTGTTGGGGAACGAAATGTACGCCATAACAAATCGCCTTTTCCTTGATCTCCTCATACAATTCTTCCCTGCGCGCAGCCGATAATTTTTTAGAATCATTCAGATATAAAATTTCCACATCTTCCGGCAGGATCACTGCTCCAGCTACTACCGGACCGGCAAGCGGACCTCTGCCCGCCTCATCGATCCCGCAGATCGCATGATATTCACTGTATTTATGTTCAAAAAAACGCATTGTCTCTAAGCGTTCCCGCTCTTTCACAAGTTTTTGCGCTTCTTTTTGATATTTTGTAATGAGATTTTGAACCCCTTTCCGGGAATCTCCGGCATATTGCACATAAAGAGCCTCTTTGTCGTCACCTGACTGTTCAAACTCCTGCTTGATCTGTGCGATCGACTTGATATCACTCATAAGCTCCTCCTTACTGTTATCTTACCCGGCAATGCCTCCCATTTTTGAGAGTGGGAAAATACGTGCACAAGCCTTTCCGATAATGCTTTTACGCCTTATCAGCCCTACATAACTGCTTCGACTGTCCGTACTCATATTACGGTTATCTCCCAGTACAAAATACTCATCATCCGCTAATGTGATCGGCTCCACCGCATCTCCCGGATCATCGATCACTTTATCTTTTCCATAAGTGTCATCTTTTAATTCTTTGCCATTAATATATACTTTTCCCTCTATGATCTGCACTGTCTCTCCAGGCAGTCCAATAACGCGCTTAATGTATTTGGTATCCGAATTGTAGTAAGGCACCGGAAATACGACGACATCATACCGTTTGGGATCTCCAAAATAATAACTCATTTTCTGGATCAATACTGTATCCCCATTGGTCAACGTAGATTCCATTGATTCGCCTTCTACTTTCGTTGGATTTGCAACGAAAGAGGTCACAACTGATGCAACACAATATGCAATAAATACACAGATGGCAATGACTAAAAGATTTCCAAATAAACGTGAAGCTTTCGTCTTTTGTTCCTGTAACTCTGGATCTTCGGACTTTTCTTTCACCGTATGGAACACATCCGATAGAATATCGACCGCTTTGTCCTTACCGGCCTTTACCATATCAAGCACACGCTCTACCGGTGGTTTCACACCATTCTCTGCACGTTCCTGACGAATTCTGGCATTTTCTTTATCTGCCTGCCGCTGAATCAATGCATTTCTTTTTGCACGTGATTCTTTACGCTCTTTCTCTAATCCTTGAGCAAAGATTTCATTAATCTGTTTCTCAGATAATTTCTGCTTACTGACACTACCTGCCGCAGTCTGCGTCTGTCCCGGATAGCCAGATGCACTGGTTCCTGTATACATCTGCTGCGCTGTATTTTGTGTACGAGGGTCAGTATATACCGGTTGCTGTGTCCTGTTCTGTGTATGTGGATCAATATACACCGGCTGCTGTATCCTGCTCTGTGCAAGCGGATCAGTATATACCGGTTGTTGTGTCGCACTCTGTGTACCATAACTTGCAGCATACTCTCCTCTGGCTCTCGCAGATTCCTGCTCAAGCTGATGAATACGCGCTTCCAAGGCTGCAACTTCTGCCTGACGTTTCAGCTCCTCTGCACGTTCCTGTAGTATTCTTGCTTCAGCTTCTGCCTCCATCGCTGCACGCTGACGCTCTGCTGCCAAAGAGCTATTGCTCTGTATAAAGGTTTCACGTGCAGCACTTTCTGCCTCACGCTGTTTTTGTATTCTCTGCTGCTGTTCCTGTTCTATACGCAGTTGTTCCTGCTCCGTCTGCTGTTTTTGTGCTTCTATGCGCAATCGTAGCTGTTCTGCCTGATCTGCCTGTCTCCGACTCTGCACTTCCATCTGCTGACGTGCCTGTTTCATTGCTGCAGTATGCGCTCTCGCCTCTTCCTCACGCTGAAGCTGCTCCTGTTTCGCCGCAAGCTGTCTTGCTTGCTTCTCCTGCTCCCGAAGCCGCATTGCCTCCTGCCTTGCCTGAACCTCTCTCTGTCTTTCCAATTCCTGTCTTCGGATTGATTCCTGCTTTGCAAGCTCCTGTTGACGTAATGTTTCTTGTTGTTTTGCAAGCTCCTGTTGTCGCTGCTGCTGTAGTTTAGCACGAGTTCTGGCAACTGCCTCTCGTTGTGCCTGTGCAATACGTTGTGCTTCCGCTTCTTCCAACTGTTGTTGTTTTCTTGCTAACGCTTCTGTCTCTGCCCGCTGCTGCTGTAATTTATTCTGCAGCTCCAACTCATGCCGGTGCTGCTCTAAAGCAGCTTCTTCTGCTGCCTTTCTTTCCTGTTCTGCCTTAAGTCTGGCTGCTTCTTCTGCCGCCTTTCTTTCCTGTTCTGCCTTAAGTCTGGCTGCCTCTTCTGCCGCCTTTCTTTCCTGTTCTGCCTTAAGTCGAACAGCTTCTTCGTTTGCCTTTTTGGCTGCCTCAGCTCGCGCAAGCGCCTTCTGTCTCGCCTGTTCACGCTGCTTTTCCTGTATACGTTTGGCCTCTTCTTCTTTCTCCAGCAAACCGCCCATCGCTTTGGCCGACGTCTCTGGTTCCGGCGGGGCAATAAATGGTTTTACAGCATCAAAATCAACACTCACCGGATCCTGTTCTTGCAAAATATGATCCCATGAGTGTGACTGTGTTTCCATTTCCTCCGCCATAACAGATAACGACTTGTCCTGCGATTCATTTGCAGTGCCCTTATCTGTAGCAGATATATCCTCGTATTCTTTTATTTGACGACAAAACTCAAGACTATCCTCGATTTCGTTCTTATCGTACATACTGTTCCCCATTTCTGCTCGTTATTAAAGCCTAAGTGTTCTACTTGCCTAACATAGAAGAATTACTGAGGCATTTCCAAACTGATCGCCCCTAACTTTCCTGCCCGGAAATCGTCAATCAGACATTTGGCAGCCTTATCCAGATCAAATTCTCCACCAGCCTTCAAACATCCTCTTTTCTCTGCTATCTGCTTCAATGTCTCTTCACTGGCCTTTTCCTCTGCTATTCCATAAAAGTTACTGACAGCATTCGGATAATTCTCTCGCAAATACTGAAGCAGTAAAACGCTTAATTCGTAAATATTATATAACTCATCCTTAATGGATCCAATATAGGCCAGGCGTAATCCAACCTCCTGATCTTCGAACTTAGGCCAAAGGATACCCGGCGTGTCTAACAGCTCCTCCATCTTATTCAAACGAATCCACTGCTTTCCTTTTGTAACACCCGGTTTATTACCTGTTTTGGTACAAGCTTTACCGGCAAAGCTGTTAATAAAAGTTGATTTTCCAACGTTTGGTATTCCCACGATCATCGCGCGGATCGGACGATTCAAAATACCGCGTCTCCGATCTCTTTCTATTTTTTCTTTACACGCTGCCTGAATAACATTATGAACAGCTTTCACACCTTTTCCATTCTTGGAATTCACTTTCGCTACAAAATAACCCTTTTGCTCATAATACTGCACCCACTGGTCTGTCCGCACCGGATCTGCCAGATCATATTTATTCATCAACAGTATACGTGATTTTCCATTTGCCAACTGATCAATGTCTGGATTCTTGCTGCTATATGGCACTCTCGAATCTACCAACTCAATAATAACATCGATCAGTTTTATATCTTCCTGCATTGCACGTTTCGCCTTAGTCATATGACCCGGATACCATTGAAACTGCATATTTATCCTCCATTTCAAACTACGCACTAATTTGCCGCAGCACTCGCTGTCGGACTTGCCGACGGATCTGCGTGTTTCTGTTCAAATCCATTGATCCTGTTTACCAACGTAAAATGATTGGTACGGATCCATGCCTTACCAACAATATTTTCCAACATAACATTACCGACATTTGCATTGCGGCTGTCTTCACACTCATTACGATTGTCACAAAGCATAAAGTACTCTCCTTCTGAAAGGGTAAACTCTTCCAGTGCAAGTCCACCATTTTCCATGGTCGGAAATCTATACTTCTCCTTTAACTTATCGCCATCAATATACACTTCCCCATCTTTGATCTGAACCTTTTCTCCAGGCAAACCGATCACACGCTCCACAGTATAATAATTATGCTGCGCCCCATTGTGTTTAACAACCACAACGTCATTTCGTCTAACCTTGTGCAGACGATAACACATCTTATTGATCAGGATCTCATCCCCATCTTTCAAGGTAGGACTCATATATTTCCCGGATACCGTCATTTTTTCCAGGCCAAAATGGGTAATTGCATATGCCACAAATAATACTACGCCTATTTCTAAAGCACACAGTAAAACACGAAGAAATATTTCTTTTCTCTTTTTGCTGTGATCTTCTAAATCAAAGTCATATTTCATATCCGTTCTCCATTTATAAACAATATGCCTGCAGTGCTCTGATCGCATGCTTGCTGATCAAACATTTATAATGCTCTTTGCAATACTGCTCCATATAAGGACGGGGTGAGCAAATTGTTCCATAATCCGACAATCTGCGACATAAATACTGATACTCGTCCATCTTTAATTTTCCCTTTTTGATCAGCAGATAATATGTTCCACTGTTCTGATCTCGAAACAACTTGCTATTAATATTCTTTTTGGTATAAAAATCTGCAGCGAACTGCTCCAATCCATCCAAATTATCAAAGGAATACACCTTTGCCGAACTTATCAAGCTTTTCTCCTTATCCCGCCTTATCTTAGCAAGATCCTTCATATGCTTTTGATAATTCTCTTTATCGGCATCTACCGTGTTTTTCTTTTGAAATAAATCCATATTTTCGCTGGTATGTATCGCTGCCTGATCGTCCACATCAGGTATCTCGCCATTCTTGAGTCCTTCTACAATAGCTTCTGCGGTCTCATCATCAATAGATCCGGCAAGATGTCGGATTTGATTCAGCATATTATTCATTCCCTCCGGACTTTGATCAGAAAATGTAATGATCAGGGAATTATCAGGCATGCGCATCAATTGCATGGACACAACGCCGCCTTCAACTTCATAGCCGACTTCTTCCTCTGCTCGTTCTACCAACTGCTCCAAAAACTCACGTGCTTTGTCCTGATCCGTGAAGAAATCCTCGATCTTAAATCCATATTCCTCCATTTCCTCTTCGGACATACGACACTGCACTGTATTCTTATCAATTCTACGAAAATTCAAAACTATCCCTCATTTCTTTGCAAAAATACTATCAGTATAGTCCTCATTATCTTAATCCTAAATGAGCAATCTGTCAAATATGAGGTGTGTTTCTATTGTTTGGGTTATGCACCAATGCCAAAATAAACCAAAACAAGAATTCCTAATACGATACGATACCATCCAAACGGCTTAAAATCATGCTTTCGAATATAATCCATTAAGAAACGAATAACGAGCACGGATACCAAAAATGCGGTAAACATTCCCAATAACAGCATTCCTAATTCATAACCGGAAAAATGTAGTCCAAAATGCATCACTTTCATCAAACTAGCACCAAACATGACCGGAATCGCCAAGAAGAATGTGAACTCCGCCGCTACGGTACGGGAAAGTCCGATCACTAAACCACCGATGATCGTTGCACCGGATCTGGATGTTCCCGGGAATAATGCCGCGATCAACTGAAACATACCGATCATAAATGCGGCACGATACGTAATCTGTGCGATGGTTGTCACCTTGGCATCACGTCCCTTGTTCCAGCGTTCTACGATCAAAAACACGATACCAACCAATATCAACATTAATGCAACCACTTGATAATGATAAAAGGCTGCTTCTAATTGATCTCCCCACACCAGCTCAACTACTGCTGCCGGCACACAGGCAACAATAATCTTAAACCACATCGAAAATGTATCCTTTTTAATATAACCTTTTTCCTTGCTGCAAAATGGCCATAGCTGATTCCAAAACATTAATACAACAGCTAAGATCGCCCCCAACTGTATGACAACCAGATACATCTCCCAAAAATCGGAAGATACCTTCATCGGCATGATTTTCTCTAATAAGATCATATGTCCGGTACTACTGATTGGAAGCCATTCCGTAATGCCCTCCACAATACCATAAATAATTGTCTTAATCCACTCCATCTTTCATCCTCTTTTCTTTTTACATTTCACATTTTGTGATTCCACTCAAACTTCTGAGCAGTCTTTGGCGGTTGTTCTCAATTTCTATTTAAATATTCGAAGACTGTAATTTACCGTAAATCTCCTTGCTATTCACAACAGTATTTTCCTTTTAAACAAAAAATGAGACAGAACCTGATCCAAGTTCTGTCTCATTATATCCTATTTTATCATTAAATAGAACCGCTATTCCAAATAATTTAATAATTATTTAGGAATTATTTTACAACCTTTTTTAACTCTTCTGTGAGCTTAGGAACGATCTTATTCAAGTCGCCTACAATACCGTAATCAGCTACGTCAAAGATTGGAGCTGTCTCATCTTTGTTGATTGCAACAATGATGTCAGACTCTTCCATACCTGCTGTATGCTGAATTGCACCGGAAATACCGATTGCAAAATATACGTTAGGACGAACTGTCTTACCAGTCTGTCCAACCTGAAGCTCTTTTGGAAGCCATCCATTATCTACTACGGCACGGGAGCAGCTTACTGTACCACCGATCACATCAGCAAGATCCTGAAGGATCTTGAAATTCTCAGCACTACCTACACCACGACCACCGGATACGAGGATCTTAGCATCCATAATATCTACAGTATCAGACAATTCTTTAACAACATCCAAAATCTCAACATATTTGTTGTTTGGTGTGAAACCAGGATTGTACTCAATAACCTCAGCCTTAGCACCGGCAATTGGATCAATCTTCTGCATAACACCAGGACGAACAGTTGCCATCTGAGGACGGTTGTCCGGACAAGCGATTGTTGCGATTGTGTTACCACCAAATGCAGGACGTGTCATAAGAAGCTGGTTATGCTTCTGCTCCTGATTTGGAACTGGATTGATTGGAAAATCACCAATCTCAAGTACAGTACAGTCAGCAGTAAGACCTGTTGCAACACGTGCAGAAACACGAGGACCAAGATCACGACCAATTGCTGTTGCACCAACCAAAACGATTTCCGGCTTATACTCATTGATGACAGAAGCTAATGCATGCGCATATGGCTCTGTTCTATACTCTTTCAGCTCAGGATCATCTACAACGATAACCTTATCTGCGCCGTACTCTGCCAACTGATCTGCAAGACCTTTTACACCAGAACCGATCAGAACTGCTGTAACATCTGTGCTCAAATCAGCTGCTAACTCTTTTGCTTTACCAAGCAATTCAAAAGCGATACCGCTTAATTCGTTGTCTACCTGCTGTGCAAAGACATAGACACCCTTATATTCTTCTAAACCCATTTTAGTCACCACTTTTCCTTATTATTGTTAGATTACATGCTTCTCTTTTAACTTGCTCATGATGTAAGATACTGCCTCATCCGGAGAATCTGGAGTAACTTTCTCACCAGCACCCTTTTTAACCTTATCGGATGCTTTCGCAATCTTAGTTGGTGAACCCTTCAAACCTAAGTTAGAGTCATCAACATCTTTCAAATCAGCTCTGCCCCAAACAGTGATCTCCTTATCAAATGCATCGAAGATTCCGCCAGGAGTCATGTAACGTGGCTCGTTCAACTCAGAAAGAGCTGTTACGAGACAAGGCATTTTAGCCTTTAATACATGATATCTATCATCGTACTGACGCTCAACAATAACGCTGTCACCTTCTACCTTAATATCCTTTGCATAGGAAATTACCGGAATATCCAAATGCTCAGAAATCTGTGGTCCTACCTGAGCGGTATCACCATCAATAGCCTGACGACCTGTGATGATCAAATCATAATCAATGTTTCTAAGAGCACCTGCGATCGTTGTAGAAGTAGCCCAAGTATCAGCACCACCAAGTACACGATCTGTTACCAAAATACCGTTATCTGCACCCATAGCCATTGCTTCACGAAGAACTTCCTCAGCCTTTGGAAGACCCATGGTCAATACAGTAACCTCTGCTCCTGTTTCATCTTTAATTCTAAGTGCTGCTTCCAAACCTGCTTTATCATCAGGGTTCATGATGGCAAGCATTGCACCTCTGTCCAGTGTACCATCTGGATTAAACTTTACTCCGCCTTTGGTATCTGGAACCTGCTTTATACATACTACAATTTTCACGGCAATGTCACTCCTTGTCTTATATAATTTGCAATTATCAGTTCTTACTTCAAAAGAGCACCAGAGATTACCATACGCTGAACTTCAGAAGTTCCCTCGTAAATCTCTGTGATCTTAGCATCACGCATCATACGCTCTACATCGTACTCTCTGATATAACCATATCCACCGAACAACTGTACACACTTTGTAGTAACTTCCATTGCTACCTCTGCTGCGAACAATTTTGCCATAGCAGCCTCTACAGAGTAAGAAACTCTAGCGCCATCAGCAAACTGCTGTTTCTTAAGTGCAGCCTTGTATACAAGATTCTTAGCAGCCTCTACCTTTGTTGCCATATTAGCAAGCTGGAACTGTGTATTCTGCTGCTGAGCGATTGTACGGCCAAACTGTTTTCTTTCCTTTGTGTACTCGATTGTTCTCTCCAGTGCACCCTCTGCAAGACCAAGTGCCTGGGAAGCGATACCAATACGACCACCATCCAAAGTATGCATTGCAATTGGGAATCCTTTTCCTCTTACACCGAGCATAGAATCTGCAGGGATTCTGCAATCCTCGAAGATCAACTCATATGTGGATGAACCACGGATACCCATTTTCTTCTCTTTTGTACCGAAGGAGAATCCAGGTGTTCCCTTCTCTACGATAAATGCAGAGAATTTCTTAACTTTTCTGCCTCTCTTGTCTTCGATAACATCTGTATAAGCAATGATGATATAAACATCAGCAACTTTACCGTTTGTAATGAAGCACTTAGAACCATTTAAGATCCACTCACCAGTTGCTTCATCCTGAACAGCCTTTGTCTGAACACCCTGAGCATCTGTACCTGCACCCGGCTCAGTAAGACCGAAGGCACCAAGTTTTTTGCCACTGCAGAGATCCGGAAGGAATTTCTGCTTCTGATCTTCTGTTCCATAAGTAAGGATCGGATCAACGCAAAGAGAAGTATGTGCGGATACAATAACACCTGTTGTACCACAAACCTTAGACAACTCCTCTACACACATAATGTATGTTAAAATGTCAGCGCCCTGTCCGCCGTACTCCTTAGGAACCGGAATTCCTAAGAATCCGCTCTTACCCATCTTATCAACCGTTACCTGTGGGAATGCTTCTGTCTCATCTGTTTCCTGAGCCAGAGGCTTAACTTCATTTTCAGCGAAATCTTTGAATAACTGTCTCGCCATCTCATGCTTTTTACTTAATGTAAAATCCATGCCTTTCTTTACCACCTTTCATATTCACGCAGCCCCTTTAACATACTTTTATATGCCTGCTTTAACCCTAATTCTTTGCAAACTTCTTTATGACGTATACAATATTGCAGACACAAAGCCATTGAAAATCTCCTTGAAATTGCTGAAAACAACGCTCCTTTATCATAAAAATACTTTTCGTCATAATTTTTAAACCATGTAGATTCCCGATGATCGACATATCCTATTTGTTGTTCCGATGCATATATTTTCATGTTTTTCTTTAAGCACTCTGTTAAAAATAACGAATCTTCGCCTGAACTATACTTACTTCCGCCTCCAAACAAAAGAGAAAATGAAATATTATGCTTTCTGATACTATTTTTTTTGACTGCAATTCGAAACGTTCCATACCGAAGATAATTGTAAAAATGTACTTTATGAAATTTTTGATCTATATACTCTGGTCTGTTTTTGTTTGTACTCTCCACATTAAACAAAATCAGTTCCGCATCTTTTCTTTTTTCAAATTCAGTTTGAATTATTTTTTCATAATTATCTATATATCTCACATCATCATCTGCAAATAG
>ERZ772865.4212-NODE-4212-length-9943-cov-4.384203_pt1 | contig 9943 bp, 6 predicted proteins | sample MGYA00512133_ERZ772865 | MGnify/ENA primary metagenome ERZ772865 (study PRJEB29015, sample SAMEA2737722) | human gut metagenome | biome: human gut; feature: human-associated habitat; material: faeces | place: China | collected 2012 ...
TGACTTATGACTTTTCCGACATGCTACACTCCCTGCTCGGTTAAGTTTTCCCGAAGCAGATAAGTCGGCTGATGATAGGTCGTTTTCAAAGAACACTTTCCTAATCTCTTGCCAAAGAGATATTTACGATGCAACCTTTACGGGCGCACACGAATTGCACAGGTAACAGCTGGCCAAGTATGTCGTATGAGGAGCATCAGGCAGGTAATGAGACTCGTGGAACTGTACGTCCGGCATGGGAATTGGTTAGACGCCTTGCTTCAGATTACGGACAGACCAGCATTTACTCTGATATGTGGGTAAAGAAAATGCGTGAGAATGCTGCACGCGGAAACAGTGACGGTGGTGCCGGCGATTACGGACCTAACAGTGGCGGTTTCGACCAGCTAGGATTCGGTACGCTGATGTTTGCAAAAGACTAATCTTTAAATATGAAAACTATGAGAATAAGTAATTTGTGGTGGGCTGTACTTCCTTTTTGCCTCTTTGCTTGCAATAAGGATGAACAGCAGGAAGGAACAGACGGTACTCCGGTATCTTTTGTTACCACGATTTCTCCCTCAAGCCGTTTGACGGTCAATAATTCATGGGCTGGTCTTTCGGATGCAAAGGTGGGTGTGGAAATCAACGGTACGGTGAAGGAGTATACGGTGAATGAGAAAGGTGAACTGACTTCCGCCGCTCCTTTTTACTGGGAAGACCTTGGACAGACAGTCTCTGTCAATGCCTGGTATCCTTACAATGAGGGGAAAAAGCCGGAGGTGGTAGTGGCTGCCGACCAGAGCGTAGCAGCGAATTATCTGGCCAGTGACTTACTGGAAGTGAACAATGCTTCGGTATCTGCAAGCGAGAACACGCTGACTTTCGTACACCGTACGGCGTGTGTGGAATGTGCCTTGCAGCTTAATCCGACAGAAGAGGGGACAATGAATGCGGCAACCATTACCTTGTGCAACTTGTCAGGGGTGGCCGAAGGCAATTCGGTGAAGACAACCGGTGATTATAAAGCGTTGGTAGCTCCTCAGACACTGACTGCCGGAACCGTTTTCATGGAAGTGACTATGAGCGACGGAAGAAGTGACGAATATGTACTTCCGGAGGATGTGGAACTGAAACAAGGATACATCTTCCCCGTGTCTGTAGAAGTAACTCCTGATGGGCTGCAAGTAGCTTTCGGAACTCCGATAAAGTGGGAAGGCGAGACCGTAGGAACCAATGGGGAAGCTCCGGAGGTAGGTCCTGATACGGATGGCGGCAGTTGGGATAACGGTGGAGATGACTCTACAAATGGTGAAACTTCATCGGTAGGACCAGGTACAAGTACGGATGGTTGGAATGGAACAGATGTTCCAACGGGTGCTGAAATCAATGAGGTAAATCCTGGGAATTCAACTGACGATGGAAATAAAAAGTGGGAAGGAAGTACCACTCCTGTTGAAGCTGGGAAAGATAAACTGGGTGAATAAATAAAAACTTAAATAGAATTACATTATGAAAACAAATTTGTGGAAACTTTCATGCATGGCTTTGGCCATGGCTGCAATCGTGACAGGTTGTAATCAAAATAATGAGTTGGGTACTCCGGCTCCGTCGGGTGAAGAAGATGTATTGAACGTAGTGGCTACGGCAAACGATTTCGTTTCTTCGGATGCTACTTCACGTGTATCTGAAACAGATTATACTACTACATTCGAAGAGGGTGATGCCATTGGTGTATTCGTAGTACGCGATGGAGAAGCTTTGGTAAGCAACATGAAGATGACTTTGGGTGCAGATGGAACAACATGGGCAGGAGAGAATGATGCCAAGCTGTATTACTATAAAGATGCAGATTATATTGCTTATTCTCCTTATACTGAAGGATTGTCTGTGACTTCAGAAGAAGAAATCATAACTCATTTCACTACAAATTTGAAAAATAGTACCGGACAGTCTACATTGGCAGAATACCAGGCTGCCGATTTGATGACTGCTTCTGTCGTTGCTGCAAATGTTACTCGTGGCCAGAACATCACTTTCAGTTTTGCGCATAAGATGTCTATGATTGAAATCAAGGTGCCTATCCGTGCGTATACAAGTGGAGATTATGAATATTCTGCTCCGTTGGGATTAAAAGTAACAATGGCTGAAGAATCAGCTGCAGGAAAAGAATTTTCTTTATGCACATTTGGCAAAGAAACAATTACTGAGAATGAAAGTGAAGTAACAAAAGGTATTTACCGTTGTATCGTAGCTCCTTCTAACACAGAATTGAATGTAGAAGGCGAATTCCAGGATGGTTCTGTTCCGGTGTATTTTCCTGCAGCAAATGGAGCAGCTCTGTCTGTGACTCCAAAAGCTGGAGAATATGAAGGGATTGATGTAAAATATGATTATGCTGATCATTCCGGGATTGAAGAACGTAATTTGGAAGTCGGTGACTACTATTATGCGGATGGAAGTATCTGGCCGGGGGATTTGGGTAATGTACCGGCAGGATGTATAGGTATTATTTTTAGTACTGAAACTAGTACAGCAGATCAAGCAAAAAACTGGTCACATGGATATGTAGTATCTCTGTTTGATACAGATGATATCAACACAAAATACTCTTGGTCTATGGTTAATGAGGATATTACAGGTTTAAATTTATATGAAAAAACGGTTGATAGTTTTACATCAGCTTTTGCAGACTATGATGGTTACTCAGCTACTCAGGCTATTTTAGCAGCACCTAGTTATAGTGCAGCTGCTTATGCGGCTGTAAATGCTGCAGTGACTTATGGAAAGGAAATCCCAAGTACAACAAGTGGATGGTACTTGCCAAGTATTGGTCAAGTAGCTTTGATTATCAATAATCTGGGTGTTGCGAACGGAACTCAGACTAGTAAAATGTTTACTCCTCAAAATGCAATGGAAGGATTAGGTGGTGGTAAATTTGATGAAAAGAGTGGTGCGCCTGAAGCAATGCTGGCTTTGCAGCAGACATTACAAGAAGTAGGTGGAGAATTTTATTATTATCCAATTGCTGAAAGTCAAAGTTATGGATATCGTTGGTGGACTTCTTCTGGAGTACAAGGTGATAATACAAAGGCTTGGTCTATTGATACAAATAGTTATAAATTCCTGTTGTATGATGCGTCAAAATCAGAAACTGGAAATATGCATGTTCGTCCCGTATTCGCTTTCTAACAAATCACTAAGTTAACTTTTAAACTCCTTATAGGCAGTTGCGAAAGGAAATATCCCTATCGCAACTGCTTTTTTTATGTCTTTTATCAGCCCGTTGTTGAGTAAATGTGTGATATGATTCGTATTATTAAATAAACGACAAACAAAAAAGTATGAAAAGAAATATATGGATGATGATTGTTGGGCTGTTAGGGTATGTAGGCCCCATGACAGCACAGTCGGTTTATCCCGGACTAAATCCGGAGAAATTTCAAGTGTCCCTGGCTGCTCCCATGGCGGCAGAATGTGTTGAATTGCAGGATGTACGCCTGCTTCCCAGTCGTTTCAGAGAAAATATGGAGCGAGACTCAGTATGGATGGTTTCTATTGGCGTGAATCAACTGCTGCATAGTTTCCGTACTACGGCCGGTGTGTTTGCCGGGCGTGAAGGAGGATATATGACGGTGAAGAAACTGGGAGGCTGGGAGTCTCTTGATTGCGAGTTGCGTGGACATATTACGGGACATTTGTTATCGGCTTATTCCTTGATGTATGCGGCTACAGGAAGTGACATTTTTAAGTTGAAGGGGATAGTCTGGTTAATGGACTGGCAGAAGTGCAGCAAACGTATAAGAACGGTTATTTGAGTGCTTTCCCGGAGGAGTTGATTAACCGGAATCTGCGGGGAACAAGTGTGTGGGCTCCCTGGTATACGCTACACAAGCTGTTTTCAGGGTTGATAGACCAGTATATCTATGCCGATAACCGTCAGGCACTGGAGGTGGTAAAGCAGATGGGCGACTGGGCCTATACCAAGTTGAAATCACAGGATGAGACCACCCGGAAGCGGATGATACGCAATGAATTTGGAGGAATCAATGAGTCATTTTATAATTTGTATGCCTTGACCGGAGATGAACGTTATCGCTGGTTAGCCGAGTTCTTTTATCATAATGAGGTGATTGACCCTTTGAAAGAGAAGCGTGACGATCTGGGGACGAAACATACCAATACCTTTATTCCGAAAGTTCTGGCTGAGGCTCGCAATTATGAGCTTTCAGCGAATGAGGACAGTCGGGAGTTAAGTGAATTTTTCTGGCATACGATGGTCGGACATCACACATTTGCACCGGGATGTAGCAGCGACAAGGAGCATTTCTTTGATACGAAGCAGTTCTCCAAACATCTGTCGGGCTATACGGGAGAGACGTGTTGTACGTATAACATGTTGAAGCTGAGCAAGCATCTGTTCTGCTGGAATGCCTCTACGGAAGTGGCTGATTATTACGAACGTGCCTTATATAATCACATCTTGGGACAGCAGGATCCCGAAACAGGAATGGTAGCCTATTTCTTACCTTTATTGTCGGGAGCACATAAAGTATACAGTACACCGGACAATTCATTCTGGTGTTGCGTAGGAAGCGGTTTTGAAAGCCATGCCAAGTATGCAGAAAGCATTTATTTTCATCACCAGGATAAACTGTTTGTCAATCTTTTCATTCCTTCGGTCTTAAACTGGCGGGAAAAGGGAATTACGCTTCGTCAGGAAACTGAGTTTCCGGAAGGAGAAACGACCCGATTGTATATTGGAGCAAAGCAGCCTGCGCGTGCGAAGATTTGTCTGCGTTATCCTTCATGGAGTGGAAAGGTGAAAGTGACGGTAAATGGGAAAAAGGTGAAAGTGACCGGTAAGCCAGGTACATATATCACACTGAACCGGGAATGGCGCCAGGGTGATTGTATAGAAGTGACGTATCCTATGTCTTTTTCTCTGGAAGCGGCTCCAGATGATACCAGTCGTGCTGCATTGTGTTACGGGCCTGTTGTCCTGGCGGGAGAACTGGGTACAGAAGGTATGCAGAAACCGGCTCCTTACTCAGACTCGTCGAAATACAATGACTATTATACATACAACTACCATATACCGGAAGGGCTTCCTGTGAACTTGGTATTGGAGAAGTCAAATTGGGAAAATTCATTTAAACGGGTTGGAAAAGGTCTGACGTTCGAAACCCGGGATGGCGGAAGAATTTCTCCTTTATATGATATTCATCGTCAACGGTATGTGGTGTATTGGAAACTGATGTGGAAGAAATAAATTTATAGAGGTAAGTGAATGAATAGAATCAAGGTGTAACAAGATGAAACGTATTGTATTATTGGCAGGTGTCTTATGTAGTATGGGGATGGGATATGCCCAGAAACTAACACATCCGGATTTGCTTTACACTCCGGAGCGGATTGAGCAGGTAAAGCAACGAATCGGGCAGGATGAACAGATGACTTCTGCCTGGAAAGAGATAAAACAGACCGCAGAGAAAGAACTAAAAGGAAATAGTCTGAATAAAGCTGATTATCTTTCGCTTGCCTATCTGATGACAGGCGAGAAGGTATATGCCGACAAGTTGAAGGCAATTCTTTTGAAGACCATAGAAGCTGAAACCTGGGGTAGCGCGGAAATGCTTGCCCGTAAACCGGCATGGCGAAGTGATTTGGGACTGGCTCATAAGGCGTATCTGTCGGCTATTGCGTATGATGCCGTGTACAATGACCTGTCGGCTTCGGAGCGAAAGAAGATAGCGAAAGGATTATACCGGCTGGGTGTGGAACCTTTGTTGGGCGACTGGCTGCTGGAACCAGTCCGAATTCATTCGTTGAATTCTATGGGGCATAACTGGTGGACGTCGTGCGTGTGCATGGGAGGAATTTTGGCTTTGAGCTTGCAAAATGAACTTCCGGAGGCAAAGGAAGGAGCACAGGCTGTTTACGATTACCTTCCGGAATGGTTTAACTTTGCGGGAGATGTGTTACAGCAGAAAGCGAAGACTTTTGATGAGGCTGGTGGTATGTATGAAAGCCTGAACTATGCTAATTTTGGTATACAGGAAGCCTTACAGTTCTATGTGGCGTGGAAAAATGTGCATCCCGGTGTATCTTTGCCTGACATACCACAGCTGAAAAATCTTTCCAGCTTTTTTGCGCATGTATGCTATCCTCGTACGGGGATGCTTTACAGCATCAACTTTGGTGACAGTCACAAGAATATCTCGGCAGAAAGCAGTCTGATGTTACTGTATGCGCTGGGAGTGAAAGATAAGAATATGCTGTGGTACATGAAGCAGGTGGAGCAGGGGCAGCACCGTGACGGCTACTTTCTGAATCGTCCGATGGGCTTTTTGTACACACCGGAATTAACCCGTGTGCCGGAGTTGCCGGATTTAAAACTCTCACAGTTATTTGCTGATTTTGGTTGGGCTACCATACGTACATCGTGGAAGAAGGATGCCACGATGCTGGCCGTGAAAAGCGGGCATACATGGAATCATTCGCATGCCGATGCGAACTCGTTTATCTTATTTCATAAGGGAGTCGATATAATTAAAGATGCGGGGAATTGCTGGTATCCGAATCCGAATTATCGTAATTATTTCTTTCAGAGTCAGGCACACAATGTGGTGCTTTTCAACGGGCAGGGGCAGAGCCGTGAACAACAGTATCATGGCTCTACGTTAAGAGGCTATCTGTATCATTTGCTTGACGGAGGAAACATCCGTTATCTGCTGGCAAATGGGACGGGACCTGTGTCGGATAATTTCAGCCGTAATTTCCGTCACTTCCTCTGGATAGACAATGTGATTTACATGATTGACGACTTGAAAACCCATCGCAGCGGAGAGTTCGAGTGGCTATGGCATCCGGGGGGTGAATGGAAAAAGAACGGAGCTGACGTGACGATTACAAAAGATAACTCTTCGGTGGTGCTACGACCCTTGTATCCTCGTTTGCTGGCTCTTTCAGATTTTGTGCATGATTATCCGGATGATTTGTATTGGGAGGAGATTACGGCGCCTACGGAAGACCTGCAAGGAACAGAGAAGTATTACTCTTTTCATTTGCCGGGTGAATTCAAACAAGTAAAAGGACTTACTGCCATTATTTTAAAGGATAGTGTGACGCAGAAAGAACTGCCGATGATGGAGCGTCGGGAAGGGAAGGACTGGATTGGACTTCGAATAACATATAAGGGAAAAGTTACAGACCTTTATATTAATCAGCTTGCAGACGGACGTCTGATGCATAGTAACTCTTGGATTGAGGCTGACGGATGGTCGACAGATGCATATATGTTTGCCGTCTCTTATCCGGAAGGTATGGACTCGGCAGAAACGAAAGAGATTTTTATGGGTTACGGTAGTTCGCTTCGTCGAGGACAGACATCTTATTTCTCTTCTTTATCCAAGTTGTTTTATATTCGAAAGGACACAGGAAAGCAGGTGGATATCTGGATGGATGGACAACCGTATATGCATGCGAGATTTCGGGCAAAAGATTGTCCGAGGGTATTGAATGTCAATGAAAAGCATACTCTAGTGAACTGGAAGAGAGACTTTATTGAAATACGGGCTGAGAAATAAAAAGAGGTCGTAGTTTATTTTATTTGAGGTTAGAATAAAATTTCCATGGTAGTTGCGATAGATATTTTTGTATCGTGACTACCTTTTATCTTCTTCATTGAATTTTCTTAATTAAGGCATGTATATGTCGGGAATTTTATTTTATTTTGTTGTCTCTTTGAAAGACGAAATGTAAAAACGTCACAAAATATTCTAGTACATGAAAGGAACTAATTCCCCAGTATATCAATTTGGACTTAAACTGATACTCATTTTCTGTTTGTGGGTTAAAGTGCTGGTCTTGTCAGCCGATACTTTTACCTTCCGGAACATTTCCAGTGTAGACGGTTTACCGGACCTGACAGTCAGTACCATCTATAAAGATTCGAAAGGGTATTTATGGCTGGGTACGGCTACCTCGGTAGAACGGTTTGACGGGGTACGTTTCAAGCATTATCCGGTGTATGGAAACAATGAAAAGTTGAAGTGGGTGAATGTCATTACCGAAACGGGCGGAAACCAGCTGTGGGTGGGTACTGAAACCGGTCTATGGAGAGTCGGAGTAGAGAAATTAGAACCGGCCTATCGTGACAGCATACAGGGAATTGTACGTGAAATCCTTTCGGACGAGAAGGGAAACCTGTATATCGGTAGTGGTGACGGTGTCTGGATAAGGAAGGCAGATGAAAAACTGGAACGGGTGATACTGGACGAAAGCACTCTTTCGCCAGACAATGCCGTGGTGGCCATGTGCCGTGAGAAAAACGGTGCATTGTGGGTGTTTACCAAGAGAGAAATGTATTGGGTTTCTTTCGACAGAAAACAGAAGAAACATTATCCGAATCCTTTGATGAATGACAAGGAACCTTGTACGTATCGGGGAGTTGTATCAATAGATGATAAATTATACATCGCTACGTTGGGAAAAGGCCTTTTCTGCTTTGATAAACAGTCGGAGACGTTCTCTTCTTTTGTAGACGTGGGCTGCAACTTGATTAACAAACTGTCTACCGATGGGAAGGACCTGTTGTACCTGAGTACAGATGGAGAAGGGGTGGCCTTTGTCTCGGTGAAACAGAAAAAGGTGGTACGTACTTTCCGCAACGATCCTTCGCATGGAGAAAGCCTGCACTCCAATTCCGTGTATTCCTTATTGCTCGATCGTGACGGGTGGTTATGGGTAGGTTTCTATCAGCAGGGGCTGGATGTGACGAATTACAATAGCGGGGCATTCTCAGTGTACGATTATCCTCCTTATTTTGATTCCCGCAATCTGTCCATTCGTTCCATTTGCATTTCGGGAAAGGAAAAATTGATAGGTACACGCAGTGGAGGGTATTATGTGGATGAGGCTCGTGGACGCTATCGTTTCTTTGCAAAACCGGAGATAAGGAGCAGCCTGATTTTGTGTTGCGAGAAATTTGGCGATGAATATTATATCGGTACCTACGGAGGAGGATTGTATAAATTCCATCCGGAGACGATGACGTTCAGTGATTTTGTTCCTTCCGAGGGAGAAGGTCCATTCTCGAATGATAATATTTCTTGCATGGCAGAAGACTCAGAAAGGCATATCTGGTTTTGTACGTCATCGGGTCTGTATTGTTATGATAAGAAGGGAAAGCAATTGAGGCACTACACGAGTGAGAACTCTTCTTTGCCGAGTAATTCGGTATTTTATATATTGTTTGATTCCAGTGGAAAGGCCTGGATTTGCACGAACAATGGGCTGGCTATTTGGGAACCGAGTGATGGAAGAATACGCACGGATGTATTTCCTGAAGGATTTATTCATAAACAACGTATTTCGTCAATTTATGAAGATTCTGAGCAGCAGTTATATTTTGTACCTGATAAAGGGGAACTGTTTGTCTCTGATTTACAAATGACAAGCTTTCGATACTGGTCTCCTTCTTCATTATTGTTTGAAAAGAATCTTTCGTTTGTGGTAGAAGATAAAGACAAATGGCTGTGGATTGGTACGAACGATGGGTTGTATCGTTATGACAAGAAAGAGGTTTTTATACCCTACAGCTTTGCTGATGGAGTGCCTAATCCCATCTTCTTTACTTGTATCCCGGAAATAGATGAGCAGGGGGTAATCTGGTTTGGTAATTCAAAAGGGCTCATTTCTTTGCGGAAAGACTGGCGTATGCGTGAAAACAAGAATACGTACCGTGTAGGTATATCTGGAGTACTACTGGAAGGAGAGGAACAGGACAAAGCGTTGGAGGAGACGTTCCCGGGACAATATAGGGTGGCTCTTTCATGTTGGAGGCGACATCTGACATTGTTGTTTTCTGATTTGACTTATACTGATGTTCCACATACTTTTTATGAGTATCAATGGGATGACAATGGGGAGTGGCAGCGTTTGGAAGGAAAATCTGAATTGG
>ERZ772865.4216-NODE-4216-length-9928-cov-5.448091_pt1 | contig 9928 bp, 4 predicted proteins | sample MGYA00512133_ERZ772865 | MGnify/ENA primary metagenome ERZ772865 (study PRJEB29015, sample SAMEA2737722) | human gut metagenome | biome: human gut; feature: human-associated habitat; material: faeces | place: China | collected 2012 ...
CATTTGAGCCTATTTTTCTTCGGCTCGTTTTTCATAGCTTACTTGACACTATCTTATGATAATTCTTTACCATTTGACTTCTTAAAGCTCTCTTTCAGACGATCCCCTCGTTTAGCGTATACCGCCTCGTCTTTGATATAATATGTCTTATTGCCTTTCTCAACTTCAACTTTCATCTTGCCGAGTCTTATGTGATCTGCAAAATCAGCAAACAAACGATATATTGTTGCATTTAATTCCTTACCCAATACAATTCGAAAATCCGTATAGTTCTCTCGGTCATAGGTTTGAAGATTTGTTTGAAAACCACTGTCTGCAAACACATAACTTAGTTTACAATTGCATCGTACGATGATTGTCGATAAATCTTTGATGTTTCCAAACGCATGATTTCCTACCCGCTTAAGGCCCTTTGGCAATTCTACAGATGAAATCTGAGTGCTGTCAAACGCAGAATCTTCAATAATTTTCAACGACTTTGGAAGCTTTACAGACTTTAACTCCGTTTTCGCAAAAGCCTGCCGACCAATTTCACGCAACTTATTTCCCATAATAACACTCTCTATGGAATTTCCATAAAAGGCACGTCTGCAAATTTTGGTTACCTTGGAAGGTATTGCAAATTTTTTCTCCGTCTTGCCACTTGGATAAATGTACAACTTCTTTTTGTCCTTTGAATACAAGATGCCCTTACTGACAGAGAACTTCTTGTTTTTCTTAGACACTTGAAGTTTCTTTAATGTCGTGCTGTATGGTTCAAAAGAGCCATTGACAGCATCCATTTCATTGGACGCTTTGATCTTCTTAAAGCTCTTTGGCAGTGAAATCGTTTTGATACCCTCAATACAAAAAAAGCCAGATGAAATTGTTGTTATCCCCTCTCCAAACACCAGCTTGTCAAAAATTGCCGGCTGTCCCGCTTCTGAACCAGGCCATTTGTATCTTCCCTCTTTACGAAATTTACGGATATCCACCGTTCCTTTTCCTGTGATTGTCAATACTGTCTCATCAGAGTTCAAAGACCATTTGATGTTTTTGGTCAACTTCCCGGTTGACTTTGCATCTGCCTGCACCGGTAAAGTCAGCATAACTCCTGCAGCGATACATAATGCCAGCGTCATTACATATTTTTTCATCCTCATATTACTCTCTCCTTTCTATGTTGGACAATTGATCGCGCTGTCCGTTTTGCTACAATAGTAATATTACGATGGAGCTTATAATTTTCTCCTTGGTTATATATTACAACATTTATGGCTGTAATATATGTCCGTTTCCTTAAGAAAAAATTAAGATTGCCAGACAGCAATTTCCGATTAAAGAACAAAGAGTCGCTTGCGACTCTTTCGCGCTCGAGCGGTGCTGTTTACAGCTAACTTCTTCTCCGCGAGATGCGCATCCTCGCGGAGCGTTTTTTGCTTTATAGGAAACGACAAGTTTCCTATAAAGCAAAAAAGAACAACCAATAAATACTTGGTTGTTCTTTTTCTAAATTTTCAAAAGGCATATTTGCCACTTATTTCTAAGTCGATCTGTTAAAATTTATTTAATGGTAAGTTTGATCACTTTCTTCTTACCACTGCCATCCGTTGCAATTGCAGTAATCTTAACTTTGCCTTTCTTCTTCGCTCTTACAACACCGCTCTGTGTCACTGTTGCAATTTTAGTATTACCAGATACCCAGAATACTTTAGCAGATGCATACTTCTTCTTAGGCGTGATCTTGGCTTTCAGTTTGAGTTTCTTACCAACCTTTAACTTCTTAACGCCAGACAGTTTGATCTTCTTCACCGCTTTTTTCATAACGCGAATGGTAATTTTCTTTTGCAGTCCATTCGCTGTACGAATCGTGATCACTGTCGTTCCGGCTTTCTTGCCAGCAACAATCTTACCACTACCGCTTACTTTTGCTATTGATGGTTTACTGCTGGTATACGTTAGTTTCTGAGGCTTAGCTCCTGTCGGCAACAAAGTCACCGTAAGCTGCATACTCTTTCCTGCTGCAAGCTGCAATTTCTGTTTTACCGGAAGATTACTTACCTTTTTCACACTGGCAATAACACGCATTCCGGTCGCCTGAATTCCCGGCTTCTGCGTTGGTGTGATCGTTGGTTTCTCACTTGGAGCAGCACTTTCTGTCGGATCATCACTAGGTACCGGTGTTATCGCCGGTGCATCCGTTGGTTCCGCCGTTGGCTTTTCAGTTACTGTCGGCGCTTTCGTTGGCTCTGCCGTTGGTGTCGCGATTGGTTCTTCACTTGGTTCCACGGTCGGCTCGCTGCTCGGTGCGACGGTCGGTTCGCTGCTCGGTGCCACTGTTGGCTTGCTGCTCGGTTCTACCGGCGCCTTATCAAAATATTTTGCACAGAAGTATGTATTCTCTTGTACCGTGTATATAATTCCCGGGGCATATCCCTGTACATCACGGTCACTATACCACCGTAAAATTAAATTCTCCTTTGGTCTATTCGGCAAAATAATATCAGAACCTTGTTCCACTGTCACGGTCCAAACTTCATCTACTGTATCAAATATTACGGTAACTAACTTCGTCGTTGTTCCCCCTGTGGAAATTGTCTCCTTCGAGAACAAATCGTCCGTTCCAAGTGCGCCATCTGTCTGATTAATGATCTTAATATCTCCGACCAAGATAACGCTGCTTTCATCTGATTTCACATCAATCGCAGATTTTTCCATTTTATTCGGACCCGCTTTCACCGTCAGTGTTCCTCCGATCAAAGAGATCTTACTATCTGCATATAATGCGCCACCTGTTCCGTCCCCGATCGCAGTCACTTCTCCATCCGTGATTGTGATCTTGTCTGCAGATAATGCTGTTTTATTACTTTCTTTGGCAGCTACAGCGGTCAGACTTCCGCCCTTTACCGCGATAGTATCTGCCATAATCTGCTCGGTGTTGTTAGTTCCACCGGAAACAATGACATTTGCTGCCTCAATACTTCCGGTAGTATTGCTACCTCGAACCATCTCAAGGCTTGTATCATCTTCGCTGGAAATGTTTCCGCAAGTCACTCCACATAACGCTGCAGAAACGCCTTTCTTTAATATAATTTTGACTTTCGCATTATCAGCGACCAATTCAAAAGTATGATCTGTCCCGGATAATGTCAATTCATTACTGGAAGCATCATAACTTGCTGCATAAGATTTACCGGTTGCATCATCTTTGCTAAACATGCCATCGACATAAGTCGTATCGTCCAGCTTAGACAAGTCGATCTTATACACATCTTCAACTAGTGTACCTCCTGTCAACGTATGGTCAGAGATCATACTAGCCTGATAGTTGTCGGTTTCTGCATAGCGTACTGACACGGTATAACTTGTAGCAGGCTGCAAATCAGTAAAGGTGGTCTGCGTTTGCCATGATGTGCCATCAATTGTGTATTCATAACTCTTGCCTGCCGGTGCTGCAACGGTTGCCTGCACGGTTAAGGAGGTAGACGTACGTGCCACTATTGTTAATGCTGTCGATGGTGCCTCCTGTATCTCCTTGTCCGGAGCAGTCGTTACTGTCGGTTTATTCGTCGGTTCTGTCGTCGGCTTTTCTGTTACAGTCGGTGCTTTCGTCGGTTCTGCCGTTGGTTTTACGGTTACAGTCGGTGCTTTCGTCGGTTCTGCCGTTGGTTTTACGGTTACAGTTGGTGCTTTCGTCGGTTCTGCTGACGGTGATACTGCCGGATAGGATGCATTTTCTTTCTCCTCGTGTGCTCGACAGGTATTGATCAGCCACTTACCGGTTGTTGTCAGATCATCCGCTGTCCAATCGCCCCCGGCATTGCTGCAGCTGCTCTTAAAATACGCCGATTTTTCATTACAATTACTATAACTCCAGCATGCAAAACTAATATTTAATTCGTCCAACAACGCAATCCACCGATCCGCACTTTCTGGGTTATAACTTCCATTACCATCTGCTGAACATATACCAAATTCGGTAACAAAGATCGGTGTTCCATCCTTGGTTGCCTGACGTACCTTTTTCATTAAATTCTCTTGGTGCGTTGCGGAATAAAAATGGCACGTATACATGATGTTTTCATAACCAAGTGCTTTCATCGGCTTAGCCGCTACCTGATCGACATCCTGTGACCAAGTATTCGTTCCGCATATAATGATCGCATCCGGATCAATGGCACGTATCGTCTTAATAACTTCACTACAATATGTATAAAGATCTTTGCCATTGCCACTATACCAATTTGTGCCTGTCGGCTCATTGCAAATCTCATATAACACATTATCATGATCCTTGTACATTGTTGCGTACTTTGTAAAGAATATCTTTGCCTCTTTCAAATACTCATTTGGATTGTAAGCATGCACATGCCAGTCTACCAACGCATACATTCCGAGCTTGGTTGCATAATCGACACCATTTTGAATCAATGTATCAAGCTGCTGTTTGGTACTGTCTCCACCCGTCAAATATCCAACCGATCCACCATCGCGTGGATAACAAACTAATCGAACCATATTGATTCCCCAATCATCACGCAATGTCTGGAACGCATTCTGATTGACATACTGCGGGAACCAATGCATACCATGGGTACTGGCTCCACGAAGCTGTGTCGGCACACCATTCTGATCCACCATGATCGGTGCCGCATAGTCGTCAACCTTCTGTACTGACAGTTTACCATGTCTGCCGACCGGAGTGTCCGCATATGCAACATCTTTACGTCCGGTTAATTCATAATTCAGTTCATCACCGGTACTTGGACCTGCACAATTTACAGCAATGACATTAGATTTTCCAACGGAAATAGACGGCTGTTTTCCAAAACCAACTTTATTAGAAGAGCTGCTAACCGTTGCTCCCGCTGCAATCTCTGTCGAATAATATGCCACAACGCCTCCCAGCGCCGCATCATACACTGCAGAAAATCCCTCAACATAGCCAACGTCAACCGATCCCGATGTCGGTATTAAAATCTGAATACCTCTAACCGTTTCGCTGCTGTTATTTGTGATAGAAAAACTGTATTCTGCATAATAATCATTTGTTCCACTGCCAACACTTCTCGTGATCGCAATCTGGTCTGTCGAAACATTGCCACCGGCACTTGCTGTGCTGCTTGGCTTACTTGTCGCGCTGCTTGGCTTACTTGTCGCACTGCTGCCGCTGTCCGCCATATTGATCACCGCAGAGTCAACAGAATAGGACACGGTACTCCCCTCGGCTGCATTGGCAAAACGCACGCCAAGATTTCCCAGCGTTGTTCCACCTTTCCAATCCATATCTGCAAAGGAATAGGTAAGCGTTAACTGACTGCCGGTAACCAGCTCTGCAGTCGAAGACTGATTCCAATTCCAATCACCCGATGCATCCGGTTGTGCAAAAATAAATGCTTGCGCTTTTGCGCCACTTCCCTGTGTAAAACTTTTGATCGTGATCTTTACCGTCATGGAAGTCACCTTGTTCGAAGAAATTGCACTCTTCGTTTTCAAGGCATCCGGTATGTTAAAAAACATATCGCCAATATAATCATCGCCATACTCATTCTTAGCAATCGTTACACTGGTTGCTCCGCTCTTCACGGTAAGATTCTGTGTCGATGCTGCCTTAGCAATGGTAATCGGCAGATTTGCCATAGATAAGACCATTGCCACGGTCAGCACCCACGCATATACGCGCCGCCATTTCTTTGTCATTCTTTTTCTCCCTTCTTGAAATAAACATAAGGCATACTCTAAAATTTTATTGCCCTTCTCTCTAGTACAGCGAATATTAAGTGATTGGCAGTTTGACTTGCTTATTTTCCTGATAGCACTACTCCCCAAGCCTCGACGTAGCCACCACTACGCCTACGTTTGTGAAGTAGCACTCTCAGAAAAATCTTCTGCGCCAAACTATCCAAAACTTAATTTTCGCTGTACTGGAATATCTGTCGAATCCTTACGTTCCTCATTACATTACGTAATCATTATACCCTATCTGCGATTATTCGCCAACACTGATTTATACAACCTTTGACTGCAGAATTTTACTCATTCAGCTGCTGTACAACTTTCATCATTTGATCTCTCAACGTTGCTGCCAGTTCAAAGTTTAACTCTGCTGCGGCCGCATGCATCTGTTTCGTCAACTTCTTACGTAACTGCTGCAAATCTTTCTTGCTCATAGATTCCAGATCTTTCTCAATATCGCCTGAGTTGCCATCGGCTTTCTTCGATATACTAATCAGATCACGTACCGCCTTCTTGATCGTCTGTGGCGTAATACCGTGCTCCTCATTGTACTGCATCTGAATCTTTCGTCTTCGATTCGTCTCATCAATGGCATGGCGCATCGAATCTGTCATGACATCACCATACATAATAACCCGTCCTTCTGCATTACGTGCGGCCCTGCCAATCGTCTGAACAAGAGAAATCTCTGAGCGAAGAAATCCTTCCTTATCAGCATCCAAAATAGCAACCAGTGCTATCTCCGGAATGTCCAGTCCCTCTCGCAGCAAATTAATACCGACTAATACATCAAATCCATCCAACCGCATATTACGAATAATCTCCGAACGTTCCAGCGTATCAATATCTGAATGCAGATAACGCACCCGAATCCCAATTTCCTTCAAATAGTCCGTCAGATCTTCCGCCATACGTTTTGTCAACGTATTTACCATAACCTTATTTCCTGCATCGATCGTCTTTCGGATCTCACCTACCAGATCATCAATCTGCCCCTCCACCGGACGAACAGAAATTTCCGGATCCAACAGCCCGGTAGGCCGTATGATCTGCTCAACACGCGCCAGCTCGTGTTCCTGCTCATATACATTCGGTGTCGCCGATACAAATAACATCTGATTGATATGCGACTCGAATTCATCAAAATTCAGTGGACGGTTATCTAATGCAGATGGCAGACGGAATCCATAGTCTACAAGTGTAGTCTTCCTGGAGCGATCTCCCGCATACATGCCTCGTATCTGTGGTATGGTAATATGAGACTCATCTACCATGATCAAGAAATCTTCCGGAAAATAGTCCATCAATGTATGTGGCGTTTCTCCCGGCTTTAATCCCGATAAATGCCTCGAATAATTTTCGATACCTGAACAAAAACCGGTTTCCCGGAGCATCTCAATATCAAAATTGGTTCGCTCAGCAATACGCTGCGCCTCCAGTAGTTTATCTTCGCTTTTAAAATATTTCACACGATCTTCCAACTCTGCCTCGATTGTTCGGATTGCACGCTCCATCGCATCTTTATCAACAACATAATGCGATGCCGGAAAAATAACAATGTGTTCCAATTCTGCTTTAATCTCTCCGGTCAGCACATCAATTTGAACAATGCGATCCACCTCATCTCCAAAAAATTCAATACGAACCGCCTGATCCGCTTCTGAAATCGGAAAGACCTCCAAAACATCGCCACGCACACGAAATGTTCCACGCTGAAAATCCATATCATTACGGTTATACTGAATCTCTATTAATTTTTGGATCACTTCATCACGGTCTTTGCACATACCCGGACGCAAAGACACCGTCATGTTCTGATAATCAATAGGGCTTCCCAAACCATAAATACAAGATACACTGGCTACAATGATCACGTCCCGACGCTCCGTCAGTGCTGCTGTTGCAGAATGACGTAATTTATCAATTTCATCATTGATCGAAGAATCTTTTTCAATATACGTATCGGAAGATGGCACATATGCCTCCGGTTGATAATAATCGTAATAGGATACAAAATACTCCACCGCATTCTCCGGGAAGAATTCCTTGAACTCGCCGTAGAGCTGTGCCGCCAATGTCTTATTGTGCGCAATGACCAAAGTCGGTCTGTTCAGCTTCGCAATGACATTTGCCATCGTAAAGGTCTTACCGGAACCCGTCACACCAAGCAAAGTCTGGAATTGGTCGCCCTCTTCAAAACCTTTGACCAAAGCGTCGATCGCCTGGGGCTGATCACCGGTAGGTTTGTATTCGCTGTGTAAAATAAATGGTTTTTGTGTTTCTGACACAAAATCACCTCCTCACTGCTACATTCTGAATTTCGTCCTGTCCGATCAAAACCTTTTTTCCTTCAAAGGCAAAGCCGTAATGACGGATCCTGTCTGCCGGTATTCCCTGTAATAGCAGTTCGGCATCATAGTTCTTCTCTTTGATCTGATCTAAAGCCGTCCGAACGGTATCCTGTAAAGATTCCTCCTCATCCGATTCATGCACTTTAAACTCGATCACAATGGCATCATCCACCTCTGTCACCGGTGTAAGCATCACATCATATCGTCCATATCCACTCTCCCGGTTGGAACGGATCTGATACCTGTCCCGCAACTCCACCAAAAGTCCCAGAACAAATCCATGATAGAACCGCTCCGGCTGACTTTTCTCAGAAGGTTTCTTTCCTGTATCAAAGCTGCTGAAGGTTGCAAGTGCAACATCATTCATATAAATATTCATTTCCTTGAGACTGCCCTTTAACAGTGCCTTCACGAAATCATTATAATTTGCATCTTTATTTTTAAACCATCCCCGGAACATTGTCATGAACATGCTCAGTGTCTCAATATTTGTAATATCCAACGTGTACCATGGTTCCAAAGTAATCCCACGGTAGTCTATATTCTGCACTTTCAGATAACCACTGGCAAGCAGAAGACTCCAGATCGCCTCTTCATTGTCATCCAACTGGTTATATACGATCTGCTCGTCAAAATTTACAGTGATCGCCTGTCCCCTCAGCAGATCCTCCATCTTCTCCTTCACATCTGCAGATGCCGTCCGGATCAATCTGCTCACAAGCCCATTGGAGCTTGTGGATGCCCAGTATGGATATAATCTATGTTCATCCAGATAATTCGTAATGGACCACGGATTGTAAATGTCTCTGTGTTCTCCAAAAGTAAAACCATCATACCACTGTTTCACTTCATCCTTTTTATCTCCCATTCCATACTCATCCAGTGCAGCAAAAACTTCCTCCTCCGTAAAGCCAAAACAATCTGCATACAGATTGGAAGTCGTCGTTACGACACGTAAATTATTTAAATCGGAAAAAATACTCTCCTTGGATACTCTGGTAATTCCCGTCATAATTGCTCGCTCCAGATAAGGATTTGTCTTAAAAGACGCATTAAACAGGCTTCTCACAAAAGACGTAAATTCATCCCAGTATCCCTGAACATACGCCTCCTGCATTGGAGTATCATATTCATCCAAAAGAATAATAACCTTTTTGCCATAATAGCGTTCCATCCAGACAGACAAATTTCTCAAAGAATCCTGTGCCGTAACATCATCCATCTTTACTGTTGTCCGGTAATATAATTCACGCTCATCCTCACCAAAAATATCTTCTTTCATGAGATTCCTGTTTTCCCAGTACAGCCTTGTAATCTCCTGCTTGATCTGGGTTTTTGCATCCTCCAGATTGCCTGCTTTCACAGCAGCAAAACTCAAAAAGATCACAGGATATGTTCCCTGCAGTTTCCGATACGTTTCATCCTGCCATATAGAAAGCCCTTCAAACAGATCCGCCCTGTTCGCATATTTATTAGAAAAGAAGCAGTCCAGCATACTCATATTTAATGTCTTACCAAAACGGCGTGGACGCATGATCAATGTTACAACATCCCGTTTTCCCCACCATTCTTTTATAAAATTTGTTTTATCCACAAAAAAGCAATCCTGCTCTCTCAGATCAGAAAAACCTTGTATTCCTATGCTAATCGCCTTTTTCATATGCTCACCTGCTCCCCTGTCATTATATATTTATTACATTATAACGATATTCCTCTAAGGTTACAAGGCAAATCACAAGTCAAAAAAAACGCAAATTTTATTAATTTGTAACTAAAACTTCCCATACCGGAAGCTACTGCAAGAACCACATATTGCTTATTATGTCAAAGCATGCTAAGTGTTTTGCAGCCACAATATAGCG
>ERZ772865.4223-NODE-4223-length-9907-cov-2.708486_pt1 | contig 9907 bp, 11 predicted proteins | sample MGYA00512133_ERZ772865 | MGnify/ENA primary metagenome ERZ772865 (study PRJEB29015, sample SAMEA2737722) | human gut metagenome | biome: human gut; feature: human-associated habitat; material: faeces | place: China | collected 2012 ...
AAGACCGACCTTGTCTAACAGTTCTTTTCCGGTCTTCTCGGCCTCTTCCTTTTTCATATGGCGTCCCACGGTAAGCCCCAGCGTCACATTGGAAAGAACCGTCTTGTTCACGAAGAGATTGTAATTCTGGAAAACGAAGGAAGTATTTCTCCGAATCTCCAGCTTTTCCTTATTTTTTACATTTTTTAAGTTATATTCTCTTCCGTTTAAGACCATCGAGCCTTCATCCGGTTTTTCCAGAAGATTCAGGCAGCGCAAAAAGGTGGTCTTACCGGAACCGCTCGGTCCGAGTATGACGATGACGTCCCCTTTCTGTACATCAAGATCGATTCCTCTTAAAATCACATTATCTCCAAAAACCTTTTTTACATTTCTCACTTCTAATACTGCCATAGCCCTGTTTCCTTCCTATTATAATAATGTACGATGCCGTACCGCATCTCAGCCTGCCAGTGTCTTAACGCTTTTTGAAAATTTCCGCTCCACATAGTGGCTCAGCCGCTCTAACACAATTCCGATGCCCCAGAATACCATGGCTGCCGCCACATACGCCTCCAGGTAAGAGTACGCCGCACTTGCCGCGTTGATGGAATCCGTCAGAATATCTGACACTCCGATGACCGACACTAACGCCGTTCCCTTTACCAGCGAGAGAATATCGTTCGTGAGCGGTGGAATGACCGCCCGCACCGCCTGCGGCACAATCACATGGAAAAAGGTCTGTGCTTTTGTCAGTCCCGAGGCATATCCCGCTTCATACTGTCCCTTGTCCACGGAGATCAGACCGCTTCTTATGATTTCCGAGATGCTGGCAAGACTGCAGAATACCAGGGCCGCAATCGCCACGTACATCAGACTGACATCCTTGATCGTCTTTTGTGAATGAAAAAATGCTGCGATACTGGAAAACTGCGTCGTCCAGATCAGGTAAAAGATGAGCAGAACCAGATTCATTGGAAACGCTTTGCTCAGTGCCATAAGCACATCCATAACCGACTTTAACACCGGCACTTTATAGACTCTCACCATTGCGCACCAAGGAGATCTTAGATTACGTCGCATCGGAATTCTGTGAGATCGGCGTTCTGTTGAAAAACCGTGAGAACCGCGTTCTCGACTGGGAGATGGAACAGCAGGAACTTGAGTTTCATCTGCTGGCAACCATGCGCCCCAAAGTCTATGTTCCCAAGCAGCATCCGCTCGCCGGCAGGACGAAGGTATCGATGGAAGACCTGGCTCCCTATATCTACAGCCACTATTTTCAGGGCATTGACAGTTCCAGGGACCGCTTCTTCTCCGAGGAGCTGGTGGAGAATACCGTCGCCAAAAAGACGATCTCCATCACGGACGAGATGGCGGACGCCAGCATCGGCATGGCGTTAAACACTTACACCATCGGTTCCGGCATGTCCGGGGAAAACCTGCTGGAAGAAGATTACGCCGTCATGAATCTGGACACGCATCAGAGGATTGAGCTTGGCTGGATCTCCCGCAGGGATCACGAACTCAGCAGCTTCGGCAAGCGTTTCCTGGCTCTGCTGGCAGAAAAACTCAACTCCATGCAGTTGGATTAGCGAATGGGTAATCTTTGGACACGTTTTTGTGTAATAGGAACGAAGTTTCCTATTACACGAAAAAGGGACAGGGGGCGCACAGCACTTCGTGCTGTGCAGCTCCCTGTCCCTTTTCTCCTGTCATCTGCAGGCGTATCGCTTAGTAAACATGCTTTTTCGACTTGTGGGCTTCTCTCGCTTCCTCGACCGCCTCATGGTCTGCCATATTCACCTTTGCTGCTACTTTTTTCTTCTTCAACGGATGTTTTGGATTCTTATCTGACATGATCATACGCTTCCTTTCTCTCTGTCATCCTTATCCTTCAATCGCAATGTATTTCTTCTGCTCTACTGCAGGCTTTGCTTCCTTCTTCGGAACAACCAGCGTTAAGATACCGTGCTTGAACTCAGCCTTGATATCCTCCTCGGTTACGCCCTCGCCCACATAGAAGCTCCGGCTGCAGGCACCTGCATAACGCTCTCTGCGGATGTAACGTCCGGATTCTTTCTCCTTCTCGTCCTGATCCAGTCCCTTGGCGGCACTGATGGTCAGATATCCGTCATCCAGCTCTACGGTAATCTCATCCTTCTTGAAGCCCGGAAGATCAACTTCCATCTTGTAGCCATCCTTCATCTCCTGAATATCTGTCTTCATCAGGTTACCGGCTCTTCTGCCGTACAGCTTCTTGTCAACCTTGCGCAAATCTCTGTCATCGAAAAATGGGAAATCATCAAACCAGTCATCAAATAAGTTCTCTCCAAAAATACTAGGTGTTAACATAAGTCATCTCTCCTTTTCTACTTCGTACCTGCCTTCGGCAGATACACTCATGCTGTTTCCTTGTTTCTTTGGAACCGGGATGTTCTGGGAACTCATAGAACTCATTTCCTGTTCTCCTTTTGTTCCTCTCCTTTGTTCTGACTATGTTATAACACCGTTTATTAGCACTGTCAAGTGTTGAGTGCTAATTTTCTGTGAACTTTTTGTGAAATCCTGTAATTGCTTGATTTTACGGCATTTCAAGCGTTGTTATCGTCCAACTACACATCATTTTCCTTGATTTCCCCTGTTTTCTTCCCGAAGTACCGGCATCCGGAAGATCTGCACGACGAGTGGAATTACCATGATAAACCACACGAGCGGCTCCGCCACAATGACACCGGTGTAGCCTAACATCGGCACAAGCGTGGCGGCGATCACGATTTTCCCGGCCATCTCAAGCGAACTCGAAATGAGCGGCGTAATATGATCGCCCAGTCCCTGCATGGCGTTTCGGAGCACGCAGATCACCGCCGTCACATAGTAGAACAGCGTGTCGAATTTCAGGTAGCTGGTCGCATTTAAGATCACAACCTCATTCGTGCTTCCCGTCACAAGATATACCAGCCAGCTGCCGATCGTGTAGCTCGCCACCGCGGAAAGCGTACACCAGATGCAGGTGTAGAAAATGCCGATCCGGATGCCTTTTTTGACCCGGTCGATCCTGCCCGCGCCCAGATTCTGTCCGCAGTAGGTCGCCATCGTCTGTCCGAAGACGCTGAACATCGTCATAAAAATCTCAGAAATTTTCCGTGCCGCCGTGTGCGCCACGATGATGTCCTGCCCCAGCTTATTGATCGCCGTCTGGAGTGTCAGCGAGCCGATATTGACCAGCGAGCTCATAAAGCCCATCGACAGCCCCGATCCGAGCATGTTTTTCACCATCGCCGTATCCGCATCCCGGAAATCCTCCCGCGCAAGGCGGAGGATTTCATACCGTCTTAGCATGTAGATCCAGCAGATTACAAACGCCAGGATCTGTGCCAGAACCGTGGCGGCGGCAGCTCCCCGCACGCCCGCTTTTAACACCAGCACGAACAGAAGATCTCCCGCGATATTTAGCGCCACCGACACTGCCAGAATCACGAGCGGCGTGACGGTATCCCCGAGTGCCCGAAGTGCTGCGGCACACGCGTCATAGAGAAATGTCGCAAGAAGTCCTGCTATGATGATAAATATGTAAGGTTCTGCCACCGGAATCAGATGCTCCGGCACATTTAAAAACCGCAGGATCGGCTGTAAAAACACCAGTCCTAGCACCGTCAGCACGACCGAGATCACCGTTCCGAGCACCAGGGAAGCGGCAAACGATTTTTTCACGCCCCGGATATCCTTCGCACCGAACCGCTGCGCCGTGATGATGGCAAACCCGTTCGCCAGTCCGAGCAAAAAGCCAATGATGAGATTGCTGAGCGTCGTCGTTGCACCGACCGCAGCGAGCGCATCCTCCCCGAGAAAAGAGCCGACAATTCTCGTGTCGGTCACACTGTAGGTCAGCTGCAGCAGATTCCCTAGAAATATCGGCAGTGCAAACGCAAGAATCAGCGTTGACGGTTTTCCTTTTGTAAGATCTTTCATTCGACCGGTCTCTCCTTTTTCGCTACCGGCTTGCGCCGGATTCTGTGATACTGCGGGCGGAGCGTCACCTCCGACACCGCCACGCCCGCTCTCTGCTCCACGATATACGCCACCGCGTCCGCGACATCCTGCGGCAGAAGATAGCTCTCCGTCTCCTCCCCCACCGTAAAGTCTGCATTGCGGTACAATTCCGTCTTCGTCATATCCGGGGATACCACCGCCACGCGCACACCGTATTTTCGCGCCTCGTCAAAGAGGCTGCGCGAAAAGCTCACAAGTCCTGCCTTTACCGCGCCGTAGGCACAGCCGTGCGGATTCGACTGCTGCGCCGTCACGGATGCGATATTGACGATACAGCCCTTGTTTTTCTTAAACCCGCGCAGCAGCTGCTGGCTTAAAATCATCGGCACTTCCAGATCTGTGCGCACCATCTCCTGAATCTTCTTCGGGCTTAACTCCTCGTGCAGTCCGTAGTACGCGCTGCCGGCATTGTTGACAAGCAGCGTCACCCCGGCTTCCTCTGCGATCCCCCGCACCAGCTTCAATATTTTTTCCGTGTCCGCAGACCACCGCATGAAACAGCGGATTATCTGCAGCGTCCGGAAACTGTTCCGCGAAACTGCTGCCGAACGAGCGTCCGATGCCAAACACTTCATATCCCATTTTGCACAGTCTGGCACTGATCGCCGCCCCGATCCCGGAGGACGCCCCCGTGACAATCGCCGCCTCGTTTTCTCTACACTGCTCCATGTATTCTCTCCTTATTCCTTCCATCGGAAAATCCGCTCTGCCGGAAGATAAGCGGCAAGTTTTTCCGTCATATACTGCTCCATCTCCTCCATGAGCGCCGTCGGGTAATGGTACACCCCGCCGTCATTCTGGTAGGGGAACTGCACCACCGCCGAGTCCGGTTCGTTTTTCCGCATCTTTTTCAGATAATCCTGGGAGATGCGGAAGGTTCCGACGCTGACATCCGCCAGTTTTTGCAGGTCCAGCGTCCCACAGACCTGCGCAAACATCGCGTCATAGTGCTTCTTCCAGTCGCTGCAATAGATCATCGGGTCAAAGCAGAGACGCACCGAAAAGCCTTGTTCCATCGCCGCTTCCGCTCCTGCCAGCCGCCCGGCGAGCGAAGCCGTACCGTGCTCATATGCATCAATCACCTGCTGCGGTGAGATGGTAAACGCACAGATGACACCTGCCTCCGGCCGGACCGTCTGCCACAGGCTGCCTCCGGTTCCCTTGGTTCTAAGCTCGATGCGCAGCCGCTGCCCGTCGGTGTTCATCCTGCGCACAAACTCGATCCAGCGCGCCGCATAGCCGGTCAGATGCTCTAATGCCAGCAGATCCGTGTCGTAGGACACGCAAAGGTAGACCGGGTGCACGGCAAGTCTCTTTTCCACTTCCGCAAAAATATCCTCCAGATTGACGAACACCACCAGGTTGGCGGACGGATACATTCCCTTCAGATAGCAGTATTCACAGTCAAACACGCAGTTCATCACACAGGAGGTGTAGTAAAAATGCTCATTTCCAAAGTTCTGGCAGACCGGCGCGCCGGGGTAGAGCAGCTCACCGTGCTTCGCCGCCAGAATCAGATTCTGCGCCGCATGCTGCCTGACATAGTCCTGCCTGCTCCGGCAGAAAACATCCTTATAGTGGTCGATAGCAATCACTTCTGCCTGCGGAAACTGCGTGAGTATCCGCTTTGTCTCCGGATCTTCCGCCACTTCCCGCTCCACATAAATATGGGAAAACGGCGGATTATAATAAGACCTGTTTAAGTCGCACCTTCCCTTCTCGCCTGTCCTTGCACGGGAGCAGCCCCCGCGCATACCATTCTTTCAGTTCCGCTTTCCAGTCGTATCCGGTAAGCGCCGCATACGTGATATACTGCCGCGCCGACGCCCGCATCGTCTGCGAGCAGTGCAGCGCCGCAAAAAGCCGCTCCAGCACTGTCTCTTCTTCCTGCAAAATACCGTCGTTTCGCAGCGTCTCCTCCTCGTCTGCCGCCTCCCGCAGATTTGTAAGAAATGCCGCGACCTCCTTTACATGCTGCTCCAGCAGCCCCGTGAGCGCCTCCGCCGTCATTCTCTCCTGCCCTGCAATTCCGAAATCCGATACCACCTTCAAAAAAAGCATCCGGTCCGGAGAAAAAAAGCGGATGCCTGCCTGATAGACGGCCGCCGCTTCCATATCATATAAAGCTCCGTGTGCCACTGCTCTTTGCAGCGGCTGCATCCCGGTCACAAGTTCACGTTCCTTCCACGGGTGCCGGTACAGAATATCCGGATAGAACGTTTTCCCGGTTGCCTGCTCCGTGATCTTGTGACACATGTACAGGTCTCCGATCTGTGCGGCGTGTGCCGCCCCGTATCCGCTGTCCATGTCCCGGTCTGCCGGTTCACAGCCACCTGCCGCGCCTTCTGCCGCCGCGCAGCAGCTGTCCATGCCCCGGTCTGCCGGTTTACAGCAGCCAGCCGCGCAGCAGCCGATATTGATGAGAAAGTCTGCCGCATCTGCTCCATCCCGCGCACAGACTGCCGCGGTCGCAGCAGCCGCAGCAATCTCCCCCACGCCGGTCACAACCAGCCGGATACCGGCGCTCTCATTGTCAAATACCTCAAACGGCGCATACGCCGTGTTCTTTTTTAATTCCAGTTCCCGGATGAGTCCGTGTGCCTCCTGATAGAGCGCCGTTACCACATAAATCATCGTCTGTCTCTAGCCTTTCCAATACGCCCGGATGGCATCTTCCACAAGATTCTCTCCGATCACAATCAGAACATCCTGCCCGTTTGCAATCGGCTTTCGCGTGATCTCCTGCTGTGTTGCATTGATCTCCAGCCATGTGCCATCCGGATTCTGCAAAAATCCCTTCACACGGAAAATATGTCCGCACGCCGGATCTTTCAACATCTTCTTCACCGCCGCCGTAACCGCATCTCCGTCCAGATGCATATCCAGAAAATACAGCGACTCAAACGCCTGTCCCTTCGCAAAGTCCGGCTTCTCATAGCTTGCGATATAATAACCGCAGGAAAGAATCGCGGCAAAGTCCTGATCTGAGAACAATTCTGCACCCTCGCACAAAATTTTCTGATCCGCCCGCTGCTTGCAGCCGAGCGCCGCAAGCGACCGCTTCAGATGCGCGATCGTATTCTGCCGCTGCTCCTCTGTCGCCGTGTCGCACTTGCTTAAAATCATACAGCCGGCATTTGCCGCCTGCGACGCCAGCAGGTACTCCGCCTCCGGTGAAAGTGTGTCCTCCAGACGCGCGTCCACCACAGCAATCACATTGCCGATCTCGTACCACTGATCCAGCGGCTCCTCATGCAGCACGTCAAAGAACTCGTCCATGTCGTAGATTCCCGACGGCTCCACGAGCACGCGGTCATACCCGCACATTCCCATGGCGATCAGCTTGGTGCGGAACCTTCTGCGGTGCGTCTCAGGATCGCAGCCGCCGGAGATCATCTCCAGTTCGCACTGCTCCCCCTCTAACTCCTGCAGCAGCATCATATCGACATTGACCGCGCCGAAATCATTTTCCAGGATACCGATATTCTGCCCCTGCTCCATCAGGCGTTTCGCATATTTTTTCAAAAACGTCGTCTTCCCAGATCCGAGGAAACCCGTGATCAGATCAATTTTTACCATGGCAGTCCTCCCTATGCATCCGATCTGGAATATGCATTCTTCATCTGACCGCTAAGTTCATATAAAACCTTGTCCAGGGTATCTGCCGTCTCCTTCTGCAGCATCTTCGCAATACTGCGGTTTGCCTCCTCGCGAAGTCTTCTGCGCATCACGGCATCCGTCTCCCTGGAGAGGAGTTCGTCGTAGTGATGGATCAGCTCATGTCCCTTTGCCATCACATGCTCCTGATAGCGCTCGATATGGAACACCGAGCTCCGGTAGGACGCGTCTGCCATCGCCGCAATCAGCCGGCTCGACCAGTAAAAGTTCTCCGTGGACACCTCGCCTGTCGTGTTCGCCAGATATTCCGGTGTCTCCTCCACATCGGCATAGAATGGCACCAGCACGTTAAATGCGTTTGACGCAAATGCCAGCCACTCGATCACGCCGTTCTCCTGCTCCATCTGCGGGCGCATCTGGATCACAGCGAGAAAATCGTTCCGGTTGATGCCGATCGAGCGGTATGCACCGCGCAGGGACTTATCCCCGTAAGCGGCATACGGGTCATACGGTGTTCCCTGGAAATGGGAGGACAAGACGTATTTGACGTCCTCCACCGTCACCTTTTTCTCCGGTACCATGCACCACGGAAGATCATCCGAAACCGGTGTGAAATCCGCATGCGGTCCGTCCCACACCTTCGTGTGCGGATTCAGATAGCGCTCCATGAACCACGCACGCGGCGTGTTGTATACATGATCCGCATCGTCATGACTGCCGAACGCGTCGCGCGGATGAAACTCGCCATCCTGTGAGAGATCCAGGTGATACGTCTTTACGAATTCTTCCAGATCCGCCGAGCACATATATTCCTTCTGCTCCCCGAGGGCATCGGAAAAATCAAACCGGTCGATTCCAAGCTGGTTCGGCATGACCACATAGACATCATCCGGCACTCTGCGCGCCATCCAGTGATGTCCGCCTATTGTCTCCAGCCACCAGATCTCATCCTGATCCTGAAATGCAATGCCGTTCATCTCATAGGTGCCGTACTGCTCCAGCAGGCTTCCCAGACGTCTGACACCCTCCCTGGCGCTGCGGATATACGGAAGCACAAGGCACACAAGATCTTCCTCGCCGATCCCTCCACAGATCTCCGGCTGACCATCCTCTGCCTTCTGGTATACCACCAGCGGATCTGCGCCGAGCACGCGCGGATTCGAGGTGATCGTCTCCGTCGCCGTCATGGCAACATGCGCCTCATTCACGCCGCTTGCCGCCCAGATGCCTTCCCCGTCGACCGCGTTCGGCACCGCCGTGTAGCGCATCGGCTGCTCCGGCAGCTCGATCTTCACATGTGAAATCACAGACTCATAATGTCGCGGCTGCTCCTGGGGCTGCACGACCACAAATTTCTTCGGTGTAAAATGTCCCGAACCCGAATCGTCGTTGCGCGCAATCATCGTTGATCCGTCATAGGATGCTTTTTTTCCCACTAAAATCGTTGTAAAAGCCATTGTCCATTCCTCCTTGGTATGTCTATCTGATTTTCCTGCCTCTTCGCCGGAAGCAGAAATTCCCTAAAGCATATTCCACATTGCATAAGAATCATAGCACTTTTCGCTTGTCTTCTACAAGTCCCATCTAGGAACCGGACGGAATCCGCACGAGAATCCGCTCCCCGCCGCGCTCCGCCATGGCAAGCACCGGCACGTGCCTTTTCCGAAGCAGATGCACCACCGGATATGCCGCAAATACATCTCCCTCGACATAAACAGCCTCCGGCCGGTACTGCAGGATCTGTTTCACATAGTCCTTGTTCCGAAGCTTCCAGTCGTTTTTTTCCATCGCCACTTCACCGTAACTGCCGTCCTGCTCCAGCCCGGGCAGCTCCGGCAGCGGGATATGATAGATCTGTGCTTGCGCCATCCCCGGCAGTTCTCTTAAAAGTTCGTCCACCGCATCGCTGCCGCCCACGTTTACAAGCGCCTTCTCATCCTTGAAGCTGTCCAGACTGATCCGGCATGCCTCCACTGCATCGGAAAGTTCCCCGACCGTCATGAGAAAACCTCCCTTATGGCAGAAAACGGCGCTCTCTAAGCCCGATGCCTCCGACAGTTCTTCCTTTTCCAGTCCGAGCCAGCGTTCCGGGAAGCTGCACTTATAATTCATGGAATATTCCCGTTTTTGCGGCTGGATGCAGTATCCACCCCGGTTGGACGGGAATATCACAAATGCGATATCGGTCTCTGAAAGTCTCTTCTGACACGGGATAAATTCCGGCAGAACCAGTATTTTTGCCTCGTCTTTTGGTTTT